>VYKU01000022.1_pt1:5000-100119 | contig 100119 bp, 104 predicted proteins | sample 5114491 | NCBI WGS metagenome assembly VYKU01 (sample SAMN12291796, study PRJNA351875) | freshwater metagenome | isolation source: freshwater lake | place: USA: Michigan, Gull Lake | collected 2011-07-05 | reverse complement strand
GCAGCCACGTCTGCCCCGATTAACCCCGCTTACCCATCCCCAACCGGTGTCACCGCTGCAGCAACAACGCCCTCTCGTCGGAGATGGGACTAGGTTACGGGGGTGACGGATGGGGTGGGATAAGTTTTTATCTATTCGCACTCCCCTCTCCCTACTGGGAGAGGGGAGCACCCCAACCCGTCGACCTACAGGTCGACCCCAATAGGAGAGGGGTTTTGATGCCCCCCCTATTGAACCCGCTTATACGCCGTATAGTCCTTGGCCGGATCCTGCAGCACGGGGCGCAATACCATCGCGGTATTGGCGGGCACTTCAACGCGGATGAGGCCGGCGCGCAACCGGGTTTGATAGCCGGTGAAAACGTCCTTCAAAGGCTCATTATTCATCAGCTTAGAATCGCGGACGGATAGGAATTCAGAAACCGGTGCATCGGTTGGATTGACCAATACCACAGCCAGTTCCCCCACTTTGTCAGTATAGCGGGTGAATGCCAGCAGGGTTTCGGTGTCGAGGCGACGGAATTCGCCAATGCGCAGAGCGCGCATCTCTTTGCGCAGGCGGGTCAATTGGCGCAGCCAGACAAATTCTGGATGGCTGTCATTGGCCTTGGACCAGTCCATTGGTGCGCGGTTCATCGGGTCATCGGCCCCTTCAAGCCCAACTTCAACGCCATAATAAAGATTGGGTGAGCCAGGCAGCGTGAACTGAAGAACTTGCGCCATGCGACGATTGGCTTGGTCTGGCAGGCGGTTGGCCAAGCGGGGGCGATCATGATTGTCCAACACAATCCACGACCGCAACAGGCCTTCATAATCGCTGTCGGTGACCATGCGCTCCAAGATCGACGCGGCTTGGCGGCCGGAGACCTTGCCATCGACAAGCTCATAAATCACTTCACCAGCGGTGATGTTCAACATCCCATCCATTGGCCCTAGCCATTGTTCGGGATAATTATAAACCTCGCCCAGCATCAGCGAGCCCGGTTTCGCACGATGAGCAGCCCGCGTGGCATCGCCCAAGAACTTGAAGCCAATGTCATAGGCGACATCCAGCCGCCAGCCATCGACCCCATCGCGCAACCAGCCTTGAATGACAGAATCTGGGTCACCAAACAAACGGGCCTGCACGGCAGGGGTTTCCCATTTCACATCGGGCAAATTGGCAATATCCCACCAACCGCGATAGCCCATTTTATATTCTGGGCCGATGAAATACCAATCTCTGTAAGGGCTTTTTGGATTCTTCAGAGCATCCTGAAACTGGGGCGAATTTCGCCCCATATGGTTTAAAACACCATCGAGGACGAGACGCATGCCCTTGTCATGCAGGTCTGCCGCCAGCTTCTTCACATCATCGCGCGTGCCATATTCAGGCGAAACTTTGAAATAATCATTGGCGTCATATTTGTGGTTGGTGAAGGCGTCGTGGATTGGCCCCAAATAAAGGACATCCACATCCAAACTTTTCACATAGTCGAGTTTGCTAGCTAGGCTGTCGAGATCGCCGCCCCAAAAATCCAGCTCATGCGTCCACAAGCCCTGCTCCGGCAGGAGCTTGCCCCGTGTTGGTGTTTTAGACCAAGGTTGCAACGTCCGAGGTGCCGCATAAAGGGCGCGCTTGGCTTCCAAATCGCGCGACGGGGCGAAGCGATCGACCATCACCTGATACACCACCGGGCCAATGCGCCAATCGGCTTCACGCGCGGCAAGCTTGGGCGCGAGCGCCAGATCATGAGGATTTGCAAACGAGATGGGTTCAGACACTTTTGGACGTTCCTTTGGTTGCATCGGGCGTGGTGTTTGAGCAAAAGCCAAGGTGCTGACAAGCAAAACACTCGCCGCACAGGCACCCGTGCGCAGGATTATTTTCCAGCGATTCTTCGGCAAATCGAACTCCACCCAGATTCTTGTTGTTTTACTACATAGTGCCGGACTACGCTTGAAATGCAAGGGTGTGTGATGCGGCTCGACCCTTGCCACAAATAGGCCTAGAGCAGATTATAGATCCACTTACTCGTGAAGAACTAAAAAAGCTTGGCCTTGAATTCGGATGGATTAAGCTCGCAAATCAGGTAAATAGGTCGCAAAATGCAAGAGGCTTAAAATGCCCTCAAAGGGACTGTCACGATGAACCGGCGCTGGATGATTTTGGGCGGCACAGGCCTTGGTGTTGCGGCTGGCTGGGGCATTTGGTCTTGGTTTTCACGCAACAAGGCCAGAGATGCCAATCCGCCTGCGCCCGAACCAGCCCCTGCCCAACCGACACCTCAACCCCCACCAACTCCAGCCAAGCCAGAGGTGGCCAAAGAGGGCCCTCCTAAATCCTCCATTCGAGAAGGCTTGATCAAAGACCCCGCCATCCGGGAAAGCCCAGAAGCAGCTGTCGCGCGCGGGACGGGCCTTGCTTGGCGCAAGCCGCAATTGGCGGAAGTGGTAACTCCGGACAAGTGGATGGCCGTACGGCCGTTGAGTGAGCCCGGCTTTGCCGCACGTGCTGGCAGCGGCGTCGACATTACCGATGCGGTTTTTCGAGCAGTCGTAGGCGAAAAAGAGCTGGCGCCTGGCCCTGTCATCTTTGCCATTCGCGGTGCGGTGTCAGACCGAGCGAGTAATCCTTATGCCTCTGGTCATCGGCTGACGATTGTGCCACCAGACCATTTAAATTTCTGCTGCACCATTGGCGTTTGGGACCCAGAAACCAAGCAATTATCGACCTATGCAGCCTCGACCGTGCCGAACCGCACGGCCATTGTTTCCTCCGCTTTGGGGGTGCAGGCCGCCAATATGTTGCTGCCGGGCGTGTTTAATTATGTGCCGGGCTCGCACTCCAATTATAAGAAATATGGCTTCCCTTTCTCCATTATCGGGGCTCTTCGCCAGAATGGCGCAGGCGGCGGAGCGGGCTCGCTAAAGGTGCTGCGCGCGACGACGCCCCAAGGCATGCAAGGGGCCAGTGTCTCGACCACCTCCGACGACAATATTCATTGCGCAGAGACGCCACTGCTAGAGCCCTATGACCGCTTTTCGTCTGAGGGCTGTATGGTGGTGGCCGGGCGCTATACACCTCAAGAAGGACACACCGGGCCTTGGGCGCGCTTCTTGAAGGATGCGAAGTTTAAGGGCCGCTCGAAAGTCACCGTCATTTTGGCCAATAGCACGCAACTGCCAGTCGTATGATTGCCTTGCCTTAACAGCGTGACCTAACTGGGCTATGACGCGCGCCATGAACATCGCCCACGCCCTTTTTGCCCTGTTTCGAATTATCAGCCCGGCACGCCGCTGACTTCGATTCCGCGTGCCGGGAAGACATCGCCACAAAATCAAGTCATGACACGCCTGCCGTGAGATCACGCAGCGCGCTTAGCTAAAGACCGGACCGATGACCACAGAACCACGCGACTATCGCCCCACCATCTTCTTGCCCGACACCCCTTTCCCGATGCGCGCAGGCCTGCCGCAAAAGGAGCCGCAATTTGTCGCAAAGTGGCAGGCAGAAGACCTCTACGGCCGCCAGCGCAAGGCCAGCGCTGGGCGCACGCGCTTTGTCTATCATGATGGCCCCCCCTATGCGAACGGCAACTCCCATATCGGGCACTCGCTGAACAATAGCTTGAAGGACTTTGTTTGCCGGTCCCGCCAAGTCTTGGGTTTTGACGCGGACTTTGTGCCCGGCTGGGATTGCCATGGCCTGCCAATTGAGTGGAAGGTCGAAGAAGAGTTTCGCGCTAAGGGCCGCAAGAAAGACGAAGTACCCGCCGCAGAATTCCGCGCCGCCTGCCGCGTCTATGCGCAAAAATGGGTGGATATCCAAAGCGGTGAGCGTCAACGTATGGGCCTGATGGCCAATTTCGCCAATCCGTATCTCACGATGGATTATGAGGCCGAAGCCATTATCGCCGAAGAATTCCTCAAAGTCGTCAAAACTGGCCTCGTGTTCCGTGGCTCTAAGCCCGTGATGTGGAGCCCGGTAGAGCGCACCTCCCTGGCCGAGGCCGAAGTTGAGTATCAAGAAAAGGTCAGCCCGACGATTTGGGTGAAGTTTCCGATCCTGACGGGCCCAGCCAAAGGTGCCAGTCTGATCATCTGGACCACCACGCCTTGGACCATCCCCGGCAACCGTGCCGTCAGCTATTCGCCTGACATTGCCTATGGTGTGTATGAAGTCGAAGCCATGGAAGCCGATCTGGCGTTTGCGCCTTGGGCAGCCCCGGGCGACCGTCTTGTGGTGGCCGATAAGCTGAAGGATGACGTGTTTGGCGCGGCAAAGATTGCGTCTGCCACGCGCCTAGCCGACTTTGACCCGTCGACGGCCCTATGTGCCCACCCCTTGCGTGGTCAAGGCTATGAGTTCTCTGTCCCCCTCCTCTCCGGCGATCACGTCACCGATGATGCGGGCACAGGCTTTGTGCATACCGCCCCCAGCCATGGCACGGACGATTATCTGGTCTGGATGAAGTCTGGCTTGCCCCAAGCCGACATCCCGTTCACCGTGGATGCCGATGGCCGCTACACCAAGGAAGCGCCGGGCTTTGAAGGCTTGGCAGTTCTGGAGCTGGAAGGCAAAAAGGCCGGTAAAGAAGGCCCTGCCAATGGCGCGGTGATCGCGGCTTTGATCGAGGCTGGTGGGCTGTTGGCGCGTGGTCGCCTCACCCACCAATATCCTCACTCGTGGCGCTCGAAAGCGCCTTTGATCTATCGGAATACGCCGCAATGGTTCATCGCCATGGACAAGCCGGTCGAGCATTTGGGTGGCAAGACCCTGCGCGATGTCGCGATGGCCGAGATTGCTGCGACTGATTGGGGCAATGAAGCCGGCTCTAACCGCATCACCGCCATGGTGAGCGAGCGGCCAGACTGGTTGATCAGCCGCCAGCGTGCTTGGGGCGTGCCATTGGTCATGTTTGTCCACAAGGACACGGCCACCATTTTGCAAGATGAAGCCGTGAATGAACGCATCTTAGCGGCCATGCGCACGGGTGGGGCGGACGCTTGGTTCACCAATGATGCCAAATTCTTCCTCGGCGATGCCTATGATCCTGCCGAGTACGAGAAGGTTGAAGACATTCTCGACGTTTGGTTTGACTCAGGCTGTACCCACGCTTTTGTGACGCGCAAGCGCTATGGCGAAGATACCCAAGCAGACCTCTATCTGGAAGGCTCTGACCAGCATCGCGGCTGGTTCCAATCCTCGCTGCTCGAAAGCTGCGCCACACGCGGCAAAGCGCCTTACAAGGCTGTGCGCACGCACGGCATGATCGTGGACGAGCAAGGCCGCAAAATGTCCAAGAGCTTGGGCAATGGGGTTGAGCTGGAAGATGTGCTGCGCCAAAACGGCATGGAAATCCTGCGCCTGTTGTTTGCTGCCGCCGACTACACCAATGAGCTGGCCTTGGGCAAAACCATTTTGGATCAGGCGAGCGAAACCTATCGCAAGCTGCGCAACACCTTGCGCTATATGCTGGCGAGCTTGAAGGACTTTAGTCCTGACAAAGCCGTCGCCTATGCCGACATGCCTGTGTTGGAAAAATGGCTGTTGGGCCGGGCCTTTGAAGTGGGTCAAGAAGTGCGCGCGGCTTGGATGGATTACGACTTTAAGCGGGCTCTGTCGGCTGTGTCCGACTTTGCCAATCTCGACGTCTCGGCCCTTTATGTCGACGTGCGCAAGGATGCGCTTTATTGCGACGAATTGGACAGTCTGCGCCGCCGTGCGAGCCAGACGGTGCTGGACTTATTGTTTGAGCGCATGCTTCTGTGGCTAGCGCCCATCTTGCCTTTCACCACCGAAGAAGCGTGGGGCACACGCTTCCCAGAGGCGGACTCAATCCATTTGCGTGTACTACAAGAGGATCCAGCCGAGTGGCAAGATACGGCTTTGGCCAGCCGCATGGGCCATTTGCGTGACTTGCGACGGGTTGTGACCGGTGCCTTGGAAGTCCAGCGCCGGGAGAAAACAATTGGCTCCTCTCTAGAAGCAGCCCCCATCGTTTATGTCACCAATGACGCCATTCGTGGGGCGATTGGGCAGGAAGACTTGGCTGAGCTGTGTATCACTTCGGGCCTAGAGCTTCGCAACGGCGACGGGCCAGCCGAGGCTTTCCGCTTGGAAGAAGTCGCAGGCGTGGCGGTTGTGTTTGAGCGCGCGCCCGGCATCAAATGCGCGCGCAGCTGGAAGTTATTTGATCCCGCAACCGCGCTTCCTGGCTTCCCCGACATCACCCCACGTGATGCACGCGCCGTCATGGCTTGGGACCAGGCCAACCCCGCCTAAGGGAACAAACGGTGAGGACAAGCCTTGCGCCCCTGCGCGGGCCGTGGCACGCCCGTGCCTGTGTCTTCACCTACCAGCCCTCCCCGTCCCGGCGTCCTTGATTGGAGCCTTTTGGCCACATTGGTCATCCTGTGGGGCTCCGCCTATGCGGGCACTCATATTGGCGTGGAAGTTTTGCCACCAGCCGTTTTGGTGGCTTGCCGTTTGTGCATCGGGGCGTTTGTGCTGGGTCTGGGCTGTATTGCGATGCGGGCGCGCCTGCCCCGCTTGACGGATTATAAGACGTGGGGCGTGCTGACCCTGATTGGTGCAACCGGCACCCTTTTGCCGTTTCTCTTGATCTCCATAGCGCAAAAGACGGTGCCATCGGCTTTGGCCGCGATTTATATTGCCGCAGCCCCATTGACGGTGGCGATCTTGTGCCATTTTCTGGTGCCGAGTGAGCGGCTAAACCTCAAACGCGCCGTTGGCGTGGGCGTCGGCTTTCTGGGTGTGTGTCTGCTCTTTGCGCCAGCCTTGTCCAACCATGGCATTGGGGCAACACCTGTCGTATCGCAACTCCTCTTGCTCGCCGCAGCCGTTCTTTATGGCTCCACCAGCGTAATGGTGCGCATGGTCAATCCAAATCTGCATCCAGTGGCCATGAGTTGCGGCTTTGTGCTGGTGGCCGCTTTGTTGTCGCTGCCACTTGCGGTCAGCGCTTGGCCCGAAGGTGGGGTGCATGTCGAAGCCCGCCATGTGTTTGCCATTCTGGGGCTAGGCGTTTTATCGACAGGGGTTGCTAACCTTGTCTATGTGCTGACCATCCGCCGGGTTGGCCCCGTCTTTATGTCCAATGTTGGCAATCTGGCACCCTTCTGGTCAATCCTTGTAGGGGCGCTGGCCTTTGGCGAGGCTTTGCCAGCAACGACCTTTGCCGCGCTTGCAATCTTGCTGTTCGGCGTGTGGCTGGTTCAACGCCAAGGCGCACGTTAAGACACCTTCGCGCCCATCCGGCACTTATCGCTGCAATAGAGCACCTGATCCCAATCGCGCGCCCACTTCTTGCGCCACGAGAAGGGCCTGCCACACGCTTTGCAGGGCTTATCGGGCAGATTGGATTTCGAAACGACTTTACCCTTGGCGTTTTTCACGGGCCACCATCAAGGTTTGTAGGCGTGGGCGCACCTTTAAGAATTGACCATAAAGCCAATCCAGAAACGGCAAAATCAAGGGCAGTTGCGCCAGATAGCCCAAGGGCTGAAACGGCGTGACTTGTTTCCACATGGCCGCAAAGGCTTTCGCGCCGGATATCAAGGGTCCGCCAGCCTCTTGGGCGTGAAACCGGGCCAGCATGTTCGCCCGGTTTAGCGGGCAGGTGCCATCACCCGTCAGATCGACAAAGGCAATTCGGCCAGCCTTTTGATCTAGCCGCTGGTATAGCGCGATTTCGGCCCGGCATAGGGGGCAATCGCCGTCAAACCAGACCGTCAAGCGTGGCGAATCTTTGCCTTCTAGGTGCTTGTTGCTCATAGAGGTGGCACCTTCAACAGATAACAGTCACAGCTCTGATACGATGTTGACGCGCTGTCAGGATTTCGCCAAGTTATTGCAACTAGGTGTGTTTGGTACCCCCAAGAACAGAGATCGATCCCGGTGCAGGTGCTGAGAGCCATGAAATCCACTTCCGTTTCGGTAGAGAAAGATAGGGCAGAGTCCCCCGAAGGCAACCAATCGGGTAAACGCGAACAGACCAAGCTTGCCAATCGGGCGGCGATCTTAGAAGCCGGCCGGCAGATTTTTGCCGAATTGGGCTATGAAGGCACCACAGTGCGCGACATCATTCGCCGCACCGAGCTCGCCTCTGGCACTTTCTACAATTATTTCAAATCGAAAGAGGAAGTATTCCACGCCTTGCATGACGATGGGCTGGCCCGCTTCAAGCCGCTTTTGCGCGCAGCCCGCGAAAGTGCTGGACAGGATTTCCAAGGCTTTATGATCACAGCCTTTGGGGCCTATTTCAACTTTCTGCTGAACGACCAATCTGTCGACCGGGAAATGGCGGCGATGCCGGATTGGACGCGCGTCCGTTTCGATACGCCCGAAAGCCTAGCCTTGTTTGACGAATTGAAGAGCGACATCGTCGCTTTTGCCACCGAGTTTAACTTAGACCACGTCGACCCCGAACTTCTGACGGCCTCTTGCATTGGTATTGCACAAGAGATTGGTGACCGCCTGTTGCGCGGCAGAATAAAGGACATTCAGGCAGCCGCGCGATTTGCCGCCTATTTTGTGCTGGGTGGATCTCAGCGCGTTCAAAGTGAGATGCAAGCATGAGCCTTCAGAAGACCATCATCAATTTGCTATTGAAACTGCCAGACCCAATCCTTGTTTCCATGGCAGGTGGCACACCGGTTGTGCGCGACGGCCGCACGTTAGACGCCCGCTTCCAATTCATCGCCCATAGCGTGACAAAGCGGGGGCCACCGCCAGAATTGACCACGGAATTTGCCCGACAAGGGACAGAGATTTTGACGGTGCTTTTCGGCGGGCCATTGGAGCCCGGCGTCAGCTGTCAGGACCGCACCTTAGAGCTTGCAGGACGCACGATCGCTGCCCGTAGCTATCGCCCTTCGAACCAAAACCCGCAGGCACCCCTAATGGTGTTCTATCATTTTGGCGGTGGTGTGGTCGGAAGCCTTGAGACTTGCCATGCCTTTTGCTCCATCCTGGCCAAGACAATTGGCTGCCCTGTTTTGTCGGTGGATTATCGCCTAGCGCCAGAGCATCCTTGGCCAGCTGGTCTTGATGACGCCATCGACTCCTTCCTATGGGCGCGCGATCATGCCCAAGAATTTGGTGCCCCGACAGGCATTGCTGCGGTCGGTGGCGATTCCATGGGCGGCAATTTCAGCGCAATCCTTGCCCAAGAGATGCAACGGCGCGAGCTGCCGCAGCCATTCCTGCAGCTTCTGATTTATCCCGCCACCACGATCCTTGAAACCGAAGGCTCCATGCAATCCTGTGCCGATGCCTATCCACTGACGGCCGATATCATGGCATGGTTCATGGCCAATTATCTGCCAGATCCAAATCTGGGCGAAAATCTGCGTGTCTCCCCCGCTTTGGCACCAAGCTTAGCTGGACTTGCCCCAGCTATCGTTATCACGGCAGGCCACGACCCCCTGCGAGATCAGGGCAAAGCCTATGCTGAGGCCTTAGAAGCGGCAGAGGTAAAGGTCCATTACCAATGCTATGACAGCCTTGCGCATGGCTTTACCGCTTATACAGGCGGCGTCGCGCAAGCAGATCGCGCTTGCCGCGAAATTGCAGCCGTAGCTGCCCGCGCCTATCGCGCCATGGGTGGCTAAGGGATCATGCGCGCCTTTGTGTGCCATGCGATTAGCGATGATTTGTCTGGGACTGGGCTGGCTGAGATCGCCACGCCGCAGCCCCAAGCCGGCGAAGTTCTGATCAAGGTCAAGGCCGCCAGCGTCAATTTTCCTGACATCTTGATGTGCCAAGGCAAGTATCAGTTCAAGCCAGACCCGCCCTTCACGCCAGGGCTGGACTGTGCAGGCGAGATCGTCGCCTTGGGCGCGGGTGTGACCGACTGGACAGTGGGCGACGAGATTGTGGGTGGAGCCCGCCTCGGCGGCTTTGCAGATTTTGCCGTGCTATCTGCTTCCGCCATCCAACCAAAGCCCCCTAATTTGAGTTGGGAAGAAGCAGCTGCCTATCAAGCTGCCTATCTGACAGCTTATGTGGCCTTGGTCCGCCGGGCCAATCTTCAAGCGGGTGAGACGCTTTTGGTGCACGGCGCGGCAGGGGGCGTCGGGCTCGCAGCCGTTCAACTTGGCTTGCATATGGGTGCGCGTGTCATCGCCACCTCGGCCTCACCGACGAAACTGCAGGCGCTGCGCGATCTGGGCGTTGCGCACACGCTGCTGGTTCACGATGGCTTCCGTGACGCAGTAAAGGCCCTTTCAGGCGGCCGTGGAGCCGATGTTGTGTTTGATCCGGTCGGCGGCGATGTCTTTGATGAGAGTGTCCGCTGTATGGCGTTTGATGGCCGCCTGTTGGTCATTGGCTTCACGAGTGGCCGAATCCCGACTGTTTCGGTCAACATGCCTCTCATTAAAGGCTTCTCCGTCATGGGCGTGCGCGCGGGCGAGTATGGTCGCCAGTTCCCTGAGCGCGGGCGCGAGAATGCAAAGGCGGTCTACGATCTGGTTGCAAATGGCAGCCTCAAACCCCATGTCGGGGCCGTTTTCGCGCTGACCGAAGTCCGGGCCGCATTTGACTTGATGACAGCGCGCCAGCTTGTCGGCAAAGCGGTGATCGTGCCCTAACGGGTTTTATCCGACGCTAACTTTAGCAATCACTTCTTCAAGCCCACTCACCACTTGGTCGCGCATGCGGGTCTGAAGGTTGGGCGTCTTGAACAGGACGTCAATCGCATTCAAATGTGTTTGGATCACGTCGGGGCGAACGGTATCCGGCCCGCTGGCCCGGGTAAGGTAGGTTCGCAGCAATTGCGCAACACGGGAGACGTGGAAGTCTTGGATCTCGTCCGCAATCGAATGAACTTCCCCAACAGCCCGCAGCAAGAGCGGCATGATATCGGTTCTGCCATCCCGCAATGCGTTGACATGCAAGCCGATTCTAGCAACGGCTAAATTCATGATTGAGCGCATCGACTCAACCATTTCTTCTTGCGTTGCGATTTCTAACGGATCGTCAAAGCGACGATAAGGCCCTTTAAAAGTAGGCTCCGCGCGTCGACGACGGCAAGGCCCTGAATAGCCTGGATCATCAATGAAGTTACGTGGCCGTTCGATCACTTCGCGCAATCGATCACATACTGATTTCACCGAAACAGGCTTTAGAATGAATTCATCGACCCCGGAATTGCGCGCGAACTCAATTTGGCTTTTTCGATTATTAGCGGTCACCAAGATGATGGGGGTGACCTTCAGGACATTATCCTCTGAGGCGCGTACCCGTCGTGTTAGTTCAATGCCATCAATATTCGGCATCATCCAGTCCGTGATTAAAACATCAGGTCGAACCGAATCAAAGGCGTCGAGTCCATCTTCCCCGTCGACTGCAACGGATACGCTGCGCACGCCTAGATTGCGCAATATTTCGGTCAGCAAAACGCGAAAAAATGGCTGATCGTCGACCACAAGGATCGACAACAAGGACAAATCTAGCCGTTGTGGTGTCCTCTGTTTGAGCGGCACGCGTGAAGTTCCCTATATTCGGCTCTAAACCTACTCAGTTTGGAGTTAAGATCGCCTTACCAAGGGCTGAAGCTTACACATATGTTACTGTGAGAAACCCACCTAGGGTCGATCAGCTGATTGGGTCATATCTGCAACAGCGTCGCGTTTTACCCGCGCGATCGCGTCAACCACTGCTTGGCCATAGATCGGGCCAAGGATGGTTGTATGGCTGGCCGCCTCGATATTGATCGACGAACCTCTTTTGGATAGGCGCGCCGGGCGCGCTTGGGCCTCTTTCCAAGCATTTCGACCGGAGGATACAGGACCCGCTGTCAGGGTGGCAACCGGGATAGCCTCCAAAAAGGGATCAGCGGCCATCGCAGCTTCAGCGCCGTCGATTGTTGCCGCAATTTCAGCAGCTGAAGCCCGCATATGGGATGGCGCGCCAAACATGCGCCGTTTCTCCCGCAGGGGTGCACCGCTCAAACCAATTCGATTGGCGTAGAAAGGGGCCAGAGGCTTCACAAGGCCAAATTGAGCAAACCCCGCGCCGACTTGCGCCAGCCTCTGATAGCGCTTGATCCAAATCTGGGCCTCAGGAATTGAAATTGCGCTGGGGTCGGCTGCATCAATCAAAACCAGACCGACCACATCATCGGGATTTTGGCTGAGATAGGCGCGTGTCAGAAGTCCGGCCATCGAGTGGCCGACCAGCACATAAGGGCCCTTCTCGCCCGCAGCAGTCAATAAGGCCTTGAGTTCTATGGCTAAAGTTGCTGGATCACGTGGCGCATTTGAAGGTTCCGACCAGCCCATACCCGCGCGGTCATAGGAACAAGTGCGCCCGGTCTTAGCCACTTCAGGCTGAAGGTAGCCCCAGTCCGCTGCCGCCGAATAAGCACCGGATTCAAAGATAATGGTCGGCTCCCCCGGGCGCGCCTCACCCTCACAGACCAGACGTTGCTTGCGGCCATCGACCTCAATTAAAACCCCGCGCGGTGGGTTCTTCCATCCCCCTGCTGCCATGGCCAACCCCGTCCCTGTCCAAGCCAAAGCGCTCGCCAACAAGACGAGTCCAACCCAGCGCAATGCCGTCGAAAGCAGTTTCTTCACGGCGACTTCAGCTCGCCAACGGAAGCTTTTGCGCCAAAAGCGACAGCCACAGCCGCACGCGCTTTTCGTTCACGCCCATATCGCGATAGCCATATTTTGAGCGCGAAAAGACGCAAATGGAGGCTTTGCCTTCCCCCAAATCGACGGGCATGGCAGTAATCCAATCGGGGAAGCCGATCAAAGCTGTGCGCTGAACCGCCTCAATCTGCCCGTCACCTTCGCGGATGTCTGACACGCGAGACTGGCTGCGCGCAATCTCCAGCCAAGCCTCGCACACTTGCGCGATACTGGCCTGAAACACCCCTGACTGCAGGTCGGGCGCTTGGGCTGCCTGAAAGCCCGAGGGCAGTGCCAAGCATTGATTGGGTCTGGAGATTTTCTTGAACCGGGCGAAATCGAGTGGAAAGTCTTTGATCATAGGGGGGTCCTCAAGGAGCCAGAATTGAAGCGCAGGGTGGGGTGACTAAAGACGAATGACAATGCCTTCCTTGGCCGAAACATCATTATCCAACAGCCGCTTCCACGCCGATTGTGCGGCATCGAACCCTTCGCTCTCCACCACGTCGAGCCAAGCCCGCGACTCATGGGCAAACCGGTCAAAGGCCGCATCAACCGCGCGGTTAAACTCCGCCCCGCCCCAAGCGGCACTCAACCGGGCCATGTGGGTTGGTGCGAAGAAAAATTGTGGCTTGGGGCCCGGCAAAGCGGCTGGCGCTGCGGTGCGCTCTGCATCCCAATGCGCGCCACCGACAATGATGGACTGCTTCAACAGGTCAGCCAAATGATGGTGGACGCCTGCCGTCACCGCCGGATCGCCCGCGAAATCAACATAGATTGAAGCTTCCATCGGCAAGTCCGCCAATTGGTCATAGGTCACCACAAGATCATAATAGCCTGTGGCTTCCACAAAGGCTTTCGACCGGGCTGATGTCAGGCCAATCAGCTTCACCCCGCCACGACGCTTCAAACAGGCATTCATCGACAGGGCCGTTTTGCTGGAGGCGCTAGATGAAATCACATACTCGCTGTCCCAATGCCGCTCGTCCGCAATCCAGTCGTCGAGCAAAAAGCCTGTCATAAACAAGGGCTTTAACAAAGCGACACGGCCTTCGGTTTCCGCGTCTTCTGGCTGCACCACACTATAATGATTGTAAGCAGCGGCCATTTCTTGGCGATGGGCAGCCCCGTCGCGGAAACCTGTAGCACTGACTTTGACCGGCTGAACTTTCAGCGTGTTCGCAATCGGGAAATAGCCATAAACCCGGGTGCCAACGGCGACCCCATCGGTCTTCGACGCGATCACCTCAGCATAACCCCAGACAGGCACGCGGCCCAAGCTGGCGCTCGAGGCCGGGAAGAAGTGCCAATATTTCATGCCGTCGCCAAACATCGCATAGGTCACATTATTGGCCGTTAAGGAGAAGCGCGAAATCGCCAGCAGGGCTTCCCCTTCGTCTAAATCGTCTTGGTCTTGCGCCGTGAGCTGCATATCGCGAAACGACGGACGTCCCATTTCCAGCACGAATTGATTGACGCTCATGGCCTGTTCTCCCTAAAATTCTTGTTCGTACACCTTGCACTGACTGGATCAAAAGTGCGAGGCCCCTCGACCATTTCTTAAAGTCCGTCTATCGGCTTGTCATCATGACTTCCGCTTTGCAAATTCTTCGTCTGGACATTGGCCTGCCTTTAGACAGTGGCGCGATCTTTTCGCCGCTGGAAATCGGCTATGAGACGTGGGGCGAATTGAACAAGGCTAAGTCCAATGCGGTCCTGATTTGCCATGCTTTGACTGGCGACCAGTTTGTGGCAGGGCCAAATCCGGTGACCGGACAGCCAGCTTGGTGGGCGAATTTGGTGGGGCCAGGGCGGATCATCGATACCAACCGCTATTTTGTCATCTGCTCAAACGTCCTGGGCGGGTGCATGGGTACCTCAGGTCCAGCTTCTATCGGACCAGACGGCCAGCCCTATGGCCTTTCCTTCCCTGTCATTACGATTGCCGATATGGTGCGGGCGCAAGCGGCCTTGATCGACCATTTAGGAATCGACCGCTTGTTTGCGGTAATCGGTGGCTCAATGGGTGGCATGCAAGTGCTGGAATGGATCGCAAGTCGGCCAGACCGGGTGGGCGCGGCCATGCCAATTGCCTCTGCTGCCCGTCACTCAGCCCAAAACATCGCCTTTCACGAAGTGGGTCGCCAAGCTGTGATGGCAGACCCGGACTGGCAAGGCGGTGCCTATCAGGTCAAAGGCACCAAGCCCGTCAAAGGCCTATCGGTCGCGCGCATGGCTGCGCACATCACTTATTTGTCGGATGCGGCCTTGCACCGGAAATTTGGCCGCCGGCTGCAGGACCGCAATGAAGTCGCCTTCGGCTTTGATGCGGATTTCCAGATTGAAAGCTATTTGCGCTATCAGGGCAGCCGCTTTGTTGATCGCTTTGATGCCAATTCCTACCTCTATATCACCCGCGCGATGGATTATTTCGATCTAGCGGCAGGGTACAATGGCCGATTGAGCGATGCCTTCACCGCATTTAAGGGTCGCGCCTGCGTCGTGTCCTTCTCCTCCGACTGGCACTATCCCCCGGCCGACAGCCGCCATATCACCCGCGCGATGATTGGGGCAGGCGTTGAAGTATCAGCCTTTGAAGTCGAAACTGACAAAGGCCATGACGCTTTCCTGCTGGACGAACCCCAATTCCACGAAGCCATGGCAGGCTTTCTGGCCGCCAGCGCTGCAGATCAAGGTTTGTGATGTCAAACGCCACCTCGACCCGCGCCGATCATGAGATCATCATCCATGCTGTGCCCCAAGGTGCGCGCGTGCTCGACGTTGGCTGTGGTGATGGCGTCTTGCTGCACCGCTTGAAGCAAGAGCGTAATGCCGTCGTGCGCGGTATGGAATTGAGCCAAGCCGGGGTGAATGCCTGTGTGGCCAAGGGGCTCTCCGTTGTACAAGGCGACGCGGACCTTGACCTCGCGCTCTATCCTGATGATTCCTTTGATATTGTCGTGCTGTCGCGTACCATTCAGGCGACGCGTAAGCCCGAGATGGTCTTAAAGCAAATGCACCGCATCGGGGCCAAGGCGGTCGTGTCGCTGCCCAATTTCGGCTTCTGGCAAGTGCGGCTTTCGCTGTTTTTGCGCGGGCGCATGCCGGTAACGCAGGGCCTACCTGATTCTTGGCATGAGACTGAAAACCTGCATCTCTGCACCTTGTTAGATTTTGACGATCTCGCCAAGCAATCGGGCTTTGATCTGGAATCGGTGACCCGAATTGCCGCCGGAAAGGCCAGCGCGCCGTCGCATGCCACAACCAGCTTGCTCAACTGGCTATCAGAAGAAGCGGTGTTCGTCCTAAAGCGCGCCGGGATGGCTACCCGGTGACGGCAACGCAACCCGCAAACCATGATGTGCGCCTGCACATTGCAGGCGTCGCCCTGCAGCGCGGCTTTCGCCGCTTGGTAGCTGACTTTGATCTGACCTGCGAACCCGGGGACATCATCGCCCTACAGGGCCCAAACGGCAGCGGCAAAACGACTTTGCTGCGCGCGATCGCAGGCTTTCATAACCCTGCCGCGGGGCGGATTACCCTTTCGCGCGTGCAAGGTCCCGCGATTGAAGAGCCCGGCGAAGTCCTGTCCTTCTTAGGCCATCAAGACCCGATCAAGGCGGGCGAAAAGCTGATTGATCAATTGCGCTTTTGGGCAGATCTGTGCGGGGCCAGCCGCGACCGCGTGGCCGAGACGCTCGCTCGCGTGGGTTTGAGCAAACAGGCGGACCTGCAAGGTGGGGTCTTATCTGCAGGCCAGCGCAAGCGCGCCGCCCTGGCCCGCCTCCTTTTAGAAGATCGCGCCATTTGGCTGTTGGACGAGCCAGCCTCACCCTTGGATCAAGAAGGCCGCGCTTTACTCGGAGCGCTGCTCGACCAGCACGCGCGGCAAGGCGGTATCATCTTGGCTGCCGTGCACGACCCCCTGCCCGTTGTCAGCGCCCGCATTCTCTCCCTCGGCACAGTCGAAAACGGGGTGGCGGCATGAGCTTGCTGCGCGCTTGTTTGGCAATCTTAAGCCGCGAAGTCCGGCTCGGCTGGGGCGCTGGCGGCGGCGCGCTATTGTCGGCCAGCTTCTTTGCGGGCTCTGTTATGGTGGCCCCCTTCGCTTTGGGCCCTGCGCCCGACACTTTAGGAAAGATTGGTCCAGGTTACTTATGGCTGGCCCTGACTTTGGCCAGTTTGGTCAGCCTCGAGCGCTTATTTCAAGCAGATCTGGAAGACGGCACGCTCGACCAAATGCTGCTCAGCCCTGTGCCGCATAGCCTGCAGGTCTTAAGCAAAATCCTCGGCCAATGGCTGGCGACGGCGGTCCCTTTGCTGGCTGTCAGCCCGATTGCGGCCCTTCTGGTCCGCGTGGAGCCTGAAGTGATCCTGCCCCTGTGCGCACAATTGGCGGTGGGTAGTCTGGGCCTGTTCCTGATTGGCGCGATTGGCGCCGCACTTGGGGCCAGCGTGCGGCGCGGCGGCCTCTTGGTCGCCCTCGTTGTTCTGCCACTCTATGCGCCGAGCGTGATTTTTGGCGCGAGTGCGGCGGCAGCCCTTGCCAGCGGTGGCGATTTTTTCAGCCAGCCATTCTTGTTTTTGTGCGCCTTGGTTCTGGCAGCCTTAGCATTTGCGCCTTTTGCGGGAGCAGCGGCGGTGCGTTTGCACGTGGATTGAGGTGGGGAACGAACTCCCCTCTCCTCTTGGGAGAGGGGTCGGGGGTGAGGGCTTACAGGCACAAAATTCATTATGTTCATCGGGTTAAGATAGACCATTACCCTCTAGATTATTGCGAGTGTAAGCCCTCACCCCAACCCGTCGACCAATTGGTCGACCCCAGAGGGAGAGGGGTTAAGTCCTCACTACTGCTCCATCGCCGCCTGAATAAGTGCCCGCGCCTCCGGGCTATTCCAATCGGCTTCACCAGCTAGACGAGCTAATTCCTTGCCCTGCCGGTCATAAAGGATGGACGTGGGAAAGCCGCGGGCCTTTAGGGGATACACGATTGCCATTTTGGGGTCATGGTAAAAAGCAAGGTTGCCTTTGCTGAGGTCGGCTAACTCCTTTTTGGCCGCTTCGGCTTCAGTGGCTTTGTCGACACTGATGGCGACCACTTTGAAGTCCTTGTTACCTAAGCCTTGTTGAAGTGCCGCCAGTGTCGGCATTTCGGTAACGCAAGGCGCACACCACGTCGCCCACAGATTGACCAAAACGACTTTGCCGCGGAAGGCGCTCAACTGGGTTGGCGCACCGTCTGGCCCTGCGAAGCTGTTCGATGGCTGCTCCACGGGGTCTTTGGCGATCTCAAGGCCCTTCAATGGCCCTGCAGCAAAGGAGGCCAAATCCTTCCCACCTTGAGAGATTGGCACTGCCCGATAAACTCCGTAAAGGATAATTCCGATCAACAAAGCCCCAAGCAGCGCCCATTGCGCCCGTTTGGGCTTTCCCGTCGTCACAGGTCCATCGCGTTCAGGTTGCTCTTCACTCATGTCGTCCTCAGATTCCTCTATCCCGCCCGCTTCCGCCAAAGGCCAACAAATGTGGGGCGGTCGCTTTGCAGCCAGTCCTGATGAAACCATGAAGGCGATCAATGCCTCCATCGATGTTGATCAACGTATGTGGCGCGAGGACATCGCCGGGTCAAAGGCCCATGCTGCAATGTTGACCGCCACAGGAATTCTTACGCAGGAAGACGGCCAAGCGATACAGGCGGGCCTTGATGAAATCGCCAGCGAAATTGAAGCGGGCACTTTCCCTTTCTCCACCGATCTAGAGGACATACACCTCAATATCGAAGCACGTCTGACAGAGCGGATTGGCGATGCAGGTAAAAGACTTCACACAGGCCGCTCACGCAATGACCAAGTGGCGACCGACTTCCGCCTCTGGGTGCGCCATGCCTTGGGTGAGGCCGATGAGGCATTACTAGGCCTGATGCGTATCTTAGTCATCCAAGCCGAAGGCCATGCTGACTGGATCATGCCGGGATTTACGCATTTACAGACGGCACAACCCGTCACTCTTGGCCATCATCTGTTAGCCTATGTTGAGATGTTTCAACGTGATCGGGCACGGCTGCAAGCCTCGCTCTGTCACGGAAATGAATCGCCCTTGGGTTCTGCTGCGCTGGCAGGGACACCCTATCGGATTGATCGGGATGCAACCGCTAAGGCGCTAGGCTTCGACCATCCAATGGCCAATTCGCTCGACGGCGTGGCAAGCCGGGATTTCGCGATGGAAGCGCTCAATGCGCTCTCGATCAGTGCGGTGCATTTATCGCGCTTGGCTGAGGAGATTGTGCTGTGGACCTCGTCGCATTTCCGCTTTGCACGCTTATCCGATAGCTGGTCGACGGGGTCTTCGATCATGCCGCAGAAGCGTAATCCCGATGCGGCAGAACTTGTTCGGGCCAAAGCCGCCCGCATTGCCTCAAACGCACAATGCTTGATGATGATCGTCAAGGCGCTTCCCTTGGCTTATGCCAAGGATTTGCAGGACGATAAGGCTATGACCTTTGAATCTTTTGATGCTTTTATGCTGAGCGTCGGGTCGATGGCCGGTATGATGCAGAGCGTGACCTTTAACCGCGGTGCAATGCGCCAAGCGGCCACCTATGGCTATTCCACCGCCACCGACTTGGCCGATTGGCTGGTGCGCGACCTCAACATGCCGTTCCGCGAGGCCCATCATGTGACCGGGGCTGTCGTTAAGGCCGCCGAGGCTGCTGGAATTGCAGAGTTGTGCGATGTGCCACTCTCGACCTTTCAAGCAATTGAGCCGCGCATTGATGCATCTGTGATCGCGCTCCTTTCAGTTGAGGCTTCCGTGGATGCGCGCGATTCTTACGGGGGCACGGCCCCAAAACGGGTTTTGGAGCAGGTAAAGCGCCTGCGCCAAGCCCTTCACTTGGATGCGTGATCGGCTTTGATTGCTGGGCCGTTTCGCTCTATAGCTGTGTTTCTTCCCCAACTTTGACCGCAAAGATAACGCCCATGAAAACCCGCCTTGCCCTAGCCTGTGTCGCGCTCTGCCTGCTCAGCGCGTGCGGAATCAAGGGACCTTTGGAGACAGCGCCACCCATGTGGGGTCCGGACCGGGCTGCCTATGAGGCAGAGCAAGCCAAAAAGGCGGAAGAGGCAAAAGCACAGAAGGCTGCGGAAGAGGCTGAAAAAGCGGGCAATTCAGCTCCCTCCACCGCGCCTCAATAGGCCTGCCATGCGCTTTTTTGATTATCGCGATGGCGCGCTTTATGCCGAGGACGTGCCGCTGGCCGAGATTGCCGAGGCTGTCGGCACCCCCGTCCATATCTATTCCCGCGCGACGTTAGAGCACCATTACCGCGTGTTCAAAGCCGCCATGGGCGATTTGCCTGTCCATATCTGCTATGCCGTAAAAGCCAATACCAATCGCGCCGTGATCGCCACTTTGGCAGCCTTAGGCGCAGGGGCAGACACCGTCTCAGAAGGCGAAATTCGCCGGGCGCTCAATGCAGGTGTGCCACCTGACGGGATTGTGTTTGCGGGCGTGGGCAAGACGGACCAAGAATTGGCTTATGCGATTTCGGTCGGTGTGCGGCAAATCAACATCGAAAGCGCCAGCGAATTGGACCGGATTTCTGCCTTGGCAGAAAGTCTCGCTAGGGTTCAGCAAGTCTGCATTCGGGTCAATCCAGATGTTGGCGCAGGCGGGCATGCCAAAATCACCACCGGCAAAGCCGATAATAAGTTTGGTGTCAGCTTTGATCTGGCAGAAGAACTCTATGCCCGCGCCGATCATTTACCGGGCGTAGAGCCTGTTGGCCTGTCCGTCCATATCGGCAGCCAGATCATTGATTTTGCGCCGATGGAAAAGGCCTATCAGAAGCTGGCCGATTGCGTGGTGCGATTGCGCGCGCGGGGGCTGAAAGTTACCCGCCTTGATTTAGGCGGCGGGTTGGCAGCGACCTATGATGAAACCGTCACAGGGCCAGATCTTGCAGCCTATGGTGCGATGGTCCGCCGCGTGGTCGGGCATTTGGATGTGGAGTTGGAGTTTGAACCCGGTCGCATGATTGCCGCCAATGCCGGTGTTATGTTGTCGCGCGCGATCGTCACGAAAGACAATGGCGGCAAGTCCTTCTTGGTCGTAGATGCAGCGATGAATGATCTGATCCGCCCTGCCCTCTATGAGGCCTATCACCAGATGCTGCCGGTGAAGAAGGCCGACGACCACGACAATCTGGCCCCGCTCGATGTGGTTGGCCCCGTGTGCGAAACGGGCGACACATTTGCCGAACAGCGCCCTATGCCTGCGATTGCGGCAGGCGAGTTATTGGCTTTCATGAGTACCGGTGCTTATGGCTTTGCTATGGCCTCGACCTATAATTCGCGGCCTTTGGCGGCCGAAGTGATGGTCAGTGGCGATCAATGGCAAGTGGTGCGGCCACGGCAAACCTATGATGAGATGTTCGGGATGGAAACCCTCCCCAATTGGCTAGGAAGCAAAACATGAGCACGCAAGAACCAGCCCCGGCATCAAAGGGCGGCGCAAGCTGGGTGCGGCTAGTCAGTGATTTAGGGCCCGCTATTGTCTTCTTCCTGTCCTATCAGCATGCGGAAAAGAATGGCGTACCGGAATTTGCCCGCGCGCTGAGTGGCGATCAGGCGGTCTTGTTTGCTACCCTTTTATTCATTCCAGCGGCTATTGCTGGCTTTGCCTTTTCTTATTGGAAGGAGCGCAAAGTCAGCCCGATGGGCCTATTTACCTTTGCCATGATCGGTGTTTTTTCTGGTTTGGCGCTTTGGCTGAAGAACGACATTTTCATCAAGATGCGACCTACTTTGGTCTACACGTTGATCGGTCTGATTTTGTTGGGTTCGGTCTTGTTTAAGCGCAATGTTTTGAAGGCCTTGTTTTCCGGCGCACTTCACATGCCTGAGCCGATTTGGCACGGCCTCGCCCAGCGCGCGGGCCTCATGTATATCGCGCTGGCCATGATCAATGAAGCGGTGTGGCGGACGCAGCCTTTGGCGACGTGGGTGACCTATAACACCTGGGGCGATATGGCGATCAATATGATCTTCTGGATCGTAAACTTAGCGCTCTTAGCCAAATACTTCACCGATGCAGACGGCAATCCGCTGCTCGAAGAGCCAAAAGACAAAGTCTAAAATTCTGTTAACAATTCTGCGACTTGACCTCAGGCAGAAATGGTTATTTGTGATACCCACAAGATAGAGGGGATCCTATGAACCGCCGTAACCTATTGGCCGCCATTTCGACAACCGCTTTGGGATTTCTGACATTGAACACATCCGCCCTCGCCCAGAATGCCGCTGATGCGGTTAGCAATGATCCGTTCCTGTGGCTTGAGGAAGTAGAAGGCGACAAGGCGTTGAATTGGGTGCGCGGGCAAAACGCGCGCTCGCTACCCAAGCTGACGCAAGACCCGCGCTATGCGAAGCTGGAAGAAGATGCCCTCAACATCATTCGTGCTAAAGACCGATTGACCTTTGGCTCTTATGCCAACGGCTTTGTCAGCAATTTCTGGCAAGATACCAATCATGTACGCGGCATATGGCGGCGGGCGGACTTTACGGCATGGCGCCTCGGCAGCCCTGCGTGGGAAACCGTTCTGGACATTGATAAGCTGGCCAAGGATGAGGGCAAGAATTGGGTCTATCAGGGCAATAATCCCCTCGACCCGCATGATATCTGGAATACAAGAACCCTTCTTGACCTGTCCAATGGCGGCAAGGATGCCGATACAAAGCGCGAATGGGATGTGAAGACCCGGTCCTTTGTAGCAGGTGGTTTTGAGTTGCCGGAGGCTAAATCGGGGGCTGTTTGGGTCGATCAGGATACCTTGTTGGTTTCAACCGACTGGGGCCCAGGCTCAATGACCGAAAGCGGTTATGCCTACATCGTCAAGCGCTTAAAGCGCGGACAAAAGCTTGAGGACGCTGTGGAAGTCTTTCGCGGCACCGAAAAGGACGTAGCAGTCGCGGCTTTCCGGGTCGATGACGGCACGCGCTATCATCATTTTATCAACCGCGCGCCCACCTTCTTCACAACCGAGACCTACTATCTGGAAGCCGATGGCAAAGTCGCCAAATTGGACTTGCCAAGCAAGCATAGCCTGCAAGGCTTGCGCGCGGGGGTTGTCTATCTAACCCTGCAGGAGGACTGGAGACCAAGGGGCGCCAAAAAGACGATCTCGGCTGGCTCTTTGGTTAGCGCACCTCTGGCAGCGCTAAAGGCCACCACGGGTGTCGTTGCCGCCACGACGATCTATACACCCGGTCCCCGTGAGGCCTTGCAAGACGTTTCGATGGCCAAGACCGGCCTTTACCTGACTCTGTCCACCAATGTGAAAAGTGCCGTTCGCTACTACACCCAGAATGCAAAGGGCGCTTGGTCGTTTAAGCCTGTGGCCTTGCCAGTCAATGGCGTCGCTTCGGTCGTCGATGCCGGCATTCGCCAAGAAGAGGCCTTCTTCTCCTACAATGACTTCATCACGCCACCGTCGATCTTGTTTGCGGCCAAGCCCTCAGACAAACCCGTCACGGTCCAAGCCCAAGCCGCGCGGTTTGATGCCTCAAACCTTGAAGTCAATCAGTATGAAGCAACCTCAAAAGATGGTACCAAGATCCCTTATTTCGTGATAGCGAAAAAGGGATTGGTCCTAGACGGCACAGCCCCAACGCTTCTTTATGGCTATGGCGGCTTTGAAGTTTCGCTCCTACCGAATTATTCCGCGATGAATGGTAAGCTGTGGAACGAACGCGGCGGTGTATATGTGCTGGCCAATATCCGTGGTGGGGGTGAATTTGGCCCCGCGTGGCATACAGCTGGCCTAAAGGGCAAACGCCAAGTGATCTATGACGACTTCATTGGCGTCGCCGAAGATTTGATTGCGCGCAAAATCACCAGCCCGCGCCGATTGGGGATTCAAGGCGGCTCGAACGGTGGTCTGCTCATGGGCGTTATGATGACTCAGCGGCCAGAGCTGTTCCAAGCCGTTGTCTGCCAAGTGCCACTGCTGGATATGCTGCGCTATCACAAGCTCCTAGCCGGTGCCTCTTGGGTGGACGAATATGGCGACCCTGATGTGCCGGCCGAGCGGCCTTGGCTGGAGCAATTCAGCCCCTATCAGAATTTGAAGAAGACAAGCCCCTTCCCCGAGACCTTCTTCCTAACTTCGACCAAGGACGACCGCGTCCATCCGGGGCATGCACGCAAATATGCGGCGAAAATGGAGAGCTTGGGCATGCCCTTCCTCTATTATGAGAACATTGACGGGGGCCACTCGGCGGCAGCTAACTTGGTCGAAAGCGCCAAGCAGCGCGCTTTGGTGGCGACCTATCTGATGCAAAAATTGGTTGATTAGGTCAAAAAGATTGGCCCACGCGGCCAAGTGACCTAATTGGCCCTTAAGAGGGACGCAACAGAGCAGGAGACAGGCGATGAAGCCGATGAAAATCATGCTGGCGTGCGGGCTTTTGGCCTTTAGCGCCGCTTGCGAGACCATTCCGTTTGAAGAGCGGGCCAAAGCCTATGAAGACCAGATAGTGCTACGTTTTGTCGGCAAGTCGGCCGACGATCTGGTGCTGGCCTTTGGCCCACCTCAATCGTCCTATAAGCTGACAGATGGCCGCGATGTGCTGCAATATGAGCAAAAGCGCACCAGTACCCAAGGCGGGGAAAGCTATACCAGCTTTCGCGAAGTCACCCGCTTCCGCACAGAGACGGACGCCTCAGGAAATACGCGCACAGTGCAATACACCGAATCCATACCAGTATTGAACTCGTCCCCCGTCTATACCGTCAATCAAAATTGCATCCGCCGTTTTGTGGTGTCCAGCGACAAAAAGGTTGAAAGCTTCCGCTGGGAAGGCAATGCCTGCTTTCGTTAAGCAGGGGACACGAGGGGCATGCCAGCCCCAATGAGACGAGCAAATTGCGTGATCAGGATGGCTAGATCGTCAAAACTCTCTGCATGCGCCTTTAATCCATTGAGTGCCGCGGTGATGGCGCGGGCTTGACTAGTCACGAGCTCTGACCCGACCAATGGTGTAAGGCGCGCCTGCACCAAGGCCTGCATTCGGCTGTCGATGGCTGCCACCACATCGCCAACGAGGGCGGAATTGGTGGCCATCAATTCCGCGCCATGAGGCGACGCGTGGAGGGTCTGCCAACTGAGACCATGAAGGGCAAGACCTGCGGCGGCCAATCCTTCGGCGAAAGGCCGATCTATTGGCCAAGCAGCCTCGGCTGCATCACAACTGGCCTGCCCTAGAGCTACCGCTAAGGCCGCAAAGATCGCTGCTTTATTCTCATAGGATTGGTAGAGCGCAGGTCGCGAAATGCTCGCCTCGCTTGCAATATCCTCCATTGAGGCACGCTTAAAGCCATAGCGCGCAAAGACGGCTAGAGCTGCCTGTAAAATCTTATCGCGGCGGGGATCGCCATCTAAACGTATTGACATTTTGCGATAATATTGTCAGATCGTCATAATGTCAATTTGTACAACAAAGGAATGTAAACGATGGCGAGCAAGGGATTGGTGCTGGTTACAGGCGGGTCTGGCTATATTGGCGGCTTCATCATCGCCCAACTTTTGGAAGCTGGCTATCACGTTCGCACCACGATTCGAAACCTTGGCCGAGAGCCAGAGGTTCGTGAAGCCCTCAAAAAGCTAACCCCTAACTTGGACCATCTGACCTTTTTCGCCGCTGACCTAACCCGCGATGATGGCTGGGCAGAAGCGGTTGAAGGCGTTGATTTCGTTCAGCATGTGGCCTCGCCTTTCCCAGCTGTGATGCCCAAGGACGAGAACGAACTGATTGGTCCTGCCCGTGAAGGGGCTCTGCGTGCGCTTCGGTTTGCCCGCGATGCGGGGGTAAAGCGGGTCGTTCTAACCTCCTCCATGGCGGCCATTGCCTATGGCCATGAACCACCGCGAACGACAGCCTATACCGAAGCCGAATGGACCGACGAAACCAGCCCTGACACAGGTGCCTATGTCCGGTCCAAGACGATTGCTGAGCGTGCGGCTTGGAACTTTATGAAGACTGAAGGCGGCACAATGGAGCTTTCAACAGTCAATCCCGGTGCCGTTTTGGGGCCAATTCTTGGACCCGACTTCTCCACCTCCATCCTCTTGGTGCAAAAGCTACTCAATGGCGACTTTCCGGGCAGCCCACGCTTGGGCTTCTCGCTGGTGGATGTACGCGATGTGGCAGACCTGCATATTCGCGCGATGACGCATGAAAAGGCGGCTGGTGAACGCTTTTTGGCGGCCTGCGACTTTTATTGGGTGGAAGATGTGGCGCGCGTCTTGCGGGAAGATTTAGGAACGCAAGCCCGCAAAGCCCCTACGGGACGCCTCCCCAGCTGGCTGGTACGGATCATCGCCAATTTCGATCCTGTTATCAGAGGGGTCGCCTTTGAGCTCGATAAAGTACGGATGGCCGACAATACCAAGGCAAAAACCCTGTTGGGCTGGGCTCCGCGAGACGTCCGCACCTCGATCACCGACACGGCCCGCAGCCTGATCCGCGAAGGCATTGTGCGAGTTTAAGGCGACTTCAGCTTTACAACGTCAGGGCCAACGCATCCAATTGATCGGCGGCGGCATTCCAGCCGGCTTCAAAGCCCATGGCTTCGTGTTGGGCCTTGGTCTCTTCACTCCAGTGCCGCGCACCCCATTCCATATGGGTGCCGCCGTCTGGGGCATCGCTCAAGATCACATAACCTGTCATGAAAGGCGTGCTGGCACCGGGAACCCAATCGCCGACAAAAGCATCGGTGAAGGTTTGCTTATGACCTTCAACCACCTCAACATATTGGCCATGCATGGGATTTTCTTCCCCTGCAGGACCATTCATCACGATATAGCTGGCCCCGCCGGGGCGCACGTCAATCTCGGCGATGGAAACCGTCCACGGCTTGGGACAATACCATTGCTTGAGAAGTGCGCCCTCTGACCAGCAACGCCAAACATGGGCGCGCGGGGCCTTGAGATGCCGGATAATTTTGAGGGTCCGTGTGTCCGACATTTAGACATCTCCTTCTTTATTTGCACCCTTGAGAAGGGCGAAGGCGGCCATGGAATGGCCATGACCCAAGTCATGATGCTCCTTCAACCAAGCCACGATGGCACCCGCTTTGGTGGAGGGCGTGAGCACACCCGCTTCCGTCCAGCCTTGCTCCTCAGCTAAGCGACGAAGGTCGGCAGGTGTCAGTCCGGTTTTGTTGTGGATGGTGTCGAGATAGGCTTGGAAGGACACGATTGCTGGTTCCTATTGGCGGACGTTGCTCTAAGTCGGCTTCACGGTTCCCAAAAAGCCAATGAGAAGCAGCAAAGCATAGGTCAGCCACACCCACAAGCGGGCCCGGTCCATCGCCCGGCGAAGGGGGATCTCTGTCTCATCGCTTGAGCCTTTTTCAATCACGGCGAGTAAGAGTGGACCAACAGGGCGACCCGCGACGTCGATCATGATTGCTGCCCCAAAGATAGCTGCAAATACAAGCGCTTTCTGACCAAGCCAGCTTTCCGTCAGTGGCCCCAAGCCTAGAAGCGAGGTGATGCCGATGCCTGCATAAAAGGTAGTGATGGCAAGCTTTAGCCAGAACTCAATCCGCTTGAGTTGGGGCACGATCGATTGTCCGGTCATCAAATGGATAGACCACGTCAGACCCATCCAAACGGCACCAACAAGCCAAGCTAGCCACAAGGCCCAGCCGGGCAAATCCCAATAGCCCGCGACAGCAACCAAGGTAACAGACAGCGGCACCATCACGACCCAAGCCGTTCGTGGACCCATGTCGACAACGCCCAACAGCCTTAAAATCTCAAGTCGGGTTGCAAGCGGCTTGGCCCGATTGCGAAAGGCTGAGCCCAGAATTGCGACCCCAAGGTCACCGCCCAACCAAAAGACAAAAGCCAAAACATGGACATAAACAAGTACGTCATAGAGGCCCATGTTAACTCCTCAGGCGTGTGGGCAAAGAATGCGACTTACTTCACACGCCGTTCTTTGATGCAAGTGCGCTTGACCAGTCTATCTTCTTCAAACCAATGCCATGTACGGCCGCGATCATTGCCATCGTCGGACAATTGGATCATCTCATAGAGATAGGTGCCGGGGCTGTCTTTGCGGGTCCACGTCAGCACGACGGTCTTTTCGTCAATCTCCCAAGCCCGGCCAAAAATGCGTTCGGTGTCCCACCAAATTTGCTTGTCTTTATAGGTTGCTGGGAAGTGGATTTCTTCGCGCCGACCATCAGGCCACGTATAAGTATTGATCTGATAATAGGGATAGGTCGCGTCATCTTGGAATTTGCATTGCAGGTGCGAGGCATGGCGATCAAGCTCAACGTTATTGGCGTCAACATGGATATATTCGCCGACCCATTCGCCTTCGTGACGGGCTAGAAGCGGCATGCCGGTTCGAATAGTATCCATATTGCAGAATCCCTTTTGAAGCAGACCAAAGAGGTCTAAGCTGCGCCAGTAAATGATATATCCTATACCTCTGACAAGGCCTTCCCGTGGAAAACCTCATCCTTCTGCAGCGCCACGCCAATCACTCAGCCACCCTATGGATCAACCGACCAGACAAGCGCAATGCGCTGACGGTGGCGATGTGGGCTGCCCTGCCGGCTTGTGTCGCTGAAGCGGTCGCCGACCCTGACATCAAACTGCTCTTCTTACGAGGTGCGGGCGGCGTTTTTGCTGCCGGGGCGGACATTGCGGAGATGCCAGAAATTTATGCCACGCCCGAGGAAGCACTTAAAAATGATGAAAAAATACAAGGTGCGATGAAGGCGCTGGAGGATTGTCCAAAGCCTGTGATCGCCTTGATTGAAGGCCCGTGCGTTGGCGGGGGCTGTGGCTTGGCTTTGGCGTGCGACTTACGGATCGGTGTGGCGGGCTCCCGCTATGGTGTGACGCCGGCAAAGCTCGGCCTCGTCTATGGCGCAGGCGACACCCGGCGCTTGATCCAAGCGGTCGGACTTTCCAAGGCAAAGGACATCTTGTTCACCGGTCGCTTGCTCGATAGCGCGGAAGCCTTGTCTTACGGCCTCATCGATCGTCTGGTGACGGCGGTTGAGCTGGATGAGGTCGCTTCAGACTATGCCGCCAAAATCAGCGCGGCCTCGGTCTATTCGATCCGGGCGCAGAAGCAGATTCTGGCCATGTTACGCGGTGGGTGTGACGACGCAGAAGCCAGCCGGACCCTATTCGGCGCGAGCTTTGCGGGCGAGGATTTCAAAGAGGGCTTTGCAGCTTTTATGGAAAAAAGGCCTGCGCAATTTCCTGTACGTTGATCGGTTCTGCTCTATTTTGGGGACGTAAGAAACGTCGCGTTTGGGACTAGACGAAAGAGGCATTTCAAGTGGGCAGGTTTGCCATTATCGGCGCGGGGATTAGCGGACTTGCCTGTGGCAACGCACTGGCGGCTGCAGGCCACCAAGTTTCGCTGTTCGATAAAGGTCGTGGCCCAGGTGGGCGCATGTCGACCCGCCGCGTCGATACCCCTTTTGGCCAAGCCCATTTCGACCATGGCGCGCAGTTTTTTACCGAGCGCGACCCAGACTTTCAAAAGGCGATTTCGGCACTTGAAGCACAAGGTGCGGTCGGCCTTTGGCGCGGCCAATTTGTGCGCGTAGATGGCGACGGCCAACAGCACATATTGGGCGATGAGCCCCGCTATGTCGGCACCCCGGGGATGAATGGTGTTGTGCGTGGGCTCGCAGCGGGCCTGAACACCACGTGGGACATGCGCGTCAGCGCCCTATCGGGCCAGAAAGGGGCTTGGCAGGTGCACTTTGAGTCTGGCGAGACTCTGGGGCCTTTTGACCAGATCGTCTGCGCCGTGCCCGCCGAGCAAGTCAGTGATTTATTGGCACCGCACACGCCGGCCATCGGCGAGCAAGCCAAGGCCGTGTGCTCGCTGCCGTGCTGGGCGGGCCTGTTCGCGTTTGAAGAGCCCTTAAAGATTGACTGGGATATGGCCCGCTTTGACGCTCATCCAGTTTTGGATGTCATCTCAGCCAGTGTAAACAAGCCCGGACGCACTGGGCCTGCGACCTACGTCGTCCATGGTGGCGCCGATTGGTCCATCACCCATTTGGAAGAGGCCGCAGACCAGATCGCAAGCTTACTTCTACAAGAACTGGCAGCACTTTGTGGTCCGCTACCTCCGCCCCTCGTTCAATCCGCCCATCGCTGGCGCTATGCCCGGGTCGAGACCAGTCATGGACCGGGTTTTCTTTATGATGGCGATCAAGGCATAGGTGCGTGCGGGGATTGGCTGTCCGGCCCTCGCGTTGAATCGGCCTGGCTTTCTGGTCACCACTTGGGCCAAGCTCTTTTAGGTTAGCTGACAAGTCAGAAAGCCCACTCTACACTGTAGTTGCTCTCGTTCTTCTCACTGAGTTCGTTCAAAGGAAGCCCACATGTTCTTGTCTTTAGCCACCTGGCCCGAAATTGATCAGCGGCTGAAAGCGGGCAAGCGGGGGATCATCATTCCCATCGGCAGCCATGAACAGCATGGCCCAACCGGCCTCATTGGCACCGATGCTTTATGCCCAGACATCATCGCGCGCGAAGCTGAGAAGCAGGGTGACCTTTTGATTGCCCCACCCTTCTCCATTGGTATGGCCCAGCATCATATGGGGTTTCCGGGCTCCATGACGCTGCGACCTTCCACCATGATTGCGACCATCGTCGACTGGACGGCGAGCCTTACGCGCGCTGGTTTTGACCGTCTTTATTGGGTCAATGGCCATGGTGGCAATGTGGCAACCATCCAAGCCGCTTTTGCTGAAACCTACGCGCCTTATTCCCTACGCGGAGAGGCTGCCCCCTTTGCCCATATGCTGAAAAACTGGTGGGAATTGCCGGGCATCGAACGGCTGTGCCTCGATATGTATCCCGTCGGCCATGGCTCGCACGGCACGGCGTCTGAGGTTGCGCTCACCTATTGGGCCTATCCTGAACGGGCGGATCTGGCGAAACTGGTGCTGGAGCCAAAGATTGCGCCCAATGGCCCGATCCGAGATGCAGCAGACTATCGCCGCCGCTTTGCCGATGGCCGCATTGGCTCTGATCCGACCCAGTCCACGCCAGAGCAAGGCGGCAAGATTGTTGCCGCTGCGGCTAAAGCCTTGATCACAGACGCCACCAACTTCTTTGCTGAGACTGCCTGATGGCCCAAACCACCCATGACTTTGACGTCCTCATCTCCGGCGGCGGCCTTGTTGGCCTCACTCTAGCCTTGGCACTCGACCAAGGCGGGCTGAAGGCCGCGGTGATCGACCGCCTACCTGCAGCCGACCTGTTGGAAGAAAGCTTCGATGGGCGCGCCACAGCCATGGGGTTTGCGACCTACCGGATGATGCAGAGCTTGGGCGTTGCCGGTCACATTGGCGAGGTGCAGCCAATTGAGCAGATTTTGGTGTCGGACGGTCGGATTGGCAGTCCATCACGCCGAGGTGGCCCTTCGTCTCTTACGCTCCACTTTGACCATCGTGAGACGGGGACAGGCGATGAACCTTTGGGTTGGATGATTGAGAACCGCCGCATCCGCTTAGCACTCGACAGGCAAGTCGCCACCCGGTCCGGCATTACGCGCTTTGCCCCCGATGAAATTGTAGATCTGCAAATCGGCGCGGGCCAAACCTCAGCGCGGCTAAAGTCTGGCAAGGTCCTCACCGCTCCAGTCATCATTGGCGCAGATGGTCGCGGGTCTTATGTCCGCAAAAAGGCTGGCATCCGTACCTATGGCTGGTCCTATGATCAAACCGGGATTGTGACCACCGTTGCGATGGAAAACGCCCACCAAGGGGTGGCGCATGAATATTTCTTGCCGACCGGGCCGTTCGCCATTCTGCCGCTGATGCATAATCGCGCAAATATCGTGTGGTCTGAGAAAACAAGCCGCGCCAAAGCGCTTATGGCAATGAGCCGGGCTGATTTGGAGCAAGAATTAGCACGCCGCTTTGGCGACTTCTTGGGCGCGGTAAAGCTCGATGCGCCGGTTTGGTCCTATCCCTTGTCGATGGAGCTTGCGGCCACTTGGGCAAAACCCCGCGTGGTGCTGGCCGGGGATGCCGCCCATGGCATTCACCCCATTGCTGGCCAAGGCCTGAACCTTGGCCTCAAAGACGTGGCCGCTTTAGCCGAAGTACTGGTGGAAGCGCGACGGCTAGGCCAAGACTTGGGCGATCTCGCGGTACTTGAACGCTATGCGCAATGGCGGCGGACCGACACAATGACCTTAGCCATCTCGTGCGACGCTTTTGTCAGACTATTCTCCAATGACATCGCACCCGTTCGGGCACTGCGCACCCTTGGCCTAGGCATTGTCGATGCCATTGGCCCGGCACGGCGCTTTTTTGCCAGCCATGCGGGCGGGGCCGTGGGTGACTTACCGAAGCTTTTGCGGGGCGAAAACTTAGGGGCACCTGCATGACCGATTATGCGACGCCAAACCTGCCTGCTAAAGATATGGCGGCGACTTCTGCCTTCTATCAAAAGCTTGGCTTTAGCGAAGACTATGTTTCGCCGGGCTGGATGATTATGTCGCGCGGTGGCCTTCAACTGGAGTTCTTTCCCTACCCAGACTTGGATCCCACAACCTCGTCCTTCGGCAGTTGCCTACGCGTGGATGATTTGCAAAGCCTCTATCAAGCCTGCGTCACATCCGGGATTCCTCAAGCCCACATCGGCATGCCCCGTGTTCATCCGCCGCAAAAGGAAGCCTCTGGCTTAACGATTGCCTATTTGATCGACCCAAACGGGTCCTTAATCCGCATTATCCAGAACGACTAAAGCCGCTCTAGCACCGCTTGGGCAAACAATTTCGCGCCATGCTTGCCGTCTTGACGGTCGAGCACCAGGTAGAGCCACGGCTCAATCAACTCCAACTCCATCAAGAGCCATTGGCCGTCTGCCCCGCGCACCAGATCGACGCGGGCATAGGTCAAAGGCGTGCCATCGGCTTTAGCCAGCACCGCTTCTGCGGCCTCCAGCGCGCCTTCAGGAGCATCAATGCCTGTTTCGACGGCACCATGTTGGCCTTGGGTACGATAATCGCCCGCCTTGGGTCGCTTGATCAAAGCATGGGAAAACCGGCCGCCGAAATAGAGGAGCGACAACTCGCCTTCTTCGGTCACGGCAGGCAGGAAGGGTTGGATTAAAGCTGCGGCGGGCGGCAATCCGTCCGCGCTGGGAACCGGCTCGCCACGCTTCAACCGCGCTTGTCGCCAAGCCCCCGCCCCGATACGCGGTTTAATGATGATCTCATCGACGTTCAGCGTGTCAAAGCTCGACAGTATCACCTCGGGGCTGCAGGTCTCCACCGCCAAGGTCGGCGGCACCGGGGCACCGCGACGCGCCAGCTCTGCCAAATAGCCCTTGTCCATATTGGCGCGGATAACATCGCCGTGGTTGAACAAGGAAGTTCCAGCGGCTTCAATTTCATCAAGACGTTTCAGGAATGTCTCAGTCGCTTGGGGATAGTTCCAAGCCAGAAGCGGCAGAACCGCTGAAAAACGCGACCAATCCGTGACCTCATCCTGCCAGAAGATGGGCTCTATCATCACGCCAGACGGCTCAAATGCCTCGCGCAACAGCGTCAGCTGGTTATGGGCATAGTCCGGTTCAGCTCGGTCGGGACGGCTGGGATAATAATCGTGGGTGACGAGTAGGGCGATTGGTTTCATGTCCAAGCCGCTAGCCGCATCGCGCGCAAACGTCTAGAGCAAGCCCGCACTAAATTTCCTGAGGCAAGGAGCCCATAGAGATGACGACCCAGTTTGATGTTTGCGGTGTTGGTAATGCGATTGTTGATGTGATTGCACCCGCATCAGATGAATTCCTCGCTGAGCATCAAATCGCCAAAGGCGCCATGACGCTGATTTTTGATGAGCCCGCCGTTGAGCGTCTCTATGCGTCTATGGCACCTGGTCAAGAAAGCTCCGGCGGGTCTGCAGCCAACACGTTGGCGGGCATTGCCTCCTTGGGCGGCAACGGGGCCTATATTGGCAAAGTTGCCGATGACACCTTGGGCCGTGTGTTCCGTCACGATATGAATGCAGGCGGCGTTGCCTATGACACGCCACCCCACTCGAACGGTCCTTCAACGGCGCGCTGCTTGATCAATGTGACGCCAGATGGACAGCGCTCTATGAGCACTTTCTTAGGCTGCTCGCCCCTTTTGACACCGGAAGATTTGGACCCCGCTAAATTGGCTTCAGCCCAAATCGTCTTCTTGGAAGGCTATTTGTTTGACGCTGAAGAAGCCAAGGCCGCCTTTGTGAAGGCTTCTGAGATTGCCCACACCGCTGGCAATAAAGTCGCGCTGACTTTGTCGGACTTGTTTTGCGTAGACCGTCACAAGGCCGCTTTCCGCCATTTGGTTGCCAATCATATCGACATCTTGTTCGCCAATGAGGCCGAAATCATTGCCCTTTATGACGCGCCAGACTTTGATGCTGCTTTGGCTGCGGCGCGCAAGGATTGCGATCTTGTAGCACTGACGCGCTCTGAAAAAGGCTCTGTCCTTGCGCGTGGCGACGAAGTTGTGACAGTTGCTGCTGATCCTATTGCCCAAGTCGTTGATACCACGGGGGCGGGCGACCTTTATGCGGCAGGCGTGCTTTTTGGTTTGGCGAGCGGTCGCGAACTCGAAGCGTGTGGGAAACTCGGCTCGCTCGCAGCTGGCGAAGTCATCTCCCATTATGGCGCGCGCCCGCTGGTGAGCCTTGCAGACTTGGCGGCCGCACGCGGCCTCTAATCAGGCGGGATTGGCGCAAAACTTGCTCCAGCCTCTTCATGATCAAGCACGCGGCCTACCTTGGAACACTTGTCGCACTGGGCTTTGCCACAACGGGGCATGCACAAAGTGTCACAACCTATCGCTCTGACGGCGTCACTGCGCCGCCAGTGAAGGCGGAAGTGCGCCGGGAGCGGCCGCGCCAAGTTCGCATCACGCGTTCCAGTGATGCTCTGCCGTCGGTTGGCAGTTTTGTGGACACGATTGAACCCGTTGGCGGCGGCGTACGCCTCGCCCCTGCGTCAACCGAAAGTCAAAGCCTGCCCTTGGCCATCCTTTATGATGTTCCCTCACCGCCACGTCAGAAGCGCACACAGCGCAACTCCCGGCCAGAGCGCCAGCGCCGCAACTAGCGCACGCAGATGGCTGCCCTTTCCCTACGCTTGCTGGACGGCTAGAAAGCCCAACCTGCGAACGGATAAACGCCAGTATGCTGAAACTTGATGGGCTCACAAAAACCTATGCTGGCCAGAGGGGTGTGCGCTCTGTCAGCTTTGAGGTTGCGCCCGGCGAAGTGGTTGGCTTTGTCGGTCCCAATGGCGCAGGCAAGACGACGACCCTACGAATGATTGCAGGCACATTGGAGCCCGATCAGGGCTCAGTTCAGGTGCTTGGCCATGATGTGTGGTCAAACCGAGAAGCTGCTCAAGCCCTGATGGGCTATCTGCCTGAACATGCGCCTTTGTATGAGGACATGACCCCGCGCACCTATCTGGATTTCTTATTGTCCGCGCGACGGGTGACGCGCAAACAGCGCCCAGAGCTCGTGTCTCAAGTGACCAAAAGGACGCACATTGAGAATGTGCTGGATCGTCGGATTGAAGGGCTATCAAAAGGCTTTCGGCGGCGCGTTGCCCTTGCTGGCGCGCTGGCCCATGATCCGCCCGTCCTGATCTTGGATGAGCCGAGTGACGGCCTCGACCCCAATCAAAAGCGGGTAACGCGGGCCCTGATCCGCGAGCTCTCGCCAGGGCGGATCATCTTGATCAGCACCCATCAATTAGACGAAGTCGTCCATGTGTGCAGCCGATTGATCCTGATCGCGGATGGTCAGGTGCGCGCGGATCAAAGCCCAGCAGACTTTGCCGCCCAAGACGAGAACGGGAAAATCGACGAGGTCTTCTATCGCCTCACCGTGCGGCCCGACGAGGCAGCATCATGATGGCGTTTTGGAGCTGCTTTCAGGCTTTGTACGTGCGTGAACTTCGCCAAGATGTGGGCAATCCATTGGCCTATGTCTTTGTGGCAAGTTTTATCTCAGCCTCCATTCTATTGGCGTTTCAAGTCGGCGGATTGTTCGAAGCCGGTCGCGCCGAACTGGTGGCCTTCTTCCAATTCCATCCGTGGCTGTTTGTTGTCCTAATGCCCGCCCACAGCATGCGGGCGTGGAGTGATGAGGCGCGGACCGGGACGCTGGAGACCCTACTGGCGCTGCCGGTGCCGACTGCTGCGCTGGTGCTGGCAAAGTTCATGGCGGCTTGGACCTTGGCGTGCCTGATGTTGGGATTGACGACACCGCTGTGGCTAGGCGTTGCTTTGCTTGGCCCTGTCGATCATGGCGCGACTTTGACCGCTTACTTGGGCTCGTGTCTGTTGGCAGGCACCTATCTGGCGATTGGAATGGCTGCTTCTGCCGCCAGTCGCAGTCAGGTCTTAAGCTTCGTGCTTGCCCTCGGCGTCAGCTTTCTGGCCACGGCGGCAGGCCTGCCCTTGGTCAGCAGCACGCTGGCCGCATTTCTGCCCCTGCCACTAACCGAGACGCTCGCATCCTTGTCTATGTTAGATGCTTTTGCAGGTTTTGAGCGCGGCGTGATTGAAGCCCGTGCCATTGTGTATTTTCTAGCCGTCATAGCTCTAAGTCTGTGCTTGACCGGCCTATGGGTTGATAACCAACGTGGGGGGCCGCGATGAAGCGCCCCTTATTCACGAAGCTTGCGGCAGCACTTCTGTTTGTCTTGTTCGTTTGCAGCCAGTTGATTAGTCAAAACTGGCTTGCTCCGGTGCAGCTCGATTCGACGGAAGACCAGCTCTACACGCTCTCTGCCGACACAAAAGCCGTGTTGCGCGAGATGAAACAGCCCATCGAAGCACGCCTCTATCTCTCGCGCGAAGCCTTCAGGGAAGACCCGGTGATGCGGGGCTATAGCCAGCGCGTGGCGGATCTACTTTCCATCTACGTGGGCCAAGCCAACGGTCAGATCAAGTTGACCCTTGTCGATCCCACCCCCTTTTCCGCCCGAGAGGATGAGGCCTTGAAGGCGGGCCTGACGCCCATACCGGGACCGCGCCCAGACGATGCCGCGGCTTATCTTGGGCTGGTGATAAAGAGCCCTTATGGCCGCGACGTGGTGCTACCTTTGTTCAATCCATCCGACGAAGCCAGCCTCGAATATGGTTTGACCCGTGCGCTGACGAAGCTGCAAGAGGCAGCGCCCATCCGCGTCTCGATGATTACCAGCCTGCCTTGGTTCATCACGACGGACCCAGCGCGCGGCGGCTTACGGCCGGTAGCCGACCTTGCCACCCTATTGATGCAGGAGACTGAATTCTCCCTCTTAAGCCCGGATTTTCAGGCTATTCCCACCGCCACCAATGTCCTGATTGTGGCCCAGCCAGAACCCCTTACCGACGCACAGCAATTTGTACTCGACCAATATGTCCTAAAGGGCGGCAAGCTTTTGTTGTTGCTAGACCCAGCATCAACAATTGCGCGCGATGGGGGGGGCGGGCCGCAGCAGGCCACGCAAGCCTTGGGTCGCCTGCTGCAAAATTGGGGCATTAGTGTCCAAGGCGATGTGATCGCAGACCGCATGTTTGCCTTACCCGTACAGACCAGCCTTTACGGGCGTGCAGCAATTGCCCCGCAGCCCCTGATTTTCCAAGTGCCCGGTAGCGGTCTAAATCAGGATCAGGCCGTCACGCGCGGCCTCAGCCTAGGCGTGCATCTGGCAACGCCGGGCGAAGTCGTGTCGCTGGGCCAGACAGGCACCAACGTCACCCCCTTGCTGACCTCCTCGCCCGATACCATGCGCCTAGAGGCTAAGCGCGCTTTATTGGGCCTAAGCCCACAGGACCTAGAGCTTGATTGGCAAAGCTCGGGCCAGCGCCAAGTCTTGGCTGCCGAAGTGCGCGGTTCTTGGCGCACGGCGTTTCCCAGTGGCGATCCCGCCAAATCCGGTGCAAGCGCGATCGCGAAAAGCGAGAGCCCTGGCCAAATCCTTGTCTTTGGCGATGTCGATTTGCTGGCTGATAGCTTATATGTTGATGTCGGTGGCGCTGTGGCAGACAATGCGCGCCTTATCCTCAATAGCGTTGATTATCTTGCTGGCCGATCCGCGCTTTTAGACCTTCGTTCTCGCACGCCAAGTCCGCGCAATTTGGTCGTGGTTGAAAGGCTGCGGCAAGCCGCGCAGACACGGGTCTTGGAGGAAGAGCAAGCCCTAGAAAGCCGCCTGGAACTTGCCGAAACGCGACTGAGAGAAATTGAGGCCAAAGATGCGGCGAAAGACCTCATCGCCTCTGACGTGACGAGCACTGAACTCGCCCAAGTCCGCGAAGAGGTGCGCGATACCCGAACCCGTTTGCGCGCGGTGCAGCAAGGCGTCCGTGAGGATGTTGCGCGCATCAAGACCCGTCTCATGGTGATCCCGGGCATCGTCATCCCGTTGCTAATCTTGCTAGCGGGGCTGTTGATCCAAGTTTTCAGGCGTCGCCAACAAAAGCGGCTTGCAACATGACAAAGCCCAATTGGACACCTGGCGATCTGAAACGCCGCGATATTTTAAGTCGCTTGGCCAGCGCCTGTGCGTTCGCAGTGGGCCTTAGCTATGCCGCGCAAACCTTAAAGCATAGCAGTAGGCTGGGCGAGCATAAGTCAGGCAAGGTGTTTCCGAACCTTGGCAAAGAAGCGCCCAAAGTCGCCCGCATCAGCTTGGTCAATCGTAGCAGCCAGTTTGAATTGGTGAAGGCTGAAGCGGGCTGGGTCTTGCCACAGTCAGACTTTTACCCTGTGGCGGACACGGCCTTAAGCGGCTTGATCAAGGCGCTGACAGACCTGCGCTATGTCCGCGCCCTGCCGCCCCCGACCAAGCTCGACGCCCAAGCGAGCCAGATTGCACCGCTTCAAGGGGGCGATGGCGTTTTTATAAGCTTGGAGACCAAGGACAAAGCCCAAATCGCCACTCTGACCCTAGCTCGGCGCGGCGAGATTACACTGGGCCAGCTACCCGGCGATGATGCGCTGTATGAAGTCAACACCGTCAATTGGCCGCCCTTGGACAGGCCAAAAGCTTGGTTGGACTTACCCAAGTTCGACATCGCGCCCGAGCGCATCGCGACGGTCGAACTGATCCGCCCTGACCAAGACCGTCTTGATATCGTGCGCAGGCCAGATGGCGGCTTTGCCCCTGTCGGTGGGAAGCCCAGCCCAAGGATCACGGATATCGCTTTGATCCTTGGTCGCTTAGAGCCGCAAGCTGTGTTGGCGGCAAACAAACTAAGCGGTTCGCCAGTCTTTAGCCATAGCACAAGCCTGAAATCAGGCCTGATCATCACCTTAGACGGGTTTGAAAGTGCAGGCCGGTTTTGGGTCAAGGTGCGCACCAATACCAGCAAGGCGGCAAGCCCTGAGGAAGGCGACCGCTTGGCCAAGCAAACCAGCGGCTGGGCTTATGCAATCCTGCCCAATTTCGTAACACTGCTCATGACCCCAACCCGCTCGCTCCTGAACGCGGGCCCTTAACCGTGCTGCGTCTGATGAAGGCCAAACGCTGGACCTGATGGCGTGTGCGTTCTAACTGAGAACCTATGATTTCCGGCTTCGCAAACCCACAACGCTTTTTAGGCCTCAGCAAATGGCTGTTGCCAATTACTGTTGTGATGGCGGTGATTGTTTCTGCCGTGGGCGTGATTTGGTCGATGGTCTATGCTCCGGCTGACTATCAACAGGGCGAGACGGCGCGCATCATGTACATCCATGTGCCGTCAGCTTGGATTGCGGTTGGTGCCTATACGGGCATGGCGATTGGCAGCGTTTCGTTTCTGGTTTGGGGCCATGCTTTAGGCGATATTGCCGCCAAAGTGATGGCACCAATTGGCGCCGCTTTCACCGCCCTGTGCTTGGCCACAGGTTCCATCTGGGGCCGCCCGACTTGGGGAACTTGGTGGGAATGGGATGGCCGATTGACCTCTGTTTTGGTACTCTTCTTTCTCTATCTGGGCTATATGGCGCTACGCAGCGCCTTGGATGAAACCAGCAAAGCTTCAAAAGCGGCTGCCATCCTGTGCTTGGTCGGCACGATCAACATTCCCATCATCCGGTTTTCGGTTGAGTGGTGGAACACTTTGCACCAAAAAGCCTCCATTGTTCGCGCTGGGGGGCCGAGCCTTGACCCCAGCTTGTTGCATCCCCTTCTTGTGATGGGCGTCGCTTATTTGTTGATCTTCGCCGCTTTAACCTTGGCTGCGATGCGCGCTGAAATCTGGAAACGCTCAGCAGATGCGATCCAAGCGAGGCTACAAGCATGACACCGCAGTTTGCCTCTGTGTCTGAGTTCTTAGCGATGGGCGGCTATGCCGGCTTTGTGTTTGGAGCTTGGGGGTTGAGCTTGGCTGTAATCGCAGGGCTTATTCTAAGGGCCATTCTGACGGGTCAACGTGAAAAGGCCCGCCTTGAGGCGCTTCGCCAAGAAAAGGATGCTGGTGCAAACCCATGAGCGTGCAGCCTAATTCCAATCGCCTGATGGCGTTTCTGCCTCTCGCTTTGTTTCTGGCCTTGGCCGGGCTTTTTGTTTGGGCCATGTTTGGCCAACGGGTTGACCGCCACGCCAGCGCCCTGATGGGCAAGCCGGTACCCCAGATCCTATTGCCCGACATGGCCGGCAAAACCCTCGACCTCGCGAGCTACAAGGGGCGCGCGATTATTTTGAATGTGTATGCTTCGTGGTGCGCGCCCTGTCGGGTTGAGCATCCGATGCTGCTACAATTGGCCAAGGATAAGCGCTTCGTCGTGGTAGGCTTGGCTTACCGCGACGACCCCAGTAAAACGCAAGCCTATCTCGAAGAGTTGGGCGACCCTTACGCCCAGACCGGCATTGATCGGCAGGGGGCAGCCGGGGTGCAATTGGGCTTAGGGGGTGTGCCTGAGACCTATGTCATCAGCGCTAAAGGCATTGTCTTGACCCGGCATCAGGGCGAAATCACGCCAAAGATAGCTGGCGAATTGGCGCAATTGGCGGCACGTAATTCAACCCCCTAGCTTGGGCTGAATGAGCCTACATTCCCCCTGTGAATTTGTTAGCCAATCATTAACGCGACGCAGATTAGCCCTGACGTCATGAAAGTTGATCCGCCTCTTTTTCCCCAATCACTCGGCCAAACCCCTGCCCTTGCGCGCCCGTCAGCAGACGCGACTGAGGCGCGCAAGGCATTTGCAGCCCTGTTGAGTGCCGCCAATCAACGTTCAAGCTTGCCACGCGCGCCGTCAGCCGATGCCGGAGCAGCCAGGCCCAATTCTGCTGCCAATTCAACAGCTTCAAGTAAAGCAGACGAGCCAGCGCCTCAAACTGGCTTGGCAAGACCCGGGCGGGTGATCGACATCCGCGTTTAAAGGTCAAACTTGACTAAAATCCAATTCAAATCAGACTTAAACTAACTTCAAATCAAGCTCTAACTTAGCTTAATTTCTCCCGATTCTGCGGATGATTTATTGGTAACCAATGGGTAATATCGCCCTCGGTTACAATAACCAAGCGCCTGAATGGCGTTCCACCGCTTGATGAAGGATCATACAATGATTAGCATCAACTCCAGCTTAGGGGCCTTACAGGCCTTACAGCTGCAGGTCGCAGCCCGTAGTGACCCGGACCAGAAAAATCTGGACGACAAACGCGCTCGCGACGCTCTGTCAGACACGGGCCAAACGGCCATTGAGCTTGATCTGACGATACCCAGAAAACTGCCTGACAAACTACCTAAGGCGCACCACATGGACTTCCTCTCGCAAATGGAAGCGATCCTAACCGCCAAGTCAGCGCAGGAAGCCACAAGTGACTTATCGACCGATGCAGCGCGCCTACAAGCGCTGCAAATCCGTCAACAATTGGAGTCGCAGCCTCACGGGATTGCCAATCGCGCATCCCAACTCGCGCTGGCGCTTTTCCGCTAGGCGCGGCTGACCTCACAGCCTCTTTGTATGCGTGCCTTCGAGAGTTCCACCATGCCGACCGACGTCGGCATGTATGGGGGCGGCTGTCCGCACCCATGGGCTGAGCGAAGTTTTCCATAAACAGGGCCATAGCGCCCGTTTCAGCAACGCGTGACTTAAAGTCAAACCAATTGCTAAATGCAAGGAGATCACAATGATCAGTGTCAACACCAATCTCGGTGCCATGGCTGCCGTTCAAAACCTCAATCGAACTGGCGTGCAGCTTCAACAAACTCAATCAGCCATTTCAACCGGCAAAAAAATTGCCAATGTTCGCGATAATGGGGCGGTTTGGGTCATTGCCAATAAAATGACAACAGATGTCGAAGCCTATACTCGCGTGCGTGAATCAAATGACCGGGCCAATGCCATCTTAGACACCGCTATAGCCGCCGGCGAAGGGGTGATGGAATTGCTCAATGAAATGAAGGCAAAGGCCTTAGCTGGCACCCAAACGGGTCTGTCGGCGGGCTCACAAGCCGCTCTGGCGGCTGACTTCGCACAATTGCGCGACCAGATCACAACGATCGTTGCCAATGCTTCCTTTGACGGGACCAATATGGTGGACGCCACACCCGATAGCGCCATCGCCTTAGGGGATGCCTCTGGCGGTAATGGCATTACGATCGCCGGCGCAAACATGAGTTTAGGAGGCCCGGTCGTAACCGTCACAGGGGCTTCGGCGGTCGATTCAGCGGTAAATGCCACGACGGCGCTTGGTCTCGTCAATGCATCAATCACCGCCGTGGGGACGCAATTGGCCACCTGGGGTGCCGGTGCAAAGCGGCTGCAGGTTCAAGGTAATTTTGTTAGTAAGCTGCAAGATGCCTTGAACACCGGCATTGGCTCGCTGGTTGACGCCGATCTGTCGGCCGAGAGCGCCAAGCTGCAATCCTTGCAAGTAAAACAGCAATTGGGCATCCAAGCCCTATCAATCGCTAACTCGGGCATTTCGACGGCATTGTCGTTGTTTCGTTGATGCGCGAGCCTCAGACTGATTGACCCAAGCCAATGGCCCGGATGATTGCTTGAGGCGGTCGTCCGGGTCAGGCTTAGCTTGAGCTGTATTGGTTTTACGCGGCGGCAAATCACTTAGAACGGCTTCAGGCCGCACTTCGCTTGCCTTGAAGCCGGAGGGCAATTCTCTTTGCGTGGGATGAGGTGCCGAGGTGTTTATTGATTACGTCGACATTTGGCCGAAAGTGGAAGGTCTGTTCTTTTTTGGGGGGCTTGGGGGGCGAGAGCGGACGTTCAAGGGCGGACTTATGCTTCCGTTTATGTGTCAAAAACTTCGCTACAGCCCAAGCATATAAAATGACAGACGGAAAAGTGGTTAGGGTTCTTGAAGTTAAAAAATTCCCTCATACTTCGCGACCATGACATCATAGAGGCTTTCGCCAAGTAAATTAAAACCCAGCGGCAAGTCCTGTTGGCTTAACTGATTGACTTGGCAATCATTTGGGCCGCTGACTAGCCATTCAATGCCAAACCAATCTTTTGGGAGTAAGGTGGATTCTTCAATTTTAAACAATTCTAACATGGTTTTACGGTTATAACTGTGCTGAGTTGGCTTAGAGTTTCGATCAAAGAGAACTGCCATATGGCTGTGAACACCAGTATCGACATTAACGATCCATGCCACCAGCGCTCTCCCGCCGCTCGCGATCAGTTCTGAGGTGAGGCTTTTCGAAAGACGGTTGACGACATCTATTGTTTGCATCGCTTTAGTTGCCAGCACCTTGGTCAGACGATCCCTGAGATCGTCAATGTTGATCCTCAGCCAAAGCACTTGGAACGGTTCAATGCATCGCTCCGCTTGCCTTGAAGCCGCCTGACAATTGTTATTGCGCAAGATGGGGTGTCAAGAGGTGAAATCGGCTTCGCCGACGCGCGAAGCGCGCCTCTTGACACTCCAACTTGCGCGCTCAAACTCGAACACAGCCTTTGCCAAGGCATGGCCTGTGACAAAGGCTGTCTCGGTGAAATAAGCAAGAAATAAGGTCGCCGCAGACGAAGCAGAGCACTCCCGTCGGAAGGCAGGCGATCACGCGGCGCGTATTGCTAGAATTTTTTGGCGATTCCAATTACGATGTCAGTTGTTCGATAGTCAGCTTTAAGTGTACGGCCACCACCCTTGAGACTTGGGCTATTGACCGAGAACGTCCGCAGTTCCCCGAATCCTTTCCAGTCACTGGCAAATTCATACTCCACGCCAGCTATGCCCTGAACCGCAAACATACTTGCTCTGGAGTATTGGCCACGGTTGGCAGTTGGGCCAGCATTCAAATCGAAATCAACTTCACGGGTCAAACCAATGCCCAAACCAACATAGGGCTTGAAACTGCCAGCTTCGTTGAAGGTGTATAGACCATTTACCATGATAGACGTTGAGGCGTAATCGCTGTTGCTTGCAGCAACCCCTCCAAGGGAATTCAGTGAGCTGGATCGGTAGGTGTACTCAAGCTCGCTCCGCCAAGGCCCAGCATAGTCGTATCCGATGGCCCCACCAGCCAGCGCGCCCCCGCTGAACTTTCCTTTTGTGCGAGTTCCTCCGATCTGCAGGTCCGTATTACTCAATGTGGAGCTTCCGCCATAAACCTTGGCATAGAGACCACCCTCTTTATCGGCTGTTTGAGCGATTGCTGAATTTCCAAATGCAAAGAGCGCTGCGACAACAGCCAATGTGCGGTAGAACATTTTCTTTTCCTTCTAAGTGTTTCGTAGGGAGATTGAGGTCGGGCTGATTACTCGACCTGTGGCCTAACTACGTGATGTGGTTTGAAGGAAAAGCGCTGTTGCACGAACGGTATCCGACACTGCACGAACGGACAGATTATCTGCAGTGAGCTAAAAAATTTCCTGACTGGCCGGCCTCATGTTTGCGCTGTGCGGTGCATGGCTCCGAGCGCTCCCGCAGTCAAAGCGGCGGCCCATCGTCAAAGGAATTAGGACACAGACTCTGAGGAAATTGCGACAAGCCTGTTTAGACAGGCGTGACGCTTTGGCACCCAGCAAAAATTTTGGGTCTGGCATATCAAATGATTAGAAGGGTTTATTGCAATTACTCTCATAAAACCTGCGATAAGTCATTCTTCCGACGTCGGCTGACCGGTACTTTAAGGCCGGTGTCCATTTGTAAAAGACCACCAGAATTGAGGCGTTTCTTCTGCAATATGTGATTCTGTGCAACCCAATGAGATCGATGCACTTGAACACCTGGATAACCAGCCTCTTTCAGTTCCTCAATGGCGCGGCCAAAGGGGTAAAGTATCAATGCTTGACCGACGATGGTGTAAACTCGTGTATAATGAAGCTCAGCAGATAAAGCGACAAGATCGGTACCGATGGGCGGCGGAAGCGACGCGACGAACGGCAGCTTCAAGGATCGCGACTTACTCTCATCGCTTCCAGTTTGATTGACAGGCGAGCCTGTATCTTGGGTGCCAGTTTCATCGGTCTTGGCTACGGGCAGGCCTCGCGTCTGGAACAGGCCAATAGCGCCTCTTAAGCGAATGGCATTGAGACCTAACCAAGCTGACAGGGCCGGCGGCGAAACAAAAGCTAGTTCTTCCAAGAACTCTAGGTACCAACTTTGTGGAAGAGTAACCGTGGCTTCATCTAGTCCTAGAATTCTATCTAGCCATATTCCAATCGGGACGAATAGCGCGGCTCCGAGAAAGCCTGAAAGTGCCAATTGTGCGATAAGTGGCCACTTAAAGAATAGGCTAAATTTTTGGAGGCCCAATTGCATCGTCTGCATCATCATCAAAAGTGCGCTTACCTGGATCAGCCAAAATACGGCCCGTTGCGCAATCGACAGTTCTTGGGTCGAGCTTGGATTTAGAAGTGTGATGACGGTAGCAATGCAGATTATTGAAAAGGCCAAGAATTTTGGCCAGCTCAATTGCTCCGAATCTGATGGGTCGAGTTTGAATGTCATGCGGCGTCATTACCCAAAGGATAAATTGGCTTCAAGCATCCGCTCGACGGCCTAGTATGAAATCTTTGTAGTGTTCCGTGCCTCCTTCTCGCCCCCAAATGCACCGCATGTCCGCTTCCGAGCAACCACCAACCCGCCCCAAACGGCAACCCCCGGCGCAAAGCAGACCAAAAACCAAAAGCCACAATCCGCAAAATAAGCCACCCAAGCCGACCCCACCCGCATCTTATTACCATCGGTAACGGTCGATTCATAACCGAGTGGTAACATCGATCCCGTCACAATGACATGGCGACAAAAAGTCGCCCAAAATGCAAAAAGCAAAGGGATCAAAATGATCAGCATCAATACAAATATCGGGGCTATGGCTGCCATTCAGAGCTTGTCTGCTACCAATCGCGATCTGCAGACCACCCAAAATGCGATTTCAACTGGCAAGAAAGTCGCTTCCGCCAAAGACAATGGCGCAATTTGGAGCATAGCCAACAAAATGAGCGCCGACGTTTTGGCCTATGGCCGCGTCCGGGAATCTAATGAGCGCGCAGGGGCGATCCTCGATACCGCCATTGCCGCCAGTGAAAGCATCATGGAATTGCTAAATCAAATGAAGGGCAAAGCCTTAGCCGCGACTCAGCCGGGCTTATCCGCCCCGTCGCAGGCGGCCTTGGCAGCCGACTTTGCGCAATTGCGCGATCAAATCACCAATGTGATTGCAAACGCCTCATTCGACGGCGCGAACATGGTGGGTGCAACGCCAGCATCTGCGATCTCATTGGGCGATGCCGCTGGCGGTAACAATATCACCGTAGCTGGCGCGAACCTGTCTTTGGCCGGCACTGTCGTCACGGTAACAACAACGTCTGCCCTAACCACGGACGTAACCGCCGCCACCGCGCTAGGCTTGGTCAACACGTCGATTACCAACCTTGGCACGCAAATGGCAACTTGGGGTGCCGGGGCTAAGCGCTTGGAGGTTCACCGCGAGTTTGTTTCTAAGCTTTCAGATGCCCTCAACACGGGGATCGGGGTCATTACTGATGCCGACCTGAGCAAGGAAAGCGCCAAACTTCAGTCTTTGCAAGTCAAGCAACAATTGGGCATTCAGGCGCTCTCGATCGCCAATAGTTCTGCCCAGTCCGCGCTTTCACTCTTCCGCTAAGAGAAGAGACTTAAGAAGAGGCCCATTCAAAAAACTTGGCCCGGACGGTACCGCCCGGGCCATTTTCTTTTTGGTTTTTTGCGACGCGTTAGCGAATGCCGGGCACGTGCAAAGCAGCCTCTGCTTCTGCCTTTGCCTTCATGGCACCGCCTGCGTGGCGGCCCAGTTCAAGGCGCGCAATCGTGCGGTTATGCACTTCATCCGGGCCGTCTGCCAAACGCAGCGTACGCTGATGGGCATAGGCCGAAGCCAAGCCAAAGTCTTGGCTGACACCACCGCCGCCATGGGCTTGGATGGCATCATCAATGATTTGCAGAGCCATGTTTGGCGCTTGCACCTTGATCATCGCGATCTCAGCGCGTGCAACCTTATTGCCGACCGTATCCATCATATAGGCTGCCTTGAGGCAGAGTAGACGGGTCATTTCGATATCGATGCGCGCGCGCGCAATACGTTGCTCCCAGATCGAGTGCTCAGCGACCGTCTTACCAAATGCGACGCGCGTGGTCAGACGCTGACACATCTTTTCTAACGCCATCTCCGCGACGCCAATGGTGCGCATGCAATGGTGGATGCGGCCTGGGCCCAAGCGGCCTTGGGCGATCTCAAAGCCTGCGCCTTCGCGCAAGATCAGGTTTTCAGCTGGCACGCGAACATTTTCCATCTTCACTTCAAAGTGGCCATGTGGCGCATCGTCATAGCCAAACACGTGCAGCGGACGGACCAAAGTCACGCCTTTAGCATCCAAAGGCATCAGGATTTGGCTCTGCTGGGTATAGGATTTGGCGCTAGGATCGGTCTTGCCCATCACGATGGCGACTTTGCAGCGTGGGTCACCCACGCCAGAGCTCCACCACTTTGTGCCATTGATGACATATTCGTCGCCATCGCGCACGATGGAGGTCTGGATATTGGTCGCGTCGGATGAAGCAACGGCGGGTTCGGTCATCAAGAAGGCCGAGCGGATTTGCCCGTTCATCAATGGCCGCAGCCACTTTTCCTTTTGCTCCAACGTGCCATAGCGCATCAGCACTTCCATATTGCCGGTGTCAGGGGCCGAGCAATTGAACACTTCAGAGGCAAAGCCCACGCGGCCCAAAATTTCGGCGATGGCCGAATAGGTGACGTTTGACAGGCCAGGACCTTCAAATTCAAACGTATCGTCGACATGGGCTGCGCCATGGCTTGGCGGCATAAACATATTCCAAAGGCCAGCAGCCTTTGCTTTGACTTTGAGGTCTTCGACGACTTGGATGACCTTCCAACGCTCACCCTCAGCATCCTGTTGCTGATACACTGGAATGGCAGGAATGATATGTTCCTCCATAAAGGCTTCAACGCGGTCAATCCAATGCTTGGTTACGTCTGAATGTTCGAAAATCATGTCGTGCTCCCTGTTTCCTGTTTCGTGTTTTTCTTCCTTCCAGACAACCTAGCCCCGTGCTGGCGGGAGGGCAATCGAAAGCATGAGACTTGAAGCGGATAAAACTGCGGCATAAACAGCATGACATGAAACTTGCCCACGTTACCGCACACCGACATGACATCTCCTTGGCCCCATTGACCGAAGCGGACCGCGCCGAGATGCAGGCCGCCGCTGACCCTGCCCTGTTCCGCTATTGGCCGCGTGACATGGCAACCGCCAAGTGGGATCAGAATTTTGATTGGATGCTGCAGGAGCAAGCGGCTGACCGATGGCTTTTGCACACGGTGCGCAGCGCCGACGGGCGGCTGTTGGGGCAGACTTGCTATTTAGCGATCCGGCCAGAGCATAGGGGCGTGGAGATTGGTGGGACTTGGTATGTCGCCAACGCCCATGGCACCCATGTAAACCCCGCCTGCAAGCTCGCTTTATTGGACAATGCCTTTTCCTGCGGTGCAGAGCGCGTAGAACTGAAGACAGACGCGCGCAACGCGCGTTCTCGTGCCGCGATCCTGAAACTCGGGGCCTCATTTGAAGGCATTTTTCGGCGACATCTCTTGCAGCCAGATGGCCATTGGCGCGACACGGCTTGGTTCTCCATTCTGCGCGAGGATTGGCCAATGGTCAAAGCAGGGCTAGAAGCCCGCCTCGCTGCGATATGATTAGCCGAGCGCTTGGACGAGCGCTTTGAGGCGTTCGACCAGACCCATTTCATCTTCGGTAAAGTCATTTTCGACCCACCAACGCTCTAACTCGCGCAGTATTTGGCCGATTGCCGGGCCCGGACGGGCACCGGCTGCCAACACGTGCTCCCCCGTCACCGGAAAGCGTGGGGCGACAAAGCCGCTCGACAGGGCAATCATCGCGCGCCATTGGCTGGTGCGACGCGGCTCAGGATCATGCGCCCAAGCCAGCCTGACGCGGTCGAGATAGAGCGGTGTTCCCATCCAATAAAGCGCACGGCGGACATCTCGGGCTGACAGATAGGATTGGATCCCGGTCTGATCACTGGCCCAAGCCAAGAGACGCTCCCCCTCGGCGCTCGACAGCTTAAGGCGGCTGACCAATCCTGCAACCCGCGTCGGGTCCCGTGGCAAAAGGGCCATCAAGCGCTGTAGGGCTTCGGGGTCGAGGAAGAGGCTGTTCTCAATCTCGACCAAATGTTGCAAAGCCTCTAAGCCTTCCGCTTCGGGCAGAATGGCAGCCAAAACCCCGGTTTCGGCCATGGCAGCTAAAGCGACCCGCGGATCGGGTGCCGCAAGCAGCCGCTTGAGCTCCATCCAGACGCGTTCAACCGATAGTCTAGAGATGCCGCCAGGGTGGGCCGCGCACGCTGCTAAAGCTATGGGGTCAAGCGCGCCCTTGCCGTAGAAGGCGTGGAAGCGGAAAAAGCGCAGGATCCGCAGATAATCTTCCGTGACGCGGGTCTCGGCATCACCCACAAAGCGGACGCGGCCAGCCTTAGCATCGTCAGCGCCCGACCCTATCGGATCAAAAACGCGGCCTTGGGCGTCACAATAGAGCGCATTCATGGTCAAGTCGCGCCGCTGGGCATCGGCCAACCAATCGTCGGTAAAAACGACCTCGGCATAGCGGCCATCGGTGGCGACATCGGTGCGCAAGGTTGTCACTTCCACGGGCTTGCCCGCAGGAATGGCCGTCACCGTCCCATGCGCTAGCCCCGTCGGCACCACTTTGATCCCGGCCGCTTGGAGAGCTCCGATCACGGCTTCAGGTGCCAATTGGGTCGCAATATCAATATCATGCGCCAGTTTACCCAAAACCGCATCCCGCACGCAGCCACCAACCAAGCGGGCACAGTCGGCCTGAACTGCATTGAGGGCAGTGAGGACCGCTTGCGCATCGGGATTGCGCACCAAAGCATGGCTAGCGAGGCTGATTTCAGTCATGCTGCGCAGATAGGGCTGAAAGCAGCACCTGTCATCCCAAAGACTGCATGGCGCGGATCACGCGTCACTCAAAGCCACCGGTTTGCTGCCACAACTCAATCTTGGTGCCATCGGGATCGACCAGCCAAGCGAATTTGCCATAGGACTCTTCTTGCACATCGCCCTGCATCTCGCCGCCAGCCGCCAAAATCCTGACGATGAGTGCATCAAGGTCATCGACCCGAAAGTTTAGCATGACATCCCGGGTCGATGGCGCAAAGTAGGTGGTGTCCGCCGCAAACGGACTCCAGACTTGGTCCCCATCCTGACCCGCCAATGAAAAAGTGACGCCATAATCGTCAAGCGTGAAACCCAACACATCGCGGTACCAAGCCTTCAAACGGTCCGGGTCAGGGCTCTTGATAAAAACCCCGCCTAAACCTAAAACACGACCGCGATCTGCCATCACACACTCCTATTCAAACAAAGCTTTGAGCTCCCGCTTTAGGATTTTGCCATTCGCATTGCGCAGCAATGGCTCGTACATAATGCGCACATGAGCTGGCACCTTGAAGCTCGCCAATGATGCACCCACCCAGCGCTTCAGCTCTTCTGCTGTCAGGGTCGAGCCTGGGGGCACCGTAACCACCGCACCCACTTCTTCGCCAAGAACCTTATGTGGCACGCCGATGATGGCGGCGTCGGAAATGTCTGGATGCTTGTAGAGAATATCCTCAATCTCGGAACAGTAGACGTTCTCGCCACCACGAATGATCATGTCCTTGGCGCGGTCGACGATGAAGATGAAGCCTTCCTCATCCATTTTGACCAGATCGCCCGACTTAAACCAGCCCCCGCCAAAAGCGGCTTCGGTGGCTTCAGGCTTATTCCAATAACCGACAATGACGTTGGGGCCACGGATCCAAAGCTCACCGACTTCTCCAAGCGGCACGTCTTGGCCATTGCCATCGACGACCCGCACATCATTGATCGGGTGAGCAGGACCGCAAGACAGCGGCCGCAATTCATAATCTTCAGAGCCGATATTGGTGACAGCGGCGGAAGTCTCAGTCAGACCATAGCCTTGGCCGGGAGACACTTTCGGGAAGGTCTCGACAATCTTTCGGACCAATTCCGCCGAAGATGGCGCACCGCCGTAAGAAACGCTCTCCACCGTTGAAGTATCAAACTCTTTCAACTGGGGATGCTCAATCACTTGCCAGGCAATGGCGGGCACCCCGCCGAAGCTGTTGATCTTCTCCTTCTCAATCAACTCAATGCCTTTGAGCGCGTCCCAGCGGTGCATCATCACAATCTTTACGCCTTGGGCCACCGAAGGCACTAAGACGGCGTGACAGCCCGTGACGTGGAAGAAGGGAATGGCCAGCAAGGTCGCCTTTTTGGGTAGGGTCGGGTCTGGCGCAGGCGGCGTCTCACCCCGACGCAGGAATTGGCGGGCCGTATTGACCATCATATTCATCAGATTGGTGATGACATTGCGGTGCGTGCCAAAAGCACCTTTAGGCGCGCCGGTTGTGCCGGAGGTGTAAAACAGGGTGCAGAGATCTTCTGGGTCGAGCGCGACGTCTGGGGCTGCAGTTTCTGGCAGATCAGCCCAAGAGACCGACTCGCCGATCAAATCTTCTATCGCAATCGCGCCAGCTGGTTTGTCGTCCCCGCCGCGCGCAACAATGAGCGCCTTTAAATTCGGGATATTCGGCAGTTTTTCTGCGATACGATCTGCGCGCTCCACATCCACAATGGCGAGGACAGAGCCGGAATCGCGCAGGCCATATTCGAGCTCATCCGCCGTCCACCACGCATTGAGCGGGCAAATCATTGCGCCAATAATGACGCTCGCCCAGAAAACCACAGGCCATTCGGGCAGATTGCGCATCACAAGCGCAACCCGGTCACCCTTTTGAACGCCGTAGGTGTCTTTAAGAATATGGGCGAGCTTCGCAGCGGCATTGGCGTGGGCGCGATAGGTAATCCGCTCGTGGCCATAAACCATAAACTCAAGCTCACCATGGGAGCGGCCGATATCGAAGATGTCGCGCAAATTCTGCGGGCCGACTTTATAAACGCGAAGCTCTTGACCGCGAATGGTCTTGGTTTCGATCTCGAGCGGCCCACCTGGACCCGTTAGAATGGCATGCGTTTGAGCAACCGACATGGCTGGAAATGGCATTGATGTTTCCTCTCCCTGAAGGGATTATGTGCCGCCTCTTTGGGCGTTTGTTGCAGGTATTCAACGAGAGAAGCTGCAAAGCAAGGGAAATTCATGCGACTTCTGGGATGATTGCAGCCAAATAATCCAAGAGCCGCTATACCGGCTGCAGACTAGGCAAAAAGCCGATGACAAATGGTGCAATCGTCCCCACATACGGTCACAGACAGCGCCGTTCGTTATAGCCCCTACAGGAGCAGGATATGCTACATAAACGCCCTAGAAATCGCCTATTCGCGCTTGCGCTGGCACTCAGCCTCCCACTTTTCGCCGCTGCCTGCGGGGCAAAGGACGATAATGTTGGTGGGTTCACCAATGACTTGACGGGCAACGAAATTAAGGTGACGGCACTGCGCGATCCACAATTGCCGCAAATTACTTGCTATTTTGGGTCCTTCGACCGCAGTCTGATCGACCGTTTGGGTAAAGGCAATTGGTTTGAGAACCCCTCCAACACCGCGATTGATTGCCATGCGACAGGGCCAATTGATGCGACCACTTTGGCGACCATGCCAAAGAATGCAGAAGTCTTCTCCAAAGGCTCCAGCTTGTTCTTCAAAAGCATTGCGCTGCGCCGGATCGTCGATGTGCCAAACCAGTCCATCGTCTATGTCTCCTATAGCCGAGAGCTGGTAGCGGCATCCGCCAAACTGGGGATGAGCGTTGTCCCCGTCACATTTCCTGCACCACCAGCACCTACTGCTGCGCCTGCACCGGCGGCTGCACCTGCCCCTAGTGCTAAGCCCTAGAGCGAAGGGGCCTTGCCTTCGGGCGCTGTCGCGTGCACCTCAGTCAAACAATGTCTAAGGCCGATTCAACCCCCCTGCCCGATCTAGCCGACCTGCCGGGCGAAGCCACACCGTTGAAGGGACTATTGCTGGGGGTAGAAGTGATCCGCGACCATTTGCGGCGCTTGCCCGGTAAGCCAGGCGTCTACCGCATGATCGGTGCGGAAGGCGAAGTCCTCTATGTTGGCAAAGCGAAGAATTTAAAGAACCGGGTCACGTCCTATGCCCGCGGTCTTGGGCATTCCAACCGCATCGCGCGGATGATTGACCTCACCCGCGCAATGGAATTTGTGGTTACGGCAACCGAGACCGAGGCACTTCTGCTTGAAGCCAATTTGATTAAGCGCTTACGGCCTCGCTTCAACATCCTGATGCGGGATGACAAGTCGTTTCCCTATATCTCGATCCGTCGCGATCATGCCGCACCGCAAATTGCCAAGCATCGTGGCGCGCGCGCCAAGAACGTCGATTATTTCGGCCCGTTTGCCAGCGCTTGGGCCGTCAATGCCAGCCTCACAACGTTGCAAAAGGCTTTTCTGCTGCGATCTTGCACGGATAGCGTCTATGATGGGCGGTCAAGGCCCTGCATGCTGCACCAGATTAAGCGCTGTTCGGCCCCGTGTGTCGGCTTGATCAGCGAAGAAGATTATCGGGAATTGGTCGACGAGGCGACAGCCTTCTTGCGCGGCAAGTCGGTCGACCTACAAAAGCGCCTCGCCGATGATATGCATGAAGCCGCCGAGACCTTGGACTTTGAGCGTGCCGCCCGCCTGCGCGACCGGATTAAGGCGCTTGCCAGCATTCGGGCCGTTCAGGGGATAAACCCGCAAAGCTTCCAAGAAGCCGACGTTTTCGGCGTGGCCTTGAATGGCGGGATGAGCTGTATCCAAGTCTTTTTCTTCCGCGCCGGGCAAAATTGGGGCAATCGCGCCTATTTTCCCAAGCATGAGAAGGATACCACAGAGGCTGAAATCCTCGATGCCTTCATGGCGCAATTCTATGATGACAAGCCTGCGCCAAGTCTGATCCTGACCAGCCATGTCCTACCGGAGGAAGCCTTGTTGGCCGAGGCCTTGAGTTTGCGGATGGATGCCAAGGTTGAGATTCGATGTCCACAACGTGGGGAGAAGCGCGATACGGTGGCCCATGCGACGTCCAATGCCCGCGAAGCTTTAGCGCGTAAAATGGCCGAAAGCAGCACTCAAACCAAACTGCTCGACGGGGTTGCCGACGTTTTCGGCCTTGCGGCCAGCCCGCAGCGTATCGAGGTCTATGACAACTCCCACATTCAGGGCAGCCACGCCGTTGGCGCGATGATCGTAGCCGGACCTGATGGATTTGAGAAAAGCCAGTACCGAAAGTGGACTATCAAAGACGCCAAGGGCGGTGACGATTTTGCCATGATGCGCGAGGTCTTCACCCGCCGCTTTGCGCGCCTAATCCAGCCAGAGCCGGAAGATTTGCCACCGAGTGTCGATATGGAAGGCAATCTGATCGACGAAAGCGGTCGCAAGAACCGCCAACAAGACGCCGCTTGGCCGGACATTGTTTTGATCGATGGTGGCGAGCAGCAATTGGCTGTCGTTGTCGAGGTGGCAAAAGAATTGGGGCTGGAAGAGGACATTACTTTGATTTCCATTGCCAAAGGAGTCGACCGCGATGCAGGCCGCGAGTTCTTTCATGTGCCGGGCCGCGCGCCGTTTCGTTTGGAGCCTAAAGACCCAGTCCTGTATTATCTCCAACGCTTGCGCGATGAGGCCCACCGCTTTGCCATTGGCGCACACCGTCAGAAACGTTCCATCGCCATTTCGAAAAATCCGTTGGACGAGATTGCCGGCGTCGGCCCCATGCGCAAGAAGGCCATCCTTGCGCGCTTTGGTTCTGCGCGTGGCGTGGCGCGGGCAAGTCTGGCCGAACTGATGGAAGTGCCGGGCGTCAATGAAGAGCTGGCAGCGCGAATCCAAGCTTATTTTCAAAGGACCTAAAGATGAAATGGCTGCCTAATGCCGTCTCGATCAGCAGATTGGCGCTTGCGCCACTGATTGGCTACTTAATTTGGATCGGGCTGGCCAAAGGTATGGCGAACCAAGAGCTTCACTGGGCATTTGGCCTGTTTGTCTTCTCCGCCCTAACAGACTGGCTGGACGGCTTTCTGGCGCGCAAGCTCGATGCCAAGAGCGAACTGGGCGGCAAGTTGGACCTTTGGGGCGACAAGATATTGGTGGGCATCACCTTGCTGGCCTTATGGGCGGGCTGGATGGTTCAGATAAATGCGCATTCCGACATACTTCTCAGTGTACTTCCGCATCTATTCGCCTTTGGGATCGGGCTATTCTTCCTCCTAGCCATTCCTGTTCGCGATAGTCTTGTAACGCGATTACGCGCGCAAGCGAGCTTAAGGGGAATCTCCCTATCCCCGACTTTTGCGGCTAAGTCCAAAACTGCGGTGATTATGGGCGGGATGGGCATTTTGTTAGCAGGTCTTGCGACCGGCATATCAGTGTTGGGCTTTGCCGGATTTGCGATCCTATTTTTGGGTGCTCTGATGTCGATCTGGACCGGCCTGTCCTATTTTAAGGCTGCCAAAGGCACTGAAGGCTAAGCCGTCAACATCCGCTGTAGCGCCCAGTTTGGCGCGCGTGCACCCGAAAGCGCAATATCGAGGCCGATAACTGCTTCAACCTCTTCATCGCGCCCCAACGGCAGCCGCATCCAAAAACGCACGGCATGGCCGTGCAAACCCACTTCAGAAGGGGCCACGCCGCAGGAAGGTTTCCGCTCGCTGACAACGCGTTGGATGGTCTCGACAGAGCCCGGAAGCTCTGGCTGCACTAAACACACGCGCGGATCATCGCCAAAGACATCGCGAAGCGCGCTGCCGGCAACGCGCACGCGTGGCCCTTCCAAGGACTTAGTCTCGATTAAGGAGATGAACGGCAAAAGCGGACCAAATGCGCGAGGCTGAAAGCTCTCACGCGTCGGCATCGCCGAGCAGCCAGCTGCGCTGTTCCAGACGTCGAATAAACGACGCTGTTCTTCCAGCAGCAATTGAGCTCGGAACATTGACACCAATATTAACCCCCTGTTGAGATTAGTATCAGTGATTTGCACCGAATCGCGCAAGAGTCTTTATGTATAGCAAGAGAATATTTTCATCTTTTCACTGCGAATACTTGTTTCGCTAGCGAAATGATCTCTTAATAGTTAACGACGGCCGCGTCCCAAGCCAATTTTCTTGGCCAATTCAGAGCGCGCCGCAGCATAATTTGGCGCGACCATTGGATAATCCGCGGGCAGACCCCATTTGGCGCGATATTCATCTGGCGACATATCATAGGAGGAACGCAGGTGGCGCTTCAGCGACTTGAACTTCTTACCATCTTCCAAACATACGATATGATCTGGGAAAACAGACTTTTTAGTAGGCACGGCAGGAACCAGTTCCTTGGACTCTACAACGGGTGCGCCTTCATGTGTATTCTTCAACGACGCATAGACCGTTGAGATCAGGCCAGGCAATTCCGAAGATGGAAGTTCATTGCCGGCCACATAGGCAGCAACGATCTCAACCGTCATCTCAATCAAACTGGCATCCGTATTTTCAGACATTACTTAGTTCCCCAGAAATTAGAGACCAGCGGCCCTAAAGACTAACCTTACATAGGCCTAGACCAGTGTGGGCACATTTAGATCAGATGCAAGACCACATTGTTGTCTTAACCATTTGTTTTCTCAACTGAGAAAGCGACTACTGCCGAATTCTTTCACCTTACCGATGTAAATGCAAGCACTTAAACCATCCATTTGGTGCGGATACCCACGGTAGATCAAGATTGTGATAATTGATCGCCAAAACATTTGCACCCTACTTTAAAAAATCACATGCTAACGTTCTCAAATAAATGCTCTATACTAAAAGTACTATTTGGTTACGCCTAACAAAGTGTAATTACAATGCGTCCATCTTTAAAAATCCCCACACAGTTGAAAAAAGACGGATTTAGATTCTATTTGGGAAAATGATAAATTCTCGATACCAACGGGTATCTACAACTAAGGTAACCTAGAAGAAACGTTCGATTTACCAGTATCAATTGGCGGCGCAACGCCACTGCGCCATTTTAGATTTAGTGTGAAGCTTTGGGCTAGACTGTGAGGAACGCGCGCCAGCGACACCGGTTCCACGCGGATCAAAACACGCTAAGGGCTATTACCAAAGACGAGGTTTGAAGAGCGAGCTGCAACAGAATAGAGTAGCTCGTCGTCACCCTCTTCGAGCTTGGCTGCCAAGGTTGGTGACATTGCGGATGTCAGGGCCCAATTCCAATAACGCAGAACGGTTTGTGCCTTATTGGTGGAGATCGTGTCATAGACGAGGACAGAACGGCCCCAAGGGTCGCTCATATCAAGGTCATCGGCCAACGGACGACGCAATCCACGCCATAATTGCCGAAAATGCTTTCGTTTGAGGCCTGTTGCTTTGCACAGCACAGCGATTGACTCACCCCCGCCGTCGGAAAGGATTTGCGCCCCGCACATGGGCTTAATCCCGGCAAGGAAGGAGATCTCAACAAAAAGCTCACGCGAAGGTAATTGATGATCGAGAGCTTCAACGGCCCCCTCTAGACTGCCATACGGGCTGCGAGCGGCCGCGTCACGATTACGCTGGCGACGTTCGATAAACTGAAGGGTTTTGCGCACCAAGGGATCGCGCCACCCTTCGCTAGCCGCGCGAGCAAAAATGTCTTGAGCTGCTTCTAACAGCGTTAGTCTCTCAACTGCGAATCGTTGAAGAATGCGCCGACGATCTTCAGCGTCCGCCCACCAGAACATCGTCAGCCCTTGCGACGGCTTCAGTTCAGGGCGCTTCACCAAGTACGGCACAAGGCTTGGCTCTTGCTTGGACATGGCTGTTGCTTGCTCAATGGCAGGATGAGCAAAGGTGCTGCCTTCATTGCGCAGGAGAGCCTGAATAACTTCAACCTCGCCCATATTGACCAAGACATCGGTCACCGCTTCAGAAATGACTTTGCGCTTGGCAATCATCACACGGTGCGTGGTCGTGGCGGAAGGGGCTAGGGCTGTTGCGATCAAATCTGAATCATTGAAGCCTTCGCAGACTTCTAAAAGTGGAATCGCTACTTGCAGCGCGTCCTTGGCCAAAAAGCGTAACAGGATGGCCGGTGTGTCCAAAAGCAGGGCCATACGCTCTGCGCATCGTACACGCGTTCCGACATCGCTTTCGCGCAGGACTTCGATCAGCAGATCCGCTGCGATGTGGCGTTCTTGCGGTGTAATTCGCGAACCGGGCAGCCCGACGACATCTTGAAGTCGCCGCGTCAACATGGCGCGCGTCTTGGTTTGAACCCCCTCGTCCATATCGAAGCTGTCCATCTCGAACTCAGATAGGGTTCCGTCGGCCATGCTGTCCTCACACTGCGCTGCACCGTGGCCGACGAACATTAAAATCCAGTTTACACCCTCTGTTCAAAGTATTGCCAAACTTCACTTAAATGGAACGTCATCCCACCAAGGGAAAAAGTCTGGCATATCGCTTGAAACTTTGTTGGCATAAGCGGGGGGTCGCTTTTCTAGGAAGCTCATGACGCCTTCGCGGGCGTCGATTGTTTGCCCGCGGGAATAAACACCGCGACTGTCGATTTTATGGGCTTGCATAGGATGGTCGGCCCCCAACATACGCCACATCATCTGCCGGGTGAGTGCGACCGAAACAGGTGCTGTGTTATCGACGATTTCGCGCGCAATGGCATGAGCGGCAGGCAACAGATCTTCTGGCGCATGCAGTGACTTTACCAATCCCGCTGCTAGGGCCTCCTCTGCCCCGAATACGCGGCCCGACAGGCACCAATCTAGCGCTTGAGATATGCCAACCAGCCGGGGGAGAAACCAGCTGGAGCAAGCTTCTGGCACAATGCCACGGCGGGCAAATACGAAGCCAAAGCGCGCCTCAGTGGAAGCAATGCGAATATCCATCGGCAATTGCATGGTCGCCCCAATGCCAACCCCAGCCCCGTTGATCGCGCCAATCACCGGCTTTAGGCTTTCAAACATGCGCAAGGTCATGCGGCCACCGCTGTCCCGAATTCGTTCCAGGTCAACCAGACCTGCTTTATCTGGGCGGTCCGAGCGATTGTCATAGTCAAATGTCTTTGCGCCAGCTGACAGGTCTGCCCCGGCGCAGAAGGCCCTTCCAGCACCTGTGACGATCACCGCGCCCACATCGTCGTCGGCGTCGGTCAAATCAAAGGCAGCGACCATGTCCAGCATCATTTGACCGGTAAAGGCATTCATTTTGTCGGGACGGTTGAGGGTGATGACCGCAATCTTATCTGCAATCTCTAACGTAATCGTCTCAAAGCTTGTGGTGGCTGACATGTGGTGCTCCCTGACTGGTCGCCTTCTCAGCGGGGCGACACATGTTGTCAGATTGGCCCAGTTTATAGGGCCTGTGCAAGGCCCAAATCTCGGCCTCCACACCCTTTAATGCGGCAACTCAGTGCGACGCATTAATGCGACTAGCTATTGTGACTCGGGCCGCTTGCGACCGGGATCTGCCCGATCATCATAGCCATGTCGCGAGGAATAAAAGCTCAACCACATCAAACCAAATCCAAGCGCAAGCGACAGGACAGTTCCCAGCCCCATTGCGATCCAGCCATGCATGGAAATCACAGGGAACCGCCCAATCAAAAAGACTGAGACCAACCCCGCAAGGCTAGCAATCAACAGCAAGACCAAAAACACGATGATCAGCCAAGCGCCGCCGGATAAGCGCTCTGGCGCTGGCTTTGGCGCTAAAGGCGGAAAATCGTCGGCCAAGGTCCTAGTTCGCCTTCGAAGCAGGCGCACAGCGAATGACGACGACATCATCCGTTGTCTGCATCACTTGGGAATCAGGGGACTTCACACACCAAGTCTTCGTGGTGTCCTGAAAATACTCCCCATTTGGGGTTTTGGTGATCTGCCGCAGGGCAGACAGCAAGGCAACGCGGTCTTCGGTTTCGCCATTGACCTTAGCAGCCTCATTAAAGACACCGCGACGGCGAATATTGATCTCGTTAATCCGACGCTGAAGATCCGCTTGGGTGGCCGTTGGCGGTCGCACAAAGCCCAGATAGCCGTCAGCCTGCTCGCCAATAACGCCGGCAGCCAACGCCTTATCAACCGGTCCATTATTGTCGATTGCTGCGGCAGAAGTCGCGATCAACGCGCCTGCGACCAACATGGCGGCGAAAATGTTACGTTTCATGTCCATCACTCTCCTAAAGCGCAACCCGTCTTGCGGCGCGCCTGTGTCAGGGGCTTAGAATATGCCGGGATTGGCTTGTGCTGCCTTGTCGAGCTCACGCTCCAGTTTCACCCGCACATTTTGCTCAATCTTCATATTGATATTCAGATTGATCTCGATCGGCTTGTCGGGCACTTGCAGACGGATCGTTGGGGTGCAGCCAGCAATGCCAGCCAGCCCAACAACGCTTATTGCAAGAAGACTGTGACGCATGGGATCTTCCTTATCAGCACGGGCCTATCCCGTTAGACAGTCATAGCATGACTATCCTCATGTGAACCCCCCATGAATTTCCCAATACACAGCGGTTCATCTTCCAACATACGAAAGCGCCCCGGCATGACCCGAGGCGCGCGCGTTTGAAGTTTTTCAGACTTAGATTTTTTAGTTTGTGATGCGTGTCGTGCCAGAGCCCGATTGGGCGATCGAGGTCGACCCAATGGCGTCCCGACGCATGGAGTCGATGCGCGCCCGGAACGCGTTAAAGCGCGCCAACTGATCGGCCGGCAAAGCCTGACCGGTTGGGACGCCCACGCCCAGTGGGTTAATAGCTTGGCCATTACGGCGAACTTCATAATGCAAATGCGGGCCGGTCGAACGACCCGTATTGCCGACATAGGCAATCACATCACCCTGCTTCACCCGGTCACCGGGTCGCAAGCCGGAAGCAAAGCGCGAAATATGGCCATAACGGGTCGACCATGTGCCATCGTGGGAAATATCAACCACATTGCCATAGCCACCCATAACGCTGGCGCGCGTTACAACGCCATCACCCGCTGCCAAAATTGGCGTGCCGATCGGAGCACCGAAGTCCACGCCCTCATGAACCCTGGTATAGCCCAAAACGGGATGAACACGGCTGCCATAGCCAGAAGTCAGGCGGGCACCGTTGATCGGCGTCCGCATCAAGAACTTACGAGCAGAGCGGCCAGCGGCGTCAAACCAGTCAGACGATGCAGAACCTGGAGGCTGAAACCGGTATAATTGGATGGTGCGGCCACCTGCTGTCGTCATGCGGGCAAACACAGGCTCACCCTCGCGCACCACTTGCCCGCGCAAATCTGACACGCGGTCATACATCAACTCAAACTCAGTGCCGGGCGCAACTTCGCGTTCGAAGTCGACGTCATAGGCAAAGGCTTGAGCAATTGAATCAGCGGCACGGTCCGGCGCGCCCAATTCGCGCACCGCATTGACCAAGCCATTTTGGCCAATCACACCAGCAATGCGCAGGGTCTTGCGCTGCATATTGGTCGTCATCTCACGGGCACGGAACACATTGTCGATACCGCGCGTTACCGTGACAGAACGTTCGGCCCCACTCGCGAGATTGAACCCAGCCAGACGATTGCCGCCTGCACCTGGCTGCATAAAGACTGTGACTTTGTCATCGCGGCGGACGTCACGTGGATCAAGGCTGCGCGCCAAAGAACGGACTGCGCTGGCAACATCGTCACGCATCGCACCAGCGCGAACTAAAGCTTGCTCGAGTGTTTCACCGGCGCGGATGGAGATCGTTTGACGATCCGACTGACCCGTGCCAGCGGCAAATGCCATATGCTCAAGATTTGCGTTTTGAGCGGTAGCCCTGTGGAAATTTCCAGCGGAGGCGATGAAGCCGATCGCACATCCCAAGCTGAGCTTGAGTGCGAGATTGAAGGCAGCGCGACGATTGGTCGTGTGTCTCAAAAGCTTACCCCTTTAGCCGCTACGAGCACAAAACGTGCTCTTCACAGATTAAGTTCGGGTGTGGAACCCGCCCCGTTTAACCATACCTTGACAGTTTTTTTTCTTATTGTGTTGCCTGAAATACACAAGTTTCAGCACAGAGCAACCCCTGCGTTCAGTATGCGTCAAGATTCGCCCCTGCAATTGCCTCTTTTTGGTCACTTTTGATCGCAGTTTGGTACAGGTTGAAGTGCCTATAATTGGGGGGTCGAGAAACCGGCCAGAGCAGGGTATAGAGCTTGTATGAATGACCGAGTCCCGCCTCATGATGACCGCAAGTCTGAGACTGAGACTCTAAGTGTTAACAAAGTTAACCATCTGAGTCGTAAAACTTATCTTCGAGCAACCACGCGCTTTTGGGGCCTAGGAATCCTCGGGCTCGCTTCGGCGGCGAGCTTGGGTTGGATCTGGCGGACCGATCTGGCGGCATCAGGCGTTCAGACCCTTCTACGTCAACGCGGAATCGAAGGTGGAATTTCGTTCACAAAATTGTCAGTGAATCAGGCAAGCATACGAAATTTAAGATTAGGTCCAGCGGCAGACCCAACTTTACTTCTGCCAATGGCGACTTTGAGCTGGCACGTCGATGTCAGAAGCGGCCGATTGGTCATTGATCGGTTAGAAGCAGTTGGTGCCAAACTCCATATTGGCATGACCAAGGCTGGAGAGCCCGACTTTGGCGCCCTTAAGCCCTTCTTGATCCCATCAGATAAGCCAAGCCAAGTTCGCCTCGCTGATGTGGTGTTGCGTGACGCCCTCGTGAGCTTTGATAGCCCCATGGGCAGGGGCACGGCGCGCATTCAAGCGACAGGGGGCGATCAGCAGGGGTGGCGAGCTCAAATACTCGTCAATCCGCCTAAGGAAGTTTCAACCCTGCCTCGTGATCGCCCACTTGCCTTTGGGCTCGCTCTGATACCGGGGCAGAAGGAACAGGACAGCAAGCAGAGCCCAACACCGATCCCAACACAGATCGGCTTGGCGCTTCAGCCAGACGGTCAAAGCTATCGCTGGGGTGACATGCAAGTCGACCGCATCACAGGAGTGGTACAAGCGCTGGTGGTCCTTGATGGGAAAGGCAGCACGCGGGTGGAAACGCGCGCGATTGCACTTAAGGCTCAAAAAGCACAGCTGCAAACTTCATCGCTACAATCTCCCTCGTTACGAGGAGGCATTGGCCAATGGCAGCATCAGGTCTCGGGCAGTCGTCCATGGTCCGAGACGGGATTTGGCTCGTTTATCGGTCGGCTAGAGGCCCAGTCCGTTCAAACAGCTCAAGGTACACTTCAAAGTCTCGGTGTAGATTTTTCGACCGCCCGTACGAAGACAGGCCTTACTCGCCTCGATGTGAAAGGTAGCGGCGCAAAACTTCTGACTGCCCCAGCCTTGGGTTGGCAGGCCAGCAGCGCAGAGATTTCAGGCTTTGCACAAGCGGTTTTGAAAGATCTGCGGCAGGCTCCAGACGCAGTTTGGGAAGGCCAAACCGTTTTGGCTTGGACGAACTTGGTCGCGCCATCGACCACCCCGATGACTGATGCGCTGTCTGGTAAAGCCGGGATAGGTTTTGTCTACGGTCCAAAACAAGCTGAAGTGCGCCTGAGCGAACCAGTCGACCTTGCCCTAAGCTCCGGGCTCAAGCTGAGCTTTGTCTCTGACCCTAAACGGCCACCCTTAGTCCGCTTCGACTTAACCAAGTCAGTGGCGGCACCTATGGAGGCTTTTGGCGCTGGTGATTTCGCCATTCAAGCGCCGAATTCTGGCAGGGGCCAAGGGCGATTGGAAGATTTTAGCTGGAACCCGTCTGGCTGGACCTTGGCAGCGAGAAACTTCAACTTCAGAAATATTCCAGTGCCCGGCAGCAAGTCGGGGCTTCTTATTTCAGGGCAAGTGAACGACGTGTCTTTGGCAGCCAAGACGGGCGAGGTCCCGGTCGGCGCTGGACGTGGCACCTTAGAAATTGCCGCTCAGGCAGGCGCTGCAGGCCTCGGCCTCGGCGCAGGAAGGGCCAAGCTAACTGGTCAGGTCCGTGGCGATGGGCGAACCTTGATGGTGGCCCTTGCTGGGCCAGTTGAAGGCTTTGGCAAAAACGGTCCCGGCGCGCGACAAGGCCGATTGGCGCTCGATGCCAAAGCTACCCGCACGAACTCGATCTGGTCCATTGATCTCGATGGCCAAGTAGGCGTGGCAGAATTTCGCTCACCCGACTTAAGTGTGCTTGACCTGACCGGGCGACTGAAAGGCCGGGCGCGCTTGGGCACTTTGCCAAACATCACTCACTCAAAGCAAGGTGTGGATGGGCCAAGTTTGGCGGACCTTGCCAAGTGGGATGCAAATCTGACTTTTGATGGATCTGTAGATCGTCTGAATGCGAATGGCTTTGGCGTGCGTGCCGGGGTTCTAAAAGTGCCCCTTATCGCGCGCGGTGACGGCCGATCTGTTGAAGCAAACGGACGGGCTGCTCTGGTTGCTTCAACCTTAGCCCTTGATGAAACCCATGTTGATGACGTGAGGGCTGAATTGCCGTTCCGATTTGGCGCCAGTCAGGGCCAAGCGCCGGCTTGGCAAGCCAATGCTTCAATCAGTGCCACCGCTGCTTCCCTGACCTCTGGCGACAGTTTTGTCGAGGGATTGCGGGTGAATGGCCCACTGGAAGCTATCCCTTCCGACGACGGACTTGGGATGTTGGTTCGCGGGACCACGTGTTTGTCGGTTTCTGCTGAACAGGGACGCTTTCCGGGCGAAGCCACCGTTGGGGCCGTCAAAACAAGCTTTTGCCCGGATCGTCTCGGTCGCTTTGCCAGCTTAACCGGCAATGGCTTCATCCTTTTTGCAGACGCGAGATTTGAGCCCTTAGAATTACGGCTGGGCGCCCTAGAGGATGGCAGGTCGTTGCGCCTGGGTGCCATACGTGGCGATTTTAAACCTTCAGCCGCAGGCGGTTGGCAATTGGATCTGACGTCGAAAGAAGTTGGCTACACGTTCAAACTGCCCGATGGTGGGTTTGCAGAGCTTAATGCCCAGGACTCGTCGCTACGCCTGACACCAGACAGTGATGGCATGACGTTACGCGGGCAATTGGCCGGACTGCGTGCCAAAGGCCTGCCTGTTGAGATTTCAGGCACCGCGACGGCAGACTTGCAAGCACGACGGACCGGCCTTGTCGGCAACCTCGCGTTTGAAAACCTCCTTGTGCGGGATGTGCCAGCCTATTTCCCAACACCAGATGAGAACGGCCAGCAGGTTGCGCGCCCTGCCCGCTTTGGCATGCTGTCCCTCACGGGGGAAGGCACCATCAATGGAAGCCAAATCGACATTCAAAGTGACATCAGCCTAGCTGACTCAGGTGCTTTCTTGGCGCGCGCGATCCTGAACCATAATGCGGAAACGGGACTTGGACGCTTGGACGCATTGGCGGAGACGATCTCCTTTGGCCAACTACCCAAGGATTCGTCTGGCGCGTTCAAAGATTGGACTCGTCCTTTAGATGCCGACGACATCGTGCCGGCACTGCAGGGGGTGATCTTGGATGTCGTCGGCGATGTATCGGGCTCAGCCTCTATGGCTTGGGGACCTAATCAAGCCACGGTTTCAGATGCCAAACTGTCGACTGCTAATCTCGACTTCCTAACCTTGCTTGGCCAAGTGACGAATTTGACAGGCGACTTTTCGCTCGACGATGTGTTGAAGGTGCGCTCAGCCGGCCAGCAAGGCTTTACCGTCGCGCAGTTTGATCCGGGTCTACCAATCGAAGATGTCAATGTGGTCTTCGCTTTGCCCGGCGATAACACCTTGCAATTAGTCGATGCTAGTTGGCCGTTTGCCGATGGCAAATTGTCTGTCCGCCCAGCAAGCTGGACCTTCCGCGATGGTGATCAGTCCTTTGCGGTTGATGTTGAGGATGTCGACCTCGCCAAATTCCTGGGACTAACGAAAATCCCGAACCTGCAGATTGATGGCAGAGTGTCGGGCGTGTTCCCGATTGAAGCGCGCAATGGCAGTGTTGAGATTGTTGGCGGCAGGCTGCAAGCGCGCGATGGCGGCGGCAAAATCCGTTATACGGGCCCGATCCCGGGCTCAGACCCCAAAACGCCGCCTAAGAAGCTGCCTTGGTATCAAAGATGGTTTGCGCCGAAGCAACCGACGCCAGCCGAAATCGCGGCCCAAGCCCTCGCAGGCATTGAGTATGAGATCGATGTCATCACCGTTGACGGCCGCATAACGGGCGACCTGACGTTAGGTGTTGTTCTGGTTGGTGCCAATCCGCAGGTCCTGTCTGGCGTGCCAATCAAACTCAATGTGAAAGCCACGCTGCCCGTCGGCCAGATGACCGATATGGCCACCCGCTTCTTCGAGTCCGCAACAAACGAAGAAATGCTCAAGGAATTGGACAAGCTTGACCGGTCGCGTAACGGCCCGGGCATCATTCCAACACTCGAGGAAGACGAGGCTGCCCAAGCCCAAAAATCCAAGCCTTAAACTGGACAAGGGGTCCTGCCCAATTCAGGCTTGACCTTCCTCAAAGGCTTGGCCAAGACGTTGGCCAAGCAAGAACATCGGGGGAGCATCGGCAATGACCTTACCAACAGCATTTCAAGGGCGACTGCGCCTGCCTATCGTGGCCGCACCTATGTTTCTTGTGTCCGGCCCAGAATTGGTCACGGCGTGCTGCAAAGCCGGCATCTTGGGGACGTTCCCCGCCCTCAACCAGCGCACGAGTGAAGGCTATGCCGAGTGGCTTGACCTCATCCAAGCGGCCTTAGCCCCGCAAGACGCACCTTTCGGTGTGAATTTGATCGTGCACAAAACCAATCCACGCTTAGCAGCTGACGTCAAAATCTCGAGCGACAAGAAAATCCCGCTAGCCATTACATCGCTCGGTGCCGTCAAAGATGTGGTTCAAGCCATTCATGACGGCGGCGGTTTGGTCTTCCATGATGTCACCAATATGAAGCATGCCGAAAAAGCGATGGAGGCCGGTGTCGACGGCCTGATCCCAGTTTGCGCGGGCGCAGGTGGCCATGCGGGCACGTTGTCGCCCTTCGCGCTTGTCACAGAATTGCGCGAGGCCTTTCCGGATACGTGCATTGCCTTGTCAGGCGCGATGTCGACCGGCCGCCACGTAGCCACCGCTCGGATGTTGGGCGCGGACTTGGCCTATATGGGCACACGCTTCATCGCGACTGATGAAAGCCGAGGCCAAGACGACTATAAACAAATGATCGAGGACAGCGAGGCTGCGGACATTGTCTATACGCCGAAGATCAGCGGCATTCCCGCCAATTTCCTCATTCCGTCACTTCTCCAAAATGGTCTCGATCCTGTGACCATGGAGCCGAAGACCCATGTCGACATGGGCGAAGAACTCAATGCCGGCAAAGCTTGGTCCACCATCTGGTCGGCCGGGCAAGGCGTCGGGTCGATCCACGACACTTTGCCGGTCAAGGAACTAATCGATCGCCTTGAAACCGAATATCGGGCTGCACTTGCCGAAGCAAAGGGATTTTAAACCATGGCTAGTTTTGCAGACAAAGTCGCGATCATCACAGGCTCTGCCACTGGGCTTGGGGCATCCACTGCGCTCAAGCTGTCAGCCACTGGCGCGCGGATCATTCTCAATTACTCCAAGAGCCAAGCCGAATGTGAAGCCACGGCGCAGGCTTGCTTGGCAGCTGGTGCCCAGGATGTGCGGGTCGTGCACGGCAATGTCGCGCGTGACGAAGATTGCAGCAAGATTGCAGCTGCCGCCGAGGACTGGGGCCAAGTCGATATTTTGGTCAATAATGCCGGGACAACCAAGCACGCACCCAATCATGCCGACATGGATGCCTTAGAGGCTGAAGACTTTCTCCATCTGTATGAAGTCAATACGGTAGGCCCGTTTATGATGGTGCGGGCCGCTAAGCCCTTGCTGCACGCAGCCTATAGCAAAACCCAAAATGCCAGTTCTGTGGTCATGATCTCGTCCATCGCAGGCGTGATCGGGATTGGATCCTCGGTTGCCTATGCCGCAACCAAGGGGGCCCTCAATACCATGACAAAATCGCTCGCCCGAGCGTTGGCCCCTGCGATTCGGGTCAATGCTGTTTGTCCTGGCTTTATCGATACACGTTGGTTCACCGATGCATTCGGTGAGGACACCACCGCCAAAATCCGAGAAAACGTAAAGAAACAAGTCCCTTTGCAAGTTGCGTCGGGTCCAGATGATATTGCCGATACCGTTGCTTTCTTCTGCTCCTCCGCTTCACGCCACATCACCGGTGAAACCCTTCTCGTGGACGCCGGACTTCATCTCGGCGCAAGCATCCGTGCACCGACATAAGTGGCCGCACGCTTATTAGTCATTTTTTGATGATTCATGCTTAAAGAAGGTGCATGACGCGGCTGATCGCGTCCGCCATGTGTCCAGTGCGATTGCAAACGAGGTGTTGCGCTGATGTCATAGCGGCGAAGCTCAAAGTTCGTCAAACAGGCGAATCTACATTATAAGGGGTCGCACCTTCCGCGGCTTTCACAGGGGACTAACATGAAACTTAAAGCACTCCTTTTGGCTACCGCCTTGGTTTGTGGCGCTCCCGCCGTCGCTTCCGCTCAAGAGACCACCACTTCGGTAAACGTTGGCGTAGCTTCTAGCTACCAATTCCGTGGTGTGAACCAAAACCTTGACGACACCGGCCAGGTTTTTGGCGGCGTGGATCTGTCTGCTGGTTCTTTCTATGTCGGAACGTGGTTGTCGAACGTAGACTTTGGTACCAAAGCTAACTTGGAAGTCGACCTTTATGCTGGCTACAAGCCAACCGTTGGTCCTGTCACTTTGGACATTGGCGTTCTGGCCTATACCTACCCACAAGAAAGCAACTTGCTGATCTATGAAGGCAAGTTTGCAGGCACCGTCGCATCTGAATCTGGCGTTTCCTTGACCGGCTCGGTCTTCTATTCCCCAGAATATGGCAAGGATGGCCCGTCCTATTGGTATTATGAAGCTGCGGTGGCGGCTCCAATCCCAGGTGCCAATGTTGGCCCATTCGCGTTGTCGGCTAGCGCAGCAGTTGGCAGCTTGAACGCAGAAACCAATACCTTGTTGCCAGACTACACCAACTGGAAAGTTGGTCTGACTGCTGCAACCGAAAGCGGCTGGGCTGTGGACTTGTTCTACACCGACACAGACGTGGACGATAACGACCTTTACGAAGGCAAGGGCGTTGTTCAGTTGAAGCGCACCTTCTAAAATCGTCTTCTTAAGTCAGATAGAGAGGCCGTAAGCACAAGCTTACGGCCTTTTTCATTACGCGATTTTGAAGACCCTAATCCTTGTCACTCACAACTTCGGGCGTAATTCGGATAGCCAAAATCTGATTGCGATGCTTGCGCAAAATCTGGAAGCGATAGCCGTGGAAGGCAAAGCGCTGGCCGGGGTCGGGGATGGCTTGGGCTTCGTGGATCACAAGGCCTGCGATGGTCACCGCTTCTTCATCGGGCAAATCCCAGTCCATCGCGCGATTAAGGTCGCGAATAGGAACAGCCCCATCGACATTGACCGAACCATCTGGTTGGGGTCGTACGCCCTGAATGGCGATGTCATGCTCGTCCACAATATCGCCGACGATTTCTTCTAAGATGTCCTCCAGGGTCACAAGGCCTTGCAGCGCGCCATATTCATCGACCACACAAGCCACATGGCTGCGACGCTTGAGGAATTCCTCCAATTGTTCTTTCAATGTCGTGGTGTCAGGTACAAACCAAGGCGGCCGGATGATGGCTTTGAGGTCAATCGCATCCAAATCGCCTTGCGCGTCTGCAATGGCCTGCAACAGGTCCTTGGCGTGCAAAATGCCGACAATATTCTCTTGATCGCCCTCATAGAGCGGCAGGCGTGAATGTTGGGTCTGAAGCACCTGCATAACGATTTCACGTGACGGCAATTCCACATCGATTGTCTTCATATTCTTGCGGTGGATCATCACGTCAGAAACGTCTAATTCCTCAAGGTCCAAGACGCCTGCTACCCGATCACGGTCTGACTTTTCAACGCTGCCCTCGTGCTTGCCAAGCTCAATCGCGCCACGAATTTCTTCCATCGTCGCATCTTCATCGGTGACGCGGTCTAGCTTGACCCCAAAGATCTGCAGAGTCGCCCGCACAATCCAACGCACCGCCGTCACAATCGGGCTCAGCAGTGTCACTGACCACTGCACGGGAAGCGAAACCCAGCGCGCTGTGGTCTCGGGGTAAGAAAACGCGAATGTCTTCGGCATGACTTCGGCAAAGATTAGCACAATGGCGGTCACCAAGGCGGTGGCGATGGCGATGGTTGTAGGTGCTTGGCCAAACAATTGCACCAGAAGTGCGGTGGTCAGTGCCCCAGCCAAAGTGTTCAAGAAATTGTTGCCAAGAAGCAGCGAACCAATCAATCGATCTGGGTTCTGAATGAGGCGATTGACCCGGGCAGCGCCTCGGTCTCCTTCTTTCTCAAGCTGGAACATGCGCGCACGCGACGACGAGGTGATCGACGTCTCCGCGGCAGAGTAAAAAGCAGACAGCGCAATCAGAACAGCAACCAAAATTGCGGTTACGATGACCGTTGGGTCGACCGTCATTTTAGGACATCCTCTTTCAAAAAGGCACGCACGGCCTCGGCATCAACGCCCTTTTGGACAAAGGCCGCGCCAATGCCGCGCGCTAAAATCAGGGTCAAGGCCCCATTCTCATTCTTCTTATCATGGCTCATGGCCTCAAACAGCGCATCATACTGCCAAGGGCCACCGGGCAAGAGGCGCGGTAAATGCGCAAGCCCGGCTGCTGCGATGGCCTGCTCAGCCAAGACCACATCTTCTTGCGGGCACAGTCCTTGATCGAGAGAGAAGCGGAACGCCATGGCCATTCCGCATGCAACCGCTTCGCCGTGACGCAAAACGCGCTCATCAAAGCCAACAACGGCTTCAAACGCGTGGCCAAACGTATGGCCCAGGTTCAAGAGCGCCCGCACACCGGCTTCCCGCTCATCCTCGGCGACGATGCGGGCCTTGGCTTGCACGGATTGACCAATGGCATGGGCCAAATGGTCGACATCTCCCGCCAGCGCTGCGGCAGCATGGGTCAAACACCAGTCAAAAAAGACGCGGTCGCCCAAGAGGCCGATCTTCAAAATCTCCGCCCAGCCCGCCCGCAGATCGCGGTCCGGCAAGGTCGCAAGGGTAGCTAGGTCTGCCAAGACATAACGTGGCTGCCAGAACACCCCAACCAAATTCTTGCCAGCGCTCGCATTAATCGCGGTCTTGCCGCCGACCGAGGAATCCACTTGCGCCAGCAAAGTGGTGGGCACTTGCACGAAATCAATACCACGCTTGGTAATGCCTGCTGCAAAGCCCGTCAGATCACCCGTCACCCCACCGCCAAAGGCAATGATCAGGTCAGAGCGTTCCAGATTGAGTTTCAAAAGCGCCTCAGTCACGCGCTCCAAGCTGGCAAAGCTTTTGCTGCCCTCCCCCGGGGCGATCTCAATCAAGTCCCAGTGGATTTGGGCCTCGGTAAGGCTTTTCGAAAAAATAGCGCCATGGATTGCCCAAGCGGTGGAGTCTGCGATGATGGCGACCCGGGGCCGCTTCATCAAAGGACGGATCAGCGTGCCCGCTTCGGCTAATAGCCCTTGGCCGATGTCCACAACATAGGACCTTTGATCCAAGGCCACTTGAATGGTTTGCTTCACGCCACGCTCTCCAAATCCCCATGCGCGCGCAGGGCGGCGATGACCGCATCGACCGTGATATGGTGAGGACCTTCTCGGGACTCCACAACAATGTCTGCCTCAGCATAGATAGGATAGCGAACTTCCATCAATTTTTCCATGATTTCGCGGGGATCACCCGTCCGCAGTAATGGACGATCATCGCGGCGCGACACGCGCTTGACCAAAGTGTCCAGATCCGCGCGCAACCACACAGTGATAGCCCGCTGACGTAACATCACCCGCGTAACAGGGTTCATAAAAGCGCCACCACCTGTCGCAAGCACATGCGGCGGTTCTTCCAGAATCCGAGAAATCACCCGCCGTTCACCTGCCCGAAACTCATCCTCGCCACGCTCAGCAAAGATATCCGAAATCGGACGTCCAGCAGCAATTACAATCTCATCATCTGCGTCTTTAAAGGGCACATTTAACTGAGCCGCGAGTCGACGCCCAACCGACGACTTACCCGCCCCCATGAGGCCAACCAGCGCCACGGTCCGTTTGAGCGGAACAGGAAAAGGTGGCTGCGCTTGAAACATGGCCTAAACGTAACGCCCCGAGGGCTTTGGTGCAATAAGAGCCGCAAGTGAAACACGTCAATCCAATGTGATTGCGCATTCAGTAAAGCCGTTGATCTAGGTTTGATCGCTTTATTCCTCTCCCAATCATGGCTAAACAAGCAGAAGCGACAAAAGCGAAATGAAAGTACCGAATGTCTGAAGGATCCGCCTCGAAACGCGTGCTTAGTTTTTTACCAGAAGAAGCCATCCCCGGTATTGTGCTGGTTCTGGCGGCAATTGCTGCGATGTTGGTGGTCAATTCCCCTCTGGCCGGGCTTTATCACGCCATTCTCGATACCCAAGTGACTATTGGACCTACCGGCGGCGGGATCGAGATGAAATTCGCTTACTGGATCAAGAATGGTCTGATGGCGATTTTCTTTTTCTTTGTCGGTCTTGAGCTCAAGCGAGAGCTGCTGGAAGGGCAGTTATCCAATCCCGCCGCAGCCATTTTGCCGATTGTCAGCGCGGCTGGGGGCATGGCGGTTCCCGCGCTGATCTTTTTGTTCTTCGCAAGCTCTGCGGGTTTCGGCCACGGCTGGGCCATTCCTGCAGCGACCGATATCGCCTTTGCCTTGGGTGTCCTGTCGCTGTTAGGCAATCGCGTGCCCCCTGCCCTGAAAGCGTTTCTGCTGGCGGTTGCCGTGGTGGATGATTTGGGCGCGATCGTAATCGTGGCCTTTTTCTATACTGAAACCCTCTATCTGACCTATTTGGCGCAAGCCGCTGTCGTTCTGGGCGTTCTCATCGCCATGAACCGCTTCAAGGTCCGCTCCATCGGCCTTTATGTCCTGATCGGTGTCGTGTTGTGGGTCTTCTTGCACCAAAGCGGCGTGAGTGGCACGATTGCAGGGGTGTTGGTTGCCGCTTGCGTGCCCATGCGGGACCGCCACGACAAATCGCCCCTTCACGAGGCTGAGCATGATTTCAGGCCTTGGGTGCTTTTTGGCATCATGCCGGTATTTGCCTTCGCCAATGCGGGTGTCGATCTCGCCGGGGCGGAAAAATATCTCACGCACCCCGTGACCTTGGGCGCGGGCATTGGCCTTGTGCTCGGCAAGCCGATTGGCATTGCACTCAGCGGCTTTGCCGCTGCGAAGCTGATGCGGGCCAAGCTTCCGGGCACCTTCCCCCAAATGCTGGGCGTAGCGTGTGTTGCAGGCATTGGCTTTACCATGAGCCTGTTCATCGGGGCCTTGGCCTTTAAGGACCCAAGCCTCGCCACACCCACACGCCTTGGTGTTTATGCAGGTTCTGTCATCTCTGCCCTACTCGGCCTTTTGATTTTAGCGCGGGTGCTGCCTCTGGCTGAAGAAGTGGCCAAAGTGGAGGCGGAGGATGAAACCGCGCCCTTCATTAAACCCGAACCCGTGTTTGAAGCCCGCGACCGCGCTGACTAAACCCTCAAGCTGGCGCATCTGCTTTCAGCGCCAGCGCATGGACCGGGCCTGCCAATTCTTCGGCTAAGACCTGATAGATGGCCCGCTGGCGCGCGACACGGTTAAGGCCGGCAAAAGCGGCACTAACGATGGTGACCGAAAAGTGGGTCTCCCCAATGCCCGTCGCCGCGCCGCCTTGCTTCGCGGCATGTACGGCGGCCCCAGCATGACCAGCGTGGCTGGCGCTTTCGTCCACTACTTCAAGGACTAATGGCGCAAATGCCTCGGTCAGTTTTTTTCGCATCTGTATTTGCACGGGTCCCATCGGTCATTCGTCCTTGTCTGTAGCGGCAGTCAAACGCATATTAGGCCCCTCATGACAGATTCATTCTCCTACCGCCCTAAATTTGTGGACATTCGGGTGCGAAAGCCCCCGGTTGTCAAAGTAAACCCCGATGTCCAACTGTGCGAGCACGATGGATGCGGCGCCGAAGCGACCAATCGTGCGCCTAAAAGTCGCGATAACCCGGGCGAGATCTGGCATTTCTGCGAAAAGCATGCCGCACTCTATAACAAAAACTGGAACTTCTTCGAAGGCATGACAGAGGATGATGCGCGCGCGCATCGCGAAGCAGCCGCCCATGGCGGCAGGCCAACTTGGACATTCCGCGCCAGCGCCAATTCCCCCGATGCCCACGTCTATAAAAAAGCGGCAACGGGTGAGGACCCGAAAGACCCGTTGGCGAGCCGTCGTGCAGCCGGGCGGGCAGCTCCTGATAGCCCAGATACACGCCCCACAGCCCCTGTGCTCAAAGCACTCGACACCTTGGGCCTCGATGCCCATGCCGATCGTGCCAAGGTCCGCAGCACCTATGCAGCGCTGGTCCGGCAATATCACCCAGACTCGAACGGCGGGGACCGCAGTGCAGAAACCCGCCTGAATGCGGTTGTGAAGGCTTATAAGGTCCTGAAGACAGCGCGTCGGGCTTAACTACGCAGTTTATACCTCTGCCAAAATCCCTCGCAAAAATGTCACAGCGCACCATGTCAGCAGTTCGAACAGAAATGCATGCTTGACGGCGCGCGTATGATCCTCAAACAAGACCTTAAGAGGACCCGATAACGACCATGACTGATACTTTGATTGCCGCTCTGCCTGACACGACTGTTTCGGTCGAAAACGTTTTTGGTTTTGCTTCAGAGCTGCACGTGCCAGCTTTTAGCCAGTCTAACGAATATGTCCCCGAGCTTGATTCGACCTATAAGTTTGACCCGCAAACCACGCGCGCCATTCTGGCAGGCTTTGCGCATAATCGTCGGGTGATGATCCAAGGCTATCATGGAACGGGTAAGTCGACCCATATTGAGCAAGTCGCTGCCCGCCTGAACTGGCCATTGGTGCGCGTCAATCTCGATAGCCACGTCAGCCGGATCGATTTGGTCGGCAAGGACGCCATTGTGCTCAAAGACGGCAAACAGATTACTGAATTCCGCGAAGGCATCTTGCCTTGGGCGCTGCAACGCAATGTCGCCTTGGTGTTTGACGAATATGACGCGGGTCGTCCTGATGTGATGTTCGTAATCCAGCGCGTGCTGGAGGCTTCTGGCCGTTTGACGCTGCTAGACCAAAACAAAGTCATCAAGCCGCACCCTGCGTTCCGCTTGTTCGCCACCACTAACACGATTGGTCTGGGCGACACCACGGGCCTCTATCACGGCACCCAGCAGATCAACCAAGGCCAAATGGACCGTTGGTCGATTGTCACCACGCTGAACTATCTCGACCATGACGTTGAGACCGACATTGTGGCGGCTAAATTGGGCGAAACCGATCCGGCTAAGCGCGCTGAATTGGGCAAGATGGTGCGCGTCGCCGATATGACGCGCAACGCCTTCATGAATGGCGATATCTCCACCGTCATGAGCCCCCGGACTGTGATCACATGGGCGCAGAACGCGGATATCTTTGAAGATGTCGGGCTAGCTTTCCGCCTCACCTTCTTGAACAAGTGTGACGAGCTAGAGCGGCCAACTGTGGCTGAATTCTACCAACGCTGCTTTGGCGCGGACTTGCCAGAAGCGGCTCATCGCGTACGCGTAGCCTAAACTGAAGAGAAAGGGTCTATGTGGCCGCGTTAAGCGGCCACAACGGTGCCTTTTAGGTTAGCTGGAACGCCATCGCGTTCGCTGGCTGGGATTTCCAGATAATAAGTCGGTGGCGCGATGTTCAAACGCTTGCGCGCCGCGTCCAAGGGCTCAGCCAATAGCCGCTCATAATTCTGGACGGGCAGCCAAGCCGCCTTGCGGCCATTCTGATAGGCCTGCCACACGGCTTTAATCACCGGACGGCCTGGCAAGATGCGCTGAAGCTCACGCCCAGCAGCAAAGCCGATTAGCGCAAAGCCCAAAGACCCAGTCTGCGGGAAAGAGAAAGACACCACACAGGCCTCGCCCAAAGCATCGGTCTGATAGCCGCTGAGGACGTGCCACAAATCGTGCACGTCGCGCATCCGCCGACCATACCAAGCAAAAGGATGCAGCGAGTCGATTTCATCACCCGTCGCGCGGCTTTCTTCGGCCAAGCCTTCGGCGGAGATCTTCCGGCCTTGCACAAAGGCCAAATAAGCGCGGCCAACGCTACCTTCAGGCAGCTTTGCCAAAGTCTCATGATCGTCGAGGATCGGCTGCAGCTCGACCCGGTCATAGGCAATGCGACCACCTTCTTGCGAGCGCAAAAGGCGCGCATAGCCATTGGGGATCGAACGCCCAGACAGTGCGCGCATGATTTCAAAAACGGCTTTGGTGTCTTCTTTATTATTCAGCAAGCGGCCAATGCCACGCGCTGCTGCACCAAAGTCGTAACCGATACGGGAGAGGATAGTTTCTGTCATAGGAGGTCTCTACCAAATTGTTGAAGCTTCGTAAAGTGACGCCTACGTCATTTTTGTAAAAATGTGATGAATCTTGCTTACTCATCTTCAGAGGCTGCTTCGGCTTTGATCACGATGCCACGTTTAGCCAAGGCTTCGCGGATCAATACTTCCATTTGAACATTGGCCGAGCGAAACTCTGCAGCCGCCAGCCGCTCTACCGCGCTCAGCACCTGAGGGCTCATGCGCAGTAAAAACGGCTTTCGGGGCTTGGCGGCCATCATTCACACCCAGCCCTAATAAAGGGAGCCGGTGTTGACGACAGGCTGGGCCTCGCGGTCGGCACACAAGACGACCAGGAGGTTGGAAACCATCTGGGCCTTGCGTTCCTCGTCCAAGGTCACGACGCCACGCGCGGATAATTGCTCCAGCGCGCTTTCTACCATGCCAACTGCCCCCATCACGATCAGCTGTCGCGCAGCCAGAATGGCTTGGGCTTGCTGACGCTTCAGCATGGCACCGGCAATTTCGGTCGCATAAGCAAGGTGGGAGATACGGGCTTCGTCAACCGCCATCCCGCCCACGGCCAAGCGTTGATTCAGGCGCTGACCCAACAAGGTGGCCACATCTTCGGCATGGCCGCGCAAGGTCAGTTCGCCTTCCGCTGCATGGTCATAGGAATAATGGGCGGCGATGTCGCGAAGCGCCGTATCAATCTCGATGCGGCTAAAGCGCTCATAATCATCCACGTCAAACAAGGCTTGTGCGGAGTCCTGCACGCGCCACACCACATTGGCGGCGATTTCGATCGGATTACCGTCTTTGTCATTCACTTTAAGCTTGTCAGAGGTCACGTTGCGGACGCGCATGGAGATTTTTTTGCGCGTCAACCAAGGCCAAACCCAACGCAAGCCGGTGGCGCGGTCGGTACCCCGATAGGCACCGAACAACAAAATTGCCACTGCTTCATTTGGCTGGATGGAGTAAAAGCCGCCCATGCCAAAAGACCCCAAGCCGATCAAGATAATAGCCGCGCCGAAATAGGTGTCACCGGCCCCCGTAACGAAAAGATAGATTGAAAAGGCAATCGCCAGCACAAATGCTAGAAACAAGGGTACGCCGGGTAAGGACAAGGTGGGACGCTCAACAGTGCGGTTGATTTCAGTCCGAGACATTTTTGGCTCCTTCATTCAGTATCAATATGATATCACTTTGTGATCATATTGCAAGCGGAACAGTCCCTGCCCAGCGTAACTTTTATTGTACGGAACAAGGCGTAACTGCGCGAAGACCCCTTCAGTCCCTTCGGGACAGCTTCCCCATGAATGGGGAAGCTCCGGCGAAGCCGGTGAAGGGGTCTACGAAATAGCGCGAGTTAAGCCCCTCTCCCCCCCCCTTGGGAGGCGAGGGGAGAAACAACGGGCGTCGCGCGATGCCCCCCTAAAGCTTCAGCATCGCAAAGCGTTTTGCAATCTGCCGGTCCAGCGTATCGCGGACATCGCGATAAGTATCCATGCGGCTATCCCGGCTGCCCTCCACGGCGGAGGGGTCCATGGTTGGCCAATATTCGACTTCGACGGCCAAATGGCGGGTATATTCCAAAGCGCGGTGGTGGGCTTGCGGGGCGAGGGAGATGATAAGGTCGAAGCTATCATCTTCCAAATCAGCAAAGGTCTTCGGCCGATGTTTGATAATGTCTACACCCAATTCATCCATGACCATCACGGCCATGGGATCAACTTGATCGGCTTTGCGGAGGCCACAGGAATCGACAAATACGCGGGTGCCAAACCTGCGCTTCATTAAGCCTTCCGCCATGGGGGAGCGAATGGCATTCATGGTGCAGCAAAACAAGACAGATTGAGGTGGGCGCACCAGATCCAATGGTGTCAGAGCCTAACGTGCAGGGCGCAGATCAGCGTAAACAGGCGCCGTGCGGTATCAAAATCAAGCGCAACCTTGCCTTCCAGTCGCGCTTCCAGCAGGCGGGAACCTTCATTATGGAGGCCGCGTCGGCCCATATCGATGGCTTCAATCTGGGTAGGTGTCGCCTGACGGATTGCCTGATGATAGCTCTCGCAGATCATGAAGTAATCACGGACTACGCGCTTAAAGGGCGAGAGCGATAAAACAAAAATCCGTACATCACCGCCGTCGAGCAGTTTCACGTCAAAGACCAGCTTCTGATCAACCACCGACAAGGTCAATGCATAGGGGCCGTCCGGCCCATCAATCACATCGAAGTGGTTGGCTTCGAGAAGGTCGAAGATAGCGACGCGGCGCTCATGCTCCCCATCGGCGGTTTGGGCAGCCAGCGATTCCTCATCAAGGCGGACATCGGCGATACGGCGGTTGTTGGACATAGCCTATCCTTGCAAGAGGCGGCCCATCGGTTCAAGCCCTCAAGCCTGATTTGCTGCCTTTAGCCGAAGGGCGATGCTGGCTGCATGGGCGGGCAAGCCTTCTGCTATCGCAAGGCTAACCCCTGCTGGGCCAATCGCGGCAAGCCCTTCAAGGCCTGTGCCCATCAGCGTGGTGCGCTTCATGAACATGTGGGTGGATAGACCCGACGCCCAGCGGGCGCGCCCCCCGGTTGGGAGCACATGGTTAGGCCCGGCCAAATAATCACCCAAGGCTTCTGGGGCATGGCGTCCCAGAAAGATTGCGCCTGCATGGCGCACAAGGCTGGCCAGCTCATCGGGATCATCGGTTGCAATTTGAAGGTGCTCTGGCGCGCCTTGGTCAGACAAAGCCACCGCATCTTCAAGGCGATCCACCACGATCACCGCGCCATAGGCAGGCCAAGATATAGCGGCTTCTGGGCCTGCCTCGCCATGCGCAAGCATGCCCGCAACCGCATCCATCACGCGCTGGCCGAAGTTGGCATCATCGGTAAACAGGATGGATTGGGCCACCGCGTCATGCTCCGCTTGTGCCAAGAGGTCAGCGGCAATGATGTCAGGATCATTTAGCGCGTCAGCGATGATGAAGACTTCGGACGGCCCCGCGACGGAGTCGATTCCGACTGTGCCGAACACGAGTTTTTTCGCGGTGGAGACCCATGCATTGCCGGGCCCTGCAATCACATCAACTTTTGCAATTGGGTCTGCGCCAAAGGCCATCGCGGCAATCGCTTGCGCGCCGCCCACGCCATAAATCTCATCTATCCCCGCTATCTTGGCAGCTCCCAGAATGGCCGGGTTCTCAGCAAGCCGTGTCGGGGGCGTCATCATAACAAGACGCTGAACACCAGCGGCCTTAGCGGGCAGTGCGTTCATCAAGACGGAAGAGGGGTAGGCAGCAAGACCACCTGGCGCATAGAGGCCTGCAGCATCTACTGGTGTCCAGCGCCAGCCCAACGTGACACCTTGCGGGTCCACCCAGCGGGCATCTTCAGGCTTAGAGCGCACATGATAATCGCTGATGCGCTGGGCGGCGAGCTCTAGCGCTTTCACCACTGTCGGATCGCAGGCTTTGATCGCTGCATCGACTTGGGCCGGACTGACGCGGACGGTCTCCGGGGTCAAAGCAAAATCATCAAACTTTTGGCTAAGTTCTGCCAGAGCGTTAAAGCCCCGCGCCTTCACATCGGCCAAGATTGCGGCCACACGGCCTTCAACGCCGTCCACCGCATCGCCACGGGTTTGCAGGAGGGCTTGGTACTGGGTTTGGAAATCAGGCGCGCTGGCTGAAAGGAGACGGGTCATACCCTTAACTTAGCGCGCACGGAGACCTTTGGGGAGGGTAAGGGTGCAGACCCCAACCAAAAGCCTCAGTTCAGATGTCGTGCTTGGGCCGTGCCACGGCATCGCGTGGTTCGCTTAAGTCGGCCAAAGTGACGTCGATACATTCGGCTTGCAGCACGATTTCGCCGCCATCGGCGAGGCCTAAACGCAATTTGCCGCCGGGGGCTTCTTCGGGATCAAACGTAATGGCCAAGAGGCTCGCAAACGCATCGCGACGCGATTGGGCAACCTTCTTCGACTGGACGCTCAAGACGCTATCAAATGCCACGGCAGCCCAAACACGTTGGCCCGCGCCCTTCTCCACCCCAGCTTCCCAAACAAAACGCTGGAGACGCAAAGTGAACCGGCGCTTGGTGGGCGACCAAACGGCATCAGAAACCTTAAAGATCGCATCTTGAACGGCAGCTGAGATGATCGACAAATCCGCCTCATCTTCAGCCAGCAGCCGCAGCGACGAATGAGCCACCTATTCCTCCGAACCCGACAAACGACGAATTTCTGCGCCACAGCCTGATAATTTTGCCTCTAACCGCTCAAACCCGCGGTCCAAATGATAAACACGCGAGATGATGGTTTCACCCTCTGCCATCAAGCCTGCAATGATCAGCGAAACCGAAGCCCGCAAATCCGTGGCCATGACTGGCGCGCCGCGTAAGGTCTCGACCCCGCGAACAACGGCTTCAGAACCGCGTACCGAGATATCTGCCCCTAAGCGGCGCAATTCAGGCGCATGCATATAGCGATTTTCAAAGATGTTCTCGCGGAAGATCGAGGCACCATTGGCCCGTGTCATCAAGGCCATCACTTGGGCTTGGGTATCGGTTGGGAAGCCCGGATAAGGCTGGGTATCAATGTCAACGGGCTTGAGAGGGGTCGATGGATCACGCGTGATCTTCACCCAGTCTGGCCCGACATCGACTTGAACGCCTGCGCGCTGCAGTACGTCGATCAGAGACGAAATCGTCTCGGGTACCACATGGGTCAAAGTCACTTCGCCGCCAGCCGCGGCGACACAACAGGCATAAGAGCCTGCTTCAATCCGGTCAGGAATAACGCTCCACGTCGTGCCTTTCAGCTCATCCACACCTTGAATGCGCAAAGTGGAGGTGCCGATCCCTTCGATGTTGGCACCCATGGCGACCAAGCAATGGGCGATGTCGCCAATCTCAGGCTCGCGGGCCGCATTCTCAAGGACAGTTTCGCCCTTCGCCAAAGTGGCGGCCAGCATGGCATGCTCCGTCGCGCCAACAGACACAAAAGGAAATACAATCTTGGCACCTTTGAGACCGCGCAAGGCCGCCGCTTTCACATAGCCACCTTCGATCACGATATCGGCTCCCATGGCCTCAAACGCTTTGAGATGGAGGTCGACAGGGCGCGCTCCGATGGCGCAGCCGCCGGGCAAAGACACGGTCGCATGACCGACACGGGCCAGAAGCGGACCTAGCACATTAAAGGTCGCACGCATTTTCCGCACCAAATCATAAGGTGCGATGGTGCTGGTCAGATCCTCAGCATGCATGGACAACCGACCGCTGCCCTTGGGCCAAAAGCAGGTCACGCCCAATTGCTCTAACAGCTCGATCATAAAGCGGGTATCGGCCAACTCTGGCATGTTTTTCAGAACTAAAGGCTCGCGAGTCAAAAGGCTGGCGGCCTGCAATTTAAGAGCAGAGTTCTTAGCGCCGGAGATGGGGATAGAGCCTTTCAGCTGTGTCCCGCCGACAAGGGCAATACGGTCCATAATGCTTCTTTTCTGGCACGTGAAAGAGTGACAACCGCTTATGACAAGCTCATGGCTTTTTTCAAGGCGATGGCATGTATCCAACCAACCCAATCGGGCAAAAGTGAGACTGAACTGTGAGTAACATGCAGGTCTCTACAGCCCGGCGAATGTGACAGGGCTGTTACCGAAGATTTTTGAAACTGTTGCGAATGCGTTGCGCGTTCGTCACGTTGCGCTCCTAAGCCCCCACCCAATGATCGGCTTGTCCGATTCCTCAGGGGAAAAATCATGAAACTCAAATCTATGATGTTCGCATCGGTCAGCTTGGCCGTTCTGTGCGCCGCACCAGTGGCCTTCGCTCAAACAGCACCAGCAACCAGCGAACCAGCAGCAGACCAGGAAGTCGAAACCATCGTAGTTTATGGGGCGGCGAGTTCGCGCCAAACCCAAGCGGTGACTGCTTCTGCCATCTCCCTTTCAGCCCCAGGCGTAAGCCCATTGAAGGCGATTGAGCGTCTACCAGGCGTGAACTTCCAGTCCGCCGATGCGCTGGGCAATTATGAGTGGTCGACCCGTATTTCCGTACGTGGCTTCAACCAAAACCAAATGGGCTTTACGCTGGACGGCGTGCCATTGGGCGACATGAGCTATGGCAACCACAATGGCTTGCACATCTCGCGCGCCACCATTTCAGAAAACCTCGCTCGCGTTGAATTGAGCCAAGGTGCAGGCGCACTTGGCACCGCCTCTTCGTCCAATCTGGGCGGCACGCTGCAATTCATCTCGCGCAATCCAAGCGATGATTTTGGGGGCCAAGTGAACCTATCGGGCGGCAGCGACTCCTTGCAGCGCATCTTTGCCCGTGTTGAAACCGGCACCCTCGACGCTTTGGGCGGTGGCAAAGGCTATGTGTCTGTCGCCAGCACCAAGCAGGACAAATGGAAGGGCGTGGGCGAGCAGAACCACGACCAAGTCAATGTCAAATATGTCCAGCCCGTTGGCGCTGCGACCGTGACCGCTGTCTATAATTGGTCGGACCGGGCTGAGAACGACTATCAGGACTTGAGCCTCGAGATGATCCGTCGTCTGGGCTATAAGTGGGACAATATCTCTGGCAACTACGCCTTGGCGAATCTGTTGGCCGATATTGCCAACAACCGTGGCGATACGGGTGCAGCTGTTTCCAACGCAGCAGCCGGTCGCGTTTACCCAAGCCCGATTACATCCGTTGACGATGCTTATTTTGATGCATCTGGCCTGCGCAAAGATAACTTGGCTTATGTCACGCTTGATTTGCCAGTGAACAACAAGGTTGCCCTGACCGCCACGGTCTATAACCACACCAATGAAGGCCAAGGCACGTGGTTCACCCCTTATGTGGCCACCCCAGTTGGCGCGCCTGACCAGAATGGCAGCCCGATCACAGCTCCTTCGCCAATTTCGGTTCGCACCACCGAATATGACATCTCGCGCACGGGCGCTTTCGGCTCGCTGACGATTGACGCAGGTGCCCACCAAGTTTCAACCGGCTTGTGGGTCGAGACCAACCAATTCGACCAAGCCCGTCGCTTCTACGGTTTGGCACGTGCGGCCAACAATCGTTCGTCTTTGAACTTCATGACCAACCCATTCTTCACCCAATGGGCTTACCGCTTTGACACCTCGACCCTGCAATTCTTCGTGCAGGACAATTGGAGCGTGAGCGACGCTTTGACCGTCAACCTCGGTTTCAAGTCGGTTCGTGTGACCAATGAAGTGAAAACCACCACCATCAACAATGGTGCGCCTACCGCAGCAAACGGCATCTCTGGCAAACTGCGCACCAGCGAAGCGTTCCTGCCGCAAGTGGGCTTCAAATATGAGTTGAGCCCAACCAGCAATGTGTTCGGCACCTTCTCGCGCAATGTGGCAGCCTATGTGTCGGCCGCAACTGCTGGCCCATTTGCTTCTCGTAACCAAGCCAATGTGGATGAAACCACCCGGACGCTCGACCCAGAAAAGTCGACCACTGGCGAATTGGGCTGGCGCCTTCGCGGCGATCGCTTTGAAGCCTCTGTGGCTGGCTATGTCGTTCGCTTCGAAAACCGTTTGTTGGGTATCTCGCAAGGGGCGGGCATTGTGGGCAACGCGCCTATCTTGTCGAACGTTGGCGCGGTCAATTCTTACGGGACCGAGCTTGTCGGCATCTATAAGCTGACAGATGAGCTCAATGTGTTTGGCTCTTTGACCTATAACAAGTCCGAGTATGCGGACAATGTTGTCAATCGTTCGGGTGTTGTGGTCACGGCCACAAAGGGCAAGCAAGTCGTCAACACGCCAGAACTGCTGTTCAAGGGCGAGGTCTCCTATGACAATGGCAGCTTGTTTGCCAAATTGGGCGCATCTTACACAGGCGAACGTTACTTCACCTATCTGAATGATGATGTGAATGGCAAAGTTGATGCCTACACCTTGGCCGAAATCACCTTGGGCTATCGCTTCGGTGGCAATGACTTGCTGGAAGGTCTGGAAGCACAGCTGAACGTCACCAATGCGAGCGACGAACAATATGTGTCTACCATCGGCTCGAACGGCTTTGGCAATAGCGGTGATAACCAAACGCTGTTGGCTGGCGCGCCTCAGCAAGTGGTCTTTACCTTGAAAAAGTCCTTCTAACTCCCGTCCCCCCGGGTACTTTAGGGGCTCAAAGCACAGGCTTTGGGCCCCTTTTTTCTTAGGAGCTTCATCATGACAACCAGTAGACGCGATGCCCTAACCCTTGCTGCAGGTCTGACCGCAGCCCCCGGTCTTGCAGCCGCAGCGCCAGATGTGTTGCCCAGCGGTGCACAGGCTATCGCCGGTAAAGCTCTGACCCGTATAGCCTTTGGCTCGTGCGCGAAGGAAACCAAGGATCAGCCGATCTGGGATGCCGTTTTGGCAGCCGTGCCGGATCTGTTTATTTTCCTCGGCGACAATGTCTATCTTGATACCCGCGACCCCAATGAGATGCGCACCAAATATGCCCAATTGGCTGCAAAGCCTGGCTTTCAAAAACTTCGCGCAACCACGCCTATTCTGGCCGTTTGGGACGACCATGATTATGGTGAAAACGACGCGGGCAGCGAATACCCAATCAAAGAAGAGGCCCGCAAAATCTTCTGCGACTTCTGGGGTGAAGCCGCAACCAGCCCACGCCGCAGCCGCGACGGGATTTACAGCGCCTATTTGTTTGGCCCTGCAGGCAAGAGAATTCAGATCATTCTGCCAGACTTGCGCTTTAATCGTTCTGAGATCTTGAACCTTGATCTTGGCGGCAAGAGCTATTCAGACTGGGAAAAAGAACTCGCTGCAGCTGGCAAGCCGGTTCCTGGCCCCTATGCCCGCAATCCAGAACTCAAGGCGTCTATGCTGGGCGAGGAACAATGGCGCTGGCTGGAAGCTCAGCTGCGCTTGCCAGCAGATGTCCGCATTCTGGGGAGCTCGCTGCAAGTCATTGCCGACTTCCCGGGCTGGGAGGCTTGGATCAATTACGCGCAAGACCACCAGCGCCTGATAGAGACGATCCGCAAGACCAAGGCCAACGGCCTCATCTGTTTGTCGGGTGACACCCATTATGGCGAGATTTCGCGCTTGGATGCCAATGTCCCCTATCCTCTATGGGATTTCACCTCGTCTGGTCTCACCGAAGTCTGGCCAGTTTTGCCGCCGAATGCGTTGCGGGTTGGTGAAGCTTTCCGCGCCCGCAACTTTGGCCTCATCGATATTGCATGGGACAAAGTCGGCGGACCACAGCTGCGCGTCGATATCCGTGGGGAAGAGGGCAAAATAGCTCTGAGCCAAAACGTCGACGTCGCAAGCCTGCGGGTGGGGGGTGCCTAGGCCTTAATCGCGGTCCGATTTACGGGCCGCCTCTTTACGGCGCTTCAGATTATCGCGCAAAGCGGCTTTCAGTCGATCTTCTTTGGATGGCCTCTTGCCACCTCCCGACTTGGGCGGCGCAACATCTGCGTTTTTAGGAGGTAGCGATTCGTTCATGTGAAGATGATATGCGTCAGACCCCTTTTCAGAAAGGGGTAAGCGGGGTATCAGCGCGCCTTCAACGACAGACGCTTGGTTTTACCGCGTCCAATGCCGCAGTAGCTCAGTGGTAGAGCGCATCATTGGTAATGATGAGGTCGGGAGTTCAATCCTCCCCTGTGGCACCAGTCGCTTGAAATTGTGGTTCTGAACAGCCCTCTCGCGGCCGAAGCCTCACCCGATAAACTTCCAAGCCAAAGTCTGTCCTGCGTGGAAGGGAACGACTTGGGTTCCAGCAGCTGGCACAGTGGCTGGAACGTCGACCGTGACTTTCTCCAGCACGACACGCTCTTCGTTCACAGGCAGGCCGTAAAAGTGCGGACCGAAGAGGCTGGCGAAGCCTTCGAGCTTGTCGAGTGCGCCTTCCTCTTCAAACGTCTTGGCATAGCTTTCAATGGCAAAAGGCGCGTTGAAAATGCCAGCACAGCCACAGGCCGATTCCTTATCGCCAATCGCGTGCGGGGCAGAGTCCGTGCCGAGGAAGAATTTGGGCGAGCCTGAAACGGCAGCCTTGCGTAGGGCCAAACGGTGCGTTTCACGTTTGGCGACTGGTAAGCAATAGAAGTGTGGACGAATGCCGCCTTCGAACATCGCATTACGATTAAAATCAAGGTGATGAGGTGTGATGGTGGCAGCAATCAGGTGGTTAGATGCTTCCACAAAAGCGACGGCGTCGGCCGTGGTGATATGCTCAAACACGATCTTGAGGCCGGGAAAATCGCGCACGATCTCGCTCAAGATGCGCTCGATGAACACCGCCTCACGGTCGAAGATATCAATATGGGACTCGGTCACTTCGCCATGAAGCAAGAGCGGCATGCCAATCCTCTCCATCGCCGCAAACACAGGGTACAGCTTATTAAAGTCTGTTACGCCATGGCTAGAATTGGTGGTCGCGTGGGCGGGATAGAGCTTGCAGGCGGTGAAGACGCCGGTTTTAAAGCCATTGGAAATATCGACCGGATCGCTGTGATCGGTCAAATAGCAGGTCATCAGGGGCGTGAATTTGAAGGCGGGATCCGTCGCCGCCACAATCCGGTCGCGATAAGCCGCGCCAAGTGCTGTCGTGGTGACCGGTGGTGCAAGGTTTGGCATGACAATGGCACGGGCAAATTGACGCGCTGTGTAATTGACAACCGAGGCCAACATCGCGCCATCGCGCAGATGCACATGCCAATCATCGGGCCGACGTATCGTGAGGCGGGTCAAGCTTGCTTGTACGTCATCGCCCTGCGTCGCCACATCCATCATTTCACGCCTCTTTCTATCCGACCCCAATGCCGCATGGATTAGAGAGGGCGGCGACCAAGGTCAAATCACGGATGTCGCAATTAAACGGCTTGCGTCGTGCCAAATCGCCAGGCCGACCAAACAACAAGCAAAAGAGGGGCAAGGCCAACCAAGTCCACCAGCGCAATTGTCTTTAGAGGGCCAGACGGCATGCCAGCGCGGAAATAGAGCCAAAGGAAGCTGACCACACTGATCGCAACCACCACACTTAAGGCCCGGCGGGCAGCGGGGTCGAGCGCGCCGGCAACACAGGCGGCAAAAATGGCTAGGAAAAGCGCGCCGCGATGGGTGATCAACACGCCTAAGTCCCCATTGGCGTCTATGCCATAGAGCTTCTTCGTCAAATGGGGCAGGAAAAACACTGCCGCAGGCGATAGATGAATGAGGGCCAAAAGTGCCCAAGCTAATTTCGTGATGAGTTCCATAGTCATCCTCTTTACTTGCTAAAGATGACTATAGCGTCATTTTTGTATCTGGCTAGAGGAAATCAGGCTCAGCAAAGCTCGCAGCGACAGCTTTCCAATTGACCGCCAAAGCGATATCTCTTCTAGCTCGGACATAACAAAACAGGGAGTGAGAGCATGAGTGCGAGCGTGGAATTCATTGGCGATGTAGCAGTCATCCGCATGGATGACGGCAAGGCCAATGTGATCAATCAGGCCATGGTTGCTTCCCTGCATGCGGCACTGGATGAAGCCGAAGCCAAGGCTAAGGCTATCGTGCTGGCCGGCCGTGAAGGTCGGTTCTCTGGCGGCTTTGATCTGCAAGCCCTCACCGGTTCTGGCCCAGAGGCGGCAATTGCGCTGCTTGATGCCGGGGCAGGCCTTTTGGTGCGCCTCTATGGCAACCCCCTGCCCGTGGTTGCCGCCTGTACTGGCCATGCAATTGCGATGGGCGTGTTCATCCTGCATGCCTGCGACACGCGAATTGGCGCGGCAGGGCCTTATAAGATTGGCGCAAACGAGACCATTAATGGTATGGTGTTGCCCATCTTTGCGCTGGAACTATCCAAAGACCGCCTGAACCCGCTGCACATGACCAAAGCTGTGGTGCAGGCCTTTATCTATGATTCTGAAGGTGCGGTTGAGGCCGGCTATCTCGACCACCTCACCAGCTTGGACAAGGTGGAGGCTGAAGCGATTGCTTTAGCGGCTCAGCTCGCTCAATTGCCCGGCCACGCCTATCACGGCAATAAGCTCGCTATTCGGGGTGCCACTTTGGAGCGCATCAAGGCCAGCATCAGCAACCATCACGGCAAATAGGCCCTGCTGATGACCCAGCCAAAACGCCTCGTCCTCACCAGTGATCACGCCGCGATTGAGTTGCGGCGGGCGATCTTCGACCATGTGACCGCGCAAGGCTGGGAAGTGGATGACATCGGCCCCATGACCGCTGAAAGCACGCCCTATCCCGAACGGGGTGCAGAGGCCGCTCAGCTCGTTGCCGCGGGGCAGTATCGGTTTGGCATTCTTCTGTGCGGTACAGGCCAAGGCATTATGATGGCGGCCAATAAGGTCAAAGGCGTGCGCTGTGGCGTGTGCATGGACACCTTCTCTGCCCGGATGATCCGCCAACATAATGACGCCAACATGCTGTCCATCGGCGCCCGCGTGGTCGGCCTTGGCCTTGCCCTCGATATCGTTGACGCGTTCCTGTCCGCCGAATTCGAAGGCGGGCGGCATGGGACGCGGGTGGATATGATTAACGACTTGGAGGGGTGAGGTTGGGGGTGCTCCGTGGGCTAATCTTCCGAAAAGGTCTGCTTTTCAAGAAGTTCCGCCCAGTCATTTGCCCAACCGTCCAGTGAGGCAAACTTCCCTGCCAGATCCTTTCCCAATCTCGTCAACTCGTACCCGCTTTCGGAGAGATCAACTAAGCCCAGTGCTCTCAATTCCTTAAGGCGCTGATTTAGAACGGTCGGTGAAACGTCATCACATCTTGATCTTAACGCACGAAATGTCGCTCGCTCATGGCTGAGTTCCCAGAGGAGCCGCAAAGTCCAGCGCTGTCCAAGGACATCCAGCAGAACCATGATTGGACGGCCGGTCTGTGAGCCGCGAACAGGCGTTCCGGGAAGCTTGTGCAATTTCCGCCCCTCTATTGACGCTACATATTTAGTAGCATACTTTCGGCTTGCAATCCTCTAGCAAAGCGAGCCGGCAATGACCACCAAATTAACGCCAATTACCGAACCCTATCCTGAAGACATAGCCAAGGTCTTGGCCTCCTACCCCCAACAAGGCGGATATATATTAGCCCTCTTCCGCGTCTTTGCTAACAGTTTGAGATTCCTAAAGAAAGGGGTGCCCAATCTGCTCGACAAAGAAAGCCCGCTCCCTTTGCGCATCCGAGAAATTGTCATATTACGCGTGACCGCGAACAAGAATTGCGAATACGAATGGGGCGTTCATGTCAGCGCATTTGGTGCCCATGCTAAGCTCGATGATGCACAGATCGCGGCGACCCGCAGCATTCAGGTCGACGACACGATTTGGTCGCCCGCAGAGGCGTGCCTTTTAAGGGCTGTGGACGGCCTTTGCACTTCCGGCAAGATGGACGTCACGATTAGCGAGCAATTTGAACGCGACTGGAGCAAAGAGCAGCAGTTGGAAATATTCGCGCTCTGCGGAACCTACCATACGATCAGCTTCGTCGCCAATGCGGCACATTTGCCCAACGAACCGTTCGGCGCGCGCTTTCCGTGAGGCGGCGGGCGGGCGCGTTACATCGAACGTGGCTGGCCCCAATAGTTTCCAATTGACCACACATGCCCATCTGGAGAACGGCATGAAAACTCTCGAGCGCCATAGGGCGTCTCATGCGGCTGCGTGATCATCTCACCGCCAGCTTCGCGAACGCGCGTGGCAACGGCCTCCACATCCTCGACCGCGATGCAGACGCACTGGTTCGTACCATTGAGCGCCTTTGGGCTGTGCATGCCGTAAGGGTCGTCGGCTTTGTCGGGTTGCAGAAACAGTAATTGATCGCCCATCCGTAGCTCTGCGTGAACAATCTGCCCCTCAAAGTCTGCGATATAATGCACTTCAAAACCGAGGACCCGGACCAACCAATCCACCTCAGACGTCGGGTCCGCGACGCGGAGATTGGGGAAAATCGCGGGTTGCTTGGCCATTTTATTCCTCCAGCGTTAGTTTTCCACCAGTGGCCGTACTAGCTCCGTGCGCCAGTCGGATGGATCTGGTGTGGAGTGTGGCCCGACCGAATAGATTTCCCACAGATTCCCGGCCGCCTCGTGACCATTCGCCTTGATCCAGTCACCAAACTCCCCCCAAGCGGAAGAGAGCCCTTCATAGGGACCAGAATAAATCGTCCGCGCCACACGTGCGGCCGGCAATTGACCGGGCTGGACACGACCTGTCGCGGCAAAAGGTGCTGCGATCCTGACACCGAGTTCAAACTCGAAAAAGTCCGGCGACATCTCCAAATGATGCGCGAACACTGCCCCATCAGGCTCGACTCCCTGTTCGGCAAGTGCGGCCATCAATTCGGCCACCGCAGGGCCGAACACCTTCACCATTTCAGAGCGCGGGGTCCTGATGTGGATGACGGCCGCAACCTCAGCTTTAGTTTGAATAATCTCTGGTGTCGAAATCATGGAAGTTTACCTTTGGACTTGGCTTTCAGGGGCAACACTGACGCTGAACACGGCGAACTGGGCGTCAAATGCCCGTCTAAAGGCAGGCCGCGCTTCCGCGCGTTTTACATAAGTCACGAGATTAAGAAACTCGCCCAGCACGTCCGAACCATTTAGACGACGCAACACATCCACCATCATTAAATCGCCAGCACTAAAGTCGCCGTCTAGCCATTCTGCAGAACCCAAGCGGATCGAAAGCTGATGTAGTCGTGTTCGAATGCGATCCACAATTAGAGGCAAGCGGTCCTTAGTCCAAGGCTTATCGCCCTCCGAAAGCCTGGCAGTCTCTAATTCAAGGATCGGGGGCTCCATAGAGCTAACAGCGGCAAACATCCAGGCAATCGCGCGAGCCTTGGCTTGAACGTCAATTGGCAAGAGCCCATCGTGATGCTCGGCAATATGAAGGACAATCGCGCCTGTCTCGAAGAGCGATAGTTCGCCCTCTTGGTAAGTTGGAATCTGGCCGAACGGATGCTGTGCAAAATGATTTGGTTCCTTCATCTCAGCAAAAGACAAGAGACGAACATCATAGGACTGACCAACTTCTTCCAATGCCCATCTAACCCGAAAATCGCGCGCCAATCCGCGTCCGCGATCTGGCGATGCTTTAAAGGCCGTAATGGTCGGTGTCGTGAGAGGCGTCATTCTTGAACTTGGCTCCTTCCCACCACAAACATTCTGCCAAGGAAACCGTGAAGCGCAACCCCAAAACGCAAAAAAGCCCCGCATAAGCGAGGCCATAAAGACACTTGGGTGCGGGGGTGAACTTACGACCTTCAGGTTATGAGCCTGACGAGCTACCGGGCTGACTATTACCCAAGAAAACGCAAAAAAGCCCCGCATAAGCGAGACCATAAAGACACTTGGGTGCGGGGGCAGGATTTGAACCTACGACCTTCAGGTTATGAGCCTGACGAGCTACCGGGCTGCTCCACCCCGCGACAAGTGGTATTGGAAGGTCTGATCTGACATCGTCTGGAAAGGAAGGTGTTTTGAATAAGATACCAAGTGCATTCGGCAGACCCGGCAGCGACCTACTCTCCCGCGCCTTAAGACGCAGTACCATCGGCCCTGGGGGACTTAACGACCGAGTTCGGGATGGGATCGGGTGGGGACCCCCCGGCATAGCCGCCAGGTCGGCGGAATGCACTCGTATCTTATTGTCTGACATCGTCTGGAATAGCATTTACATGCTTATGAACGGCGCAGTCTTCACTGCGTATGAGATCGTAGGATCAAGCGATTGAGCGATTAGTACCAGTCAGCTTCAACCCTCGCGGGTCTTCCACACCTGGCCTATCAACGTGATGGTCTATCACGGCTCTCAATGAGACCTCGTTTTTAGGTTAGTTTCCCGCTTAGATGCCTTCAGCGGTTATCTAGTCCATACTTAGCTACCCAGCTGTGCCGTTGGCACGACAACTGGTCCACCAGAGGTATGTTCATCCCGGTCCTCTCGTACTAGGGACAAATCCTATCAAGTCTCGACACCCACGGTAGATAGGGACCAAACTGTCTCACGACGTTCTGAACCCAGCTCACGTACCACTTTAAATGGCGAACAGCCATACCCTTGGGACCTGCTCCAGCCCCAGGATGTGATGAGCCGACATCGAGGTGCCAAACACCGCCGTCGATATGGACTCTTGGGCGGTATCAGCCTGTTATCCCCGGAGTACCTTTTATCCGTTGAGCGATGACCCTACCACGCAGGATCACCGGATCACTATGGCCGACTTTCGTCTCTGCTCGACTCGTCAGTCTCGCAGTCAGGCAGGCTTATGCCATTGCACTCAACGACCGATTTCCGACCGGTCTGAGCCTACCATCGCGCGCCTCCGTTACACTTTGGGAGGCGACCGCCCCAGTCAAACTGCCCGTCATACAGGGTCCCGGATCCCGATAAGGGACCGCGGTTAGACGCCACCGAAAATAAGGGTCGTATTTCAAGGGTGGCTCCACCAGGGCTGGCGCCCCGGCTTCAAAGCCTCCGACCTATCCTACACATACGTTCGATAGCGCCACTGTAAAACTGCAGTAAAGGTTCACAGGGTCTTTCCGTCTGGCCGCGGGAACTCCGCATCTTCACGGAGATTTCAATTTCGCTGAGTCTATGGTGGAGACAGTGGGGAAGTCGTTACGCCATTCGTGCAGGTCGGAACTTACCCGACAAGGAATTTCGCTACCTTAGGACCGTTATAGTTACGGCCGCCGTTCACCTGGGCTTCAATTCAGAGCTTGCACCCCTCCTCTTAACCTTCAGGCACTGGGCAGGCGTCAGACACTATACGTCGTCTTGCGACTTCGCAGTGCCCTGTGTTTTTGATAAACAGTCGCAACCCCCTGGTCTGTGCCACTCTCCCTCGGTTGCCCAAGAAAGAGTCTCCCTTCTTCCGAAGTTACGGGAGTAATTTGCCGAGTTCCTTCACCATAGTTCTCTCAAGCGCCTTGGTATGCTCTACCTGACCACCTGTGTCGGTTTCGGGTACGATCTAATGCTGGGGCTATTTCCTGGAACTCCCAGGCTGCCAACTCAATCCGATAAGAGTTGACAACTTTCGGCGTTCGTCACCACCAGCTGGCCCACGAATATTAACGTGGTTCCCATCGACTACGCCTTTCGGCCTCGCCTTAGGGGTCGGCTAACCCTGCGCAGATTAGCTTTACGCAGGAACCCTTGGTCTTTCGGCGAGAGGGTCTCTCACCCTCTTTATCGCTACTCATGCCAACATTCTCACTTCCGATACCTCCAGTGTCCATTACCAGACACCTTCACAGGCTTACGGAACGCTCCGCTACCGCTTCATCAAAGATGAAACCCCGAGCTTCGGTAAATGGCTTAATCCCCGTTACATCTTCGGCGCAGGTTCGCTTGACCAGTGAGCTGTTACGCTTTCTTTAAATGATGGCTGCTTCTAAGCCAACATCCTGGTTGTCTAAGCAAACCCACATCCTTTCCAACTTAGCCATTATTTGGGGACCTTAGCTGCGGGTCAGGGTTGTTTCCCTCTTGACGACGGACGTTAGCACCCGCCGTCTGTCTCCCGTACTGTACTTCCAGGTATTCGGAGTTTGGTTAGGTTTGGTAATCCGGTGAGGACCCCTAGCCCATCCAGTGCTCTACCCCCTGGAGTAATCATACGAGGCACTACCTAAATAGTTTTCGCGGAGAACCAGCTATCACGCGTTTTGATTGGCCTTTCACCCCTACCAACAAGTCATCCGAGAATTTTTCAACATTCAACGGTTCGAGCCTCCAGTCACTGTTACATGACCTTCACTCTGCTCATAGGTAGATCAACGCGTTTCGGGTCTAATACAACGAACTCGACGCCCTATTCAGACTCGCTTTCGCTACGCCTACACCTAACGGTTTAAGCTTGCTCGTTACATTAAGTCGTTGGCCCATTATACAAAAGGTACGCTATCACCCCATAAAGAGGCTCTAACTGCTTGTAGGTATCCAGTTTCAGGTACTATTTCACTCCCCTCGTCGGGGTGCTTTTCACCTTTCCCTCACGGTACTTGTTCACTATCGGTCGCACAGGAGTACTTAGGCTTGGAGGGTGGGCCCCCCATGTTCAGACAGGATTTCACGTGTCCCGCCCTACTCGAGGACGATTTGCTTTTTACTGGTACGGGGCTGTCACCCGCTGTGGCGTGCCTTTCCAAGCACTTCCCATTATTACAAATCGCCACTGGCCTAGTCCGCGTTCGCTCGCCACTACTAACGGAGTCTCGGTTGATGTCCTTTCCTCTAGGTACTGAGATGTTTCACTTCCCTAGGTTTGCCTTTTAACCCTATGTATTCAGGTTAAAATACCTTCTTTTGAAACTGAAGACCTTAGGCCATCACCGAAATGATGGACTAAAATCAACAGTTTCGAAGGTGGGTTTCCCCATTCAGAAATCTCCGGATCAAAGGATGTTCGCACCTCCCCGGAGCTTATCGCAGCGTACCACGTCTTTCATCGCCTCTGTGCG
>VYKU01000019.1_pt1 | contig 104887 bp, 90 predicted proteins | sample 5114491 | NCBI WGS metagenome assembly VYKU01 (sample SAMN12291796, study PRJNA351875) | freshwater metagenome | isolation source: freshwater lake | place: USA: Michigan, Gull Lake | collected 2011-07-05 | reverse complement strand
TTGCCAGCGCGTTTCGATAGTCCGCGCTTACTTCTGCCAAGCGAAGCGCCGTTTGCTTCTCTTGCGCCTCCAGTCGCTGAATTTGGCCTTCCTTTTCAGCCAGCTCATTCTGAACATGTGTGAGCTGGTTATTTAAAGTAGCTACTTGCTCAGACATTCTTTGGTAAGCTGCTATCGCGGTCGCCTGAGCTTCGCCTCGCTCTTTGATTGCCGCCAATGCGTTACGATAATCTGCACTTACTTCAGCCAAACGAACTTCAAGTTCAGCCGTACGTTGACGCTCATTTTCATGGGCGACCCGTAACTCTGAATTGGTGCTTTTTAAGTTTGCAATTTCCACCCGTAGACGGTGCACAATCTTCTGACGCTCAGCCAAGATTACCGTTGAGGTCGATACATCTTCCCCCAGAGCAACCGAGCCTAAACGACCAGTATTGTCATCAAAATCCTTCATATCAACGCTTTCAAAAGAGCGTGATTGATCCACTGATTCAAGTCACTGATGGCTTTTTTGGACACGAGCATAACCCCCCAACCATAGTGCAGTCTTACCGACAGATACAGGGCACAGATTACAAAAAAAACAGCAGGCATGCTGTCGAGCGATTTGTTATTCTCTGGGGCCTCTGGCTCGCAATCATGCTTTAATGGACGATGATTTTGAGATATGTTAATCGCTTAACTTCAGTCAATCTGTTATAAAACACTTCTTGTAACGGAATAATGTTAGCCTATTATTTTCCTTGCTGTGAGCGGCCCTAATGACCAAGAAACTTATTCATAGCCTTGGTGGAAAAGTCATCGAGATGGAGGATAAACTCCAAAAACTTCAACAAAAAATTGAGGAAAATTTTGTCGCGGCAATTGAACGTGAAGCGATCTTGGAGGCAGAAAGAAACTATCTTGAGATAGCACTTAAAGACTCTATCAAAAGCGAAAAATGGAATCTCGCGCGCCCTCCACAGCAATTACAGCGCTGGTTTGCTCAAAGTGCGTTTCCAATCAAAAACTTCAAGCTTAAGACGCAAGCGATTCTAACGCGACATAAACTCGAACCCGAGTCTGGGTTTAGGTTACTTGTCTTTGATAAAGACTTTTATCGCCGCCAAGTTTCAAATGCGCCGGACGACGATGACGGTGCTCTGGCTCATTATTTGTCTCATGGCGAAGCTGCTGGTTCGTGTCCAACAAAAATCTTTCAGCCAGATTTCTATGCGCAGCAAATACCGGGGCTAGTAATCGGACAAGGGCGTGCCTTACTTCACTTTCTGGAGCACGGGTTGTTACTTGGCTGGCCGCCCTGTCAGGAGATAGATCGGATCGCCTTAAGGGCAAAACTTGCAAACCAAACAATTCCTGCTTGGCTGCATGCTATGAGTTCATCTATATAGCGAGCTCCAATTGACTGAGCAAAAAGAAGAAAAATGAAAAAGCCCCTGAATGCTCATCTCCTGGCATTGGAATCGCAGGCCATCGAAATCATTCGGGAAACCTATTCGGGGTGCGAACGACCCGTTTTAATGTATTCGATCGGCAAGGATTCCGGCACTTTGCTTCATCTCGCGACAAAGGCTTTCTACCCTGGAAAGCTCCCATTTCCCCTCCTCCACATTGATACAACTTGGAAGTTTCGGGAAATGATCGAGTTTCGTGGCGAGATCACGAAAAAATACAATGTGGATTTAATTGTACATACAAATCAGGACGGATTGGGGGCTGGGATTAATCCAATCACCAGTGGGGCTTCGATGCACACACAAGTTATGAAAACTGAGGCCCTAAAGCAGGCCTTGGACCTTCATCGATTTGATGCTGCGATCGGGGGTGCGCGCCGAGATGAAGAGCGCAGCCGCGCAAAAGAACGTATCTTTTCGATCCGAACAATGAATCACACGTGGGACCCCAGAGCGCAACGATCTGAACTCTGGAATTTACACAATACTCGGCTTGGACCAGGAGAAACCTTACGCGTCTTTCCTTTGTCTAACTGGAGCGAATTGGACATTTGGAATTATATTGCGGCAGAAGACATCCCCGTCGTGCCCTTATACTTTTCCGCTAAACGGCCGGTCGTGCGTCGCAGCGGAAGTTTGATTATGGTCGATGACGCACGATTGACCCTGTCTCCCGGAGAAACCATCGAGCAACTGCCTGTGCGGTTCCGGACGCTAGGTTGCTACCCACTTACTGGTGCTATTCTGAGCGGTGCAGCAACCCTTGAAGAGATCATCCAAGAAATGAGCGACTCACGCTTTTCCGAGCGCCAAGGCCGCCTGATCGATAAGGATGAGGCTGCATCCATGGAACGAAAGAAACGCGAAGGCTATTTCTAATGGACACAGAAGACAGCCGAAAGTCGATGCTGAAGTTTCTCGTTTGCGGTTCTGTGGATGACGGCAAATCAACACTGATCGGCCGCCTCCTGTATGATTGCGGGCAGATCAGCGATGATATCCTGCAGGCAACGGAAAGTGCTTCCGCCATATATGGAACAACTGGCGGTGGTTTGGATTTAGCTTTGTTAGTAGATGGGCTAGAGGATGAGCGCGCTCAAGGCATTACAATTGATATTTGCCATCGGTATTTTTCCACTTCCAAGCGGGCTTTTGCGGTGATTGATGCACCCGGCCATGAGCAATATACGCGCAATATGGTTACTGGTGCGTCGCTTGCCGATGTTGCTGTCATCCTGGTCGACGCCACAAAAGGCCTTTCAAAGCAGACCTATAGACACACGATGATCTGCGATTTGATGGGTATCAAGCAAGTCGTACTTGCTGTTAACAAAATGGACTTAGTCAAGTTTGCGCAGAGTCAATTTGACGAAATTGTTGAAAAATTTGGAAAGTTTGCCCAAGAACTGAAATTTCAATCCTGGCAAGCCATCCCGATGTCGGCCCGAGACGGCGTTTCAATCACCACTAAGAGTGCAGACCTCGCTTGGTATAGTGGCCGTAATTTACTGGATTGGCTTGAGCAAGTTGATATCGCCAGCGATTCGAGTGCGATGCCGATGCGCCTTCCGATTCAACTGGTGAACAGACCTAATAGCGAGTTTCGCGGCTATTGTGGCACCATCGGCGAAGGCGAGATTAGGATTGGGGACACCGTCAAAATTGTCCGATCAGGGGTAAGCGCGAAGATTACCCAGATATTTGTAGGCGACCGACCTGTCGAAATTGCCGGGCCAGGGATTGCCGTCTGTGTCACCATTGACAGAGAGGTCGACATTTCTCGCGGGGACATGCTCTGTAGTCCAGACTCACAACCAGAATATGCCAATCAATTTTCGGCTGTTCTGGTCTGGCTCTGGGATCAACCTTTGTTGCCCGGGCGCACATATATGCTCCGCGCCGGAACAGATTGGGTACCTGCTAGTGTGACTAGTTTGCGCCACCTCGTCGACGTAGAAACTCACACCCATATAGCGGGACGTCAATTATCGGCAAACGATATTGGCGTTTGTCATCTTGTGACCCAACGACCAATCGCGGTGCAACCTTATAACGCCTCTAAGACAGCAGGGGCATTCATCCTTGTAGATAGAGTTTCCGCCCAAACTGTGGCAGCGGGTTTGATAAATCACAGCCTTAGACGCAGCCAGAATCTAAGTTGGACAACATCGACGGTTACCGCCGAACAACGCGAAGCCGTCTTAGCACAAAAGCCAATTGTGGTTTGGTTTACGGGACTCTCAGGTTCGGGCAAGTCGACACTGGCCACCCAATTGGAGGCTCGACTGACGATGATCGGAAAATCAGCTTTTGTTTTGGACGGCGATAATCTTCGCCATGGCCTCAACCAAGACTTGGGTTTCACCGATGCGGACCGTGTAGAGAATATCCGCCGCGTCGGCGAGGTCGCCAAGCTATTCACTGAGGCGGGTCTGATATCACTCTGTTCCTTCATTTCGCCTTTTGAAGCGGACCGTCAGAAAGTTCGTGAAACGGTTGGACCAGATCGGTTTTTGGAGATTTTTGTTGATGCTCCGATTGAGACCTGCATCCAGCGCGACCCCAAGGGTCTCTACAAGCGCGCGCTGGCAGGAGAGATACCCGGGTTTACCGGCATCAGCCAGCCTTATGAGATCCCTCAAAATCCAGATTTAACACTGAGCACGGCTTCGCAAAGTATTGAGGAGTGCTTGGAGGCTGTTTACCAGCTAATCATGAGAAAACAGTAGCCGGTCATCTTGCCGGGTCCCAAGTGCGCTAAGGCTCAGTTAAGACCCATTGCGCCCGGCAAAATTCCGGACAGTCTCAACAATGTAATCTTGGGTTTCCTCGTCTAAGTCCGGATGCATCGGCAGGGAAATCACAAGATCAGCCTTAGCTTCTGTCACGGGAAGCCCACCTGGACCGACAGGGAAGCGGCTATAGACGTCCTGCTTGTGGATTGGGATTGGGTAATAAGCAGCCGTCGGCACACCGCGAGTCTTGGCATAGGCTGCTAAGCCGTCACGGTCTGGGACTTCGATTGTATATTGCGCCCAAGTTGAGACGCCGCCTTCTATGACCGCAGGGACCACCACGCTGTCGCCCAATAGCTGATTGTACCGCGCAGCAATCCTGTTACGGGCTTCGATTTCCTCTGCGAACACAGCCAACTTTTCTAACAGGATGGCCGCCTGAACGGTGTCGAGGCGGGAATTCATTCCGATCCGGACATTCAGATACTTCGGATCATGTTCAAAGGTTTTGCCGGCCAGATCACTTTTGGTGGCCTTGCCATGCACGCGGAGGGAATCCATCACTTCCCACAACGCATAATCGTCGGTCAGGACTGCGCCACCATCCCCATAGCAGCCCAAGGGCTTGGCTGGGAAAAAGCTTGTGGTGGCTACATCGGCCCAATGAATCGGGTGCTGGCCATTGAGAGTACAGCCAAAACCTTGTGCGGAATCGGCGATCAGCTTCAAGCCATATTTTTTAGCAATCGCCGAGATCTCTGGATAATTGGCGGGCTGGCCAAAAAGATCCACCGCAATGATCACTTTGGGCTTTAATTTACCTTCTGCCAATACGGCTTCAATCGAAGCTTCTAAATGCGCAGGATCAAGATTGTAGGTCACGGGGTCAACGTCAACAAAGACGGGGGTCGCGCCCAACCACGGTACCACTTCGCCGGTTGCGGCAAAGGTGAAGCTGGGACAGAAAACCGCATCCCCAGTGCGAATGTGCCACGCCATCAAGGGCAAAACCAAAGCGTCTGTCCCATTGGCGCAAGATAAGGCGTATTTCGCCTCCCCAAACTCTGCTAGCGCGGCTTCAAACACTTGGACCTGAGGGCCCATGATGTAGGAACCACCATTAATCACACCCATTACTGCATCATCGATGCGGGTACCGAGCCTACGACGCTGCGCCAGAAGATCAATAAAGCCAATCGGGGGGCGGGTGCTGTCAGTCATGCTCGTGTATCACTCATCCTCAAGCTAGCCTGTAATTCTGGCTAGGCTGTCTCATAAGCCATCGATTGGTGCATTACTGCAAGCCAACGCAGATTGGCCCATCACTTTTGGCAACCAAAGGCAACAATCAAGCGCGGGTGGCTTGATCAATCGCCTCCGCTATCCGCACAGCTGCTGCACCATCTGCGGCAGAAATCGCTACTGGCCGCTCACCCAGAATGGCGGCGATAAAGTCCGCGGTGGCGGCGCCCATAGGGTCCGGAATGCGGGTTGCGAAATCAGGATGCAAGCCTAGGTTCGCCCCGTCACTGAAGCTCTTAGCGATGAAGTCGATCGCGACTTCACCCCCAGCATATCCAATTGTCATGCGCCGATCGCGCTCTTCAGCCGCGCGACTCGCCACGAAGCGGGCTTCGCCGCCGCCTTCAAAGGTCAAAACTGCTTCAACGGCATCGGGATTTTCAGGCTTGCCAGCCAAACGGGTCGCCTTGATGGCAATTGGCTCTGCCCGGAACAAGAGGCGTGCCAAATCAATGTCATGGACCATCAGGTCCAGAGTCACTGACACATCGGCACCACGAACGCTGGGTAAGCCTACGCGTGTTGCTTCCAAGAAGGTTGGACGCTCCTCAATTTCAAACAAACCCATCGCCTTGAAGATGTAACGTTCTTGATGGCCGGCTTGCAGCACGACCCTGCGATCCGCCGCATGCTGGCACAGGAGGTCAGCATCTGTAGCTGTGGCAGCTAAGGGCTTTTCGACCAAGCAATGCTTGCCAGCATCAATCGCAGCGCGCGCTACACCACCATGGGCGATAGCGGGGGTGGCAACCACCAGCGCATCAACTCCAGCCAAAATAGCTGACAAGTCGGTAAAAGCTTGTGTGGACAATTCGTTTGCAAGCGCCTCTGCCCGCTCCGCGCTCAAGTCAAAAATACCGACCAGAACAGCGCGAGGGTTTGCTTTAATTTTATTGGCGTGATTACGGCCAAATACGCCAGCTCCAGCAACACCGATCCGGACCTGTTTCTCTGAGATGCCTGACACGTAGAGAGCCTTCTAATGGGACAAAAGCGTAGCAAGTCCCGCGCTGGACTTATGACCTGTCGCTAATGTGCTTCTAGGCGGTCCGCAACCCGAAGCACCTCTGCGAAAGCCAAAAACAGATGGTAGAAGGTTGAAGTTGGCATAGCTTTCGCGGTCGGCTGTCCGGATTGATCGAACGCATCGAGCCAACCACCCATTGGCTCCACAGCCAAATAGCGGTTGAGCAAAAGCTGCAACGTCGGCCTTAACACGGGTACTGGATCTGCCCCTGTCAGTTCATAGAGCGCAACAGCCGCTTTAAGGCGTTCGGTGTTCGGCCAAGTGCGGGAGCCCGCGTCAACAAACCGACCATCGTCCAAAATGACATTATAGGTCGCTGCACTGACGTGATCGACGCCTTTTTCTTCCCCAAATGCAATCAATCCTTCGACTTGATCCGTTACCTCAACACCCAATAATCTATGGGCAGAGGCCAATATCCACGCCCATTCAAATTGATGACCCGGCTCTACCCAGTGGCCCTTCTCTTCCCTCAATCGATCGAGATCGTCATCAAAATATTCACATAAGGTCCCGCGCGTCGGGTTGTAGAAATGCGACGTAAACAGGCCGATGATCTCACGCGACAAACGCGCAAAGATCTGGTCCTGTGTCGCTTCAAAGCAAGCCAGACAAGCCTCCAGCGTGTGCATATGCGGGTTCTGCAGCCGGGGCCCTTTTAGAGGAATCTGATGCCAAAACCCAAGCTTGGGGTGGCGCATCTTTGTATCAATCAAAGTCACAGTCTGATGCATTAGGTCCAAAACTTCGGGCGTTGGCGAAACGCGGTAGAACCAGCCCAGAGAGAACAAAGCAAAAGCATTGTCATAAAGGTCCGTTGTTGGATCTAGGATCTGATTGTCGGACCTTACCAGTTTAGCCCATCCCAAAGCTGGCCCTTGCCAACAATGGGCAACCATGGCTTCGTACATTTTCTTGGCATTGCTAATTCCCGGCTGCCACCCGAGCAGATAGGCATGCGAGAAGACATAGACCTGACGGCAGAATACCCGGACCCGCTTAAAGCCAGCGTCAGACGGACCGCCATCTAGTGCCAATTGTTCAACCGGGCCACCATGCAAATGGTCCCAACCTCGCGTCGCCCATAGGGGTAGAGCGTGATCAAACATCCACGACCTAAGGCGCTTGATCTCTAGGTCCATGCCCTGATGCCCCCTCGAAGGGTTAGACGGTTTGATTGTAGTGACCCACTTCAGAAAAGGCTGAAAGGCGGGGCTTGGCCTCCTCGTGGAAGAGCGCGCGCATATCGGCATCCGATACCGTGCTTTCAACGACAACAACTAATTCTGGCTTGTTGGAAGAAGCACGCACGAGTACAAACGAGCCATCTTCCAACGTGACGCGCGCACCATTGACCGTATTAACATCGCGAATAGCGCGGCCCATGATCTTCCCGCCAGCAGCGGCCAAAGCAACATAATCAGCCACCACTCGCTCAATTACCCCATATTTTACTTCATCGCCACAATGAGCGGACATGGTAAGTGAGGTCCAGGTCAAAGGTAGCTTTTGCTTCATCTCTGAAAGCTTGGCACCACCAGCGCGGTCCAACATGGCAAGAATAACCCGTGCAGCAATCAAAGCGTCGTCATAGCCACGCCCATAAGGTGCGCGCAGAAAGAAGTGTCCTGACTTCTCAAAACCCGCCAACGCATCCAGTTCATTGGTGCGGCGTTTGATGTAAGAGTGGCCAGTCTTCCAATAATCGACCTTGGCGCCATTAGCCTTCAAGACCGGGTCAATTTCATAAGCCCCCGTCGACTTCACATCGACGACAAAAGTCGCGTTTGGATGCAGCGCACTCATGTCCCGGGCGAGCAACAGGCCAATCTTGTCTGCAAAAATCTCTTCCCCAGAATCATCTACAACCCCGCAACGGTCGCCATCGCCATCAAAGCCTAAGGCTAGCTCCGCCCCTGTCGCACGCACGGTTTCGGCCATCGCGTGAAGCATTGCTTCATCTTCTGGATTGGGATTGTATTTTGGGAAGGTCCAGTCCAGATCGCAATCCATCTCGACAACTTCCGCACCCATGCGACGCAAGGCATCGGGTGCGTAGGCTCCAGCGGCCCCATTGCCGCAGGCGACAACGACTTTGATCGGACGGCTGAGCTTAAAGTCCCCAACCGCGTCAGCGATGTAACGCTCCCGCATCCCCTCGATCCTGGTGAGGGTGCCGCCCGGGCGCTCAACGAAGGCACCGGACAAGACGATATCGCGCAGCTTGCCCATTTCATCAGGGCCAAAAGTCAAAGGCTTATGCGCGCCCATCTTTACCCCTGTCCAGCCATTCTCATTATGGCTGGCTGTGACCATCGCGACAGCGGGCGCATCCAATGCAAACTGGGCGTAATAAGCCACTGGCGACAAGGCCAAGCCAATATCGAGAACTTCACAACCAGCCTGCATCAGACCAATGGTCAAAGCTTGCTTGATCGACAACGAGTAAAAGCGGAAGTCGTGACCAACGACAACGCGGCTAGCACCAAACTCGTGCAATAGGGTGCCGAGGCCCAAACCCAATGCCTGCACGCCGAGGAAATTCAACTCCGGCGCCTTCGCATTGCCTTGGATGCCAAACCACCAGCGGGCGTCATATTCACGGAAGCCAGTAGCCTTCACCAACGGATTCATTTCAAAATCCAAAGTGTTGGTGGCCAAGTCCGTCCGTGGCTTAGGCATGGTGGTGTGCGTCATCTTGAGAGCTCCAATTGAAGTGGCAGTGCACTAGCGCGGAATGGGGTTAGAATAAAGAGAATGCGTTCCATGGTAGGCTTATCAAACCAAACCATACTCTCTCATCGGAAAACAACAGTTTGATGGCCTATGACCAAATAGTGATGCTCTAAGTGCCACTTGACTGCATAGATACATCTGGAGTCGCGTGGCATTCTAAGACTTTGGCTTAAACGCATCTGCTGCAAGACGGACATCTTGCGCTCGATCTTTATGCATCACCAAAATGCCTTGAGCAGTAGCAATCACAACGAGGTCCTCCACACCGATCAACGCGACAGGAATATGTTCGGATCGGACAAGGCAACCTTGGGTATCAAACAATGCGGTTGTTCCTTGGCAGACGTTTGAATCCGCATCTTTTTCGCCCAGATCCCAGAGCGTCAAGAAGGAACCCACATCGTTCCACCCCATATCGACTGGCACCACAGCCCCGCGGTCTGTTGGCTCCATCACAGCATAGTCCACGGAGATTGATGGCGCTTGGACAAATTCAGTTTCTTCAAGATAAATGCAGCCACCTTCGCGATGGCTCTTATCTAATGCCTTACGCGCCGCAATCAAAACCTGTGGTGCGTGGGTATTGAGCTCGGCCAAAAAGGCGCTGGCCTTGAAGAAGAAAATGCCAGCGTTCCAAGCATAATGGCCATCCGCCAAATAAGCCTCTGCCGTGGCCAAATCAGGCTTTTCGCGAAAGGCTTCAACTGAGAACACTCCATCACCTAATGCCGCGCCGCTCCTGATGTAGCCGTAACCCGTTTCCGGTGCTGTCGGGGTCACCGCGAAAGTCTCAATCCGGCCGTCGAGCGCCGCAGGATATGCGTCCAAGCAGGCTTGATGCAACCGTTCTGGATAGGCGATCACATGATCGGCCGGCAAAACCAGCATGAGGGCGTCTGGATCGCGCTCCGCTTGAATGAGCGCGGCGACTGCCAATGCAGGCGCTGTATTGCGCGCCTTTGGCTCTAGAACGATCGTGGCACCGGCCACTTTCTCTCTGGCCAGTTCCTCTTGAACAGGGACGAGATGACTAAGGCCACAAATGACAAGCGGTGCGCAAAATTGCACCGCTTGATTAACTGCCACCCGACGCAATGTTTGCCCAAACATCGTCACAGGTCCAGCTAGGGCATGAAACTGCTTCGGCTTGGTATGCGTTGACAAGGGCCAGAGACGCGAGCCAGCGCCTCCGGACATGATAACAGGAGTGATTACCGGGGGTTGCATGTGTATCGCCAAAAAATTGCCCTTGTACGCACAGGTTCCCATCAGATGATGGCAATCCCATTCTGGACCGACTTCCCCCGGCTTACCTAGAGGATCGACTGGCCGGTCTTCGTCCAATCGTTCATGAACGCTTCTAGCCCGAGATCGGTTAAAACGTGCTTATAAAGTGCGTTGAAAACTGCAGGTGGCAGCGTCGCACAATCAGCACCCGCCAGTGCCGCGTCACGAACGTGCATTGCAGTCCGCGCAGACGCAGCGAGGATTTGAGTTTCGAAGCCATAATTGTCGTAAATAACCCGAATTTCCCGGATTAGTTCCATCCCGTCTTGACCATTGTCATCAAGACGACCGATGAAGGGCGAGATATAGGTCGCGCCAGCTTTAGCTGCCAAGAGTGCTTGGACCGCGGAGAAGCACAGAGTGACGTTGACGGGCGTTCCCTCGTCACTCAAAGTTTTGCAGACACGCAAGCCGACAGGGGTTAACGGCAATTTCACCACCACATTTGGTGCGATCTTAGCAAGATACCGACCTTCTGCGAGCAAGGTTTCATAGTCACTTGCAACAGCTTCGGCGCTGATCGGACCCTTAATTAGGGCGCAGATTTCTTCGATCGCCTCTGCAATTTTGCGCCCCGATTTGGCAATTAAGGAGGGATTTGTTGTGACCCCGTCAACGAGCCCAGTAGCGGCCAGAACTTTCAAATCAGCGACTTCGGCGGTATCGATGAAAATCTTCATAGTGGTTCCCAATCAAATGTTGCGGCAGTCAGGCGTGCGTGATGGCCCATAAAGCACGCAGGACCTGGCCTCAAGACCAGAGCCCAGTTTCTCGTTGTTGTTTGAGATGCAAGTGCTGCGAAGTACGCCGCGCTACTGCTCAAATCAGGCATGATTTATGCTAGGGATTGGCATAGAATGTGTTCTCGGCGTTTTCTATCTCACCTGCATGTGCGGGTGGGAACCGAGGACAAGACGGACTATAGAGCGCTGTCATTCGTGCCGACTCAAGGAAGTTAGTTATGAAGAAAATTCGAAAAGCCGTTTTGCCAGTGGCCGGATTTGGAACGCGTGTCCTGCCTGCAACCAAATCGTTGCCCAAGGAAATGTTGCCTGTCTTCGATAGACCCGCCGTCCATTGGGTCGTCGAAGAGGCGTTAGAGGCTGGGATCGAGCATTTCGTGTTTGTAACTGGCCGGAACAAAAATGCCATCGAAGACTATTTTGACCGCGCTTACGAGCTTGAAGATTCGTTGCGACGTGCTGGTAAAACTGTTCAATTGAAAATGCTTGAGGACATGTTGCCTGAAGCTGGCTCAAAGAGCTTTGTGCGCCAGCAATCACCTTTGGGCTTAGGCCACGCGGTTTGGTGCGCCCGCGACATCATTGGGGATGAGCCTTTCGCCGTATTGTTGCCAGACGTACTAGTACAAGCAAGTCCCTCCTGTCTGTCGCAGATGATCGCTGGTTATGAGGAAGTGGGCGGCAATGTGATTGCCGTAGACCCAGTGCCAATGGATCAAGTTTCCAGTTACGGCGTCATCGCCCACGGCCCAAGAGCAGGCAAATCGATGCCAGTTACTGGCATGGTAGAAAAGCCTGCCCAAGAGAAGGCTCCTTCGAACCTTAGAATTACTGGGCGATACATTCTTCAGCCTCAAATCTTTCATTATCTCGAAACTCAAGAACGCGGCGCAGGTGGGGAAATTCAATTGACAGACGCCATGTTGCGCTTGATGGAGGTCCAAGCTTTTCATGCTGTCGAATTTGCGGGACGCGACTTTGATTGTGGCTCACGCATCGGCTATGCAGAAGCATTTGTGGGATATGCTCTGAAGGACCCAGAACTTGGGGCAGATGTCCGGGCTATGATCGAGAAGCTCCTTGCCCGGGGCTAGGATAATATACCCACTGCTTCATGAACTGCGCTTTTGCAGAATTAGACTTATTTTTTTCAAGCCCATCGCCTAAAGAGCCTGCCTTAGGTTTGTAATAGGTGAGTTGCACTTCAGGCTCAGCACCAAAAGACATCGTCATTAGACAAGGACTTTCAAAATGCGCGTTACAATGGTTGGCACTGGATATGTTGGATTGGTATCGGGTGCCTGCTTTGCAGATTTTGGTCATCAGGTCATCTGTGTAGATAAGGATGTCGGCAAGATCGACCGCCTCCATCAAGGGATCATGCCAATCTTTGAACCTGGCCTTGAGGATCTCGTAGCGTCAAACGTTAAGGCAGGCCGCCTGGCCTTCACCACGGACCTAAGTGAGGCGGTAAAAGATGCCGACACCGTATTTATTGCGGTTGGTACACCTTCCCGGCGCGGCGACGGCCATGCCGATTTGTCCTTTGTCGAGCAGGCCGCCCGCGAAATTGCAGAGCACATGCAAGGCTATACGGTTGTAGTCAATAAATCGACCGTACCAGTTGGCACGGGCGATTTGGTGCAGTCGATCATGGCCGAAGTAACACCCAAAGGCGACTTCTCTGTGGTTTCCAATCCCGAGTTCCTTCGTGAAGGGGCTGCCATCGGCGATTTCAAGCGTCCAGATCGAGTGGTGGTTGGAACGGAGGATGAGCGCGCGCGCCAAGTGATGCGCGAGTTGTATCGGCCGCTGTTCCTTAATGAAACTCCAATCTTGTTTACAGACCGGCGCACCAGTGAACTAATCAAATATGCGGCCAACGCCTTCTTGGCAGTAAAGATCGCCTATATCAACGAAATGGCAGATTTGTGCGAACAAGTGGGTGCCAATGTTCAAGAGGTGGCCCGCGGGATCGGCTTGGACAATCGGATTGGGAAGAAATTCTTGAACGCTGGGCCGGGTTATGGCGGGTCCTGCTTCCCGAAAGACACGTTAGCCTTAATGCGCACAGCACAAGAGGCGCATACGCCGGTGACCATCGTCGAAGCAACCGTCGCTTCAAACACAAACAGAAAGAAACGCATGGCCAGCAAGGTCATCGAAGCCTGTGGCGGAGATGTTACCGGCAAGACGATCGGAGTTTTAGGCCTGACGTTTAAGCCAAACACGGACGACATGCGCGACTCACCAAGCCTCGACATTGTCCCTGCCTTGCTTGCGGCCGGTGCCAAGATCCGAGCCTATGACCCAGAGGGTATGGAAGAAGCGAAGAAAGAGCTGACTGGTATTGAGATGGTCGAAGGCCCTTATGCCGTGGCAGATAATGCCGATGCCATCGTCATTCTCACCGAATGGGATCAATTCCGAGCGCTCGATTTTGAGCGGATTGCCACACAAATGAAGAAACCTGTGATGGTTGACCTTCGCAATATTTACAACCCAGACGATCTGCGCAAAGATGGCTTTACCTATGTGAGCATCGGGCGAAACTAGACTGCGAGCTCCTGGCTCTGGGTCTTGCTTGTTTAAGCCCGCAGTTCATTTACTGCGCCGAAAGCATCGGAAGTTTCGCCGACAATGAACGTACAACCGTGTTGAGCGAAACAATCAAGCGCGCAAAATTTTGTGTCTCTGGTCAATGATCCGCCGGGCCAAGATGCATGATCCAATATCTAAGCGCGGGAACAACCTGACATTTGCCGCCCTCAAAGACACAAACGAGTTAAAGATTGATACCCACTTGCTCTGCCCGACTTTGTCCGACGCACGTTGCATTAAGGTAGCTAAAGAAGAAAGGCTGACAAACAGAACCGTTCGGCCTTCCTATTGGCGTTCGACAAGATCATGATTGGCAACCGTACTAAACGTTGGCGTATTACGCTTAAAGTCAGGCAAAATACGTTGCAACCACATCAAAGCTGCAGCTTCCTTATCTTTGCGTGCCGCATCCAATACGTGATCGATTAGGGTTCTCAAATTTTCAGGTGGCTCCATAGGATCACTAGCAACCAACACACCCTCTACAGGCGTGTTCTCGACCCGCTCGAACGTGTGAAATAGCTCTTCATGCAAGCGCTCGCCTGGTCGCAGCCCAGTTTCAATAATCGCAATGTCGCGCCAGGGCTCCTTGCCCTTCATACGGATCATGGCTTCCGCCAACTCCATAATCCGCACAGGTTCGCCCATATCCAGCACGAATTGGCCGCCAGATATTGCACTGCCCTTCTCCGAGCCGATTGCGGCAGCTTGAAGCACGAGGGAGCTTGCTTCTTCCACCGTCATGAACCAGCGCGTCATTTCAGAATGGGTAATAGTAACGGGGCCACCTCGCGCAATCTGGCGCTCAAAGACCGGCATGACCGACCCGCTAGAGCCCAAAACATTGCCAAAGCGCACAGAGTGGAAGGCACCCTTAGCGCGGCGGGAACAGTCGCGTACATAAAGCTCAGCAACACGTTTAGCTGCCCCCATGACGTTGACAGGATTTACAGCCTTGTCAGTCGAAATGAAGACGAAAGATTCAACATCAACTGCAATCGCGGCATCGGCCACCACACAGGTACCGCCTAGATTGACTTCAAGCGCCTCACAAAAATGGCCCTCCATCATGGGCACGTGCTTGTTCGCGGCCGCATGAACGACGACATGTGGGCGATATTTCTCAAAAATGGCATTGATACGTTGCACGTCGCGGATGTCACACAAGCGGGCGACAATATCGACATTAGGATGGGTTGATCGGATCTCCGATGAGATTTGGAAAAGATTATTCTCAGAAGAATCCACCAAAACAATCCGGCTGGGGGATAGTTCAGCAATTTGCTTGACGATTTCGCTACCAATGGTCCCACCGGCACCGGTTACGAGGATTTGCTTGAACCGTATAAGCCCACGAGGCCCGCGTAAATCGAGTTCACGGCGCGTGCGACCCAAAACATCAGCAGGGTGCACCGCCCCTAGGGTAGCCCCAGCGCCTTCGGGGATTCGCATGAGCGCTACGCCCTTGCGCGCTGCTACTTGTAGCGCCACTTGGGCAGCACGCCTGGCAGGATCGCGGCCGATTAGCGCAATACGGACTTCGGAATTGCGTGAAAGGGCGTCAGCAACCAAAGGCTCCAGCGCGTCAAGGCCGCCAAACACGCGTGCTCCGGCAAAAATCTTACCAACTTGAGTACCCATCGTTGAAACAATGGCAATCGGTCGGATTGGCAATGGTCCTAAGAGACGTGCCGCGTGGATTGCTTGAGTGATGGCATCGGTTGGTCCAACAAGGATTGTCGCTGGGGCATTTGGTGCAATGGTGCGGAACAAGGCGCGCAAGCCCCCTCCGGAAAGCACGCGGGCAAAACCCCGTGCTGCTGCCATCAGGACAAGGGAGACCACCGCTGCTACGGCGGGCGAAATGCGCGGTAATGTCACCGCAGGGTCAATGAAGAACAGGACTGCGACTGTTCCAATGCCAGCCGCGGCAACGGCTTGCGACAAACGGACTAAGTCATCGGCCGAGGTCCAACGCCAAACGAGTTGGTTGAGACGAAAAGCAACCAAAGCGATGGCAATCGAAACTCCATAGCAAGCCAATGCGACAATCGTGCCTTCAATAGTTGCCGGCTTTAATCCGATCCCATAGGCCAAATACAGCGCCAACCAAAAACTCAACACCGCCAAAACGATATCGATCAGATAGCCCGTGGAAAAGATTTTTAGCTTATGGTTTGTCAAATCGAATCCTCAAGCTGAAGGTCCCAGCGCATAATTATGTCCGTGCTGGTGTCTGTGGCTCGACGCTTACAAACCAACTGTTGGCGGCGATTTTGTGACAGTCCTGACGAAAAATCCACATTAGACTGATTTATCTGAGTATCAAAGCCCGGACATCGGAACCGCCACGCTTGGCGCGCTGGTGTACGGATCAAAATGCTCTCACCATCCCGACTGGGTACCGGACTGCAACCTTCGCCCAAATCGAACTGTAACCCAACCACCCGAACACGTGCGCCACTGGCCCCTGAAAACAAAGCGTCCTCACCATGCATTTGCCGACCATCTTGGCGAATCGTCACGGTACGGATGCAGCTATGTCGCTGACCATCCACTTCAAAGGTAGCTTTGCCTTCGAGCAGGGCTTGTCCGTCCTCATCCCGGCGCCGAATTTGCGCGTCAGACATGGCAACCGACCGCTCAAGAATCATGGCTGATAGGCCTAATGGGCTGCAAGAAACAAGTTCAGCGCCCTGAGCCTCTACTTCGCAGATCGGCCCGGTGTCGGATAACCCTTGGGGAGTGCGCAGCCAAAGTCGCGTTGAGCCAGCTTCGATCAGGCCGATATGCCCGGTCTTGAGGATCGAGGATCGTCGCCAGCTGCCAGGCCCCAAAACAGACTCAACTAATCCGCCATAGCCACGCTGGGTGTTGAAAGTCACAAGCGATCCATTGGCACGCTGCAAAGTAACCAAAGCTTGGCGAACGCGCTGACTGATCGGCTCGGCCTCGACCACACGGGTCAACATCGCGAGGTCAGCTGCTGCTGATAAGGTACCCAAGGGCGAACCGTCGGCGAACATGCCATCCGGGGCAATTAGTTCCTCCACAAGGTCTAAAGCCTCTTCAAAAGTAGCTTGGCGTAACAGGCCAGGGGCACTGCCGCTGACACCCAAAATGGCCGTCGCTCTTGTCCAGATGGCGCGACGACTCAGAGGATCCCAGCCCCTTGCAAGACCAGCCAGAAAGCCCCGATCTGGCTCTATCAAACGGGCTATATCGGTCAAGAGTTCGTACCAAATCTTCGTTTGTAGCTTGGTTGAGAAGGCCTGCATCATCGGCAAAATATGCGCCAACCAATTGATAACGCGTCGACCGCGCCAGATCTGCATGTCACTTCGGCTGGGCCCAATGGACGCGGCCTTCCATTTTGCCAAGCCGGAAAGAGGCTCCTGAGTTTGGCGGATGAACCATTGATCCAGCCAGAGTTCAAGGATCGGCGCAAGATCGCCATAAGCGAGCGACAAATCGCGCAAAAACTCGAAGGATGCGGTCCAGCGATGGCTTAAAGCGGATGGGAGTGAAAACGGACCTAGAAATGGGTCAAAATTGCCCAATCCCGTGCTGGGTGGAGTTCGTCCTTGAAGAAGATCCAAACCCTCTTCCAGCACAGATGGGCGAAAATCCGGCAATGGATGCCATTGCCTTCGAACTAATGATCCGTCGCCTTCAAAGACGCCTGTCTCAAATAGGCCGCGCAATTCGTGGCTGAGGCGCGCTTGACTGCCCGCCCCTGATTGATGCTTGGCTTGGATTGGCATCTGAGGCCTCTAGCCTGCTGCCGCTTTGAGGGCGGCGATATTGGCCTGATAGCGCTGTGGGCCACCTTTAAATACCGCTGTCCCAGCTACCAATGTATTGGCCCCTGCATTGAAACAGTCCCGGGCTGTTTGTGGATTTACCCCACCATCAACCTCCAGAAGAATTTCACGCCCAGTCTGATCAATCATTTTACGCAATGCTTTAATCTTGCCCAATTGACTGGGCAAGAACGTCTGGCCACCAAAGCCCGGATTGATACTCATCACCAAGATCAGGTCAACCATATCCATGACATGTTCCAACACCGATTCATGGGTCGAAGGGTTCAACACAACGCCTGCCTTCTTGCCCAAACTCCGGATGGTTTGTAGGCTACGATGTAAATGAGGCCCGGCTTCGGGATGGATAGAAATGATGTCCGCCCCTGCTTCGGCAAAGGCCTGCAAATAAGGATCGGCAGGAGCGATCATTAGATGCACGTCAAACGGCTTATCGGAATGCGGTCGCAATGCCTGCACAACTTGCGGGCCAATTGTGATGTTGGGAACAAAATGGCCGTCCATCACATCGATATGAATTAAGTCAGCCCCCGCTGCCGTGATAGCCGCGACCTCTTCGCCTAATTTGGCAAAGTCGGCAGACAGAATGGAGGGGCTGATTAGAAGCTTTGACATGGTCCGTTGATGCTCTGCTTCGGGGGGTTACTGCAAGATGACACTGTGCCTCTTCAACCAAAGGCCAAAAGAGGCTTTACAAATCGCGCGATGAAAAATCCATCCACCCCGCCACGATCAGCCCAATAGTGGGGTAGAATTCGCAGAAAACCTTGCTCTGTCAGCGCCTGACCCAAATCGGGGACTTCTTCTGGCAAAATTGGGGCTAGCTTCAGCCCTGCGTCCAAGGCTGCGGCCGCCGCAGGATCGGCCTCCTCCGGCTCTAATGAACACACGGCATAAACCAGTCGTCCACCGGGCTTTAGGGCACCAGCCGCTGCTTTCACCAGTTCGATCTGCACCGCGGCAAAACGCGCTACATCGCTAGGCGTCTTGATCCAAAGCGCTTCTGGATTGCGGCGCAAGGTACCGGTTGCACTGCACGGGGCATCCAACAGAATAGCGTCAAAATAGGGCTCTGCGCTAACTGTGCGCGCGTCTGCGACTTGGAGCCGGGCCGTGAGACTCGTTCGCGCCAAGTTTTCCGCTACCCGGTTGATTCGCGCTGCATCAAGATCCAGGGCCGTGACATCGGCTCCGGTCGCTGCCAGTTGCATGGTTTTGCCGCCGGGTGCCGCGCACATGTCTAGCACTTTCTCACCGGGCTTGGTCGCCAAAAAGCGCGCTGGTAGCGCCGCTGCGGCATCTTGAACCCAATAATTGCCTTCACCCCAAAGCGGCAAAGTAGTCACATCGGTTGGTGTTTCCTTGAGGCGGATGCTGCCAGTAGGCAGAACGATGCCGTCGACGGCTTCAGCGATAGCCGCGCCGTCGCCCTTTGTCGTCAGATCGAGAGCGGGCTGCCGCGAAAGGCTTTCAGCAATCGCATCGGCGGCCTCGCGACCATAAGCTGCGCGCCAACGATTCCACCATAGGGCCGGTACCCGCTCACGGTCATGCGGTCGCACCAAGGGCTCTGTGGCAATCCGGCGCAATACGGCATTGATCAGCCCGGCAAAGCCACGGCCTGTGGCCTCAAACTTAGCCAAATCAACAGACCGGCCGACTGCAGCGTGGGGTGGGGCCAATCCCTCAATGAGCTGTGCGGCACCGACGCGTAAAAGAGCCTTCGCAAAATGGGCGCTATCCGGCAGAGGCTTAGCTAATTTTGTCGCCAACACCGCATCGACGAGGCCAAGCGCGCGCAAAGTCGCTAAGGTCAAATGGGCAGCAAAGCCCCGGTCCCGCCCATCGAGGCGAACGAATGCTTGCTCCTTCCGCATCGCTTCTTCCAAGGTCCAACGCTGATCGACAACATGGGAGACAAGACAGACGGCGGCAAAGCGCGCGGGGTCCGGATTGACAAGCGGCGGAGGCGGGCGACGGTCACCGGGCCCTTTCTGGCCGGAGTCGCGGCGAGATGAACCAGAGTGGGCCTTTCGGGGACGCGAACGTTCGAAATGAGGTGGATCAGACGGCATGGCGCAGGCTCCTGCGCGTCCCGCAGCCCGGGGTCAAGTACCAGGACAGACAGAACCACACGAAGGCACACCGGCAATTATTATCCCCAGGGACCTTTCTTGGTCCCCCAAGGTCCGGTACCCCGACCAATGCTGTCATCCAATCCAAGCGCATTGCCGGGTAAGTCATTACTTTTTAAGGCTTGTAACTGCGCCACGCGGTTCTCGGTAGCTGGGTGGGTCGAGAACAAATTGTCGCGCAATCCACCTGCCAGTGGATTGATAATAAACATATGTGCTGTCGCTGGTTGTCGTTCTGCGTCCTCATTATGGACTTGGCGCGCACCATGCTGAATTTTCTGTAGTGCCGAAGCCAACCACCTAGGATCGCCTGCAATTTCAGCTCCTAGTCGGTCGGCCTCGTATTCGCGTGAGCGGCTTATGGCCATTTGCACCACAGCTGCCGCCATAGGTGCAAAAATCATCATAGCGATCATCGCAAGCGGATTGGGCCGTTCACGGTCACCGCCAAAAAACATCGCGAAGTTTGCCAACATACCGATTGCCCCGGCAAGTGTAGCAGCCACTGTCATTGTCAAGGTGTCATGGCTTTTGACATGCGCAAGCTCATGCGCCATCACGCCCGCGATTTCTTGCCGGCTCAGCATCGACAGAAGACCCGTCGTAGCCGCCACGGCAGCATTTTCTGGATTACGACCAGTAGCAAACGCGTTGGGTTGCGGGTTTTGGATTAGATAAATGCGCGGCCTCGGCATTTGTGCCTTTTGTGCCATCGTTAGAACGTCTTGCGCATAGGTTGCAATCAAGGGGTCACGGTGATCTGGTCCAACTTCGACGGCCCGATAGGCACTCAAGATCATTTTATCGGAGTTCCAATAAGAGACCACATTCATGGCAGCAGCCACCACAAAAGCGATGGTCATGCCGCCTGCCCCACCAATCAGATAACCCACGCCCATAAATATGGCGGTCATAGCTGCCAGTAGCATAAAAGTTTTCGCGGTGTTCATGGAAAGCTCGACTCCAATAAAGCTGGGCCTATATGTAGGGATTATGATGTCCGAAGAAAGCGCTGATCTTATCTCGTCTCCTTCACCTGTGCGTGAAGACCAACCCTATGACTTGAACACTCCAGCTGGCCGAGCCTTAGCCGAAGCAGCCGCGCGACGAGCACATGCCGAAGCCGACGCGGCCTTAACCCATGAAATCGATGGCCCCAAAGGGGCAGAGCCGACCCGCTTCGGCGATTGGGAACGCAAGGGCATTGCCTACGACTTCTGATGGCCTCTTGCTGTCTCAGATCAAGACATGAAGTCGCCTCACAGGGTTTTGAAAGGTGGCCCGGGACGCCCAAATTCCCCGCACGCGGGCACAGCCTTGAACTTTACAGCTTTATCAGCACTTTAGACGGTTACGACGTAAAACTGAGCCGGGCCACAGAACGTGGCTTGACATAATAGGGGGTCAGAATGACCAAGACTGCTTTCATCGTCTCTCTGATGGCGTTTGTCGCCGCTGGACAAGCTTCTGCAGGTGGTATGCCCGCTTCTGGTCCGCAGAACATTGCCGCAAATGATCCTTGCCTGCTTGGCACTGCCGGTGACCAAGCCGCTTGTGCAGGCATGATCCGCGTTGCCCCTAGCATGACTGTTCAAAGCCAAGGCTCGGGCCCGACCGTCCTGTTCGATCCAAATCGCGGCCATAATCACACTGCGGCATCCCAAGTTCAACCAGTCCAGACCCAAGTCATGACCCACGGCGCACCGAGCCAGCAAGTGGTGACCGTGACTTCCACGAACAACAATAGCACTTCGCAAGCCGCAACCAGCAATCAAAGCACAATGTCCACCACTGGTGCGCAGACCAACCAAACAGTGTCCATGAATTGTGTCGCCCCTCAAGCAGGTGCGAATGTGACCTGCCGTGGCTATTGGGTCCCCAATCAGCAAACGCCGACAGTCCAAAACCAGCCTCAATCACAGCCTACACAAGTGGTGATTCTGCAGCCACCGGCCGCGCAATCGCCGATCATGGTAGCTCCACCCGTCAGCCAAACCTTCGTGACACCGGCGATGATGCCACCGGTGCCGTGCTGTCAGTTGCAAGAAGTGACATTGATCCCGGCAAGCTTCTTTATGGGCGGCATGAGTTATGGAGTCGGCTTCCCAACCGAAACCAGCTACAGTTATGGCGGCGGAGGTTATGCCTTTGTTGGCGGCGGCGCGCGCTTTTCCGGCGTGCGCGAGCGCGTCCATCTGGACCCACCGCCACGCAAGCCCCGCACCCCGCCGCACAAGCCTTGCGGATGCCACTAAAGGGGAAGCTTTAGTCGACGCGACGAAACTTTTGAACTTGTGATTTCATCAAGCGCAAGGCGAGGCCGTCGGGCAAAAGCTTGCCGATCGCGGCAATTGTCTTGTTGGTGGTACCCGTGACCACCACCGGCTGATTGGCCTCCAGCGCGTCATAGCCAATCTGGGCAACGCTTTTTGCATCCTGCCACAGCCATTTCGGCATCGTAGAGACTTGATCGCGCATGCCGTTCACATCGTGGAACTCGGAATAGGTGAAGCCCGGGCAAAGCGCGCTGACGTGCACACCATTGTCGATGTTTTCCAAATTCAGAGCTTGGCTAAACTTAATCAGGAAGGCCTTCGAAGCGCCATAGAGCGTGGCACCTGCCGCCGAAGGCAAATGCCCGGCTAGGGAGGCGACATTCATGATGCGGCCAAAGCGACGCTCTTGCATGCCGGGCAGTACGCGATAGGCGAGTTCGAGGGGGGCCTCGACGAGCACCTGCATGAAGGCCGCATGATCTTCCCAACTAGAGGCCAGATAATTGCCCTGCAGCCCATAGCCTGCATTGTTCACCAAAGCGTCGACAGGGCGACCGGCCGCCTCCAAAGTCGACACAATTTGCTCTGGCGCCGCACGGTCTGCTAAATCAGCAGCAATTGTAATGCTTTGTGCGCCCCAAGTCTGCTTCAACTCAGCCGCGAAAGTCTCCAATCGATCAGCCCGGCGGGCGGTCAGCGCCAAATCATAACCGCGCTCAGCGAAGATGCGGGCAATCGCTTGACCAATCCCTGCCGAGGCACCGGTTACCAAACAAAGTCGTCGCGCCATCATATACTCTCCTAAAGCCAAAACGGGTTAGCTTGTGCCTAGGGTGGATAGACGGCCCCTGCACGTCCGTCTAGCGCAGAAATCGTAACAGCCCTGGCAAGGCTTGTTGCAAAGTCAGCGAGAAACGCGCGGTAACACGCAAAATCCAACAATCACTTCCACCAATTGTGCTTGAGCATTGAAGCCACCCGACAAAAGGCGTATTGGCGCCGCCTACAATCGCGCACTAGCAGCTGGTCGGGCGTCCGACTCACTGTGTTCGGGGAGCCAAGATGGCATCGCCTTCAAATATGTCAGCGGACCAAGAACCCTCCAAGGGCTTTAGCGATCCAGCCAGCGGTGCCCAAGGTGGCGGCCATGGTCATGGTAGCCAATCCGCCGGTGGATTTTTCATGCTCGCTTTGGGCTCAGTCGGTGTCGTGTTCGGCGACATCGGGACTAGTCCGTTTTATGCGATGCGCGAAGCGCTGGCCCATGCCAAGGGCTCAGGCAATCTGGAAGTAGCAGTACTGGGGGTGGTTTCCCTCGTTCTTTGGGCTTTGTTCCTAATCGTGACCCTAAAATATGTCGTGTTTCTGATGCGGGCCGACAACAAGGGTGAAGGCGGAACCTTGGCCCTCATGGCGCTGGCCCAACGCGCAATGGGCCGAAAGTCACCATGGGTGTTTTTCTTTGGGGTGATGGGCGCAGCCTTTTTTTATGGCGATGGCATCATCACGCCCGCGATTTCCGTTCTGGGTGCGATTGAAGGCTTAAAAATCGCGCCAGGTGTCGGCAATCTGTTTACGCCATATATTCTTCCGATTTCAGCAGCCATCCTGATTGGCCTATTCCTGGTGCAATCCAAAGGCACACATAAAATTGCGGCTTTGTTTGGCCCGATAACGGCCTTGTGGTTCCTAACTCTTGCAGGTCTAGGCATTTATCACATCGCCGATGATCCGCGTGTCTGGCTCGCCTTTAACCCAATCTATGGCATCCGTTTTTTGTTAGAGAATGGTCTCGTCGCTTTGGTCATTCTAGGCTCTATCTTCCTCGCTGTAACAGGTGCTGAAGCCCTCTATGCGGATATGGGTCACTTCGGGAAAAACCCGATTCGCGCAGCTTGGTTCGTCCTTGTCTTCCCATCCTTGGCGCTGAACTATCTCGGTCAAGGGGCATTTGTGCTGGCCAATCCAGCAGCAAAAGCAGATCCCTTCTGGATGATGGTACCAGAATTCGCCTTCTGGCCTGTGATGATTTTGGCAACAATGGCTGCCGTGATCGCAAGCCAGGCTGTGATCACCGGGGCCTTTTCAATGACGCAACAAGCGGTCCAGCTTGGCTTGCTGCCACGGATGCAAATCCGCCGCACCAGCGAGACCCAAGCCGGGCAAATCTATGTGCCCCAAGTCAATACGTTTTTGTTGATTGGTGTCTTGGTGCTGCTGTTCTCGTTTAAGTCCTCTGGCAACCTGACATCCGCTTATGGCATCGCGATAACAGGTGCCATGTTCATGGATACTCTGTTGGCTGTGCCCGTGGTTACGCGTTTGTGGAAGTGGAATGGGTTCCAAGCTGCCCTATTGTTAGTCCCCATTGCTGCCTTGGACATCGTGTTTTTGGGTTCGCAAGTCCTCAAAATCCCCCATGGCGCTTGGTTCCCGCTCGTGTTGGGGGCTGCGATTGTGGTGATCATGTGGAGTTGGCAGGAAGGCAGTCAAATCCTGTCTGAAAAGACGAGGCGAGATTCGATCCCACTGCGCGACCTTCTAAAGACCCTTATGGCCCACCCTCCGCATCGTGTCGCAGGGACCGCCATTTTCTTGACAAGCGACCCGGATCTCGCGCCAGTGGCGCTGATGCATAACCTCAAGCACAATAAGGTTCTGCATGAGAAAATTGCCATCTTAAGCGTTCGTACGGCTGAAACACCGCGCGTGGCTGATGCCGACCGGATCGAAATTGAAGAAATTATCCCCGACGTCCGTGTGGTCATCGTCAATTACGGCTTTATGGAAAGCCCTAATATTCCCAAAGCGCTAACCATGTGCCGGAAGCAGGGGCTGAAGTTTGACATTATGTCGACGAGCTTTTTCTTGGGCCATCGTACGATTGTGGCGTCCAGTACATCAGGCATGCCATTGTGGCAGGATCATTTGTATATTTTCCTGTCCAAAAACGCGACCAATGCGACGGACTTCTTCCACATTCCTTCAGGACGGGTGGTGGAACTGGGCACACAGGTCGTAGTTTAGAACGACAGCCACTGATTCATTCTGGTGATCGCGCAACTTTGATCCAAGCGGATCAAAACGCGCTCAGAACCCCTATCCAAGGGGACGATATGGTGCTCTAGTCAGTTGGGTGAACCCGCTCGATTTTTCTCACTTTCTGCTGTGGACCGGGGATTTGTGCTTTGTCGCCGGCCTCATCCTGATGACGTTGATTTCGGCGTCTACAGCCACAAAAATTGATCCCGGGGCGAGAGTCCCGATGCAATTTGGGCTGAACGGAGAGCCCACCTGGCTGGCACCACGGCGGCTTGCCCTGTTGTTCGCACCTGCCCTTGCCGCAGGCTTCGGGCTACTTTTAACGTTCCTAGCCCATCGTGTGCCAGTCGGGCAATTGACCAAAGAGGCTGTTTCATTGGGAACGTCTCGGGTGTTTATGGCCTTCACCTTTGTGCTGGCGCATCTAGTGCATCTAGCTTTTGCACTTAAATGGCTCAACAAAGACAAGCGACGCTGAGAAATATAGCGTTACGCCCGCTTGATCTCACGACGCCGATTGCCTAGCACGACACCCACGCTCTTCAGCCTTGGAACCCAAGCCCTATGACCACCCAACGCAAAGTCAATAAAGTTGTTCTCGCTTATTCTGGTGGTCTCGACACCTCGATCATTCTCAAATGGTTACAAGAAACCTATGGCTGCGAAGTCGTGACCTTCACGGCCGATCTGGGACAGGGTGAGGAATTGGGCCCAGCGCGTGCAAAGGCGCTGGCGGCAGGGGTAAAGCCTGAGAATATCTTCATCGATGATCTGCGCGATGAATTTGTTCGCGATTATGTGTTTCCAATGTTCCGCGCCAATGCACTTTATGAAGGGGTCTATTTGTTGGGCACCTCAATTGCGCGGCCATTGATCGCTAAGCGCCAGATCGAAATTGCAAACCTTGTCGGGGCTGATGCCGTGTGTCACGGCGCAACCGGCAAGGGCAATGATCAAGTGCGGTTCGAAGTCTCCTATTATGCTCTCAAGCCAGACGTTACGGTAATCGCGCCGTGGCGTGAGTGGAGCTTCCAAGGTCGCCCGGACCTGATCGCATACGCCAAAAAGCACGGGATAGAGATTGCAACTGGCAAAGAGCAAGACGCGCCCTTTTCCATTGATGCCAATCTGCTGCACACCTCCTCTGAAGGCCTCGTATTGGAAGATCCGAATGAGCCAGTACCTGATTTGGTGTCTAAACGGGCAGACCGTCGCACCATCACGCCTGAGGAAGCACCAGACAGAGCAACTCTGATCACCATCGGTTTTGAGCGCGGCGACCCAAACTCGATCAATGGCAAAGCCTATGGCCCCGCGGCATTACTGGCCGAACTCAACCGGATTGGCGCTGAAAACGGCGTAGGTGGCCTGGATCTGGTTGAAAACCGCTTCGTCGGCATGAAGTCGCGCGGCTATTACGAGACCCCAGGCGGCACGATTTTGTGGCAAGCCCACCGCGCGATGGAGAGCATTACGCTGGACCGTGGTGCCATGCATCTCAAAGACGAATTGATGCCGCGCTATGCCACCCTAATCTACAACGGCATGTGGTTCACGCCAGAGCGCAAAATGCTTCAAGCCGCCATCGATGCCAGCCAAGAGGATGTTTCCGGCGACGTCACTTTGAAAGTCTATAAGGGCGGGGTCTATGTTCAGGGCCGCTCCAGCCCGCTCTCGCTCTATAACAAAGAACTTATCAGCTTTGATGCAGCGGGCGGCTACAATCAAAAGGACGCTGAAGGTTTCATTAAACTCAACGCACTTCGCCTTAGGATCGCTGCTTGGCGCGATCAGCGTGCTGGCAAAAACGACTAGAATTAGCGCTTGGCCATACGCTCCGCTCGCTTGGCGACACGGATCAAGAGTTGCTCAACCAAAGCGGTGTCGGGGGATCCTGCCCGCTTGACTTGCCCATCGGCTTCCAAGGTCGCACTTAGGACATCTTCCAAGGCCGTGCGGCTCCACAGACCGACCTGACGGGCGACTTCGGCTTGGCGTTTCCAAAATACACCCATCTTTGGGTGCTTGAGGATGTCTGCGGCATTGCCCCCACCCTCAACCCCGGCGCGAACTTGCAGCAACAAGCGGACGCGGCGGCCTGTCCCATTCAGGATCGCAACCGGATTAGCCCCACCCCCGAAGGCTTGCTCTAGGCGCTGGACCATCAAAATCGGATGCCCGGAAAACGCAGCATCAATGGCTTCATCCAAGCCGGCTTCACGCCCGCCAGAACCAACTGCTTCAACACAGGCCAAATCAATTAATCCAGCGGGGCCTGCATAAACGGCAAGCTTTTGCACTTCAGCCGCTACAGAATCGGTGTCTTGGGCCACTGCCTCAAGCACGGCAGACAAGGCGTCAGGCTCTATGCTGGCACCAGCGGCTTTGGCCTCTGCCCGGGCTACACCAAGCAATTCATCGCGCGTCGTCTCATAAAGTTGCAGCGACCAAGCATGACCAGAGTCTTCAAAGGCTTTTCGCGTCTTTGAGCTCCGGCCAATATCGCCAACATCTAAGATCAGGACACCATCCGGTTTAGGGCCACCTTTTTCAACCCGCTCAAGCAAGCCCGCCAGTGCTGACGCGTCCTTTTCACCGCTTACCCGAACATGAGCAATCGCCGCGCCGCCAAATAAAGATGGGCTGCTGATCGCTTCTTCTACGCCACTAGGATTGGCCTTTAGGTCATCTTCGGAAAAGCGCTTGAACTCTAGCTCCGGGTTTTCGGTCTGATGGCGGCGAGCAATGCCCTCTGCTAAGCGGCGCAGTTGGCCAGAATCAGGGCCGGACAGGATCACAAAATGCGGCGAAAGGTCTTTTTGCGCCGCTTTCGTGGCCGCAGACCCCGTCAGCTTCATCGTGCTGCCCGCACTTGTCGTTGAAGGTCGAGCCAAAGCCGCTCAGCGATCTGTCCGGCAACACGCTCTTCCGCATCCGCCTGCAGCGCCACATCGCCATAAGCTTGGTCGAGGCTTTCATAGGCCACATTGGTTGTAACACTGCCGCGAATGGCCGGCATCGGAGGCGCAGCAGCCAAGACATAGGTCGCCGTTACCGTCATCTCGTTGCGAGTCGAAATGCCGTCCGTGCCTTGCGCAGCAGGCGTGAAGGTCCGCTCGAATTTTACGCTTAAGACACGGGGGCTGCCCGCACCCTTCTCCAAGACGGCCCGGCGATCCAGCTCTTGACGCAGATAATACCCGGTGCGGCCCTCGATAGCGGCAATTGTCACGGGCCCAATGCCAGAGCCCTGGGTGCTATAGACAGGCTGGAAGCCGCAGCTTGCCAAGGTGACAGACAACCCCACCAGCCAAGCAATCGCACCAAACTTCGCCAAGGCCTTGCCCATCCTATTCTCCACGGGTCACGATGTTGATGATCCGATCGGGAACCACAATGAGTTTAGCCACAGTTCGACCTGCAAGGAAATGTGCAGTTTCGGGTAAGGCCAGAGCCAAGGCCTCCAACTCTTCCTTGGACGTGCCTTTGGCAACATGCAGCTCACCACGCTTTTTGCCATCTATTTGAATAGGTAGCATGATGGTGGCTTCTGCCAACAGGCTTTGATCGGCTTCTGGCCAAGGCGCACTTGACACAAAGTCTTCGCCGCCCATGCGCGCCCAAGCTTCTTCAGCCAAATGGGGCGTAAAGGGTTGCAGCACGCGGGCGAGAATGCCCAAGACTTCCGCCCGGGCCGCCAACATGTCCACACTCTCATCACTCTCGGCGCGACGGATATGGCCAACCAATTCATGGAACTGGGCGATCGCGCTGTTGAAGCGATAGCTGTCAATTGCCAAACTAATGGCCGCAATGGCCTTATGGCCAGCTCGGCGCAGGTCTAGTGCTGCACCACCAACACCCGTTGCGACGTGTAAGGGGCCAGGTGCGCCTTCTGGCAGGGAATCAAAGGCGGCCCAGATCTTCTGGACAAAGCGCCATGATCCCTCAACACCCGATTCGGACCATTCCACATCACGCTCTGGCGGAGAATCTGACAAGACAAATAGGCGGGCGACATCGGCACCATAGGTGTCGATGATGTCTTCGGGATCGACTGTGTTCCGCTTAGACTTCGACATCTTCTCAATCGGGCCGATCACTGCAGGCTTGCCCGTGGCAATTTCTACTGCGCTGGTACCGGTAATTTCGACCTCATCAGGGGACAGCCAAAGGCCATCTTGCGACTTGAAGGTCGCATGTGTCACCATCCCCTGGGTGAATAAGCGGCTGAAGGGCTCTGAGGTCGGCTGATGATCAACTGCCTTCATCGCGCGGGCAAAAAAGCGCGAATAAAGCAAGTGAAGAACCGCGTGCTCAACCCCGCCAATATAGTGATCTACTGGCAACCAATGAGCGACAGCTTCCAGATTGGTTGGACGGTCATCTGGCTGACCACAGAAGCGGGCCCAATACCAGGACGAATCGACAAAGGTATCCAGTGTGTCCGTCTCACGCAGGGCGGGTGCGCCGCACTTTGGGCAATCGACGTGCTTCCAGCTTGGGTGATGGTCCAATGGATTGCCCGGTTTGTCGAAGGTTACATCGTCGGGCAAAGTCACTGGCAATTGGTCTTCCGGCACACCGACGGGACCACAGGTTTTGCAATGAATGATTGGGATCGGGCAGCCCCAATAACGCTGCCGCGATACACCCCAATCGCGCAGACGGAAATTTACTGTGCGCTGGCCTGCCCCCAAGGCTTCCATCCGGTCCATAGCCGCCGACTTGGCCTCATCACTCGTCATCCCATCCAAGAAATCAGAGTTGAACGTGGTGCCTTGCCCCAAATACGGGCCGTCGGCCAAAGTTACCGCCGAAGCATCAGCACCGTCGGGCAGGATCACAGGCTTGATTGGCAGATTATACTTAGTCGCAAACTCATAATCGCGCTGATCATGGGCGGGGCATGCGAAGATCGCGCCAGTGCCATAATCCATCAAGACAAAGTTGGCGATCCAGACCGGTAAGGTTTGGTTCGGGTCAAATGGATGAACGACCCGCAGGCCCGTATCAAACCCACGCTTTTCTTGGGTTTCAATGGCTTCTTCCGAGGTACCAGCGCGGCGGCAGGATTCACAAAATTCTGCCAAATCCGAGTCGGTTTCGGCCAATGCAGTTGCAATCGGATGATCGACCGAGATCCCGGCAAAAGAGGCCCCGAACAAGGTGTCAGGTCGGGTTGTATAGACCTCCAATCCTTCACCCACAGGCGAAGGCGTGGACGGATCAAATTGGAACCGGAACCGCAGACCCTCGGACCTACCGATCCAATTGTTCTGCATGATGCGCACTTTTTCAGGCCAACCGGTCAGGCCTTCCAAGGCCGTGATCAGTTCCTCGCCATAACGCGTGATTTGGAACATCCACTGTTCTAAATAGCGCTGCTCAACCAGCGCGCCCGAGCGCCAGCCGCGACCATCTACCACCTGCTCATTAGCCAGAACGGTGTTTTCAACTGGGTCCCAATTCACTTTGCTCTTTTTGCGATAGACAAGACCAGCTTCGAGAAAATCGAGGAACATCTTCTGCTGGTGGCGATAATAAGACGGCTCACACGTTGCGAACTCACGCGACCAATCAATGGCAAAGCCCAATTGCTGCAATTGGGCGCGCATTGCGTCGATGTTCTGGCGTGTCCACGCGCCCGGATGGGCACCCCGTTCACGCGCAGCATTTTCAGCCGGCAAACCGAAGGCGTCCCACCCCATGGGGTGAAGCACTTGGTCGCCCGCCGCACGCCTGCGCCGCGCAATCACATCGCCCATCGCATAGTTTCGCACGTGGCCAATGTGGATACGCCCAGAGGGATAAGGGAACATTTCCAGGACATAGCATTTGGCCCGCGCTGGGTCGGGCGGGCCGGCCTCGAACAATTTGGCAGCGTCCCAACGCGCACGTTGGCGCGGTTCGGCTTCGCGGTGATTGTAACGTGCAGCCATGAAAGACCCTTATTGCCCCAAATAAATTGAACTAGGTGAACAGCGCCAAGCCGAACAGCCAAAAGCGTTCTAAGCCTTTGCCCTAAAAGCACGCGTGCTGCCAAGCAGACACAGGCAGTTTATCCCGCCCTGATGCAGAACCTAAAGCGCCATTCCTACCTTGAGGTCGAGCTTGGTCGAATTACCGCGTTTCAAGCTGGGCGATGCGCAGTTGGCGTGCCCGGGTCAAAATCGCATTCTCAATTTGGATAGCCGTATCAGGATCAACGGTCGCGTCGACCCAAGCACCGGTCACGTCCTTTGCCTGACGGAAAACCTGAACTGAGAGACCATCTGCACGCAGGCGCGTGTCGAGAATATAGACCTGCACCTTAAAGCGCTCATCAGGCTTTTCCGCGACAGAATGCCAATCCGTGACATAGGTGCCGCCGAAAGGATCGGAATCCAATAGGGGTAAGAAGTTCAGCGTATCGAGCGTTGCGCGCCATAAGAAGGCGTTTACACCAATCCCAGCTTCCCCGGTGCCCTTAGCAGAGCGGCCGGAAAATAGGCCCGTACGTGCCTTTTTGGCCTGTGGTGCGGCAGCGGCGGCAGCGGCTTGATCAGTCGAAGTCGTTTTGGCGCGCGTGGCGCAGCCACCCAAACCGGCTGTGACCATGAGTGCGACGATGAGTGTAGGCGCGACAACGCGCATTGGCATGCTCCAGACTAGCTCCCCCGCCCGCCCCGGACGGAAAGAAAGGGGTCTATAGCATGATGCTGTTCTTGCGCTAGAGTCAAAGGTGCGATCCAATGTGGCACAGACTGTGTGTCTAATCATGCCTGGAGACAGCGCGTTGCAGATTCATCACTATAACGGCGCGATGGTCAGCAAAATCGCTCGATTGCAGAAGTTCACAACAATTTAGGATTGCTCTTAAGTGAGCAAGGAAATAGTAAAGGCTTGTAGGTATATTTAGTCTCGAGATAGCCTAAAGAGGGAAACAAGGCGTGTTTGGAAGCCGTTTGATTATGGCAGGAAGTTTGGCAGCGCTCATGGTAATGAGTGGTGGACAGGCCTTTGCGCTTGATCAAAAGACTGCAAATTCAGCCTCTACAACCTCCCAATCCGCACAAGCACCTTGGTACGAGCGATTCACGTTTGGCTCTGAAGTGCGAGATGGTGCGAATGCTTGGGTCCCTCGCGGCGAACTAAAGGCTGCCGTAAAAGTTGATCCCCGCAGCCGTTGGGGCATGACATTTGGCGTACAACAAGACCCAACGACAGCGTTGACCCCGCGCAATGGCCAGAATTCCGGCCGTACATTGGCTGGGGCCTTCTATCAGGTCTCACCTAAGTTCCGCGTCGGTGGCGAAGTTGTTGTTCCGAACGAGCAATTGGGCGTATCCCAAAGTCGGGAACGTTCACAGCGTCGTGAGCCTGGCGTCAAAGTCGAATCAGCCTTCAAGTTCTAATCTTGATGCGTTCGGGTCGCAGACCTTAACTTATGAAAATCAAGCAGTCAGACCGCTGATCAGCGCCGCGCCGTAAAGCCCGCTTCGTGCCAGACGACGCATTGTTTTGGCTTGAATGCCGCCCAAACCATAGAGATCACAAGCCGGAAAGGCTTGCTGCAGAAACGCCAATCGAATTGGCCCTTTCGCTCTGCCAGCACCTGGCCTAGTGGCGCTGGGACTTTCGCTTGGAAATGCTACTGAAATCAGGACTGCCCGGATACCGAGCGTCTGTGCTTTAGCGATACTAAGTCCCCGATGGGCAGAGGCAGTCTCGATCAAGCCGCCTACCTGACAACGACGGCGCAGCCGTAATCGCTTTTCGGGCCAATGCACGCCATCCAAGCCACCTTGCCTGGCTTCACGGGGTGAAATAGTTGCCAACCGAATCGGGTGTCTTCCTTTGCCAGCAGACCCTGGCGCGGCCTTTCTGCCATAAGTCCGCTCAATCAAAATTGCTTCTGGCGGGCAGACCAAAGACTGCCGTGCCAAATCATAGCCGCGGACATCATCGGTCAGCACCACAAGGCGCGGATAGCCTGACGTCAACGGCTTTCGGAATGAGCGCAGGGCGGCTAGAAGCCTTGGCATGGACATAAACCAACGCATCGCCGAAATCATCGACCGGATCAAGCAGGCCGCACAAGCGGCGCGCCGCCCAGTCGACAGCGTCACCCTTGTGGCCGTCTCAAAAGTCCAACCGGAGGACCGAATCGACGCAGCGCTATCCGCGGGCCTGCGCGTCTATGGCGAGAATCGGGTACAGGAGGCGCAGACGCGCTGGTCTGCCCGTCGGGCTATCTACCCCGACCTAAAGCTCCACTTGATAGGTCCGTTGCAAAGCAACAAGGCCGAAGATGCAATGGCCTTGTTTGATGTCATCGAAACGGTGGACCGTCCCAAGCTGGTTGAGACTTTGGCAAAACTTGCCGGGGCCGGCATCAAACTGCCTAAGCTGCTGGTTCAGGTGAATACCGGCGAAGAAGAACAAAAAGCCGGTGTTGCACCGCGCGATCTTCCTGCCTTATTGGACCTTTGCGAGGCCCGTGGACTGCCAATTGAAGGTTTGATGTGTATTCCGCCTGAAGAGGAAGAGCCCGCTATGCACTTTGCCCTTCTCGCCAAGCTTGCCCAGCGCCATGGATTGGCGATGCTATCGATGGGTATGAGTGGCGATTTTGAGACAGCCATCAAGTTTGGCGCGACCCATGTAAGGGTGGGCTCTGCATTGTTTGGCTCGCGGGTGACCCCGGTCTAATCCTTTGCGACGGAACAGGCGCCTTGCTGCGTTAGAGTTATCAAGGAGGCGACATTACCATGAGCCTAAACGCTGTTATCGCTGCCAATCGATTTGGCCTTGGGGCCCGCCCCGGCGAGCTTACAAACGCCACGCGCGATCCCAAAGCTTGGCTGTTAAGCCAAGTGGGGCAGAACCAAGCTACAAACATCCGATCTGACAATTTGCTAACGAGTGCTCAAGCCTTTGAAGCTCTTCAGACCTATCAGCAAGCACGCGCCGCCCAACAGCGCGCCGCTGCTTCGCCCAGTCCTGCAGTAAGTTTGGATGAGCGCGTACGGTTAGCTGACTTGGTAAACCAAACCACCGGTCGGGAGATCGAAGCGAGAATCCAACACGCTGTAACAACCACAGCCCCTTTTGCCGAGCGCTGGGTCCAGTTCTGGTCAAATCATTTCACCATGGCCGCGCGCAATCTGCAAACGACGCCATTCCCCGGTTCATTTGAAAGAGAGGCAATCCGTCCCTACGTCTGGGGTCGATTTGAAGACTTGCTGGTAAAAGCCGATACCCATGTGGGTATGCTTATCTACTTGGACCAAGCTCAGTCGATTGGCCCCAATTCTCAAGCTGCGCAAAACCAACAAGGCCGTAGGCGGGCAGCTGGCCTGAATGAAAATCTGGCGCGCGAAATCCTAGAACTGCATACTTTGGGTGCGGACGGTGGCTATAGTCAAACCGATGTGACCGAGTTTGCCCGCGCGCTGACTGGTTGGACAGTGGCAGGCCCGCGACTTCGCCGGTTCGCGCAAGATGCCAAGATCGGGACAACCATTTTTGTGCCCGCACTCCACGAACCAGGAGCCCGCGTGGTTTTAGGCAAGAGCTTTCCGCCCGCAGGCGAGAATCAAGCTTTGGCCATTTTGAGCCATCTCGCCCGGCAGCCGTCTGTGGCCAAGAGAATCGCGGCTAAAGTCGCCCAACATTTTGTGGCAGATGATCCACCACAGGCCCTAGTAGCGCGCTTGGAAGCCTCTTTCCGACAAAGCGGAGGCGATCTTTCGGCCTTAGCTAAGACTTTAATACAAAGCCCGGAAGCTTGGGCACCTGAAGCACGCAAGTTCAAAACACCCAATGACTTCCTGATCTCAACGATGCGAGCGAGCGGTGCCACGGCCGCCTCAACGCAGGCCCTGCGAGCAACCTTTGAACAACTGGGGCAAACGCCTTGGCGCGCGCCTAGTCCTAAAGGCTGGCCAGATTTCGCCAGCGAGTGGGCCGCCCCGGATGCCATTTTGAAACGCATTGATTGGGCCAATCTGGCGGCCGATGTAATCGGTGAGACTTTCCAGCCCATCGCCTTTGCTGAGGGCGCCTTGGGGCCCACCCTGACTGACAAAACCAGAACTGCCATTTCCCGCGCACAGACCGCCCGTCAAGGCATTGTGCTCGCCCTTATGAGCCCGGAGTTTCAACGCAGATGACCAACCGCCGCACACTCCTCACTGCCGGTTTGTCCGGCCTATCGCTTGCCATGTTGGGTGGGACAGCCAGTTTTGCGCAAGCCGCCCAGACATCGGGCAAGTTTGTTTTCATTATTTTGCGCGGGGCTATGGATGGCCTGACAGCCGTCGTCCCCTATAATGACCCTGCCTACCGCAGCTTTCGCGGGGCAATTGCCTTAGATGGACCTGGCGGACCCAATGGGACCCTGCCTCTCGTCGATGGCTTTGGTTTGCATCCCGCTTTAAAAGAGATGCATGGCATGTGGCAGACAAGTCAGTTGTCCTTCATGCATGCCGCAGCCAGCCCTTACCGCGAACGCTCGCACTTTGACGCCCAAGACTTATTGGAAGCTGGCACCGCACAACTGACGAGCGTCCGGTCTGGCTGGATGAATCGTGCCTTAGCGATGTTGCCAAATGGCCCTACTCAAGAAGGGGTCGCTATTGGCCGAACTATTCCCTTGGTCTTGCGCGGACCCGCGAAAGCGACCTCTTGGGCCCCACCGTTAGCCCCTGAAAGCGACAGCGATACTTTAGCCCGACTATCTGACCTCTATGCAGGGGATGCGATGTTATCCAATGCCTTAGCGATGGCAATTGAAACCGACCGAATTGCTGATGGTGGGACCATGATAGGCGGTGGAGAGGGCCGCGGTCGACAAGGTGCCTATGCTCCCTTAGCCAGCGCTGCCGCGCGCATTTTGACTGCACCGGGTGGTCCTGCGGGTGCTGTGCTGTCGTTTGAAGGCTGGGACACCCACGCCAATCAAGGTGGCGCACAAGGCCAGTTGGCTAACCGATTGGAGGCTTTGGATAACGCAATTAAAGCCCTGCGCGTCGGGCTTGGCCCGGTATGGGCCAATACGACAGTTGTGATTGCCACAGAGTTTGGCCGCACGGTTCGGGTCAATGGCACCGGCGGTACCGACCATGGCACAGGTGGGGTTTCCTTCTTGCTCGGTGGCGCGGTCAAGGGTGGTCGGATGCTGGGAGATTGGCCGGGCTTGAGCCGCCTCTATGAGGACCGCGACTTGGTGCCCGCCAATGACATACGCCAACTTTTCGCCCAAGGCCTAACCAATGCTTGGGGATTAGACCGTCAGGCTGTACTGTCACGCGTATTCAGCGCCTGACAGCACAGCCAAAGGCGACCTATTTGGTACCAAATACCTGCTGGAAAAACAGGGTTTCCGCTTCACGTTGAGCGTCGCGGTTCCCCTTCTTAGCAAAGCCGTGGCCTTCATCCTTGGCGACCATATACCAGACTTGGCCACCATTGTTGCGGACTTTTGCCACGATCTGATCGGCTTCTGAGATCGGCACGCGTGGATCATTCGCGCCTTGGATCACAAACAAGGGCTTCGTGATCTTGGAGGCATTATTGAGTGGCGCGATTTTTTCATGATATGCGCGCATGGCAGGATCGCGCTCGTCACCATATTCGACCCGGCGCAAATCACGGCGGTAGCCATTGGTGTTTTGCAGAAAGGTCGTGAAGTTCGAGATGCCAACAATGTCGATGCCGCCGGCCAAACGATCATTGAAGTTTGTCATGCTGGCCAGCACCATATAGCCGCCATATGAGCCGCCATAGACCACCACTTTACGCTGGTTGAGGTCTGGTTGGGTCGCGATCCAATCCAAAAGCGCGCCAATATCTTTGACTGAATCCTCGCGCTTGAAGCCATTATCGAGATCGACATAGGTTTTGCCATAGCCGGTTGAGCCCCGCACGTTGGGGAAGATCACCGCGGCACCAAGCTCATTCACCCAGTATTGGACGGTTGAGGAAAAGCCAGGGCGTGATTGGCCTTCGGGACCACCATGAATATTGATGATCACGGGAGCTTGGTTCGAAGCGCTCGCATTCTTGGGTTTGTAAATGTAGGCCGGAATCGTTCGTGCCTTACCATCTACCTTATCAAACGTTGGGTAGTTAAAGAAGCTTGGCTCCACAAAGTTGGTTGGGTTTAGGCCACCAATTTCACTCATGGTCCAGCGTGTCATCTGTTTTGTTGCGACATCATACGTATAAGCATCGCCCGGAGCCTTGGCTGTCGAGAGCGTCATGCCCAAGCGCTTGGAATCAACATCCCAATCCACGCCACCGACTAGGCCGACCGGGAGGGCAACCAATTCAGCTTGCGCGCCTTTGGCAGTGCTTTGTAGATAAAGTTTTGAAAGCCCATTCTCATTGACGGTATAGGCCAGCGTTTTGCCATCAGGAGACAGGTCAAAGCCTTCGACGTCCCAGTTCTTCGTAGATGACACACGGGTCCGTGCGCCGGTCGCCAAATCTAATTGAACCAGATAGGAAAACTCAGAGCCTTCGTCTGTCAGGATATAAATCGACTTGCCATCAGCCGCGAAAGTCCCGCCGTCGTAGGCGACTTTCAGGTCAGGTGTGATGGGGGTCAAAATCCCGGTTGCAACATCCAATGTCCAGCGCTTGGAGTAGTTCACCGAAATGCCCTGTGCCAACAAAATGGTTTTGCCATCATCGGAGAGGTCAGCAATGCCAAAGCCGCCTTCAGCACGATAGACTAAGCGCCGACTGTCAGGCTGTTCGGGATTGGCAATCACGATGTCGCGAACTGCCGTGCCATTACGGGTGACAGTCCAAGCGGCCAGCTTACCGTCTTTGGTAAAGCGGACACCAGCATTCTGTGTGCCCGGTTCGGTGAAGGCTTTAGCAAGGCCGGTGGCACGATCAAACAAATAGGCTTGGGTGAACTCATCACCCCCTTTGTCCTTACCAAAAACGAAGCTGCCACCCGAATTTGGGCGGACGGCCGCACCGCCAACAGGCTCTGCATAATAGGTCAACTGGCTGCGCGCGCCCATCGGCATTTTAACTTCATGGATTTGGGGCACATCGCCAAAGCGAGTGGAAATAAGAATGCCACCGTCGGGCAAGAAGTCTTGGAATGAAGCCGCACGGGTGTTTGTATATTGGATCAAGCGCTCGCGGATGGATTCGGGCGTGACAGGCACGTTTTGCAAGACCAATTGCCCCACAGTGCGAGTCTCCACCGCAGCAGCAGGGGCAGTTTGGGCCGTTGCAATCGCCATCGCCATAGGCGAGACAGAAAGCGTAAGGGCAAGGACGATGGCACGGGTCGAAATCATTCTGAGCTCCTTCAAGGGCGAGGGTCGACTTGGTCAAGATTTGTTAGCCAGCGTAAACGCACAGCTTCAGTCAGGCTTTGTGAGAACGGTCTAACAAAGCCCAGTGTGAAGTGAAAGATAACCCATGTTAAAAACCAGTAGGCCTTTTGAAAAACTCGTGATCGCCAGCCACAATAAGGGCAAGCTCAAAGAAATCGCGGCTCTTGTTGCCCCATTTGACGTAAACGTCATAAGCGCGGGGGATTTGGGTGTGGCAGAGCCCGAAGAAACCGAGACGACTTTCATTGGCAATGCCCTGTTGAAAGCGCGGGCCTCTTGCCAAGCGACTGGTCTACCTGCCTTGGCGGATGATTCGGGCCTAGAGGTGATGGCACTCGACCGCGCACCTGGCATTTATTCGGCCCGATGGGCAGGCCCTGATCGCGACTTCTACGCCGCTATGGCTGAGATTGAACGACAGTTGCAAGCGAAGGGCGCGACCGACCGCTCAGCCCGCTTTGTGTGCGCCTTGGCGTTGGTTTATCCAGATGGCCGAGAACAGGCGTTTGAAGGCGAAGTGGTGGGTGAAGTGGTGGCCGTGCCGCGCGGCACGAATGGTTTTGGCTATGATCCGATCTTTGTCGCCACAGGCCAAACAGAAACCTTCGGCGAATTGGACCCCGAAATGAAGCACGCGATGAGCCATCGTGCGGACGCCTTTGCGAAATTTGTCGCTGCAGTCCTCTCATGATTGAGCGGCGTTTGGGGCTCTATGTCCATTGGCCCTATTGCGCGGCGATCTGCCCCTATTGCGACTTCAACGTCTACAAAGCACGCGGGCAAGATACAGAGCCCTTAGTGCGCGCCATTCTGGCTGATATGGGTTATTGGCGTGACCAGACAGGCAAGCGCCCTTTGACGAGTCTATTCTTCGGTGGCGGCACACCAAGTTTGATGGACCCAGACCAAGTTGCCCGCATCATCGAGCAAGCTGGGCACCTTTGGGGCGTTACCGATGACTTTGAAGTCAGCCTTGAAGCCAATCCAACCGACGCTGAAGCCGCGCGCTTCCAAGATCTGCGCCTTGCGGGGGTAGAACGGCTATCGCTGGGCCTGCAGGCATTAGATGACACGAGTTTGAAGGGCCTTGGCCGATTTCACAGCGCACAGGAAGGTTTGGCAGCCGCAGGTCTGGCCCGCACGATTTTCCCCCGCCTATCCATTGATTTGATCCACACCCGCCAAGGCCAAACCTTAGACGCGTGGCAGCAAGAATTGAACCTCGCCCTCACGCTGTCGCCCGATCATGTTTCGCCCTATCAATTGACAATTGAGGACGGAACAGCCTTTGCCCGCGCTGTTGGGCGTGGCGCGTTACACTTGCCAGATAATGATCAAGCAGCAGATTTCTACCTTCTAACCCAATCAGTCCTAGAGCAAGCAGGCTTTGATGCTTATGAGGTTTCTAACCATGCCAAAGGGATCACGAATAGGTCACGTCATAATTTGCTCTATTGGACGTCGCAGGATTGGATAGGTCTCGGTCCCGGTGCCCATGGACGATTGGGATGGGGCGCAACTCGGCGTGCCACCAAGGCCCATCTCCGTCCAAAAGCTTATTGCGACGGGGTCGCCTTAAACGGTCATGGCGTCTCAGAAGACGAATTATTGTCAGAAGACGCTGTGCGCGATGAGTTCTGGCTAATGGGCTTGCGCATGCAAGACGGGGTCGTCATCAAGAATGCGCCCGGCGCACCCCTCCCCCACGATCAAATTCAATCGCACGTGCGCCAAGGCCTGATGTGGCAAAACCCAACCCATCTTGGATTGACCGCTGAAGGACGCCTCGTTGCCGATACCATCATCGGGGAGTTATTAGCTGGCGGAGGCTAACCAGCCCGCCGCGCCCGCCATTGTTGCGCACTTTGCCCCCAGGCATTGACCTGAAATTCATGCATGGGCTCTGGCATTCTGGTTGGCCCTAGATTGGTGGACCCCAAACGTGCAGCCAATTGTTCAGAGGGCTTGTTAGCTGGATCAATAATGTGGATGATATTTGTCCAGCCCAAGTGGTCTACCACCCAGTCCAAACAGGCTGTTGCCGCCTCGACCCCATAGCCCTTGCCGGTGGCCTCGGGTGCCAAACCCCAGCCGACCTCCGTGCCGGGCCAGCCTTCAGGCATCCATGGACCGATGCGGCCTACCCACCGACCAGTATCGCGCTCAATGACAGAAAACATCGAAAAGCCGCGAAGCGACCAAGCACCCGTTATGGCCGCTAATTGCCGCCATGCCATGGACTCTGGCAAAGCACCGCCGATGAATTGCACATGGTCGGCGTTTGCCATCATCGCCGCGAAAGCAGGGAAATCGTCCTGCGTAGGTGGACGCAGGACCAATCTCGCGGTGGTTAGGGTTGGACCAATCGCCATGATTAAACCAGCGAGGGCTCAATCTCTTTGCAGGCGGCCAACAGGCCGTTCACGGCTGCCACTGACTTTGCCCACATGTCTTTTTCAGCGTCATCCATTGGGAACTCGATGATATTCTCGATACCACCGGCACCAATCACCGCTGGCACGCCGACATACATGTCGTTAATGCCGTACTGGCCAGTCAAATGGCAGGCGCATGCCAAGACACGCTTTTTATCTTTCAAGAAAGAAGCAGCCATCGCGATCGCACTTTCGGCTGGCGCATAATAGGCCGACCCAGTCTTCAATAGCGCCACGATCTCGCCACCGCCGCCGCGGGTGCGCTTCACAATTGCGTCGAGTTGTTCTTGGCTGATCTTGCCTTGTTCTACCAAGACAGGCAGTGGCAACCCACCCACCGTGGAATACCGTACCATTGGCACCATGTCGTCGCCATGGCCACCCAAGGTCCATGCATGAATGTCTTCGACTGCAACTTTAAAATGCTCTGCCAAGAACCAGCGGAAACGCGCGCTGTCCAGAACACCAGCCATGCCGCAAACCATATGGTGGGGTAGGCCTGAAAATTCGCGCAGGGCCCAAACCATGGCATCAAGCGGGTTGGTAATGCAGATGACGAACGCGTTTGGCGCATAGGTTTTGATGCCTTCGCCAACAGCTTTCATCACTTTAAGATTGATACCGATTAGATCATCACGGCTCATGCCAGGCTTGCGAGGCACACCGGCAGTGACGATGCAGACGTCGGCACCGGCAATGGCGGCATAGTCGTTAGCGCCTTTGATGTCGATATCGGAACCGAAAACTGGGCTTGCTTCATCTATGTCCAAGGCTTTGCCCTGTGGCACACCTTCAGCGATGTCGAACAAAATAATGTCACCCAGCTCTTCGCGTGCCGCGATATGGGCCAATGTGCCACCAATCATGCCTGCACCGATGAGCGCAATCTTCTTACGAGCCATATTTGTTTCCCTTCGGACTAGAGTCTTGCGTATCATAGGCGCTCTAGCGCGCGTTTGAAGGCACTGCAACGAAAGAGAGCGGGCAATTGTGCGATTGGCCTAGCAGAGCGGCAAATTTTGCCCGTTAACCGTAATGACCCGGCAGTGTTTACCATGTTTGACAAGCTTCGACTTTGATATCTTCTTAAAAATATACATAAAATACAATTGATTATATGATTAACGATGCTGGCATGCCTTTTGCGGAGCCTTGGGCTAAGTTTGCGGACTGACCCTCAATGTAGCGAGGGTTCCGCCTGAATGGCTGGAAGGACTTTAGAAGATGGCAAATAGCGTCCACACAAATATGGGTGCAATGGTCGCACTTCAAAATTTGAATGCGACCTCGCGTGAACTGAGTGTTACCCAAAGCCGGATCAATACCGGTTTGAAAGTTGCTAAAGCACAAGACAATGGCGCGATCTATAATATCGCCCAACAGCAACGCTCTGAAAATTCTGCCTACAATGCGGTTGCTGACGGTTTGAATCGGGCAAAGTCGATTGCTGACGTCGCTCTGGCTGCCGGCGAAGCCCTCTCGGACATTTTCACCCAAATGCGCGAAAAGGCGGTTGCGGCATCAGATACCTCGATCTCGGCAACAAGCCGCCAAGCCTATAACTCCGAATTCACCGCCCTACGTGACCAAGTGCCCTCGGTCATTGCAAACGCGGTATTCGACGGTGCCAATATCCTCGGTGGTGGTGCGAACTTGACGTTCCTAGCAAATACGACCGGCAGCCAAACCATTACCTTGCCGACCCTCGATCTAGCCCTCGGCGCTGGTGCAGGTACCGCGGTGGCGTCTCCTGCGGTTGATATCTACCTAGGCGCAACCTCAGACTTGAGCACGGCAGTTTTAGCCGCAACGTCGCGAGATCAGGTCGTTGCCTCGCTCAACTTCATCAACTCAGAGCTGGCCCGCCTCGGCGCATCAGCCAAGCGGGTTGAAAACCACTCGATCTTTGTTTCCAAATTGCAAGACGCGATCACTGGTGGCATCGGCAATCTGGTTGACGCAGACCTCGCCAGCGAAAGCGCTCGCTTGCAGTCGCTTCAAGTCAAACAACAATTAGGCACACAGGCACTCTCGATCGCCAACCAGGCGCCTCAGACCATCCTGTCGCTGTTCCGGAACTAAAAACCAAAGTTTAAAGCGGAGGCAAGCCGGATCAAAGTTTCTTGAACCAGCTGGTAATTTACGAAATATTCACCATGTTTCCGCAACAACTACTGTAAGTTAATTTGGGTCATCTCACCATAAAACTTGTTGAGACTGGCCGGGTGATTAAAAAAGAAAGACCGAACCATGTCAGGTAGTGTGCATACAAATATGGGAGCGATGACAGCTCTCCAGAACCTGAACAAAACCAATCGCGAAATGGATGGCATTCAAAACCGGATCAATACGGGCTTGAAAGTCGCTGTGGCGAAGGACAATGGTGCGATCTACAACATCGCCCAACAACAGCGGTCGGAACTCTCCGCTTACGACGCGGTTCGCAACAGCCTGAACAGAGCCAAGTCGATCGCCGATGTTGCCTTGGCAGCCGGTGAACAGATTTCCGATATCTTCTCGCAGATGCGCGAGAAAGCGGTTGCCGCCTCAGACGCCTCGGCGAGCGTAACCTCCCGGGCGGCGTATAATGCCGAATTCATCGCGTTGCGCGACCAAGTAGCCTCGGTCATTGCTAACGCCGTGTTTGACGGTGGCAATGCCATTGACGGCGCGGCCGCCAACTTCACCTTCCTCGCGAATTCGACGGGCAGCTTGACGGTTAACCTGCCAATCATCGACCTCAGGCTGGTCACGGGCGCTGGTACGGCGATCGCTGCCCCAGCTGCAGACGTTTATCTCGGCACAACTGACGTCCTCGACACGGCGGTTAACGCTGCCACCGTTCGTGATCGGATTGCGGCCTCACTGGAATTTGTGAACTCGGAACTGGCGCGACTTGGGGCCTCGGCTAAACGCATCGAGAATCACGAGATTTTTGTGGGCAAGCTGCAAGACAGCATCAAAGGCGGGATCGGCAACCTAGTCGACGCCGACCTCGCGGTGGAGTCCGCTCGCTTACAGGCGGCACAGGTGAAACAACAATTGGGTACCCAGGCCCTGTCGATTGCAAACCAAGCGCCGCAGAGCATCTTGAGCTTGTTCCGCCAATAGTCCGGTAACCTGAGCCCGGTTCACGCCGGGCGTACGAAACTGTCGAGCACTTTCTTCTCGCCAGACTTTTCAAACTGAATGGTCAGCTTCGACCCTTCAACGTGACACACAGCACCATAACCAAATTTATCATGGAAGATGCGCTGGCCTACCGTATAAGTGGCATCTTTTGCTCCGGTCCGTGCTAGAAGTTTGGCTTCGCCATCAATGATCGGGCCACCAAAACCTTTTGCCATGCCTGGTGTAAGCTTGCCTAAAGCAGCAGCAGCCTGTGCGCGCTTCCAACCCGGACTTTCATAACCCGTTCCAAAGCCATTACCTGGTTGGGTCGAAAGCGGACCATAAGCAGCAAATCGCTCGGCTGCGCCGCCAATGCCTTGATTGAAATAGCCGGTATCTGAGACAGCATCGACATGGCCATCGGGGAGTTCATCCACAAAGCGGCTGGGTAAGACGCTGTTCCATCGCCCATAGATTTGGCGATTGGCAGCAAAACTAATCCGCGCGCTTTCTCGGGCGCGCGTGATGCCAACATAGGCAAGTCGGCGCTCCTCCTCTAAAGCCTTGTCGCCTTTTTCATCTAATGCACGTCTGGAAGGAAACACTTCCTCTTCCCATCCAGGCAGAAATACCAAGGGCCATTCAAGGCCTTTGGCGGCATGGAGGGTGAGAATTTGGACCGCGTCGCCTTCTTCTGTGCGATCTAGGTCCATGACTAATTCAATATGTTCCAGATAAGCTGCCAGCGTATCAAACTGGCCCATCGAGCGGACCAATTCCTTCAAGTTATCCAGTTTGGAAACCGACTGGGGATTTTTGTCCGCCTTTAGCATGTCGGTGTAGCCACTTTCATCCAAGATGAGTTCAGCCAATTCGGTATGTGGCAACTCCAATGATTTTTTGCGCCAGTGTTCTAATTGATGGATAAAGCGGGTCAGCCCCGTACGGGCAGGACCTTTCAGTTCGTCGCTACCCAATAATTGGCTCGCCATGGTGAATAAGGGAATACCAGCCAGCCGAGCAGCCGTGCCTAAGCGTTGGACACTTGTGTCACCAATCCCACGCTTGGGCACATTGACGATCCGCTCAAAGGCCAAATCATCATCCAGTGAACGAATGAGACGCAGATAGGCGTGCGCATCGCGGATTTCCGCCCGTTCAAAGAAACGCGGCCCACCAATGACTTTATAGGGAATCTGCAGCATCAAAAAGCGCTCTTCGAAAGCACGCATCTGCCACGACGCCCGCACCAAGACCGCGCTCTCATCATACCGGCGGCCCGTGCGACGCCATTGCTCAATATCATCAGCAATCAAGCGCGCCTCAGCCTCACCATCCCAAATGCCGCGTACCAGCACTCGGTCTCCCTCTGGAATTTCCGTCCAAAGGGTTTTGCCAAGTCGATTTTTGTTGCTGGAAATTAAATGGCTGGCAGCTGCCAGAATATGAGGGGTTGAGCGGTAATTCCGCTCCAATCGCACGATTTTAGCACCGGGGAAATCATGCTCAAAGCGCAGGATATTATCGACCTCTGCGCCACGCCAACCATAAATGGACTGGTCGTCGTCACCAACGACGCAGATATTCTTCCTTTTTCGTGCCAATAGTCGAAGCCAAAGGTATTGGGCGACATTAGTGTCCTGATATTCATCGACCAGAATATACTTAAATCGGTCGTGATACTCTGCGAGCAAGTCAGGCTCTTTCAGAAAAAGGCTGATGGTCTCCAGCAAGAGATCGCCGAAATCGACGCAATTCAGGACCTTTAGGCGGGACTGATAGAGGGAATAAAGTTTGCCACCTTTTCCATTGGCAAACAGAAACGCTTCCTCTGCTGGCACTTTATCCGGTGTGAGTGCACGGTTCTTCCATCCATCAATCAAACTCGCAAGAAAACGCGGCGTCCAACGCTTTTGATCGATGTTTTCTGCCTCAATCACCTGCTTCATCAAGCGGATCTGATCATCGGTATCCAACACCGTAAAGCTGGGCTTGAGTCCCACCAATTCCGCATGGCGACGCAAGATCATCGCACTCGTGGAATGGAAAGTGCCAAGCCAACGCAACCCTTCCGCCGCTGGACCGATGAGAAGCTGAGTGCGATCGCGCATTTCGCGTGCGGCTTTATTGGTAAAGGTAACAGACAGGATTTCCCAAGGCTTCGCGCGACCTGTCGCCAGTAATTGCGCTAAGCGCGACGTCAGCACCTTTGTTTTACCAGTCCCAGCGCCAGACAATACCAATACCGGGCCATCCAAGGCTTCAACCGCCTCTCGTTGCTGATCATTTAGGCCCAACATCCACGGGTGCTCAGGCCCACCTGCAGGCCCAACCGCAGCACCGGGTGCGCGCGCCATCGCACGTTGAGAAATCGTCAAGGCTGGTGGGGAAGAATGAGGTTCACTGGACATGGCGTTGATTCGCTAAGATAAGAACGATAAGCGAACATAGGGATTAAATGTGTGCTTGTCGCGTAGTTCACGCAATCGCGTCCGTGAGAGGCACTGGGCCACTGTTTTGCCGCAAATTGGATTATGACTGGCATGATGATACGCAACCTACTCCTGACCAGCGCTTTATTCTGTTCGATGACTGCCTCGCATGCAGTGGCACAATCGATCCGCACCATTGAATCCGCGCCTTTACAAGAGGTTGGCCCGTGGGGCGCTGCTGCCCTGCCCCTTGGTCTAGAGCGCCTTGATAGCGACCTTTGGCAGGGCGCTGACCCCGGCACATTAGCCGTCGCTTTTGAACGGATCGGCCCAGATTTGCGCTTTCCTGCCCTGCAGCGTTTGGTTCGCCAAGCTGTATTTTCAGGTGGTTCTGCCCCTGCAGGTGACTTTGATTTAGCCCGCGCCCGATTTCTTGCGGCCAATCGTTTAGGCCCATCGGAAGCAGCGACGCGCCTTTTCCAAACCGTGCCGCGCTTAAGCGCCGACCCAGCTTTACTCAGTCTCGCCATTGATGCAGCTTTTCGCGCGGGCCGCACCGATGAGGCCTGTGGCTGGGTTGCTTCACAAGGTCAAGAAGACGCCAATACTGCGAGCTCAAGTTGGCTTGAGACAAGGGCCACTTGCTATGCGCTGAATGGGGAGGCCGCAGCAGCCAATCTTTCGTTTGATCTTGCTCGGGGCAAAGGCCAAACCGATACTTGGCTGGGTCGCGCCGTTGCTGCAGCCTCTGGCCCGGTCACAAATCCACCGCCCTTTCGTGCAGATAGTGGCCGCGCTCTGGTTCTGAGCATGAAGGCGCAATTGAAATTGCCTAAAGCGCTGGCAAGCAATGGAGACCCGTCTGCGCTTTCGGCGCTGATAAACTGGCCAGACTTTGTAAACCTTATACCAGCTGATGAAGCCGCCCCTTTGGTGCGCCGGGCAGCCCAGACCGGGGTCGCTTCGCCTGCCCAAGAAGCGCTTTTGCGGATCCCACTGCCGCCGCCTACAATGCCAGTCGCGCCAGTAACCGAAGCGGGCACTGGCCCTCAGATCGACGCAGCTGCGCCACCCATCGCTGAGACCTGGGCCCAGATTATAAGGCAAACGAACACGGCACAGGGCCGTGCTTTAGAAGCGCGTTTGCTGAAGACTGACTTGCAGAATCTAGTCGAAACCGCTCCAGAGCAGGTCCCTGCCGGGACTTTGCCACTCTTGGCAGAGGCAGCGCTTTGGGCCGGAGATATCCGGCTTGCAAAAGCGCTTGAGGTCCGCAGCCCAATGCCACTGTCGCCTCGGCAACGCTTAGTGCTAGCCATGCTGGATCCGATGCCCAATGATCGACCGGTCCAACGCCACATTGAGGCCGCGACCAACCCGAGTAGCCAACGCCAAGCCATTCGCGACGCTTTGGTCGCTTGGTCTGCCGGCATGCCAACATTGGGCGGGCTCGCGACCTTGGTTCAGCCTGGTCTGCCAGACATAAAGGGCGGGCAAGCTGGCATGCGAACAGCGCTAAACTTGGCTGCAGAGCGTGGATCGAAAGGCGAAGTGGCCCTATTGGTTGGCTTGGCGCTTCAAGGCCAAGAGCCTGCAAGTGCAGATGCTGAGACACTTGCGATTGCCGTGCGGGCTTTGCGCCGCGTAGGTTTGTCGGCCCAGGCTGTGGATCTTGCACGAGAGTACCTGCTCGCTTTAGACATGGTAGTGCCAACGCGCGCCGCTGCTGCATCGACGCCTGCAGTTAATGCTGTTGCCGCGAAACCAAATCTAGCATCGGCCACCCAGCCTAATCAGCCAAAGCCCGCGCCAATAGCGCGCACACTTCCATCCGCGCCAGAGCCTAAGGCCAAAGCCAAAGCCCAATCGAAGCCCAGTTGGACCCCGCCTAAGTGAACGCGCTGATTGAAGCCTTTTTGGAAATGATTGGGGTCGAGCGTGGCGCAGCGCGCAACACGCTAGATGCGTATCGGCGCGACCTATCAGATTTCGCTGCGTTTCTAGCGGTGCGGGGTGTTGAAGCATGCTTAGCCAATTATGAAGATATCGAGGCTTTTGCGCAGGATTTAAGCGTTCGCGGCTTGAGCAGCACAACCATGGCCCGACGACGGGCGGCATTGCGGCAATTTTATCAATTTGCCGTCAGTGAAGGGTGGTGCCCTGACGACCCGACAAGACGGTGGGATGGACCCAGACGAGCACAGACCTTACCAAAGACAGCAGAAGTGTCCGACATCGACGCGCTGCTTGTCGGAGCCAGCCGCCTTAAGGGCTGGAAAGCGTTGCGGGCTGCTTGCTTGATAGAGCTAGTTTATGGCTGCGGGTTACGGGTAACCGAATTGGTTGGCTTACCAATGCGGGCAGTGCCCAGACCAGAAACAGCGGCTATGCGTATTAAGGGTAAAGGCGGCAAGGAACGCTTGGTGCCTTTGGGATCCCATGCTCGACATGCGTTGGATGCTTGGCTTGAGGTCCGTGTCCACAGTTTGCCAGATGGCGCTCAAGGAGCCGAAGCTAGCAAGTTTCTGTTTCCGGCCAGAGGCAAAGCCGGCCATTTAGGGCGGCGCGAATTTGCGCGTCTTTTAGACGCCCTAGCAATTGAGGCAGGTCTCGACCCAAAGAAAATGAGCCCACACGTACTGCGCCATGCGTTTGCAACCCATTTGGTGGAGGGGGGTGCTGATCTGCGGTCCGTTCAAGTCATGCTGGGCCATGCCGATATCGCGACGACGCAGATTTACACCCATGTAGCGGACGCCCGCCTGACAGAGCTGGTCACGCGGAACCATCCCTTGGCATTTCGCAAAAAAAAGGGCCCCTAAGGACCCTCTAGGCGATTTTTTGTTGATCTCGCGTAACTTTTTAAGCGAGGTTTCGCTTCGCAGCACGGATCATGGCCGCTTCGTCTAAGAAAGCCTGCTCGCGCTTTGCCTTTGACGCATTTGTCCGGCTTACCCGACGCTCTTCCAGCATCTCAAACTTTTTTTGCTCTTCAAAAGCCGCCTGCAAGTCGCCCCGCAGCGCTTCCAATTGTTCTTCGACGCCCAAGAGCGAAGCTTCAAGATTGGCACGTTGAGCGACCAGAACTTGGGAATAGGCAACCCAATGGCTCATCATGGCAGGGTCTGCTTCGGCACGTGTGCGCTCGCGCTTTTCGGAGATTAAGAGATCCCCTTTCTTCCGCTCAATATCTTCGCGCGTGCGCTCGGCCGCGCTGATCAGCATCTGTACGCTGTCGACCTTATGTTTGGCCAATTTGATTAGCGTTGAGCCGGTTTTCATTACTACTTTCCCTGCGTTACAGGTTTTCCTGCGTTACAAGTCCTATCTACACGCTGTGGGTTAAGAAATCGCTCTTTCGATCTTTAGAATTTTCTCATGGGTAGGAAGACAGCATCATCAGCTCAAACACTTACTTCACCTTTGGCATCAACTCCCGCTTCAGCTTTGTGTGATCATGATGTCTGAAAGTCTTTGGAAGGTCTCGGCAAAGGCGGTCCGTTCTTGTTTGCCCTGGCTTAGGAACTCTTCAAGGGGCTCTGCCAAGGCTATGGCACGATCTGTCCCGGGGTCGGCGCCACGCCGATAAGCCCCCAAGCGGATCAATTCTTCCATATCCGAATAGGCTGCCAAGGCGCGCTTGGCATCACGAACCAAGATTTGTTCTTCGGGCGCATGGCATTCTGGCATGAGGCGCGAGACGGACTTCAGAATATTCAGCGCGGGAAAGCGGCCCCGTTCGGCAATCGCCCGCTCAAGTACCAAGTGACCATCAAGAATGCCGCGCACAGCGTCCGCGACGGGTTCGTCATGATCGCCGCCATCAACCAGCACCGTGAAAAGACCCGTAATCGACCCGATCTGATCGCCGCCCATTGGGGCACCGGGGCCCGCGCGCTCAAGGAGTTTTGGCAATTCTGCAAATACGGTAGGCGTATAGCCCTTCGTTGTCGGCGGTTCACCAGTGGCCAAGCCGATTTCGCGCTGGGCCATGGCAAAGCGAGTCACACTATCGAACAGACAGAGGACTTGTAGGCCTTGGTCGCGGAAATGCTCGGCCACAGCCAGCGTCGTGTAGGCTGCTTGGCGGCGCTTAAGGCTGCTTTCGTCCGAGGTCGCCACGACCACGACTGAACGACGTAAGCCCTCAGTCCCCAGCGTGTCCTCTACAAATTCCTTTACTTCTCGACCGCGTTCGCCAATCAAGCCGATAACGACCACATCTGCCGCAGCACCTTTTGCCAATTGTGACATGAGGACAGATTTGCCCACGCCAGACCCAGCGAAGATGCCCATGCGTTGGCCTTGGCATAGGGCGCAAAAAGCATCGATTGCGCGAATGCCTGTCTCCATCCTCTCGCCCACGCGAACACGGGTATGGGCTGGCGGTGGCACGCCCCTTAAAAGTCGAGGGTGGGATCCGTTCGCCACTGGCGGGCCGCCATCTACAGGATTACCAAACGCATCAATCACGCGTCCGAGCCAAGCCGAGGACGGGGCGATCATGGGCGAGGTCCCTTCGAAGACAAGGCTTGCCCCCGCGCGCAGACCTTCAACCGTTTCAAATGGCATCAAAAGGGCGCGCCCATCTCGATAACCGACGATTTCTAGGCGGGCATAACCTTCCGCCGCTTCAACAATTGCCCGAGCGCCCAGAGCCATAGCTTGTGGTGGACCACTTGCCTCCACCATCAGACCTTTGACCGCAACAATCCGACCTTCATAGCGCGTATGGTCCTGACGCTTCAGCGTCTCGGCCAAATCAGCCAAGCGGACACCGTGGCTTAGTCGTGAATGTCCTTCTGGACGCATCCTGCCGCGCTACTTTCCGTTCTAAAACCTGTCACACTTAAGACGTCATGTGAAGAAATGAGTGAACATGGTTGATAAAGTCGCATTTGAAGTGCTTCGCGTTAACCTGTCGTAAAGATCAATTCGGCAAACGTAGCGCCAACATATGGAAAATGTCAGACAAGCCGCAAAAAGCGGTTAACCATCTTTAAGCAAATCAGCTTAGGCATGGGTCGTTGGTTGTTACACCGCCCATTCAGGGCATGTCGGAGGGGGCTCCATGCGGGTTCTGTTAATTGAAGACGATAGCGCGACGTCGCAGTCGATTGAGTTAATGCTGAAGTCTGAGGGCTTCAATATATACACGACTGATCTTGGCGAAGAAGGTGTCGACCTAGGCAAGTTGTATGACTACGATATTATTTTGTTGGACTTGACCTTGCCTGACATGAATGGTTTCGATGTGTTGCGACAATTGCGCAATTCTCGCGTCGGTACGCCAATCCTGATCTTGTCAGGAACAAGCGATATTGACACCAAAGTCCGTGGCCTAGGCGTTGGCGCAGACGATTTCGTCGCGAAGCCTTTCCACAAAGACGAATTAGTTGCCCGCATCAACGCCGTCGTTCGTCGCTCGAAGGGCCATTCGCAGTCGATGATTCGGACTGGCGACATCGTGGTGAACCTCGATCAGAAGACAGTTGAAGTGAACAATCAGCGTGTTCATCTCACCGGCAAAGAATATCAGATGCTAGAACTGCTCTCCTTGAGAAAAGGCACGACCCTGACAAAGGAAATGTTCCTAAACCACCTTTATGGCGGCATGGACGAGCCTGAACTCAAGATCATCGACGTCTTCATCTGTAAGCTTCGCAAAAAGCTGGCAGCGTCCGCCGATGGCCAGCACCACATTGAAACAGTTTGGGGCCGTGGTTACGTCCTGCGCGACCCAACCCCAGGCGAGCAATCAGCTGCTGCTTAAAAGCCCGCCAAACCATCTCTTTGATTTAAATTATCTTTAAATGGGCTCGTCATTTGGCGGGCCCTTTTTTAGTTCCGATTAACCACGTGGCACAATACTTGCAAATAAGGGAAAAGAGACACACAAGGTGTCTGACAATGGAACAATGCAATGAGAAATGCACCACTTTACACCGTTGAAGCTTCATTTCGCCCTCGGGAATTGCGGGACTATAATGAGCCTGTGATACGCCCGTCCATTCGCCTCCAAGTCCGCCCGACCTTCTGGCAGCAGTTGCGGAAGGTTTTTGGCCTTTAATTCGTTGCTTCGGTCTTGAAATGAGCCTCGCGCCGCCATTGGTATAAATACAGGGCAAAGCGTAGAAATCGCTTTCCCTACGTGTCCAGCTGATCTATTTGTTATAACAAAGAGATCAGCCTAGGACAAAGACTATGACCCCACCAGCAGCGGCGTTGCGCAATTATGACGCGGTAGAGCTACGCCGATTAGATGTCGCCCACCACTTACCCGCGCAAGCGGATTATGGCGAGATTCGTGATCTAGGCGGTTCGCGCATTATCACCCGCGCTGAAGGCTGCCAGTTCTGGGATATAGATGGAAAGGCCTATCTCGATGGCATGGCTGGGCTGTGGTGCGTTGGCGTGGGCTATGGCCGCAAGGAATTAGCCGACGTCGCCCATGAGCAGATGTTAGAACTGCCATACTACAATAGCTTCTTTAAGACCGCGACCGCGCCAGCCGTGCGCTTGGCCGCCAAAATCGCCGGCATCGCGGGCGGCGAGTTGCAGCATGTGTTCTTCAACTCCTCGGGTTCTGAGGCCATTGACACGATGTTCCGTATGGTCCGCCATTATTGGGCAGTTCAAGGCCAGCCCTATAAAAACATCTTTATTTGCCGCCGCAATGGCTATCACGGCTCAACAGTGGCTGGCGCAAGCTTGGGTGGCATGAGTGCCATGCATGCCATCGGCTCCCTGCCCATCCCTGGGATCGAGCATGTTATTCAGCCTTATGCCTTTAATGAAGGCTTTGGTGAGGATGAAGAAGCCTTTGCAACCCGGTGTGCACAAGAAGTTGAAGACCGTATCTTGAAGGTCGGCGCACATAACGTCGCCGCTTTCGTTGGCGAACCAATCCAAGGTGCTGGTGGCGTGATCATCCCACCTAAGGGCTATTGGCAGAAAGTTGAGGCGATCTGCCGGAAGTATAATGTTCTCTTGGTCGCTGACGAAGTCATTTGCGGCTTCGGGCGCACGGGCCAGTGGTTTGGCCATAATACTTATGGCTTTACGCCCGACATCATTACCACCGCCAAGCAATTGTCTTCCGGTTATGCGCCGATTTCAGCCACGATTGCGTCCCGCGCGGTTGTTGAAGTCCTGCGTGAAAAAGGCGGCGATTTTGTTCATGGCTATACCTATTCGGGCCATCCGATGTGTTGCGCTGTGGCCGAACGCAATCTTGAGATTATTGAGCGAGAAGACCTAGTAACCCGCACACGCGAAGTCACTGGCCCCTATCTCGCAAAGGCGCTGCAGCGCTTGGTTGGCCATGAATTGGTTGGGGAAGTGCGCTCGAAAGGTCTGTTGGGTGCAGTCGAAATCGTATCAGAGCTCGGCACGAATCACCGCTTTGGCGGCAAAGAAGGCAAAGCGGGCCCGATCGTGCGTGACGCCTGTATCGCCAACGGCCTGATGGTCCGTGGTATTCGCGACAGCATCGTCATGTGTCCGCCGCTCATCGTATCAACGACTGAAATCGATTTCATGATCGACACAATCGAGAAGTCGTTGAACCAATGCCTGCCCGCCCTACGTGCCCTCTAAGCTATTTGGCGTAGTGCAGACGGCCGCACGGACTCACCGCAGTCCTTAGCTCTTGGCCATTTGCCGTCAAAGGGCTAATAGGGCCTTCTACGGAGAAATATCATGGGTTTAAAAGTTGCCGTCGTCGGCGCAACCGGCAATGTTGGTCGAGAATTGCTTGCTTTATTGGCAGAGTTGAAATTTCCAGTTTCAGAGATCGCTGCGATTGCGTCGCGGCGTTCTTTGGGGCGTGAAGTCTCATTCGGCGACAAGACATTGAAATGCCAATCCCTTGACTATTTTGATTTTACTGGCTGGGATATTTGCTTGATGAGTGCCGGTGGCGCAACATCAAAAGAATGGTCGCCAAAGATTGCAGCGCAAGGCTGCTTGGTCATCGACAATTCCAGCCAATGGCGTATGGACCCTGATGTCCCTTTGGTGGTGCCTGAAGTCAATCCAGAAGCGGCGATGAATTATAAAAAGAAGATGATTATCGCAAACCCTAATTGCTCCACTGCGCAACTGGTTGTGGCCCTGAAGCCTTTGCATGATCTCGCAAAAATCAAGCGCGTGGTTGTTGCGACCTACCAATCTGTGTCTGGCACCGGCAAAGAGGCCATGGACGAATTATGGACTCAAACGCGCGGCATCTTTGTGAATGATCCGGTGAAAACCGAAGTCTATCCAAAGCAAATCGCTTTCAATGTCATCCCTCATGGTGGTGACTTCATGGAAGACGGCTACACGACCGAGGAATTCAAGCTCGTCGCAGAAACTAAGAAAATGCTGGACCCGGCGATTAAGGTGACCGCGACAGTGGTGCGTGTACCTGTATTTGTTGGCCATTCTGAAGCTGTTCACATCGAGTTTGAAAACCCAATCAGTGATGATGAAGCCCGCGAAGCTTTGGAAGAGGCCCCCGGTGTTGTGGTCATGGATCGGCGTGAAGCCGGTGGCTACATGACCCCGGTTGAAGCAGCAGGCGAGTTCCCAGTCTATGTCTCGCGTATTCGCACCGACCCAACCGTTGAAAACGGTTTGGCTATATGGGTTGTCGCGGATAATTTGCGTAAAGGTGCCGCCCTCAATGCTATCCAGATCGCCCAATTATTGGTTGATCTCGGGGCATTTGAGAAAAAGCTGACGGTGGCGGAAGCCTAATAGAACAGCCTGACCCTGCCCCATTTGCTTTGTGCTTGGCGGGGTGACGCTAGGCAGCAAAGGGGAATTAATGACAAAGGTAGAACGGACAACGCTGCCGCCTGCCTTCTGGGCGGCGCTGTCAGCTTACATCATGTGGGGCCTTCTTCCGGCTTTCTTGCATCTGTTTGCTAAAGTCCCGCCACTAGAAGTAACCGCCCAGCGAATTGTCTGGACCCTGCCCTGTGCCTTGATTGCTGCCTTGATTTTGGGCGGGATTGCGTCGTTGCGGATCACGGCCCGCACCCTAGCCCTCTTAGCTTTGTCGGCGGCTTTAATCGGCGGGAATTGGCTACTCTATGTTTGGGCCGTCGGCCAAGACCGGATATTGGAATCAAGCCTTGGCTATTTTATCAATCCGCTGATCAATGTGTGCATGGGCGTAGCATTTTTTAAAGAAACGCTGACCAAGTGGCAGATTGGTGCGCTGACCTTGGCGCTCTTGGGTGTGCTCAACCAGACCTTCCTTGTCGGCGCTTTCCCCTATGTTGCGTTGGGCCTTGGGTTTTCCTTCGCGCTCTACGGGCTGGTCCGCAAGCTTGCGCCAGTTCAGCCCGCAGCGGGCTTGTTCTGGGAATCAGCAATCCTATTTGTGCCTGCGCTTGCGATGATTGTCTGGCATGTGCAAAGCGGCGGCCCTGTAATGGGCGGCTCAACTGGGATGATGGGATTGTTGGTCCTTCTGGGCCCTGCGACGGCGATCCCGCTAATCTTGTTTGCAACTGGCGCGCGTGGGCTAAAGCTGACCACTTTGGGACTATTACAATATCTAGCCCCAACGCTACAATTCAGTACCGGGCTTGCTTTGGGTGAGCATTTCACCCCGGCTCACGGTGCGACTTTCGGCCTCATCTGGGCAGGCCTCGCGCTCTATAGCGTCGCGACCTTCCAATCGAGCCGCAAAAGCGCATAACTTTTCTCTAAACCAAGCAAGAAAAAAGGCCCCAGCTAGACAGCTGGGACCCAAAAAGTTTTTCGCATGCAGGGGACCTAAAAGAAGGTCGGAATCCTGTTAGTAACTAACATGCCACGGTTTCATTCGTTGCGAAAGAGGAAAAATACTTGGTTGACAGTTTATTGATGCATCAAAAGGCAGCACGAGTTTGAAGCGCACACAATCGGCGGAGAATAAAGTGCCAGATTGAAACAGTCTTGCTCATACAAGCAGCATTCTGCCTTTGTTAGCTTTTTCTAACCATGCTTTGCATGCAAACTATCTTCGAATGGGGTTAGGTAAAGGTCATGCGATTGACAATCTTTGAAACTGGCCGCCCGCCTGAGCCCATTCGGGAGCATTTTCCGTCCTACCCGGCTATGCTGGAAGCCCTTTTGGCTCCTCATATTCCTGGACTCGACTGTCACGTAGTACACGTGTTGGATGGACAAGGGCTGCCTGACCCGGGTTCGGTCGAAGCCGCTCTCATAACTGGCTCACCTGCAGGCGTTTATGATGACTTTGATTGGATATCCGACCTCAGAGACTGGATCCAGCGCGCTGGTGCGAGGCAAGTCCCACAGGTAGGGATATGCTTTGGCCATCAACTCATCGCAGAGGCCTTTGGTGGACGCGCGCACAAAGCACCGCAAGGCTGGGGTTTGGGTCGTCATACCTATCACGTAAGCAAGGTTGAACCTTGGATGGTCGGGTCAAAGCAAAGGCTACATTTAGCGGTGAGCCATCAAGATCAGGTGCTTGATGCGCCAGCTACCGCGCGAGTTTTAGCTCATTCGGATTTTACGCCTTATGCCGCATTGGTATACGACCATGCGCCTGCTTTGTCCTTCCAAGGCCACCCTGAATTCTGCTCCAGTTTCGCCGATGCTTTAATTCGGTCGCGCCGTGGCACACGGTTTTCTGAAGACATGGCCGATGCGGCGCTGGCCAGCCTAGACTCTCCTTTAGACGGCGATGTGGTCGCAGCGTGGGTTGCAGGATTTTATGCCCATGTCCTCTCGACAAAGCGCTCAGAGTTAGGCCGAGCTGCTGCTTAGAATAGTGTGCCGGCTAAGCCTGGGTCACCCATAGCCATAAAGCCGCAATTGCGGCAGCCTTCGTTGATCTTCCCATAAAGGAAGGATTGGCCTTGTAAGTCCAGCATGACACCGCCAGCGGCACTTAACACGCCGTCACCCGCTGCCGTATCCCACTCCATCGTCGGACCAAAGCGGGGGTAGAGGTCGGCTTGGCCCGCAGCGATCAAGCAGAATTTCAAGGACGAACCGCGTCTAACCAGTTCGGAGACCTGGATGGTCCTCAAAAAAGCTTCTGTGGCTGCGTCTTGATGGGAGCGTGAGGCCAATACCGCCAAGGCCTCACCCGCCGCGCGTGTCTGGATAGACTGCCAACCTTCGTTGGTGTCAATCTGCCAAGCCGCATTAGAGCTCGTCCGCGAATCCCCAACCCAAGACAGCCCAGTTTCGGGCATATGAACGATGCCGACCACGGGCCGACGTCGCCGCATATAAGCAATGTTGACGGTATAATCAGGATCACCGGACACAAATTCCCGCGTGCCGTCCAGGGGATCTATGAGCAGAAAATCGCCATCAGGATCGGCCAAGGCCTTCAGGCCATCATCGCCCTCTTCCGTGATTAGCGGAACATCGGGAAGAAGTATGCTTAGGCCTTTTAGAATCACCGTGTTGGCGGCCAGATCAGCAGCTGTGACGGGAGATCCATCAGACTTTGTCTGGGCCTCGATCCCGCTGCGCTTAACTTCCAAAATGGCAGCACCCGCGCGCCGTGCCAGCGCTTCAAGCGCGATTACCAACTCGTCTGGCACCGGAGAAATTGGGCTTTGCGAATGTTGCATATCAACCTTAAAGTTAAGCGGCGGGCTGCATCGCCCCGTGTCAGGGTAAGACTTTGCAAGGGTAAATACCGAAGTCGATCAAAAGCTATGGGCTAAATCCACAACCTGATCAATCAAGGGTGCAGCCTCATCAGATTCATAGGGTTGTGCAGGGCTATGTCCCCACACGGGCCCCGGCCAAGCTGGATCGCCATCATGACGACCAACAATATGAATATGCAGCTGACGCACCCTATTGCCCAATGCGCCAATGTTGACCTTGCTGACCCCAGGTAGGCCGCCCACCAAGGCACCAAGCGCCTGAATTTCGGCCCAAACTTGGTCAGAATCCCCTGAGGTCAATCCAAAAAGCTCCACTGCCTCTGGTACTCGGGGAACAGCCACCAACCAAGGATACCGCTTATCATTCATCACCCGCACCTCACACAAAGCGAAGTGCGCGGCAAACAGCGTGTCAGCGGCCAAGCGAGGATCGAGTGAGAAGGCCATTAGCTGAGGAAACTCGACCGTAAAGGAATTGCTGCCCAATAGTCGAACTCTAGGATGGCATCCGGGCTATCAGAGCCCTGAAACGCATACGCCGAAACGTTTTTGGTCGCGATCAGACGCAGACGCAAGGCACCATGGCCATTGCTTAACAATGCCTTGTCAAGCACTTCACTCCAAGCGTAAATCGTATCGCCCGCGAACAACGGGTTGATGTGGCGACCGGCGTTAATTGCAAGAATTTCGGCGGCATTGGCTAAGCCATTGAAAGCCAAAGCACGGGCAATCGAGATCACGACCCCACCATAAATCAGGCGCTTACCTTGTCGCGACTGTGCTTGGGCAACCGCATCGAAGTGGACTCTAGCTGTGTTTTGATACAGCCGCGTGGCGATCTGATGTTCTGCCTCTTCGACCGTCATACCGTCAACGTGATCGATACATTCTCCAATCTGATAATCCTCAAACGCATGGGGCGAGCCAGCCAATTCGAAGTCGTAATTGCTGGACCAAGCAGGCACGGGCACGGGCAAATCTTCAGGTGCGACAAAAGCGGGCAGCTCAGGTATGACAGGCATTGGCGCAGGCGCGTCAGTGTCGCCTTTGTGCACCATGACCCAACGTACATAGGACAATATGGCTTCGCCCTGCTGATTGAAGCCAGTCGTGCGGACATAGACTACGCCTGTTTTGCCATTTGAGTTTTCTTTGATGCCAATCACTTCAGAAATGGCTGACAGCGTATCGCCCGGGAAAACAGGCGCAAGAAAGCGACCTTCAGCATAGCCCAAGTTGGCAACCGCATTAAGACTGATATCTGGCACGGTTTTGCCGAAGACTGTGTGGAAAACCAATAAGGGATCGATTGGTGCGGCGTCCAAGTCGCCATCACGGGCAAACGCGTCCGAGGAATAGAGTGCATAACGTGAGCCCGTGAGCGCCGTGTAAAGCGCGACGTCGCCCTCGGTTACGGTCTTCGGCGTCGCATGCCGCAAGACCATGCCGACTTGAAAGTCTTCAAAATACAGTCCTAGATTTGATTTGGTCATTAAAGTGCCTCTCTGCGCCGTTGGTTAGCGAGCGAAAGGCCCGCCCGCAAGACTTTGAAGCGCTTGTCGTTGACGACCAATGGTCACAAGTCCGACAACGCATTGGACGGAGGCATCGTCGAGTAGCTTAGCTAAATCATGGCGGATCAACCCATTGTGATAAGCAATCCTGCAGATCGCCTCTCTTAAGGACCGAAAGCGCCCTCGAAGTCATAGCGCACAGACTAAAGGCGCCCTATATCAGCGTCTCTCTGATCGTTTTTTGGGGGTAAAAGTTTGAGCTCTGGATTATTGGCGCTGCTGGACGACGTCGCAGCGATCGCAAAAATAGCGGCCGCAAGTTTGGATGATGCAGCCGCACAAGCTGTCAAAGCAGGTGGCAAGGCAGCAGGTAAAGCGGCTGGCATCGTGATTGACGATGCTGCGGTTACGCCACGCTATGTGGTCGGCTTTGCTTCAGACCGCGAACTCCCCATCATCGGCAAGATTGCCTTGGGCTCACTTAAGAACAAGATGATCATCCTGTTGCCGGGGGCACTTTTCTTGAGCTTCTTTGCGCCTTGGATCATCACCCCACTCTTAATGTTGGGCGGTGCCTATTTGTGTATGGAAGGCTATGAAAAGGTGATGGATATTGTCCGCCCTCATGGCGGTCATGGCGACGAAGACGCGACAGACGAAGGAGACAAAACCCCCGTCGAGTTGGAAAACGAGAAAGTAGCCAGTGCCGTTCGGACCGACTTTATTCTCTCGGCTGAGATTATGGCCATAACGCTTTCAACCGTCGCAACATCACCTTTGTGGCTGCAAGGCGGGGTTTTGGCGGTCGTAGGGCTTGGCATGACCGCTTTGGTTTATGGGGCGGTTGCTTTGATCGTCAAGGCCGATGACGCGGGTGCTGCCATGGCACGCTCCGGCAATGGGGCAATTTCGGCCTTCGGGCGCGGCCTCGTGCTCGGTATGCCCGTTTTCCTGAAAGTGTTAACCTGGGTCGGTATGGTCGCCATGTTATGGGTCGGCGGTGGAATCATGGTGCACGGCCTCTATGAACTAGGCTATCCTGCGCCCGAAAAGACCATCCATCACCTCGCAACCTCTGTTGCGGCGTTCGTTCCAGGCCTTACGGGTTTTGTAGCCTGGTTGGTCAGTGCGGCGATCGCAGCTGTAATTGGCCTGATTATTGGTGCGATTGTCGAGCCAATCGCTCACAAAGCGCTGGTTCCAGCCTTCAGCAGTGTCAAAGGCTTACTCAACCGGAAAGCGTGAATTAATAGTTTGTTAACCTACTTGACCTGCGGCCTGTGATAGGTCATCTGTTATAACAGATGTCAGTAGTACATTCTCCCTCGCGTCATGTCTGCCCCGCAGCCAGTGCACCAACCACCTGGTACCACGCATCAGCAAAGCGCCCCTTTGCCCAAACCATCCCATTGGTTGGGGAAAAGACTGCCGATGTTGTAATTATTGGTGCGGGCTTTACCGGCGTTTCTGCCGCGCTTGACCTCGCAACCGCGGGTCTGAACGTGGTCGTGCTTGAAGCCAACGAGATTGGGGCTGGGGCATCTGGCCGAAACGGTGGGCTTGCCTGCTCTGGCTGGCGCCATGATCAGAAGTGGTTGGAAGCGCGCATGGGACGCGAGGATGCACGTCGGCTATGGTTATTGGCCGAAGATGCAAAAGCGGATCTTCTCGGGCGCATGCATAATTTCCATATTGATGCGGACTGGACCCCAGGGCAGATTTTTGCCGCCCATACACCCGGCTTGATGCAAGAACTCGACGATGATGCGGACCATATGGCCCGCGCCTACGGCTATGAGCGCCCACGTCGCCTAGACAAAGAGCAAGTTGCGCATGCCCTTGGCACATCGGCCTATCACGGTGGCTGGCGCGATCCATCGGCTGGTCACGTCCACCCCCTCAAGTTGCTTTATGGCCTGATGCAAGCAGCCCTAGTCGCCAAAGCGAATTTGCACGAGTATAGCCGCGTGATCGAAGTTGGGTCTGACGGCGGAAAGCGGTTTGCAAAGACCCCAACCGGGCGGATTATAGCCGATCACATCCTTTTATGTGGCGACGGCTACCTTGACGGAATTGAGCCCGATGTGGAGGCGCGCGTGCTTCCCATTGGCAGTTTCATCATCGCGACTGAACCACTGCCCGCGAACAGCCAGATCCTACCCCTGCACGATTCTGCCATGGATACGCGCTTTGTTGTCAACTACTGGCGCAAGACGGCCGACGGGCGATTGATTTTTGGGGGGGGCGAGAAATACACGCCAAGTTGGCCCAGTGACATAGAGAGTTTTGTGCGTCGCAGTCTGGTAAAAATCTACCCAAAACTCAACGACATTCAGGTCACCCATGCTTGGGGCGGGGCCCTTGGTATCACGCCCACCCGCCTGCCTTACTTGCGTCAGATCCATCCTGGTCTGTTGTCGGCGTCGGGATACTCCGGTCAAGGTGTTGTTCTAGCCCCCTATTTTGGCCGCATTCTTGCTGCCTGCGTCTTGAGCCAGCATCGCGACTTAGACGTTCTGTCTCGTATGCCCGTGCCGCATTTCCCGGGCGGTCGCGCACTTCGCTGGCCGCTGTTGACCGCAGCTATGTCTTGGTACGCACTGCGAGATAAACTACCGTGAGACGATCCACTGGCTGAGGAGGCCAAGACGTGCAGCTTTCTGATCCCCGCCTGTTTCGCACCCAATGTCTGATTAATGGCCACTGGACCGGCTCTGGCGACGAAGCGATCTACAACCCTGCAACAGGAGCCATCTTAGGCAAAGTCCCAAGACTTGGCCGTGAGGCGGCAGAAGAAGCCGTGGCAGCAGCCAATGCTGCCTTGCCAGCGTGGTGGGCTAGGACCGCTAAGGAGAGAAGTTCAATCCTGCGGCGCTGGTTTGACTTGATCCTCGTGCACCAAGAAGACTTGGCACAGATCCTGACCGCAGAGCAGGGCAAGCCGATCGCAGAAGCGCGTGGGGAAATCGCCTATGCTGCTTCCTTCATTGAGTTTTATGCCGAAGAGGCCAAGCGTGTTTATGGTGAGACATTGCCTTCACCAAAGGCGGACGGCCGCATCTTGGTATTGCGACAGCCGTTAGGCGTCGTGGCAGCCATCACGCCATGGAATTTCCCTGCCGCCATGATTGCTCGCAAGGTCGGGCCAGCCTTAGCTGTGGGCTGCACCATGGTGCTGAAGCCTGCACCTGAGACGCCCTTTACCGCGCTGGCGTTGGCCGAGCTGGCGTGTGAAGCTGGCATCCCTGCAGGGGTGCTAAATGTTGTGACTGGCGATGCCGTCGCGATTGGCGAAGTCTGGTGTGCCAGCGATGTTGTGCGGGGCTTGTCCTTCACCGGCTCTACCCCGATCGGCAAGCTCCTGATGCGCCAATGCGCCGATACCGTGAAGAAGCTGGGGCTAGAACTCGGTGGCAATGCACCCTTTATCGTGTTTGATGATGCCGATCTGGATGCCGCTGTCGAAGGCGCAGTCGCGTCGAAATTTCGCAATATGGGTCAAACCTGTGTGTGCGCGAACCGGATTTATGTGCAAGATCAAATCCACGATGCCTTTGTTGCCAAGTTGACGGCTAAAGTCGCTGCCATGAAAGTTGGCCCGGGCACCGAAGAAGGCGTTACGCAGGGACCGCTCATCAATCAGGCAGCCCTCGCCAAGGTCCAAAGCCATGTCGCCGATGCCCTCAGCCAAGGCGCGATGGTCCAGACTGGCGGTAAAGTTAGCCCTTTAGGAGGGACTTTCTTTGAGCCCACCGTGATAACGGGCGTCACGTCGGCCATGAGGTTTGCCAAAGAAGAAACCTTCGGCCCTGTCGCGCCAATCTTCCGCTTCCAAACTGAGGCCGAAGCCATTGCGGCCGCCAATGACACACCATTTGGCCTGCAGGCTTATTTCTATACCAAAGACTTATCGCGCACTTTTCGCGTTGCTGAAGCTTTAGAAGTAGGGATCGTGGGGGTAAATTCGGGCTTGACCTCATCAGAAGGCGTGCCTTTCGGTGGTGTCAAACAAAGCGGATTGGGACGCGAAGGCTCGCACCATGGGGTAGAAGAGTATCTTGAGCTAAAGTACGTCTATGTGGGCGGGATTAGTTGAACTGAAACTGTGCATAAGTGCGGCCCATTCCCTTCGTGTTAATCTTTGTTAACCAGTCTTAGCTTAGACTTAACAAAGTGAATCGAAACGAGCGGATGCGTACAGAAAGTGCCATTAGACTTGTCAGCCTTTTTAGCCCAATGGGGGCGTGATGTCGTGACAGCGGGTGGCGCCGCAGCTGTGGCGGGTTATCTCGCGTATCGCTTTGGCAAACAGAGGCGTGTCCCGCTTTCTACCCCCCGCGCCAGTGCAGCCATTGCCGCTTCTGGTTCTGTCGCGCTCGTCTGGCCGGACGATGACGATGGCGAGGGCTGGGGTAAGCCGGAGGAGGAGGCTGATGCCTCGACCCGCGCGACCCTGCTGAAGCGTCTCGACCTAAAGGCAAACAGCCCGGATGAAGAGCCTTCGACATTCGATATCCTAGAAGCCATGGTAGCCGCCTCCGCTGAACTCGGCACACGCCTCACGCTCTTGCGCCAAAGGGGGGAAGCCTTCACCCTGTCGGTTTTGGGGCTGGAGGTTATGGGCAGGCCTCATGGTGCGAAAGCCATTGTTTGGTTGACGCCCGGTGCGGCCGCAGGAGACTTTGCAGGCGCTGAGAAAGCCAGTTTCCCGGCTTGGCGTACCGACAGTCAGGGTGCTCTGCTCTGGGCCAACACCTCCTATCTGAAAGCGGTTGAAGCGGTCGATTTGGAGGACGCGCGCGCCCGCGATTGCGCCCTAGATCAGAAGGCGCGCGACGATGCTGCCCAAGCCGCAAAAGGCCAAGCCTTCACCCATACACGGGCAATTACCATTGATGGTAAGCGACGGATGTTGCGGATCAGCTTGTTCCCGGCAGACGACGGGGCTTCTGGCGTTGCCTTTGATGTTACTGAAGAAATCGAAGTGCGTGACACTTTAGCGCGAGAAGCCAAAGCGCATGAAGAGACCTTGAACCATTTGACCGATGCGGTCGCTGTGTTTGACTCCACCCGTCGCCTGACAACGCATAATAGCGCCTTCTCAAACCTGTGGGGGTTAGAAGATGCGTGGCTAAATGATGGACCCAGCCATGGCGAATGGTTGGATCGGTTGCGCCAGTCGGCCAAAATTTCCGCAACACGTGACTTTGCAGCATGGAAAGCGAACGAACTCTCGCACTATCAAGAACCTGGCCTGATCCCGGATGAAACCTGGACCATGCCTGATGGTCGCATCCTCCGTGTCGCACGGCAACGCCAGCCGTCGGGCGGCCTCTTGATTCTGTTTGAAGACATCTCCGACAAAATGGGCCTGCAGGCACGGTTTAAAACTTTGATTGAGGTTCAGCGCGCGACATTGGACAAACTGGGCGAAGGGGTGGCCGTATTTACAGCGGACGGGCGACTTTCCTTGGCCAATAGCGCTTTCGCCCGGATGTGGGGGCTCGATCAAAGCTTCCTCGAGGCGCAACCAGAATTTGATCTAGTTGCAGAGCGCGCGATCCTCGTGCACCGCGATCCTGCCTTCTGGAGCGAATTAAAGGCCCGGATCTCTGACCCTTCACCGCGTTCTCGTCAGGAAAAGCAAGGTGAGTTTGTCTGCGCCGATGGCACAAGCCTAACTTGGCTAACACGCCCCTTGCCAGATGGTGCAACTTTGGCAGCCTTCGCCGATGTCACTGCTGCCCGTGAAGTGGAGACGGCGTTGCGCGATAAGGCGGCGGCCTTCCAAGACGCAGACCGGCTTAAGACTGAATTTGTGCGCAATGTCAGTTATCAATTGCGCACACCGCTGACCACCATTGGAGGCTATGCAGAGCTTTTGGCAGCAGGCGTAGGTGGCACTTTGACCGAGTCCCAATCGGACTATTTGAATGCAATCGGATTGGCCTCTGGCCAATTGGAAAAGCTCATTGAGAACATTCTCGACTTGGCCATGATTGACGCGGGCCAGATGTCACTGGACTTGGGTGACGTCAGTTTGGCGGAAACCCTCGAAGTTACGGCGGAAATCGCCCGCACCAATTCGGTCAATGACCAAGTTAGAATTGTGGTGGAATGCGACGACAGCGCAGGGATTATCCGTGCGGACAAAGCTCGTATTCGGCAGATATTGTTCAACCTAGTGTCGAATGCACTGCGCTTCACGGGTAAAGGGGACATGATCACCATTGGCGCGCGTCGGTTTGACGATACGGTCCGCCTCTGGGTGAGCGATACTGGCCCCGGGATTGATATGGCACGTCAGGCTTCAGCCTTTGAGGGCTTTGCTGATGGCGACCGGCGCGCAGGCGTCAGCTTGGCCTTGGTTAAACGCTTTGTGGAATTACATGGCGGCTGGGTATCGTTGGCCTCCCCCAATGCCAAGGGTGTCACCGTGTCCTGCTATTTGCCAGCGAGAGCTACCCATCTCCATGCAGCGCCAGAGCTGGATTTGGTTAGCTAGTACTTCTTTAGGCGGTCGCATAGGTGGGGTGATCGTGGTCACGGTTCGCCACCGCGCTCGCCAAAGCAGCTTGAATGCCCTTTACCAGAGATTCAGGCGTCACAGGCTTTGCGATATGGACATCGCAACCAGCATCAAGCGCCTGCTCGACATGTTCGTTCATCGCATTGGCACTAAGCATCGCAATAGGGGTGCGGGGCAATTGGGCAGTCAACTCAAGAACACGGATCGCCTGAGTGGCCTTAAGGCCATCCATTTCTGGCATTTGCATATCCATCAAGACAACATCAAACTTCCCAGCTTCAAAGGCCTCTAAGGCCTTCACACCATTCTCCACCACAGTAAGGTCAACACCATAGGGCTGTAAAATCATAGATACCACTCTTTGGTTGGTTGGATGATCTTCTGCCAACAAAATCCGTAACAGCCGCGACGGCTCGATTTCCTCGGTGGCTGTCTGGTTTTCGGTGCTCGGTTGCGTCTGGCATGAAAGGTCAAAAGCATCCAGGGCGATAGACCGACTCAACGGTAATTTTACCATGAAGGTCGAGCCTTTATTTGGGACAGAATTTACGCTGATGGTACCGTCCATCATCTCGGTTAGCGCCTTACAAATCGACAGGCCTAGACCCGTGCCACCAAACTGGCGCGTAATGGATCCATCGGCTTGCTCAAACCGATGGAATAAGCGGGCGCGAGCTTCGTCATCAAATCCGATACCCGTGTCTGAAACCTTGATGATGAGGGTTGCAGCCTCCCCTTCTTTCTCTGGCTCCATAACCTCAACCTGGACTGCGACCCCACCTTCCTTGGTGAACTTCACGGCATTTGATGCGAGGTTGGAAACAATCTGACGAATTCGAACCACATCGCCTTTAAACAGACCGCGCGCTTTGCTTCCAAAGGTTAGACTGAAATCAAGGCATTTCTCATTGGCTGCGGTCTGCATCAAGTGTACGGCTGCCTCGATCGCCTCGCACAGGTCGAACGTGTCAACTTGTAGGGACAATTTGCCAGCTTCAATTTTCGAGACGTCGAGAATGTCCGTGAGGAAGCGTTCGAGCGTTTGGCCCGATTGGCGGATTAAGCTAACCATCTCAAACTGTTCGCTGCTCAACTCGGTGCGACCCAGAGCTCCGGCCAAGCCAATCACCCCGTTTAACGGGGTACGAATTTCGTGGCTCATATTGGCGAGGAAAACGCTTTTGGCTCTGCTGGCAGATTCTGCAGCAGCACGGGCTTGGCGGATTGCAGCCTCAGACCGGCTATTGCGCAGAACATAAGCTAACTGGTGCGTAATCAAGCGCCAATTGATTGGCTTCACGACAAAAGACGTGGCCCCTGCGGCGAAGGCCAAATCAATGGCCTCCATATCATCACGGCCGGTGATGACAACAACAGGCACGCCCATAAGTCGCGGATCACGGCCCATCGCTTCCATAAGCTCAAAGCCATTCATATTCGGCATATCAAGGTCCACGAGCGCGACGTCAAAGTCACTTTTGCGCAAGGCCTCCATAGCAATTAGGCCATCTTCTGCGACGCAGACTTCCATGCTCGGACTGGTGAGGTGGGAAATGGCAAATTCGCGCAGGATGGGGTCGTCATCGACTACCAATACCCGCGCGAAGTCTGTTCGTACAAAATGGTCAATGCTGACGGCCGAGGTACTCATGTGCGCCCCAAGCCTAACTGGCGCAGGGCAACGCAGCTCTGAACGAGCGAACAACCCAGCTTAATCGGCCGAGCGCTTCGCTTAGTTTTTGGCAGTTGGAGAGGCATAAAGCACTGCACCATTGCGTTGATTAAACCCCACACCCAACAAATTTACCGAACTTTGTCCGTAAAATGTCGCAGAAAATCCTTAACTTTGGGTCAAATGAGCACAGGATTTTTTATTTAAGTCCCTAGAATCTCTACAGATATCTAGAGTAGCATTGCCGACAGTGGGCCCAGACCCTGAAGACGGGAGTCAAGTCCAGAGTGTCCGTTGATTGATTCGCTAATTAGGCGAATATCACGCTGTCTTTAATGGCTAAAAGGTCACTCAACGGAGAACGTAGCAATTTCCTCACGCAACTGGCCGATGCCTAGATTTTCATGCGATGAGATCGGTAGAACCTGAGGGTGTGCAGCAGGACGCTTCTTCAAAGCCTCTTTTGTGGCACCGAGAACGGCATCCAGCTCCCCTTTTTTCAATTTATCGACCTTTGTGAGGATAATTTGATAGGACAAGGCCGACGTATCCAGCATACGCATGACTTCAAGGTCATTAGGCTTCAGCCCGTGGCGGCTATCGACCAAAACGAAGGCCCGCTTCAATGTCGCACGGCCCCGTAGAAAGTCGCGCGTCGCCTCATTCCAGCGCGCGATCTCTGTTTTCGACGCCACAGCATGGCCGTAGCCGGGCAAGTCAACAATCCGAATACGCTCGACCTCGTCTTTACCAGCGATGGCAAAGAAAATGAGCTCGCGGGTACGCCCAGGTTCGGAGGACGCCCGCGCCAACCCTTTCCGGCCAACCAAGGCATTCACAAGGCTGGACTTGCCGACATTCGAGCGCCCAGCAAAACAGACTTCTGGAGCACCCATCGGTGGCAGATCAGACATGGTCTTGGCCGCCCAGAGGAAACGCGGCTCCAAGCGAAACAGCCGCTCCCCAGGGGGGAGGTCACGCATTGGAACCATGGGTTCAGACATGATCAGGCCGTCTTTTTCTTGCCAAGCTTGGCAAAAAATTCGTCAATCGGGTTTGAGGTGCCCGACCGTTTTGCAATCACATATTGCTGCACAATGGTGAGCAGATTGGACCACGTGTAATAGATGACAAGACCGGAGCCAAAGCCTGCGAAAACGAACACGAATATCCATGGCATCAGCGCAAAGATCTGGGCTTGCATTGGATCTGTGGCCGTAGGCTGCATCTTTTGCAAGAGCCAAAACGACACGCCATAAAGGATAGGCCACGCACCAATTGCCAAGAACGTCCCGATCAGAGGCAAAGCCGTTGGGTCATAAGGAAGCAGGCCGAACAAGTTAAAGACTGTTGTAGGGTCCTTGGCCGACAAATCGGGGATCCAGCCATAGAAAGGCGCGTGGCGCAGTTCAAGCGAGATCGAAAGGACTTTGAACAAAGCGAAGAAGATCGGCATCTGCAGAAGGGCTGGAATACAGCCGGCGACCGGATTGATCTTCTCGGTTTGATAAAGCTTCATCGTTTCTTGCTGCTGTCGCTGCATGTCCGCGGCAAAGCGTTCTTTAATCTCGGCCATTTTGGGTGCGAGATCGCGCAGTTTCGCAAAGCTCTTATAGCTCGTGTAGACCAGCGGGAAGGTAACGATTTTGATGACCACGGTGACCATTAAGATCGCGACACCAATATTATCGGCCACCAAGCCATTGAAGAACATCAACATCGCATAGAAGGGCTTGGTCAAGAACCAAAATATACCCCAGTCCACCCCGTCCGCAAACTCGTGCAAGCCCAATTGCTCCCCAAGCGCACGCAATTCCGACACCCGCTTCGATCCAGCATAGAGGTGCTGGGTTGTCGTCAGGCTTTGGCCGACGCCCAACGCGACAGGGGCAACCAAATAACTCGACTCAAACACCTCTTCATTGGGCAATTGGGTGACTTTAAACGCCCCCTCGATCTTGGCTTTTTGATCCGGGATCAGGGCTGCGAGCCAATACTTGTCGGTAAATCCAAGCCAACCGCCCAAGGAAGCTTGCTGCAGGGCTTCGCCCTTCTCAAGCTTCTGATAGGTTATCTTTTTGAGCTTGTTGTCAAACATCCCCACCATGCCTTGGTGGTTGACGGGATCAGGTGGCTCTTTGGTTTTAGAATGGCGACGTATCGCGCCATAGGGCTGCAACGTAACGGGGGCTGCGCCTGCATTTGCGACCGTGTCGGTGACGGTAAAGAGGTAATTCTTATCAACCTTCACGACTCGCTTGAACGTCAAGCCTTGGCCGTTGTCGTATATCAGGGTGATTGGCGTAGCAGGCGTCAGCTTTTCGCCCGCTTTAGCCTGCCAAACGGTGTTGGGCCCAGGCAGGGCACCAGCACTGCCATCTGGGGCAGTAAAGCCAAAGAATGCATAATATCCATCTGCCGTTCCTTGCGGATGCAGGAGTGTGACAGCCTTAGAATCCTTTTTGATGGTGTCCTTATAGCGCTTCAGCACCAAATCATCGAACCGACCACCCAAGGTCGAGACGGTACCACTGACGCCGTCTGCATCAATGCCAATGCGCTGACTAAGACCCAAAGCATCCGGACGGCTGACAGGCTGACCCGCCGACGCTGCGGCTTGGGCAGGCGTTGCAGCTGGCTGAGCGGCAGCCGTTTTTTGTGCAGCAGCTTGCGCTTCGCGCTTTTGGGCCATCTCTGCCAATCGCGCCTTTTCGCGCGGCATTTCGTAGAAATATTGAAAACCCAGCAGGATCGCCAGCGACAAGGCAATCGCGATCGCGAGGTTCTTTGTATCAGGCGCTGAGGGTGGCGGAGACATGGGAGACGGGGACATTGGGGTCCTTGCTAGCAGCTTCTAAGTTGTGGCTGTGGCGATTGTGACAGATGGAGAGGCAGACTTTGCCGACAGCCTTAAGAACAGGGTAGTCAGGTCGTCAAGCAAAGCAGGCCATTCTGCTGTCACAGTTGCAGTACGTGCGACAGCTACATAGTCAAAACCCGGTCGACCATGAAGCGGCAATAGCTGTAACATTGCCGCCCGCAAGCGACGTCGTGCCCGATTGCGCGTGACGGCATTGCCGACTTTTTTTGACGCCGTCAGGCCATAGCGGACGAGGCCCTTTGTTTCAGCCGCCGCATCAGCAGCAGACCTAGCCTGCAATAACACAAATCGCCCAGCAGCCTTGCGACCCTGAGCGACATGCAAGAACTGACGACGGATGGTCAGCCGTTCAATGATGGCAGGCGGACTAACGGACATGGGACTGCCCAGGCCGCCGGTAATCCTAAGCGCTCAGACGCTTACGGCCCTTGGCGCGACGACGGGCCAAAACCAGACGACCGCCTTTGGTTGCCATACGGGCGCGGAAACCATGGCGACGAGCGCGAACGAGGTTAGATGGTTGAAACGTGCGTTTCACGGCTGTTACTCCTGGCGGACAACCGCCTTGATCGAGAAGAAATTTGAACGCGCGCTGTTACAGAGCGCGTGGCGAAGAGTCAATCTCTGCACGCAGGCAGAGACATCCATTCAGAGGTTAGAACTGCTTTCTGAAGCTCAACTCCACTGAGCGGCCGCGTGGTGCAAGCAAGGCCTTTTGATAAGCTTCGGGGGTATTGCCAGCAGAGTCACGGACGCTCTGAGCAGAATCCGTCAAGTTGTCGACTCGCAGGATCAATCGAGAGCCTTTCAAGAAGGGCGCCTTTTTGACCCATTGCGGGCGTGCTTCAAAGTTTAGGAAGCCACGCAGGTTGAAGGTGAATAGATCATCAAAATAAAGATCCGTTGCGCCGGGAACCCCGCTTGCACTGGCAATAATCTTGCTCTGCCCGCGCCATTCCCCAAAGGCGCGGAAGCCAATCCCCATATAGGACCAGCCGCCATTGAACTCGACCGTGTGTCGGCGTGAACCGCCACCGTCATCGACCGCTGCCCCTTCGAGCAGATCCAGCTTTGGCAAGTTAGGAGCCAGCACGACGGAGTCTTCGAGTTTAAGGGAATGGAAGATGGAAAGGCTCCAACGACCGGCTTGACCACCTTGGCCACCGCCAAATCCGCCGCCGCCGCCAAAGCCACCACCGCCGAAGAAAACGCCGGGAGGGGGTCCACCGCGCCCACCAAATCCGCCGCCAAATCCGCCAGGAATGCCCGTTTGGGGGCGTTGCCCTGTGGAAGGTGTGGGTGGCGGACTAGCGCTGGTATTTGTACCCGCTCCTGCACCTGGTCCACCTTGTGGCCGTGTTGGTTGCGCTGGGGCCGTTGCAGGCGCATTTGCAGTGGTAGACGGAGGTACTGATGGTCGTGGCCCACCACCAAATCCAGCGCCACCCGGACCACGTCCAATCTGTGGACCGAAGCCTTTGGAAAAGGAAAAGCCATACCGGAAAATCGTACTGTCAGCGGAATCATAATTGATCGGGCGCTGGTCAATCCCCGTGAGAACGCCGGCACTATTGCGTTCAAACCGTCGTGGATAAGCAATCTCCAATGCGGGCGTAAGCAAAGGAAAGGAAGCGATGGTGTCTTCGCTTGTATTGACCGCATAGCTAAGGGTCAGGTCTAGGCCTTCAAACTTAGCGGGCGAATAATTCACACTGAATGTGGTGTCCGCGCGGCTTTCGGCTTTTAGACCGGAGTTTCCGCCGCTGGTACGATTGACCAAAACAGTTTGGCCAGTTTGGAAATCAAATACCGCAGAACCTGGCGTTACTAGAACAGGATTACCCAATTGCTGAATGCTAGGGGCAGCTTCTGACGCATCATAAGCCACAGATAGGCGTACCGTGCTGATCGGGGACCAATTGACGCCGAGCCCGCCTCCTTGCAAGCCGCCAAAGTCTGACAGGTCGGTGTAAAAGCTGTTCACGCTGAAGCTTAGATCGCCAAACTTTTCACCAAAGCCCGACCGTCGGCTGGTTACGGGTATCGAAAGATTGCCCCGCGCCGTTACATCACCCCGGCTGAGATTGGTTAAGGTGATCAGCCCATTTCGGGACGACTCTGAATCGAGTTGGCGATCTTGATAACCAATGCGAAACGATCCACGGATCGGGCCCGCTGGCACATCAAGCAGCGGACCGGTCGTATTGTAAATCGCCTCAAAAACCCTGGCCGTGGAATTGGACGTCTGTGGCTGCGTCAAGGCAGAAAGTGTTTTGGTATTTGACTGTGTTTGATCGGCAGAGCCTGTGGCCGTCCACTGCCAGCTGGCGGTTGTGCCGTTGACGGTGACAGCTGCACGCGAGGTGTCGACTTTTGACGTGCGCTCAATAGGCGCAATGGCAACGGGCAGCCCAGTTGGGGTAGGCGCCAGACCCAACAGGCTTTGGCTTTCATTTGAGTCAAAGCGAAGGTCGAACGTGGCACCTATCGACTTGCCGAAATTGCGATTATAGCTGATGCCCAGTTCTGCTGCGCTTGTCTCAGGCAACAATGTTCTGAAAGCGGAACTGGTGGGCGAAGTGGCGCGGCGCACGCCACGCTCAGCTTCGGTGACACTGTTCTGAGTCGACGCTTCGCCATTGATTGACAAGCGACCCTTGGCTCCGATGGTCAATAAGCTCAGTTCGACTTCGCCGCGCGATTGCTCACCTCCCGCCGCCGTTCCAGCGGTTACTTCAGTTGTGATAGCGCGAAAATTGTCCTTCAGAATGAAATTGATAACGCGCTGATCCGCCGAATAGCCATATTGGAGCGCGGTCGATTCTGGAAAAATCTCGACCCGCAAAATAGCCTCTGAAGCAAGGCCTTGCACATCGCGGAAGCTGCTAATGCGGCGACCGTTCAGCAAGATAACGGGGGGACCACTGCCGCGGCCACGACCCGAGCCTGCGCGCGGCCCTAAAGCTGCCAGTACTTCTGCAATGTTGGAAGCGCCGAGGGCTGTGATCTCAACAGGGTCTAAAGTGGTTTCTGGGATGGCACCTCCGGGCACAGAGTTTGGGCCGCGCGGCGCCCGTACCACAATTTCTTCAACGGGCTGCTCATCGACTGCGGCTGGCGGTTCCACTGGCTGGACTGTGACGGGGACAGAATTAACTTTGGCTGGCTGCGGCGAGGCAGTTTGTGCCAAAAGTGGCGTTGAAACAGCAAAAGGCAAAAGCGCAGCCGCGCTGCTTAAAAGTGCGAAACGGATGGACATTGGGGAGACCTATTTTTCTTGTTGGACGGCTTCAAGCCAGCCAGTTGGAATTTTGCTTAGCGTGTTCAACGTGCTTATACGTCTATTCCGTCGCATAGGATGATGACAAAGTTGTTATGATTAAGACGCGTGCCAAAGGACCATTTTGTCAAAGGTGCAGCGCGTAACAGCATCCGATATAGGACTTCAATTCTAGGCCGAAAGATGATGAACAGAAGCAATCGACAGATTTTCTTGATCGAAGGCCCAATCGGCGCTGGCAAAACCAGCCTTGCCCTGCGGCTGGCGGAGGTTTTGGAGGCTAAAGGACTAGAGGCCCGCGCTTTTCTTGAGTTTGATCCCGATCACCCCATAAGAACGGAACAAGTCGATCTTTTGTCTGGTCGCGAGCCAGAGCCCAAAGCTTATGGGCTGGAACCTTGGGCACGGCTTGCAGCCCAATGTGTGGTCAATCGAGGAATTGTTTTGCTGGACGCGACCTTGATCCAAAACACTTTGCTGCCTGCTTTCGCCGCCGGTGCGCCTGACGAACAAATCCTACACCTCGCCACGACGCGCTTAGCCGCCTTAGCAAAGGCCAAACCAATGGTCGTATATCTGCATGTGGACAACATGGCCGACCACCTCCAGCGGTTGCACAGGTCGAGCGCGCCGCCATGGTCTGCGGGCAATTTGGCATGGATTGATGGGACCGCGTGGGCGCAGGCCGGAGGTCAAAGCGGCATGGCAGCTTTGATTGGCTTTCATAAATCTTGGCAGATTTGGGTGGAGACTTGGCTGGCACAACTTGGCGATACAAGTCTGGTTCTTCGTGCACACAGCGAAGAGATCAACTCCTTAAGCCAACTTATTTTAAATCATGCAGCTAAACCCAGCTGAATGAAGCTATTTTGCCAATTCACCTGACGAGAAACGTTGACGAAGCGGTCACTCTCTTCCATGTCACAGGCAGGTAATCTGGGGATGAGCATGGCAGGTCCACAAGCACACGATAAGCGTCCTTTGTCGCCACACCTGCAAGTCTGGCGTTGGCATGTGACGATGGCGACATCGATTTTCCACCGGGCATCGGGCGTTGCCCTCTACTTGGGCGCAATGGTCCTAACTGCGTGGGTGATGGCCTTGGCAGGCGGACCTGAAGCTTATGGGGCATACATGGCCTTCTTGATGAGCCCGCTATGCCTCTTGATCCTTTTCGGCATTACCGCCGCAGCCTGCTATCATCTGGCTAATGGCATCCGTCACCTCGCTTGGGATGCTGGCAAAGGGTTTGACCCAAAGGTGTCCACCGCCACAGGTTGGGCGACAATCATCGCCGGTGCGGTCGGGGCTGTTTTGGTTTTTGCCCTCGCATTTTTGGCTTAGGAGGCAGACGATGACCCAATCCTTACGTACGCCATTGTCTCGCGCCCGTGGCCTCGGTTCGGCCAAGCATGGCGTCGGCCATTTCATCCAACAACGCGCTACGGCAATCTTTCTGACTGTGCTTTTGCCATGGTTCGCGCTTTCAATCTTGCTTGGGACCGATGGCAGCTATGACAGCGTGATCGGCTGGATGCATCACCCACTCAATGCTGCCGGGACGGCCCTGTTGGTATTGACTGGCTTGTTCCACATGCGCCTTGGCATGCAGGTGGTCATTGAGGATTATGTCACTGGGCCTGTTGCGCGCACTGTATCTTTGCTCGCCAACACAGCCATCCCCGCTATCTTAGCAGTCATCGCGATCCTTTCGGTCGCCAAAGTATTCGTTGGAGCTTAAGCCCATGACGGCGGACTATCAGTGGAATGACCATACCTTCGATGTTGTTGTTGTCGGTGCTGGCGGCTCTGGGCTGCGCGCGGCTTTGGGGTCGGCCCAAGCGGGCTTGAAGACAGCCTGTATCTCGAAGGTCTTCCCAACCCGGTCACATACTGTGGCGGCCCAAGGCGGCATCTCTGCGGCGCTTGGGAATATGGGCGAAGATGACTGGCGCTGGCATATGTTTGACACCGTGAAGGGTTCAGACTGGCTGGGTGACCAAGATTCCATTGAGTATCTGACCCGCAATGCGCCTGCAGCCGTCTATGAGCTCGAGCATTGGGGCGTGCCCTTCTCGCGCACTGAAGATGGCAAAATTTATCAGCGCGCCTTCGGTGGCATGACCCGAAATTATGGCGAAGCGCCTGTTCAGCGCACCTGCGCTGCCGCTGACCGCACCGGCCACGCCATCTTGCACACTTTGTACGGCAACTCGCTGAAATATGACGTGGAGTTCTTCATTGAGTATTTCGCCCTTGATCTGATCATGGACGAGACCGGCGCTTGCATCGGCGTGACCGCGTGGGAATTGGCAACAGGCAAGCTGCACCGCTTCCGCGCCCAGCGCACAGTACTAGCCACCGGCGGCTATGGCCGTGCATATTTCAGCTGCACCAGCGCCCACACCTGCACTGGCGACGGCAATGCCATGGTGTTGCGGGCTGGCCTGCCCTTGCAGGATATGGAATTTGTGCAATTCCACCCAACCGGCATTTATGGTGCAGGCTGCCTGATCACCGAAGGTGCACGTGGCGAAGGCGGCTATCTAACCAATTCAGAAGGGGAGCGCTTTATGGAGCGTTATGCCCCGACCGTGAAGGACTTGGCTCCACGAGACATGGTTTCGCGCGCCATGACAATGGAAATTCGCGAAGGCCGCGGCGTCGGCCCCGGTAAGGACCACATCCACCTTCATCTCGACCATTTGGATCCAGCCATTTTGGCACAACGTCTGCCTGGCATCTCGGAAAGCGCCAAAGTGTTTGCAGGCGTGGACGTCACCAAAGAGCCGATCCCAGTGCTGCCAACCGTGCATTATAATATGGGCGGCATCCCGACCAATTATCATGGCGAAGTGCTGACCAAAGTCGGTGGCGACCCCGACCAAGTGGTTCGTGGCCTTATGGCTGTGGGCGAGGCCGCTTGCGTATCGGTCCATGGGGCCAATCGTTTGGGCTCGAACTCTTTGATCGACTTAGTCGTGTTTGGCCGCGCTGTTGGCCTGCGCTGTGGTGAAACCGTTCAGTCCGGTGCCCGCCAGCCAGAGCTTACAAATGCGATGACCGACAGCCACTTGGCCCGTCTCGACCGCTTCCGCCAAGCCAAGGGCGGCACGCCAACGGCGGCACTGCGCCTGCAGATGCAGAAGGTGATGCAAAACCACTGCGCGGTATATCGTGAAGGTGAAACCTTGGACGAAGGCTGCAAGGAAATGGACAAGGTGTTTTCGGGTGCACCTGACATTGCCATTACCGACCGCTCCATGATCTGGAATTCTGACCTCGCTGAAGCCATGGAGTTCGACAATTTGTTGAGCCAAGCTATGGTCACCATGTATGGCGCAGCAAACCGGACCGAAAGCCGTGGTGCCCATGCCCGCGAAGATTATGCGGACCGCGACGATGTCAATTGGATGAAGCACACGCTGACGTGGTATGATGAAGCAACGGGTTCAGTGAAAATCGACTATCGCCCTGTGCACATGAACACCATGAGCAACGACGTGGCTACGATTCCACCGAAGTTGCGGGTTTATTGATTGGGGGCGGGGGGCTACCCCCGCTCATCCTTCGGCGAGCCCATCACGATATAGCTGGTGATGGTGGCGACCTGCGGCAGGGCACCGAGGACTTCGGTGTGGAAATGCTTATAGGCGGGCAGGTCTGTCGTCTCGACCCGCAACAAATATTCCACCGTTCCCGTGATATTGTGGCATTCCCGCACTTGTGGTGCGCGCTTGATCGCAGCTTCAAAGTCTGCTTGCTCTTGTTTGGTATGCCGCGAGAGACCCACCGTCACATAGGCCAAAAACCCGATGCCGAGGGCCGTGGAATTCAGCTGCGCGCGATAGCCTTGGATGATGTCTCGCCGCTCTAATTCCTGCACGCGCCGGAGGCAGGCTGAAGGCGATAGTCCTACTTTGCCCGCGAGGTCGACATTGCTGATGCGCCCGTCCTGCGAAAGGACGCGCAATATTCTTCGGTCTGTCTCATCCAAAATACTCATAACATGTGCAGTGTGGGCTGCGCCTACTGAAAATGCAAGAACGTGCGGCTAAATCTCGCATAATGTTGCGCTATGTTAACGCAAGAACTCTTCCTTGGCCTTTGCGGCTTTGCCCTCGTTTCTTCAATCACACCGGGGCCCAATAATCTGATGCTGATGGCGTCAGGTACCAATTTCGGCTTTGCCCGCACTCTGCCGCACATGCTGGGTGTTTCGATTGGCTTTGTCGTGATGACGGTGCTGATCGGCTTAGGCCTGGCCCAGATTTTTGTGCGGTTCCCGATTGCCTATACCGTCTTAAAAGTCGGGTCAGTGGCCTATTTGATCTATTTGGCTTGGAAAATTGCCATGGCTGCAGCGCCAAAGAGTCAAGCAGCGGCGGCGGCTAAGCCCTTCAGCTTCCTGCAAGCTTGCCTCTTTCAATGGGTGAACCCGAAGGCTTGGACCATGGCCCTCATGTCTGTCACGGCTTATGTGCCATCAGATCATCCGATGATGGGTCTTTTGATTGTGGCTTTGGTGTTTGGCGCGATCAATTTGCCAACAGTTGGCCTGTGGGCATTTCTGGGAATGCAAATGCGGCAATTCCTGCAAGACCCAGTCAAACTCCGAACCTTCAACATCCTTGCCGCATTGACGCTTTTGGCGTCGCTCTATCCTGTGGTGACACACGACTTGCTAACCCATCCGGCGTTGACAACACCCTAAGGCTTAGACTGCTGGCAATTCTAGGACGAAGCGCGCGCCGCTTCGATCTTCACGATTTTCAGCCCAGATTGCACCGCCATGGCTTTCGGCAATCTGGCGGGCAATGGCCAAGCCAAGGCCCGAATGTTTGCCAAAAGCGGCTTGGCCTTCTTCCCCAGCACTGGTTGGGCGGTGGGTGTAGAAGCGATTGAAAATGCTCTGCAAGGATTCCTCCGGTATACCGGGACCTTCATCTTCAACAGTAATCCGGATTATTTTTCCGTCCCGCGCGCCTAGCAAAACAACTTTGCCGTCTGTGGGCGAGAACGACAGCGCATTATCGAGTAAATTTGTCAGAATGCGCGAAATCGCTTCCTCTCGGCCGCTTACAGCTAGGCGGTCGGTCTCATCTGGGTGGCGTACGACGATTTCAACTTCGCGCGCGTGACCGATCGATCCATAGGCTTGAGCCATGTCATCGATCATGTCCGCCATAAAAAATTTCTGCTGACTGGCGCGAGCCAGCTCAGCGTCCAAGCGGGATGCGTTGGCGATATCGGTCACTAAGCGGTCGACCCGTCGAGCATCATTCAAGATAATCGATTCCAGCTTGGCTTTACTACTCGGCGTCGTCGCACGGGGTAGGAGTTCCGCAGCATTGCGGATCGCAGCCAAGGGGTTCTTGATTTCATGGGCTACGTCTGCCGCAAAGCTCTCATTGGCATCAATGCGGTCTTGCAGCGTTGCAGTCATCGCAGCAAGCGCGTCTGCCAAATCCCCGATCTCATCAGGCCGTTTTCGAAGCGCATCAGCATCCAATTCCTGTGCCCGGCCGCTGCGCACATTGTCTGCGGCAGAAGCTAAACGGCGCAACGGGACGGCGATTGACCAAGCCAACATACTAGCGGAAATTGCCGTAACCAAAATGGCAGAGAAAATGAACGGATAAAGGGCACGCCGCTCTGCTTCTACGATCTCGCTCACGTCACCGCTTTCAAGCGTCAAAACACCCACGACCGCGCGGATGCGCTGAATAGGGACCGTCACCGAAACTACCCGTCGGCCCTCTTCATCAAAGCGTTCGCTTTGAACAACATTGCCTTGTAAGGCGGTGGAGACTTCCCGGATCAGTGCCTTTCTGGGGTCGTCACTGGCCCCTTGGATGAAGACCCGCACATTGGAGACGGCTTTGCCTGCCACTTCCCCAATGTCAGGTGCCGCTGGCCCAAGCGGAGGCAATTCGCGCACATTGACGATATCATCGAGGATCGTGCTATCCGCAATTGGCCGCAAGTCGCGGCTGAACAGGCGAAGGCGTGCACCTGGCTCACGCGATAAGCGCCTTAAAATAGCTCGGGCGCGGCCTTCATCCAAAACAGGTACCGCATCAGCTGGAATGGCAGCTTCAGCTAAGACACTGGCGATCGTTGAGCCTTGCGCGCGCAGGGCGTCCATGCGCGCTTTTGTCAGACCAGATCGCAACTCATTGAACAGAAGCGAGCCCAGCACCAAAATAACGATACCAGCAAAGTTGGCGATATAGATAATGCCCGCAATGCCACCACGACGGCGTTGCCTCCGGGTTTTTCCGAAGGGGGCCTGAGGCTTTTTTTTAGGATTCTTTGTAGCGATAGCCGACCCCATAAAGCGTCTCGATGGCATCAAATTCACCATCAACTTCACGGAATTTCTTGCGCACACGCTTCACGTGGCTGTCAATGGTGCGGTCATCGACATAGACGCTGTCGTCATAGGCAGCGTCCATCAACTGATCGCGGCTTTTTACAAAGCCTGGCCGTTGCGCGAGCGCTTGCAGCAAGAGGAATTCGGTCACCGTTAGACGAACTGGCTTCCCCTTCCAGTATGAGGCATGGCGATTGGGGTCCATGGTCAAGGAGCCGCGCGTGACAACCTTCTTGTCATCTTCCGACGGACTTCCTTCATCTGCTACTGCATCAATTGGGCGAGAGCGACGAAGGACTGCCTTCACCCGTTCCGACAGCAAACGGGTCGAGAAGGGTTTGCGGATGAAGTCATCGGCACCGACCGAGAAGCCAATTACCTCATCAATCTCATCATCCTTCGACGTCAGAAAGATAACGGGCACGTCCGAGCTTTCCCGAACACGGCGCAATAATTCAACGCCATCCATGCGCGGCATCTTGATATCAAGGATCGCAATGTCAGGGGGGTCCGAGATCAATGCCGGCAGAGCCGTGGCCCCGTCCGGATAGCTGCGCACGTCATAACCTTCGCTCTGAAACAGAATTTCCAGGGAAGCGCGGATGTTTTCGTCGTCATCGACTAAAGCAATTGTCGTCATAAGCCCACTTATAAGGCGGTTTGTGGCCGCATGTTACCCCTCACAAGGCAAGATTATGGCGAATAAAGTGTTTATGAGACGCTAAGCTGCGCAAATAAAAGGCTAGCTTGCCTTGGCGCGATCCTCCGAGTCGAGCATCTCGTCGAGATAGGCCATAGCCAAATCTGTCAGCTCAAATTGAGGCTCGGTCCAAAAATCCTCAACCCCACTCGGAATAGCGGCATCCAAGACCGCGTGAATTTCGCTTTCATCATCATTCCAGAGGATCGAAACATCTGCCAAGCGCGCGGCTTCGCGCCCAAGGCTTTGGGTTATCACCGCATCATCCATGCGCTTGGCGCTGACCCGCAAAAGTGTCAGCCCACCGCCAATATCCTCCGAAATGTCCGCATAGGACAGGATGGCGTTGAGCAAAGCACCCGAAGGTGGGGCGATTTGCAGCGGCGCTGGTGCAGCTTTTTGCTTAGGGGCGCGACGACGGGACTTTGGGTAAGGAAGGATGGTCATATTCGGGTCTCACTCTGTGTGTGAGTTGGTTATGCACCCTCACTACGACAAAATCGGGCGTAGAATTTGGCCGCAATGAGTCTGCAATGAGTCCACCGATTATTTGGAAGAGTCCTTGGGCGGATGAGATGCCGTTCGCCATTGTTAGGCAGCAGCGAGTCCTATATGCGGTCCCACAACCAGCCGACGAAAGTTTCCGCTCTCATGACCAGCCATACAGACCTTGCAAACGCCATCCGCTTTCTGTCGATGGATGCCGTTCAAGCGGCCAATTCTGGACACCCCGGTATGCCCATGGGCATGGCAGATGTGGCGACAGTTCTGTTCACCAAGTTTCTGAAGTTCGATGCGAAGGCCCCGGAGTGGCAAGATCGCGACCGCTTTGTGCTCTCGGCTGGCCATGGCTCGATGCTGATTTACTCGCTGCTGCATCTCACTGGCTATGAAGCCATGACGATGGAGCAGTTGAAGAACTTCCGCCAGATGGGTGCTCTCACTGCCGGTCACCCTGAATATGGCCATGTGCCAGGGGTTGAAACGACAACAGGACCCTTAGGCCAAGGCATTTCAACCGCCGTCGGCATGGCAATGGCCGAAGCCCATTTGCGGGCAACTTTGGGCGCGGATGTGTGCGACCACCGCACGTGGGTTATCGCTTCGGACGGCGACTTGATGGAGGGGATTAGCCATGAGGCGATTTCCCTAGCAGGCCACCTCCGCCTGAACCGCTTGATCGTCTTGTGGGACGATAATGAGATCTCCATCGATGGCGCCTTGTCGGTGGCCGAGACTGGCGATCAGCTTCAGCGCTTTGAGGCTGCCGGCTGGCAAACAAGTCGGGTTGATGGCCATAATCCAGTTGCGCTGGAAGCAGCCATGACCGCCGCTTTATCCTCTGATCGCCCGGTTCTGATTGCTTGCCGCACTCAAATCGGCTTCGGCTCCCCCAATTTGGCGGGAACCGCCAAGACCCATGGGTCGCCGCTTGGCGCCGGCGAGATTGAAGCAACACGCAAAGCGCTTAACTGGCCACATGCCCCATTCGTTGTGCCTAACGAAATTGTAGCTGACTGGCGTGCTGCTGGCAGTCGTGGGGCGAAAGCCCATGCCGATTGGCAAGCACGGATGGCGAATCGCGCGGATCACGCTGCAATCGATGACCTTTTGAACTCCAAGATTGACCCTGTGCAACTGCGCACCCTCATCGAAGCTCATTGCGCCACAATGGCGGACAAGGCCCCTTCGCTTGCGACCCGCGAGAGCTCTGGTGCAGCCTTGGAAGTGTTGGTTCCAGCCTTTGACCTGCTTATGGGCGGTTCGGCGGATTTGACCGGTTCGGTCAACACAAAAGTAGCTGGCATGAAGGGCTTTGGGGCAAACGCTTATCAAGAGCGCTATGTCCATTATGGCGTGCGCGAACATGGTATGGCGGCGGCCATGAATGGCATGGCCCTACATGGAGGCGTGGTGCCCTACTCTGGCACCTTCCTTGTGTTTGCCGACTATTTACGTCCAGCCCTGCGCCTCGGTGCCCTGATGGAAGTCCGCACCATTCATGTCTTGACCCATGACAGCATCGGCTTGGGCGAAGACGGGCCGACCCACCAGCCGGTTGAAACCTTGGCTTCCCTGCGGGCCATCCCAAATGTGAACGTATTCCGTCCTTGTGACCCCGTTGAAGTTGCTGAGTGTTGGGAATTAGCGCTGCTGACACCAAAGACGCCATCGGTCTTGTCCTTGACTCGCCAAAAGCTCGCCTTCCAACGTAAAGACGGGTCTCCAAGCAATCGCAGTGCACAGGGTGCCTATGTCTTGTCGCCAACGAGCCTGCCGGAAAAGGCGGTCTTGATCGCCACAGGTTCAGAAGTTGAGATTGCCATAAATGCACAGGCCAAATTGGCCGAAGCCGGGATTGGCGTGCGTGTGGTGTCAGCCCCTTGCCTCGAATTGTTTGAGAGCCAAACAGCAGCCTATCAGCACGAAGTCCTCGGTGGCGACCTGCCGAAGATCGCAATTGAAGCAGCCGTTCGCTTCGGCTGGGATCGCTGGATTGGACCGACGGGAACCTTTATCGGCATGAAGGGCTTTGGCGCGTCCGGGCCTTATCAAGCCCTCTACGCCCATTTCGGCATCACCAGCGAAGCCATTTGTGCAGCCGTTGAGGCGCTTGGCTGATCTTGGCTAAGCCACGCGTCTCAATCCTGATTGTCGCTTACAAAAGCCGGGCACATCTGCCGCGCTTGTTTGACTGTCTCGACGCGCAGTTGTTTCGCGATTTTGAAACCATTCTAATTGATAATGCCTCACCAGACGGGACCGATCCCGATGTGGCGACACGCGCGCGCGCGAGCCAATTTGTCGCGAATGCGCAAAACACAGGCTTTGCAGCGGCCAATAATCAAGCAGCCAGGCTCGCCCGTGGTCATTGGGTGATCTGCCTCAACCCAGATGCCTTTCCTGAGCCAGACTGGCTTGAGGCACTTATGGCTGCGACCAAGCGCTATCCGGATGTGACAGCCTTTGGCTCCACCCAGATTCTAGACGAGGACCCGCGCCTGTTGGATGGAGCGGGCGATGTTTATCATGCTTTTGGTATTCCGTTCCGAGGCGGCTATCGGAAGCCCTGGCCAAATAATCTAGCCGATGGTCAGACCTTTAGCCCGTGTGCAGCCGCTTCCATGTGGCGCGCAGACCAGTTCGCCCAATTGGGCGGCTATGAGGAGAGCTTCTTCTGTTATTGTGAAGACGTCGACCTTGGCTTTCGCCATCGTTTGGCGGGCGGGAAAGTTATTCAGTTGGCTGAAGCGCATGTCCGCCATATGGGCTCTGCATCGAGTGGTCGTTTGTCTGACTTTGCTGTCTATCACGGCACGCGGAACCGGCTTTGGACCTTCATCCGTAATATGCCGTCAGCGCTGTTCTGGGTGCTCCTTCTGCCCCATCTAGGGGCAACACTCTTACTGTGGGCGCACACGGCTTGGCGCGGCGCTGGCGGTGCCTATGGCCGTGGATTAGCAGATGGCCTCAAAGGGTGGGGCACCGCTTGGCAGGCCCGAAAAGTCATCCAAGCCAATCGCAAAGTCAGCCTAACAGGTTTAGCGCGCCAATTTGCGTGGTCGCCTTTAAGCCTCTTAAAGCGCGCCATTGTGCTGCGTCAGATCACTCAACTGTAACAGACTTCGCAAGGTTGCGGGGCTGGTCCACGTCTGTGCCTTTGGCCACTGCGACATGGTAAGCCAGCAAGTGGATCAAGGGCGAATAGACCATCGGGGCCACAAATGGATCGACTTTTGGTGCCTCAATCGTGTGGCGTGCGACATCGCCTGCTTCTTCAATCCCTAAAGCATCCGAGAACAAGGTGACACGACCCTTACGCGCCGCAATTTCTTGCACGTTGGAGATGGTCTTCTCAAACAAATGATCATGCGGAGCGATGGCAAAGACGGGTGTAACTTCATCGATCAAGGCAATCGGCCCATGCTTCAACTCACCCGACGCATAGCCTTCAGCATGAATATAGCTGATTTCCTTGAGTTTGAGCGCCGCTTCGAGAGCAATCGGATAAGCGGTGCCGCGGCCGATATAGAGGATAGACCGGGCGTGACTGGCTTCTTCTGCCGCTGCCGCAATGGTAGATTCAACCTTGAGAGCTTCGCGAATGAGGCGCGGGGTTTCCATTAGCAGATGGGCCAGACGCCGTTCTTCATCACGGTCAATCTTCTTACGAGCCAAAGCTGCGGCGACCGAGATCGCGGCAAGGGCCGACAATTGCGCCACAAAGGCTTTTGTTGAGGCAACGCCAATTTCGGGCCCGGCCAAGGTCGGCAACACAGCATCTGCTTCGCGTGCGATCGAGCTCTCGGGCACATTGACGACCGCAATTGTCTTCCAGCCATGACGCTTACACAGACGCAAGGCCTCTAAAGTATCAGCGGTCTCACCCGACTGGGAAATAAACAAGGCCGCGGCACGTCCAGCCGCTACAGGCTCACGATAGCGGAACTCTGAGGCGATGTCCGTTTCGCACGAAAGCCCTGCCACTTGCTCAAACCAATATTCGCCAACCCGACCTGCCAAATAAGCGGTGCCACAGCCGATGATCCACAATTGGTCAATCTGGGCGAAATCAACGCCAAAGTCGGGTAATGTCACGCGCTCTTCTAAAGGGTCGACATAATGTCCAATGGTGCGGGCGGCGGCATCAGGCTCCTCGTGGATTTCCTTCTGCATATAATGGCGATAATTGCCCTTTTCGACCGCAGCGGCACTTGCGGCGACAGATTTGACCGGGCGTTCAACCGAATTGCGTGCCACATCATAAATGGCATGGCTGGTCCGGCTTAGGACAACAAGGTCGCCCTCTTCCAAAAAGATGACGCGGTTGGTGAATGGGGCAACGGCAATCCCGTCAGAGCCCAAATACATCTCACCTTCGCCAACGCCGACCACCAAAGGGCTGCCTTGGCGCGCACCAATTAGCAAGTCCTCCTCACCCGTAAACAGGCAAGCAATCGCAAAAGCACCACGCACCCGCTTGAGCGCCTCAACCACCGCATCCTTTGGGCTCGAGCCCAAATCGAGCGCCCGTGACACCAATTGGGTTATGACTTCAGTGTCGGTTTCAGAATCAAAAGTACGGCCCTCGGCTTCGAGCTCTGCCCGAAGGGTGCGGAAATTCTCAATAATGCCATTATGAACCACCGCAACGCGACTGGTCGCGTGGGGGTGGGCATTACGCTCCGATGGGGCGCCGTGGGTGGCCCAGCGCGTATGGCCAATACCAATAAGGCCGGGCAGAGGCGACGCCACCAAGACATCTTCTAAATTCTTGATCTTGCCTTGGGCGCGGCGACGTTCAATCTTGCCATCGACCAAAGTCGCAATGCCGGCGGAATCATAGCCGCGATACTCAAGCCGCTTCAGCGATTCGATGAGGCGGGAAGTCACAGCCTCTTTGCCCAAGATTCCAATAATGCCGCACATCTATAAACGCCTTTCAAGTCTTGCGAGACTTATTTGAGTGCCGTGTAGATAGAAACCTTCACTCTGACGCGCCACCCCCTACTCTGTCACTCTTGGTGACAGCGCGTTGCACCCTTATTCTCAATCAAATGCGGTCAGGGCGCGGGCTTTGGATAGACTTGCTGGAGGAAACCCTCGACTTCCTTCGCCGTGGCGAGCGAAACCTCTTCCTGAGGCAAGTGACCAATATTTGGGTAGGCGACCAGCCTAGAACCCTTAATCTCTTGGGCAAAACGCTTGGCGTCTGCGAACGGAATCCAAGGATCCGCTTCACCCCAAATCACCAAGGTTGGCGCAGTAATGGTTGGGATTTGCTGATAAGCTGTGGGTGCATCAGGGCCCGCCCGCATGCGGGCCAACGTGGCTTGACGATTACCGTCGCGCATCAAAAGATCATGATAGCGCTGCACCATTTCTGGAGTCACCAAAGCATCATCCACCATCACTTGTTTGAGGTTGGCTTCAATCATGCCTTTGGTGGTGACACGGGAAAAAACGTCACCCACGATTGGAGCACGCGCCAAGCGAAAGATTAGGGGTGGCTTGCCTGTATCGCGGGGATAACCAGCTGCATCGACCAGAATAAGGCCTGCGACTTTCTCAGGGTAGGCCAATGCATAGCGCCAAGCCACGGCCCCACCCATGGAATTACCGCCCAAGACAAAGCGATCAACTTTGAAATGCTGGGCCAAATCGTCCACGACCTGCACATAGGTCGTGCCAGAGTAGACGCCACTTTTTGACGGGCCGGTCAGGCCGTGGGCAGGAAAGTCAAAACTGATCACCCGCCAATTATCTTTGAGTTGTCCCACCCAAGGCTCCCACGTATGGAGGGAAGCATTTGAGCCATGGGCGAGGATCAACACAGGTGCATCACGCTTACCTTCATCACGTACATGCAGGCGGACGCCATCACTAATGGTGATGAATTGCGAGGTTGGCGAAGTATAGCGAGCCTCAACGACCGCGCGAGGCAAGTCGGCGCTGCAAGCCACAGCCAACATGCCAACCAGAGTTACCCCTATCAAAGCTAAAAGTCGTTTGTGCATCGCGTCTGCCTCCCCAAGTATTTTTTGTCTACGTTTGCGGACTTTAGATCAAGCCTTTTACCAAGAGCCAATATTGGCGGCGCTGGCCCAAGGCTCCTGTGGGGCTAAAGGGGCACCACGTTGCAAGAGTTCAACTGAGATGCCGTCCGGCGAGCGAACGAACGCCATATGACCATCCCGCGGTGGGCGGTTGATGATCACGCCACGCGCCACCAGATGGGCGCATAGGCCATAGATATCGTCGACCCGATAAGCCAAATGGCCAAAATTGCGCCCGCCATCATAAGCATGCTCATCCCAATTATAGGTCAGTTCAACCATCGGCAAGCCGCCAGGTAAACCACTCTGCGGCGCCTCGCCTTGCGCTTTGAAACGATCTGCATCGACGGGGGCCGCTAAAAACACTAGAGTAAAGCGACCCTTCTCATTCTCGGTCCGACGAAGCTCAACCAGACCCAAGCCGCCGCAGAAGAAGTCCAACGCGGCGTCTAAATTGCCGACGCGGATCATAGTGTGCAGATATTCCATCTTCAGACCTTTCAAACAGTCACTTCTGTTGGGTAGCGCTCGTCGCGCGCTTGTTCTAGCGCGGCCTTGAGGGCCGCGGCAAATGCGACGCGTTCCGGCGGTGATAGACAGGTTGCTAAAGGCAGACTGGCCCCGCCGGCAGATAGGGTCACTTGGGTCTCATACTCGTTGAGTTCGTCTACAATAACGCGGGCAAAACTAGGGCTGACGCGCCACCATCCTACTTTGCCGCGATGACAGGTCTTAGAGATTGCCACTTGCGCGGCACTCACCTTCACGGTTTCGCATTCCCGAGCGCCCGCTTTGAAGTTCACCTTAAACGCCAGATAAACCAAGATGACATCCAACCCGAAAAAACCAATCACGGGCCAAGCGCCAATCGCAAGAAAGGCTAGCCCTGAGCAGAAGCTCATTGCCGCTAAGGACAGCATCACAATCCGAAAACCATTCACCGAGAGCGATCGGTTGGGGCGCAGCACGGCGTCCATGTAAATGGCGTCACGCTGATCAAATTCTGGCGCATCTGAAAGGGCAGTGATCGAAGTGCTCATTGTCCGTAAGCTAGCGCAATCTTTCCGAAAGCACAGTTGAAGAATGTAGTAAGTTTATGGCTTCTTGAAGGGGCTAGCGAGTAGGTCCACAATTGGCTATGGCGGGCATATGGCCACAAAAGCAAAAGTCACAAAATCGAAACTGAAGGTCGCCGAAATTGCAGCCCTCTATGCGCAATTGGCGGCAGAGCGCCCCGATCCACGCACCGAGTTGGACTATACCGACCCCTATACGCTGGTCGTGGCAGTTGCCCTTTCGGCTCAAGCGACAGATGTTGGGGTAAACAAGGCGACTAAACGCTTGTTTGCGGTGGCCGATACGCCCGAGAAAATGGTGGCTTTGGGCGAAGAAGGTGTCGCGAGTTACATCAAGACCATTGGTCTGTGGCGCAATAAGGCGAAGAATGTGATCGCTTTGTCTGAGCTATTGCTCGAAAAATATGATGGCGAGGTGCCCCAAAGCCGGGATGCTTTGACTGAGTTGCCAGGTGTCGGCCGCAAGACGGCCAATGTCGTACTGAACGAAGCCTTTGGTGAGCCCACGATCGCTGTAGACACCCATATTTTCCGCGTCTCAAACAGGACTGGCCTAGCCCCCGGAAAAAACCCAGATCAGGTTGAAGCCGTGTTGGAGCGCGTGACACCGGACGCCTACAAAAAGGGTGCGCATCACTGGTTGATCCTGCATGGCCGCTATGTCTGTGATGCTAGAAAGCCTGCCTGTTGGCGGTGTGGCATTGCGGAGATTTGTAAGTTCAAGGCCAAGACACCTAACCCCGCTGACGCCCCTAAAAAGACCAAACCCCCAGCGAAAAAGCCAGCGAAAAAAGTGACCAAATCGCCTGTTGTTTGAGGCTGTGCACCCCCAGTCGCCATAGGCCGATTCGCAGCCTATAAGCGGCGCTTCTGATTTGTGTTCACCCCGCCGGAGCCTCAAGCCATGTCAAAAATCCGTCCCGTCCGTAGGGCTCTAATATCGGTCTCGGATAAGGCAGGTCTGATAGAAACGGCGCAACAACTGGCCGATCAAGGGGTGGTTCTGGTTTCCACCGGCGGCACCAGCAAGGCCTTGGCAGCAGCTGGCTTGGCCGTCATCGATGTGGCGGATGTGACAGGCTTTCCCGAAATGATGGACGGCCGGGTGAAGACCTTGCATCCCGCTGTGCACGGCGGCTTGTTGGCCCTGCGCCATGTTGCCGATCATGAAGCTGCGATGACCCAGCATGGGATCGAGGGGATCGATCTCTTGTGGGTCAATCTCTATCCGTTTGAGGCGACTTTGGCGTCTGGTGCAGATTTTGAGACCTGTATTGAGAATATCGATATTGGCGGGCCTGCCATGATCCGGGCAGGGGCGAAGAATTTCGACTGGTGTGCTGTGGCAACCGATCTGGGCGATGTTCAAAAGATCTTAGCTGACATGACAGCCCATGGCGGCACTCAAGAGATCACCCGCAAGCAATTGGCCGCGAAAGCCTATGCCCGCACCGCTGCTTATGATGCCGCGATTTCGGGCTGGTATGCGGGTCAAGTTGGTGAAGCCTCACCCGATTGGCGCGCCTTTGGTGGTCCGAAAGTCCAAAGTCTACGCTATGGCGAAAACCCGCATCAAGTCGCAGCTTTTTATGCCACCACCGAGAAGCGTCCTGGCGTGTCCACCGCGCGTCAATTGCAAGGCAAAGAGCTCTCCTACAATAATCTCAACGATACAGATGCCGCCTATGAATTGGCCGGTGAGTTTGATTCAAGCGAGGCCGCTGCCGTGGCCATCATTAAGCACGCCAACCCGTGCGGGGTCGCGATCGGGTCATCACTGACAGACGCTTACTTGCGCGCTTTGGCCTGTGACCCGGTTTCAGCTTTTGGCGGCATTGTGGCCTGTAACCGCAAATTGGATGGCGCAGCGGCTGAAGAGATCGTCAAAATCTTTACCGAAGTCGTGATTGCTCCCGATGCCGATGAAGATGCGCAGGCGATCTTTGCCAAGAAGAAAAACCTCCGCCTCTTGCTGGCTGGTGGCCTGCCAGATCCAACCCAAGCAGGCCTGACCTTCCGCACTTTGGCTGGCGGCTTTTTGGTCCAGAACCGCGATACCGGACGCATTATGGCACCCGACCTGAAAGTCGTGACCAAGCGTGCCCCAACTGCGCAAGAGCTGACCGACATGCTGTTTGCCTTCCGGGTTGCCAAGCATGTGAAGTCCAACGCGATTGTTTATGCCAAGGACGGTGTCACCGCTGGCATTGGCGCGGGGCAGATGAACCGTCGCGACTCCGCGCGGATTGCTGCGGTTCGCGCCGTCGAAGCAGCGGAGACAGCCGGGTGGAGCCAAGCGGCGACCATCGGGTCGGCTTGTGCATCGGATGCCTTCTTCCCCTTTGCTGATGGCTTGTTACGGGCGGTCGAGGCCGGCGCGACGGCGGTTATCCAACCCGGCGGCTCGATCCGCGATGATGAAGTGATTGCTGCAGCGGACGATGCGGGCATCACCATGGTGTTCACGGGCATGCGCCACTTCCGGCACTAGAGGCGGGGATGATGAAGAAGTTTCCTCGCGAAACCTTAGACGCGCGCGCACAACGCCTGCTTCCTTTCTGCCAAATTGTTCGGCCAGAGGGGCAAGGCCCGTTTCCGACCGTATTTTTGTTTCACGGGTGTGGCGATCCCGATGGTCCACAACCGGGCTATGCCAAAGCGGCGGCGGCCAAGGGCATCGCCAGTGTCGTGGTGGATTCCTACCGCCCTCGCAGCATCAGTCTGATAGAAGCACGCATGCTTATTTGCTCGGGCATGCGTCTCTGGGGGCGGGAGCGTGCGGGTGACCTGATTTCGCTCATGCATTGGGCCCGCAGCCAAGACTGGGTGCGTGCAGACCGTCTTGCTGCAGCAGGCTGGAGTCATGGCGGGTGGACGGTGATGGATGCCCTCGCCCTCGGTCCCGAAGTGGCGGAGTTTGCAGACCTTGAGAATGTACCCGCCGATCCACTTCAAGGACTAGCCACAGTGTTTTTGGTTTATCCTTGGTGCGGCCTTGGGGCCCAAACGCTGCGCCGGGGCTGGCAAAAATCCATCCCGGCTTTCCTGATGCTGGGTGAGAATGACACCTTATCGGGCACGCTATATCCCCTTAGAGCTGCCGACAAAGTTCGCAGTGGCGGGTCGCCGGTCGAGACCCATATTTATCCCGGTGCCACCCATTCCTTTGATGAAGAAACCTCGGTCAATCCAACTTTTCGGTTCAACCCAACGCAAGCCGGTGATGCACAAGCGCGCTTTGCTGACTGGATGGCTCGTCAACTGGTTTAGAGAAGCACGCGCGGGTTCATAATATTCTTTGGGTCAAAGCTGGCCTTAATTGCGCGCATGAGGGTCAAATGAGCTTCTGGCTCTCGCCGCAGAAACTCATCGCGACGGCTGATGCCAATGCCATGTTCGGCCGATATGGAGCCGTTGAACGACATGGCCACATCGTGGATCGCCTCATTCATCTGCGGCACCAAGGCCTTATAGGCCTCCGCCGTCATCGTGATGGGCTGGATCACATCATAATGAATATTGCCATCGCTACAGTGCCCAAAAGCCACAATGCGCGCACCCGGTGCTACTTTTTCCGCTGCCGCATCGGCTATCGTCAAAAAAGCCGGGATCTTGGAGACGGGGACCGAAACGTCGTGCTTCGCCGCCACGCCTTCCGGCTTTTGGCACGCACTCATCTCCTCGCGTAGATACCAGAAGGCCTTTGCCTGCGCCTCATTCTGGGCCACGACCGCATCGAGGACCAGCCCTGCTTCAAGGGCTGAGGCGAGCGCCTCTTCCACCTTCTCAACCAAATCGGCATTGGCCCCCTCAAACTCTACCAAGGCCAACCAAGGCGGGACATCGGCGAAAGGAACCCGCACATTGGCAATGTTTTTGAGCGCGAGCGAGACACCCAGATTGTTCATCACTTCAAACGCGGCCACCGCTGCGGTCTCGGCCTCGAGGCGATGCAGCAATTCGACCGCTTGCTCAGGCGTCTCTAAGGCCAAAAGTGCCACCGTCGTGTGGCGAGGTTGGGCAACCAGCTTCAGGGTCGCAGCGGTAACCAGACCCAAAGTCCCCTCAGCCCCAATGAACAAATGTTTGAGGTCATAGCCCGTATTGTCTTTGCGCAAGGCTGACAAACCTTCGTACAGCGACCCATTCGGCAACACTGCCTCAAGCCCCAATATCTGAGCGCGCATCATGCCGTGACGACGCACATGGACGCCACCGGCATTGGTTGAGATGAGACCGCCAATGGTGGCAGACCCTTCTGAAGCCAAGCTCAATGGGAAGCGCTTGCCGATTTGACGCGCCGCGTCCTGCACGCGCGTTAAGATCACCCCGGCTTCAGCAACCAAGGCATCGTCAATCGGATCGACCGAGCGAATGGCAGTCAGGCGCTTGGTGGAAATCAGCACTTCCCCTTGAGGAATTTGAGCGCCCACGAGGCCTGTATTGCCGCCTTGCGTGGTTACTGCCAGACCCGCTTCATTGCATTGGCTCAGGATCATTTGCGCCTCAGCGGTTGAGGCGGGCATCAGCAAGATCGGCGCAGCCCCACTCCAGCGGTCGCGCCACTCAATCAAATGTGGGGCGATCAAGTCGGGGTCCTCCGTCCAGCCTTGCGGCCCGACGAAATCTTTAATGCGGGTCAAGGTCGAAAATTGCGCGTCCATTTGCGGCCTATCGTTTCGTGATGAAAAGGGGGCGTTAGAGCCCGTGATACTTGCGGTACCAATCCACAAAGGCATTCACGCCGACTTGAATAGGTGTGGAGGGCTTATAGCCGATTGCCGCGACAAGTGCAGTAACATCTGCGGAAGTATCGGGAACATCACCGGGCTGGAGCGGCAGCATTTCTAAGATCGCCTTCTTGCCCACCGCATTTTCGATGGCGGCTATGTAGTCTGCTAACAAGACCGGACTGTTGTTGCCGATGTTATAGATACGAAACGGCGCTGACGAGGTGGATGGGTCGGGAGCGTCGCTATTCCAATCTGGGTTTGGCGCAGCAATCTGGTCGCTGATGCGAACCACACCTTCCACAATATCGTCGACATAGGTGAAGTCGCGGCTGTGATGGCCAAAATTAAAAACCTGAATCGGCTCTCCAGCGACGATCGCCTTCGTAAATAGATAAGGTGACATATCCGGCCGACCCCAGGGTCCATAAACCGTGAAGAACCGCAGACCTGTGGTCGGAAGTCCGAACAAGTGGCTGTAAGAATGGGCCATCAGTTCATTGGCGCGCTTGGTGGCTGCGTAAAACTGCAATGGATGGTCTGCGCCATTGGTTTCAACAAAGGGCATATGGGTATTGCCGCCATAGACACTCGACGTGCTGGCATAGGTCAGATGCGCAATTTTGTGGGCCCGACAGGCCTCCAGAATATTGGTGAAGCCAACGATGTTAGACGCAACATAAGCGCGTGGATTGTCTAACGAATAGCGCACGCCGGCTTGGGCGGCCAAGTGGATTACGCGGTCAAATTCATGGTCCGCAAAACACGCGTCGACTGCGGCATGGTCGGCCAAGTCGGCTCGGATTAAAGTAAAACTGCCTGGTGCTTCTTCAGCCACAGTTTCTAACAACGCCAAACGGGCTTCTTTTAGGGCAGGGTCATAATAATCATTGACGACATCGAAGCCCACGACATCGTCGCCGCGCCGCACCAAAGCAGCAGCAGTGTGAAACCCAATAAAGCCGGCAGCCCCAGTGACCAGCACGCGCATCTTTCCGTCCCTCACACTTGGGCCAAAAGTCAGGCGGCACCCGCTTACTGCAGCGCCGTCGACCAAACCCTTTGCCCACCCGCACATCATCGCTGGATTGGTGCGTTAATGCCACTGTCTCAAGCAGACAACATGACCTAGCAGGTAATTGTTACAGGGCTTGCCCGTCTGTTAGAGTGCCACAGGTTTGACGGAGGGGGACAGATCATGTCTGCAATCTGGCGGCAGTGGTTGACGGTGTGGTGCTATTTGGTTCTGGGTCTGGGCGTCATCTTTGCCGGTAGCGCTTGGCCGCAGACCGATGCGGCAGTCCGCCTTTTCTATGATGTGATTTATTGGCCCTTGGATGGGCAGAGCGGGTGGCACGAAAGCTTGCGCCTCACTGCAGCCATTCTCGGTGCCGTGATGATGGGATGGGCGCTTACCCTGCTGACACTCGTCCAAACGGCCTTGAAGCAGCCAAATCTGTCGCTCTGGCGTCCCATGACAGGAGCAATTTTGGTTTGGTGGGGTGTCGACAGCAGCATTTCTATGGCCCTGAACACGCCGGGAAACGCCATTTCTAATACCGGATTCTTATTGCTTTATCTGATCCCAGTTTTCGCAAGCGGTGTTCTTAAAAAGCAGGCCTGAACTTAGTCGGCATCCATTTTCAAGGCAGCGATGAAGGCTTCTTGCGGGATATCGACGCTGCCGAATTGGCGCATACGCTTCTTGCCTGCCTTTTGCTTATCCAACAGCTTGCGCTTGCGGCTGGCGTCACCGCCATAGCATTTCGCCGTCACATCCTTGCGCATGGCCGAGATGGTTTCCCGCGCAACCACGCGGCCACCAATAGCGGCCTGAATGGGGATTTTGAACAAATGCTGTGGGATCAGGTCCTTCAGCTTCTCGCACATCGAGCGCCCACGCATTTCAGCACGGCCCGAATGCACCAACATCGACAGGGCATCTACTGGCTCTTCATTCACGAGAATGGACATTTTGACCAGATTGCCGGGCTTATAATCCTCAATCGTATAGTCGAACGAGGCATAGCCTTTTGAGATACTTTTCAAGCGGTCATAGAAGTCAAAGACGACTTCATTCAACGGCAGCTCATAGACCAACATCGCACGCGTGCCGACATAGGTTAGTTCGCGCTGGTTGCCGCGGCGATCTTGGCACAGTTTCATAATGCCACCCAGATATTCGTCTGGGGTAAGGATGGTGGCTTTAATCCAAGGCTCTTCAATTGCCTCAATTGCCATGACGTCCGGCATGTCGGCTGGATTGTGCAGATGCAGCGTCTCGCCATTCTTCATCTTGATCTCATAGACAACCGAAGGGGCCGTCGCGATCAGGTCGAGGTTAAACTCACGGCTCAGGCGCTCTTGAATGATCTCCAAATGCAAGAGACCGAGGAAGCCACAGCGAAAGCCAAAGCCCAGAGCCGCACTGGTTTCCATTTCATAAGAGAAACTGGCGTCATTCAGGCGAAGCCGACCCATAGCGGCGCGCAAATCTTCAAAATCGGCGGCATCAACCGGGAACAGGCCACAGAACACCACCGGCTGGGCGGGCTTAAAGCCCGGAAGCATGCTGGTTGTCTGACGACGTTCTTCTGTGATCGTGTCACCAACCGCGGCGTCAGCCACTTCCTTGATCGAAGCGGTCAAGAAGCCGATTTCGCCGGGTCCTAATTCGTCTACCTCGGTAATCTTGGGCTTAAAAACGCCGACGCGGTCGAGGCTGTAATTCGCCCCCGTCGCCATCATGCGGACCTTCATGCCCTTTTTCATCACGCCATCAATGATGCGGACCAACACCACCACGCCTAAATATTGGTCGTAATAAGCGTCCATCAACAAAGCCTTCAACGGCGCATCACGGTCACCCGTCTTGGGTGGTGGCAGCCGGGTAATGATGGCTTCCAAGACGTCTTCAATGCCGAGGCCCGTCTTGGCTGAGATCATGACCGATTGCGACGCATCAATGCCAATCACTTCTTCAATCTGGGCTTTAACGCGATCAGGTTCTGCGGCAGGCAAATCAATCTTGTTCAGGACCGGTACGATCTCAAGATCTGCATCAATCGCTTGATAGACATTGGCCAAGGTCTGGGCTTCCACACCTTGGCTGGCGTCCACCACCAAGAGCGCGCCTTCGCAGGCTGCGAGAGAACGCGACACTTCATAGGCAAAGTCGACATGGCCCGGGGTGTCGATCAGATTCAGGATATAGTCTTGACCTTCGCGCTGGAACTCGAGACGCACGGTTTGCGCCTTTATCGTGATGCCGCGCTCCCGCTCAATATCCATGCTGTCGAGTACTTGTTCCTTCATCTCCCGCTGGGTGAGACCGCCGGTCAATTGAATTAGGCGGTCTGACAAAGTGGACTTGCCATGGTCGATATGGGCAACGATGGAGAAATTACGGATGTTTTCACGGGGAGTCATGGGGTCGACATAGCCTGACAGGCCCGCAGGGGAAAGGGCCAGATACCGTTAAGCAATCAATCAGCCCTCTGCTCGCGCAGATGGAAGATCAATACTTGCTCAGGGGCCGTCAAAGGAAGGCCTAGGCCCACCTCTTGTAGAAGTCGACCCGGCAGCACTTGGCCCTCCCCTGTTAAATCCAAAGCCTCCACACTCGAGCCCGCTGACCAAGAGCGGAATTTGCTTGGCCAAACCAGTTTCAAGCGATAGCTCCTGTCTGGGTCGAGGCCGTGGAACAAGACGCGCGGCAAGAGACGTTGCACCTGACTTCGCATAATCGCGATAGAGAAAATGGCCTCGGTCTGATCTTGCGCGATCACGCCCATGCCCATCAGCTCGTCGGAAGCATTTAAACGCACGAGATTGCCCGTGTGCAGAAGGTCTCGGTGGGCTTTATGGCATGCAATCGCTTCTTTCAGGGTCGCAAGCTCTGCTTCCGACTCTTCCAACAGATTGAGTTCAAGGCCCATATGGCCAATCATCGCGGTCCCCGCCCGCATTGCCATCGACAACGTCCGGCCTGTGATATGGCAGCGGCGCGGCCCGACATGGGCACCTAGAACTTCCAGCGGGAAGAAAAAGCTCGCCCCGCGCTGAATATCCTGACGGTCGAGTGCGTCATTGCTGTCCGACGTCCAAATCCGGTCGGTATAGCTCAACACCCCATAATCAGCGCGCGCGCCGCCCGACGCACAGGATTCAAACTCAACGCTGGGGTGGGCGACGCGCAGGCGCTGCAATAAGGCATAAAGCGCATCAACTTGGGCATGTGAACGCTGATAGCCGTGGTGATCACCTGGATGGCTGATGTCGCGGTTCATGTCCCATTTGACATAACCGATATCATGATCACGCAACACGGCATCGATCCGCTCAAACAGATAATCTGAAACCTCTGGCCTGGAGATATCTAGAACGAGTTGATTTCGAAACGGCACTTGCTCCACATGGGCTAAACCCAGCACCCAGTCGGGATGGGCGCGATAGAGGTCAGAATCAGGATTGACCATTTCAGGCTCAAACCAAATGCCCATCTCCATGCCAAGGCCGGTGACATAATCGATCAGCGGCTTTAGGCCCTCGGGATAGACATCTGCTGACACATACCAATCACCCAGCCCTGATGTGTCATCCCGCCTTGAACCAAACCAGCCATCATCGAGCACAAAGCGCTCTACCCCCACCGCTGCGGCGCGATCCGCTATGGCTTTGAGGCGGTCTAGATCGTGGTCGAAGAATACAGCTTCCCACGTATTATAATGAACGGGGCGCACTTTGGCGCGGGTCTGCGGTCGTAAGATTTGACGGCGGACATGGGCATGAAAGCGCTGGCTTAGGTCAGAGAGGCCTTCACGGCTGTAGGCCGCATGAATGGTTGGCGCGTGGAAGGTTTGGCCCTGCTCTAACCGGATTTCACCGGCACCTAGCAATGCGCCGAGGCCCGCAAAGACCCGACCATCATGGAGACTATCCACCCGGATACGATGATTGCCGCTCCAGCCCAGATGCAAGCCGTAAGCCTCACCTTGGCCTTCATCGGTGGAAGCGCCGCATAAAATGATAGCGGGAAGACCGTCATGCGAGGTGCGGCCCCGGCGGCTTTCACGCAAATAGGTGCCAGCAAAGCGCTTGATCCGTTCGCGCTGAAATTCCAAGGCCCAGCGCCCTGTAAAGCCGATTAGATCCGTCATGTGTTTGGCGACGGGCAGCACCGCTGTGGCGCATTCACTGACTTCAAGTGGGCCTTCGCCCAGATTTGTCAGGGCGGAACTGACAGTTAGAACACCCGTTACAGCGTCGAGGCGTAAATCATAGGTCAGATCAATTTTGGTGTTGTCATCGTGGCAGAAAATCTGAATGCGGTCGCCTTCAAGCGTGGCCTCTGTCACCACAAACCGGATACCCCAATCTTGCCCGGCGCGGTGAACAACAATGCCAGATGGGCCGAGCAGACCGAGGCCTGCCTCCATCGCCAAGGACGCATCGACAAACACATCGGCACTGCCCGGCCCGCCCTGATGGCTGGCGAGTGCCTTTAGAATGTTAGGATCGACATCATCGGGCAATCTTGGGCCCCAATGCAGGATTGTCGGCGGAGATCCCGGCTTTACCGCCACAACCAAACTCGCCCCACCGCCATGCAGGATCAGATTATCCATCGTGTTGTTGTTCCTAAAACCATGTGTTGCAAGTTGTTGAGCGAAAGCCCGCTTTTATTTTCCATTTCCGAAGCTTGCCTCAGGGGGAAGGGCTTACTAGTGTCAGCGGCTAAAGAAAAGGCAAGGGGGAAATGCCATGTTTCAAGGCAGCGCGTCGGCGTTACAAATCGGTATTTTCTTCGGGCTAACCGCCCTCATCGCAATCTTGACCTATTGGAAAGTTCATGGCGCAGGGGCTGGCCATAAGGATCGGCAAAAGGACGGCGGAACCACCCGAGAGGTCTTTCTCGCAGGGGGTGGCTTGTCTTGGCTGTTTGTTGCAGGCGCCATCACCCTAACCAATCTGTCAACTGAGCAATTGGTCGGTATGAATGGCAACCAGATGTTGCTGTTGGCGTGGTGGGAGATTTGCGGCTTCTTTGGTCTCCTCATTTTGGCATTTGTCTTTGTGCCCATCTATTATCGGAATAATTGTACCACCGTGACGGAGTTGTTGGAGAAGCGCTATAAGGGAGGCAGTATCCGCACCGTCATTTCCGCGCTTTTCCTGATCGGCAATGTGTTGATCTATTTGCCAGCGGCGCTTTATAGCGGCAGCTTATTTCTGCAATCCATGTTTGGTGTCGAGTGGTCGCTTTTGTGGTTTGCGGCACCGATGGCCATTATCGCGGCGATTTATACTATCACCGGCGGCTTGCGGGCGGTGGCGGTGATGGACACCTATTCAGGCATTGGTGTTTTGGCGATTGCGTTTCTGGTTGTGATCTTGGCAATGGCCGCAGTTAACTTTGATCTGGTTTCCGGCGTCCCTGAAGAGCGCATTTCGATGATCGGCTCTTTCACCTCGCCCATTCCGTTCCACACCCTGTTTACCGGCATGTTGTTCATCCAAATCTTCTATTGGTCGACCAACCAAAACATCACCCAAAAGGCCATGACGGCCCCCACCGTGCAAGAAGCCCAGAAAGGGGTTTTGGCTGCTGCTTTCGTGCGTATCCTGATCATCCCCGCAATCGTGGTGATCCCAGGTGTTGTAGCTTACAAGCTTTTCGGCAGTGTAGGAGATGCCGCTTACGGCAAGCTCGTGGCCCACGTATTGCCGTCCTGGATGTCGGGTGCCTTTGCGGCCATGATGGCCGCTGCGGTGATCGCCCATACCAGCGCCATCCTCAATTCCAGCGTCGCCCTATACTCCATCGACTTTCATGAGAAGTTCATCGGCGTCGTGAAGAACCACTGGCGCTTGGCAGCCATTGCCTCCGCCGTTTTGACAGTGACCTCCATTGCGCTGGTACCCGTGTTCCAGAATGCCAAGAGCATCATCAATCTCCTGCAAGAGTTGAACGGCCTCTTCTCCATGCCCATTCTGTCGGCCTTTATCGCTGGGCTGTTGTTCCGCAATGTCGATGCGCGGGCCGCGATTGCTGGCCTCATCTTCGGATTCTTCCTATATGGCTTCCACAATTTCGTGCTCTACAAGCCCGACACCTTGTTTGTAGGTGAGACTTTCTACCAGCACATTGGCCTTTATTGGCTGCACTATATCGACGTGATGCTGATCGTATTGATCACCTCGGTCATCACAGCCTTGAGCGTCAACCGCTTTGTGTTTGGCAATAAGGCCGTGTTCATTTTCAGCGCTGAGGGGCGCGCAATGAGGACGTCGGAACCATGAGCGGCAAAATCCTTGTTATTGATGAGGGAACCACCTCCACCCGCGTGATGTTGTTTGAAGCCGATGGCACCTGCCTCGGCAGCGCGCAACGGCCTTTGACCCAACATTATCCAGCACCTGGACTGGTTGAGCACGATGCCGAGGAAATCTGGACCCTCACTTTGGCCTGTGCGCAGGAGATGGTGACGAAGGCTGGCGGAGCTTTGGCTATTGCCGGGATTGGCATCACTAACCAGCGCGAAACAATCGTGTTTTGGGACAAGGCGACGGGCAAGCCCTTGGCCCCTGCCATTGTGTGGCAAGACCGTCGCACGGCAGATCTGTGTCAGGCTCTGAAAGATCAAGGCCAGGAGCCCATCGTGCAGGCCAAGACCGGCCTCTTGCTTGACCCCTATTTCTCAGGCTCCAAGATTGGTTGGGCTTTGAGCAATTGGCCGCAACTCAAAGCAGCAGGGGACAAGCTCGCAGTCGGAACCATTGAGAGCTATCTGGTCTATCGCTTGACTGGTGGTGCCCACATTTCAGATGCCACCAATGCCTCACGCACCGCGCTGATGGCGATTGGCAGTGCGGGCTGGGACGATGGCTTGTGTGACCTATTTGGGGTGCCCCGCACCATTCTGCCCCAGATCGTCGATTGCGCCGGGCCGTTAGGCCAAACGCTGCCAGAGCTGTTCGGTGGCTCCATTGCTATTTCCGGCATGGCCGGCGATCAGCAAGCCGCGACCATTGGCCAAGCTTGCCTAGAACCCGGCCAGACCAAAGCGACTTTTGGCACCGGTGCCTTTGTCCTGACCCAGACCGGGCGGACGCTACCGCAATCCAAGAACCGTTTGCTCGCGACCATCGCCTGGCAATTGGACGGCGTGCGCCATTATGCGCTGGAGGGCTCGGTCTTTGTTGCCGGAAGCCTGATGCAATGGCTGCGCGATGATTTGGGCTTGATCGAGCGGGCCTCTGACTCCGAAGGCTTAGCCCGCGCTGTGCCGGACAATGGCGGGGTCTATCTCGTGCCTGCCCTGTCTGGCCTTGGTGCACCACATTGGCAGCCCCATGCCCGCGGGGCGATCCATGGCCTCAGCTTCTCAGCCAAGAAGGCCCATGTGGTGCGTGCGGCCCTAGAGGCCATGGCACACCAGACCTTTGACCTGAAGACCGCTTTTGCGGCTGACGGGGCCGACTGGGCCGAAGTCCGCATTGATGGCGGCATGGTCGCCAATAACTGGATGGCCCAAGATCTGGCCGACATTCTGGCCATTGATGTGGAGCGCCCGCGCTTTATCGAGACAACGGCCTTGGGTGCTGCCATGCTCGCCGGCGTTGGCTGTGGCCTTTATGGCTCGCTCGAAGACGCTTCGGTCATGCGGGGCCAAGTCGAACGCTTTAGCCCTGACATGGCCGCAAATGTACGTCAGACCCGCCTCAGCGGTTGGGCCGATGCCCTAAAGCGCGTCCTCGCTTAAGTCTCTAGATTCAACGTCCTGACAAGCACTCACGTCTTTTTGACAAGGGTACTTGACATAGCCTTGCCGATGTGTGACAAGCGTCCTTGTCATAATAGCAAGGAAACCTGACATATGTCTGCAACTGAAAAGCCAAAAGCCATCTTCTCCCCAAGATGGCTCGTCAGCGTCGCAGCCCTCGCAGTCTGTGGCGCAGTTTTCGGCTATCTGACCGGCGACTGGTTTGCCGAGCGCTTTCCAAATGGCGGCGGCTTTGGCTATTTGGCTGAGCAGGGGTACCCGCCCCTCACGATCATCAGTCTCTTCTTCGGCTGTATCTTGCTCCTCATCTATGTCTGCTCCGCGATCATCTATGCTCTGGCCATTTTCAACAAGGGTATTGCCGCTAACCGGGCCCTCACGGGTGGCCTTGGAAATAGCCCGTCGTCTCGCAAAGCCTATCCCTATATTCTCCTCTTTTACGTCGCCTATGCGGCGGTGTTCGGCGTCTTGACGCTCTATGAGGTCCCCCCAAATCCTCCCACCAGTTTGGCTTGGCCCATGTTCTTGATTGGCATGGCCAGTGGCGTTGCCATGGTTTGGAGCGGGTTGAAGCTCTGGTTCCTGCTGGACGAATTCTTCCGGGCGATTTGGGTCGAGGCCTGCGCCCTAGCCTCCTTCCTGATGCTGATGATTGTTTTGGTTGTTGGAAGTGCGATCTCAGTTGGCCTGATACCAGAGGTCACACTCTACACTGGCCTAGTCCTCTACCAAGTCATCTATCTGATCGCTTACGGCTATGTGGCAGGCAAGCGTGACCCCAATATGCTCGAAATGGGGGAACCAGAGGACGCATGAAAAACCGTCTCAAAGTTCTCCGTGCTGAGCGGGACTGGTCACAATCTGATCTTGCTGACGCGCTCGACGTCTCCCGCCAAACCATCAACGCCTTGGAAACAGGGAAATACGATCCCTCCCTGCCCTTAGCCTTCAAGATTGCGCGCCTATTTGCGTTGCCGATTGAGGCCATCTTTGAGGATACCCCATGAACGATACCTCCTCCTTGCCCGAAAAGGCGAAATGGTCACGACAGACCAAGATCAATGTCTATATTGTCGGTTCCCTTCTTGCTGGCGGTGCAATTGGTTTCTTCTTGCCCTTCAACGAGGCAAACGGACCAAGCGGCCTTTTGGTCGGGCTAATCAGTTTGGCCATGATTATTGGGGTCTGGGCGACAATCCATTATACCAAACTTTTGGACGAGTTAGCCCGTCAGACCCATGAAGTCGCCTTCTATTGGAGCGCGGTGTTTTCCCTCGCGATTTGCTTTGTTCCAATTGCTGCCCTCATCGGCTTCCCCAAGTTTGAACTGCCTAGCTTGGAGATTATGCTCGGCACCAAAACCCATGCCTTCGCTGCCGGCATGGCCGCGTCCATTCTGGTCCTTCTTGTATCTTACTTCGCCGTTTGGACGCACCTATGGCTCAAACGAAACAGGGCCTGAGCCAGCCCACCCTGACTTTGCCCTACCTCCCAACCCAACCTTAACGCATAAGAGGATTATGATGATGAAAAAGACTCTATTCGCAGCCCTGTCGGCCTTCAGCTTTGCTCTTTTCCAAGCTCCCTCGGTTCTGGCACAGCCCGCAGCGGCCCCCGTTGCAATGCCGGCCGCCAGCCAAAAGGCAACGCCCGCCATGTGGGTGGTGAAAGATAGCGACACCACAATCTATCTGTTCGGGACCTTTCACTTAATGGCCCCCGGCATCGATTGGAACCATGGCAAAGTGAAAGCCGCCTTCGAAAGCGCCGACAGCTTGCACCTTGAGATCGCCAATTTGGAGACCGAGGCCCCAATCATTGCCAATCTAATGGCCACCAAGGGCCAATTGCCCCCCGGCAAGACGATTTATGATGGCCTCACAGACGCCCAAAAGACGGCCTTAAGCACCATCATTGCACAAAGCGGCTTTCCGCCCCAAGCCATCCAGCAAATGCAGCCTTGGATGGGAAGTCTGATCTTGGCACTCGGCCTCTATCAAAAGCTGGGTCTAGACCCGACCCAGGGTGTCGACAAAACCCTCGACGGTTTGGCACGTGCGGCAAACAAGCCTGTGGAAGGCTTTGAAACCGGTGCAGAGCAAATTGGCTTCTTCGCCAATTTGACCGACCAACAGCAAAAGGCGATGCTGGTCTCAACCATCGAAGATTGGGACCAAGCCACGACTATGCTGAACGACATGATTGATGCGTGGAAGACGGGTAATGCGGACAAGCTGGGTGAATTGATGAACACCAGCCTTCGCACCCAACCCGAATTGGCCAAACTGATTTTGGCGGATCGCAACCAGCGCTGGGCCGAATGGGTCTCCGCCCGCATGGCTAAGCCCGGCACGGTGTTCGTGGCCGTAGGTGCCGGTCATTTGAGTGGCCCTGACAGCGTGCAGGCCTTCTTGCAGCAAAAGGGCATCAAGTCCACGCGGGTTGAAACGAAGTAAGTCTTTGCGGAGGCGGAGCCTGCGGCAAAGGGAGTTCTGGATAAAACTCTTCTTTCAATCAACCCTGTCATCCCCGCCGCAGCGCAAGCGGAGCGCGGGGACCCCCAAGGAGCGCGCAGCACTAGCTGCGCATGTCACCGCGAACAGATGCGCAGCTAGTGCTGCGCGCTCCATCCCAACACCCATAGCCCCGCGCGGAAAACCACCG
>VYKU01000018.1_pt1 | contig 109085 bp, 106 predicted proteins | sample 5114491 | NCBI WGS metagenome assembly VYKU01 (sample SAMN12291796, study PRJNA351875) | freshwater metagenome | isolation source: freshwater lake | place: USA: Michigan, Gull Lake | collected 2011-07-05 | reverse complement strand
CCCCGCGCCGGCACCGGCGCCCGCCCCTGTGGCGGCACCCGCTCCGGCCCCGGCCCCGGCCGCTGCACCGGCTGCCCAGATCCAGCGCAACTTCCTCGTCTTCTTCGATTTCAACGAATCGACGCTGACGCCGGAAGCCTCGCGCATCATCCAGCAAGCCGCCACGACCGCCCGCCAGGGCAACGTGACGCGCATCACGGCGACGGGCCACACCGACACGTCGGGCTCGCCGCAGTACAACCAGCGCCTCTCCGAGCGTCGCGCCGACGCCGTCCGCGCCGACCTGGTCCGCCAGGGCATCCCGGCAAGCCAGATCGTCACGATCGGTCGCGGCGAAAGCGAACTGCGCGTGCGCACTGCCGACGGTGTGCGCGAGCCGCAGAACCGCCGCGTGGAAATCGTTCTCCAGTAACGGTTTCGGGCTTCCAAACGGCAAAAGGGCCGGTCGCAAGACCGGCCCTTTTTGTTTGTCCCGAAAGCCATGGCGAAGCCAAACCGCCCCGCCAACAGAAATAGTCCTTAGGGTGCCAGTGCGTACTGCATCGCCGGGTCGCGGCCGCACACTTCGCCCACACGCATCATGCCGCCTTTGACTCTGGCTTCGACATGTTCGCCAAGCTTGCCGCGCGGAATGTCGGCCACGTCGGAGAACTGCTTGACCGTCTCCTCGCAGAAGCTTTGGCTGGCCATCGAGCGGTTGGACGCGTCGTTGGCAAGGGCGGTCGTGAACGTGTCGTAGCGGCGCTGCGGATTGCCCGTACCGAGCCGCGCAAAATGCTGCTGCAGCACGCGATTGTAGCGCTGCAGTTCGGCGCTGTGCCGGTCCATGAAGGCATTGTAGTGGCCGCTCTGGTCGATAGCGCGCACGCAGGACAATGTCGCGACCATCAATTCGGTCTGCAGCACGCGCGCCTTGACGGCGATGGCCTCGTCGCGCGTCAAGCATTGCTGCTGGGCATAGGCCAAGCCCGAACCAAGGCTCAGCGCAACGACGGCAGTGCTTAGGGTTCGGGTCAGTCGCACAATTCTCTCCTGCCGCAACGGGCTGAATACGCGTTATATACGAACAACGGAGCACTTCCGACCAGCTTTTTTGACGCGGTACTAAGTCGCGGAGGTCGCATTGAAAATCGGCATTGTCGGGCTTGGTGCCATCGGTGCGGCCGTCGCAAAGCAGCTCGCACCGCCGCTCGAACTCGTGGCCGTCTCAGGGCGCGAGTCGCATGCAACGGCGGCCAAATGCATGGCCTTGGGCCTCAATGCGCCTGCAACCGATCTTGCGGCCCTGATAAAGGCCAGCGACATCGTCGTCGATTGCGCCGTTGCCGCAAGCTTCCGCAGCATCGCAGAGGCCAGCCTCGCCGCAGGGCGCATCCTGGTCACGGTCAATGCCGCGGCTTTGCTCGACCATCTCGATCTGGTCGAACTGGCGCGCACAAAAGGCGGGCGCATTGTCGTGGCGACGGGTGCCTTGCTCGCCCTCGATGCCGTTGCCGCCGCCGCCCTCGGCCGCATCGAAAGCGTGACGATGCGCAATCGCAAACCGCCGCAGGGCCTCGCAGGTGCGCCCTACATCGTTGCGAACGGCATCGATCTCGGCGCGATCGCAACAGCGACCTGCGTCTTCCGCGGCACAGCGCGCGAAGCGGCCAAAGGCTTTCCAGCCAACGTCAATGTTGCAGCCGCCTTGAGCCTGGCCGGTGCCGGCCCCGATCGCACGCTGGTCGAAATCTGGGCCGATCCAAGCCTCACGCGCAATGTGCACGAGTTCGATCTCGTATCGGACAGCGTGTCGTTCTCGGTGCGCACCGAGGGGCTGCCGAGCCCCGAGAATCCGAAGACCAGCGCCATCGTGCCGCTGTCGGTGCTCGCAACCCTGCAGCGGCTTGCGAGCCCGCTTAAGATCGGAACGTAGTCGCGATCTTCGTGCCGGCGGCCAGGAACTTGTGCACGGAACAATGCTCGGCGATGGCCAACAGGCGCTGGCGCTGCTCGGCATCGAGCGTGCCGACCAGTTCGATCTCGCGTCGGATCGTATTGTCCGCCGCCATGGTCACATGCGTTGCAATCCGCTCGAGCGGCCAGCCTTTGCGGTCGGCATAAAGGCGCACGGTCATGTTCGTGCATGCACCCAGCCCGGTCAGCACGAAGCCGAAGGGCGGCAAACCCGCCCCGCTCCCGCCCTCGGCTGCGGGCATGTCGGCCGTCACGCGGAGGCCGTCGCCGACCGCTTGGCTGACGTATTTCGGCCCTGATTCGGTGACAACGATATCGGGTGTGTGCGCCATTGTGTTTCGTCTCCCTTTTGGCCGAGCCAGGGGCCGCCGCACGGCCAAGATGCTTGAAACCGTCGCTTGCCCCAAGAGACAATGGCCCATGGACAAATCGGATGTCGAGATTCTGGCGCGCACCCAAAGCTATCGCGGCTTTCTGCGGGTCGACGAATACAAACTGCGCCACCGCCTGTTCGCCGGCGGCTGGAGCCCCGTGCTCTCGCGCGAGGTGATGGAGCGCGGCAATGCGGTTGCGGCCGCCCTCTACGATCCGGCCCGCGACCAAGTGGTGCTGATCGAACAATTCCGCATCGGCGCCTATACGGCGGGCCAAGCCCCTTGGATGGTCGAGGGGGTCGCGGGCATGCTCGCCAAAGACGCCGATCCGATCGCCGTATTGCGCCACGAGATCGCCGAAGAAACCGGGCTCGAGGCTTCGGCGATCGAGCGCATCGGCCGCGCCATGGCATCGCCCGGCGGTACCAGCGAGTGCGTGGAAATGTACGCGGCCAAGGTGGATGCAAGCAAAGCCGCAGGCTTCCACGGGCTTGCGCACGAGGGCGAAGACATCCGCGTCTTCGCCGAGGATTTTGCCACGGCCTTTGCGTCGTTCTTCGATGGAACGCGCCTGGGCAGCGGCTTTACAATCATGTGCCTGCAATGGCTCGCCCTCAATCGCGAGCGGCTGCGCACGCAATGGAGAGACTAGAATGAGCGATATCCGCGACGGCTTTGTCGGCACCATCGGCAACACGCCGCTCATCCGCTTGCGAAAAGCAAGCGAAGCGACGGGCTGCGAGATTCTCGGCAAGGCCGAGTTCCTCAACCCCGGCGGCTCGGTCAAAGACCGGGCTGCCCTGCAGATGATCGTCGATGCCGAAGAAAAGGGCCTGCTGCGCCCGGGCGGCATCATCGTCGAGGGAACTGCCGGCAATACCGGCATTGGCCTCGCACTCGTGGGCAATGCGCGCGGCTATCGCAGCGTCATCGTGATGCCCGACACGCAAAGCCAGGAGAAAAAGGATTTTCTGCGCCTCGTGGGTGCGGAACTGCGCTTGGTGCCGGCAGCCCCTTACGCCAATCCCAACAACTACATCAAGGTCTCCGGCCGCCTCGCCGAAGAGATCGGCAAAACGCATCCGGCGGGTGCGCTATGGGCCAACCAGTTCGACAATGTCGCCAACCGCGAAGCCCATATCCGCACGACGGGGCCCGAGATCTTCAAGCAGACCGACGGCAAGGTCGATGCCTTCGTCTGCGCGGTCGGGTCGGGCGGCACGCTTGCGGGTACCGCGACCGCGTTGCGCCGCCTCAAACCTGGCGTGAAGATCGGCATTGCCGATCCGTTTGGCGCTGCCCTCTACAGCTATTTCACGACGGGCGTTCTCAAATCCGAAGGCAGTTCGATCACCGAAGGGATCGGCCAGGGCCGCATCACGAAGAATCTCGAAGGACTCGCGGTCGACCACGCGTTCCGCATTTCCGACGAAGACGCGGTGCGCATCGTTTTCGACCTTCTGCGCGAAGAAGGTCTGTTCCTGGGCGCTTCGTCCGGCGTCAACGTGGCGGGTGCAATCCAGATGGCCAAGACCCTCGGGCCCGGCCACACCATCGTGACGATCCTGTGCGACGGCGGGGCGCGCTACGCCTCCAAGCTGTTCGATCCGACCTTCCTGCGCAGCAAGAACTTGCCGGCACCCGACTGGCTCGACAGTCCGAACGCGATCCAAATTCCCACCCCGTTGCAGGCGGTGCAGCCATGAGTTTCCCGGCTCTCGTTTCGAGCGACTGGCTCGCAGGCCATCTCGACGACGCCAGCGTGCGCGTGCTCGACGGTTCGTACCATCTGCCGACCGCAAAGCGCGATGCGTCCGCCGAGTTTCTGGCAGCCCATATTCCGGGTGCGGCGTTTTTCGACATCGAGGCGATCAGCGACCATTCGAGCGATCTGCCGCACATGCTGCCGACGGCCGAAGCGTTTGCGGCCGCCGCGGGTGCCCTCGGCATCGATGCGGACACGCATGTCGTGGTCTACGACGCGTACGGCCTCATGAGTGCCGCACGCGTATGGTGGATGCTGCGTGTGTTCGGCCACGACCGCGTCTCGGTGCTCGATGGCGGCTTCCCCAAATGGCGCAAAGACGGCCATCCGGTCGAGGCAGGACCGGCGCGAAACGCGCCGCGGAAGTTCGCAGCAACGTTCCGACCCGAGCTCGTGCGCGCCAGAAGCGACCTTGTCGCCAATCTCGCGGCACCCGCCTTCCAAGTGGCCGATGCGCGCTCGAACGCGCGCTTCCTGGCGCAAGCGCCGGAGCCGCGCGCCGGTTTGCGCGGCGGCCATATCCCGGGCTCGGCGAGCCTGCCCTATACGGCCTTGCTCGACCCGACGACGCAGACGTTGCTGCCGCCCGACGCCATCGCCAGTCGCTTTGCCGAGGCCGGGATCGACACGGCCAAGCCCATCGTCGCCTCGTGCGGATCGGGTGTAACGGCCTGCGTGCTCGCCCTCGGGCTCTTCACGATCGGCCGCGCGGACACGCCCGTCTATGACGGCTCGTGGTCCGAATGGGGCCTGCCCGACGGCCCGCCGGTGGCGACGAACGCTTGAGCGCGCCATGAATCCGGGTCCGGAAAGCGGTTGAGAAACGCCCGCGCGCGCGGCAGCGCATTGTGCAGGAATTGCCCGGGTTCGCGCAGCCAAAGCCCGTCATAGGTTTTGGATTTCGCTTCCGATACCAGAACCTCTTTGGGCAGCTCGACAAGCTGCGCGTGCCAGCCTGGCCACAGGCGTTGCGCGCGACGCCGACTGTGGATCAAAAAACGGTCGAGCGCCGCGTAGCCGTGATAGTCGAACGCCCAATCGCCGCAAGCGACGAAGACATGGTTGCCGATCCCCGCTTCGGGCCGCAGCCACAGCGCTCTGGCCGCAAAACGAAAATGCCGTTCGAGGAAGGCGTAGGCCAGAATATGGCAAGCGCCTGCCGCAAAAAAAACGCGATCCGGCAAGCCCCAGCGCATTGCAGGATCGCGTTTTGAATAGCCAGCCGTGCGCGGCTGATACAAGGCTTCCTAGTGGTTCAGAATCTGCGACAAGAACAGCTTGGTGCGCTCGTTCTGCGGATTGCCGAAGAAGGCTTCGGGCTCGTTCGCTTCGACGATTTCGCCCTTGTCCATGAACACGACGCGGTCGGCGACGGCCTTGGCGAAACCCATTTCGTGCGTGACGCAGATCATCGTCATGCCTTCGCGCGCGAGTTCGACCATCGTGTCGAGCACTTCCTTGACCATTTCGGGGTCGAGGGCCGAGGTCGGTTCGTCGAACAGCATGATCTTGGGCTTCATGCACAACGAGCGCGCGATCGCCACGCGCTGCTGCTGGCCGCCCGACAGCTGGCCCGGATATTTGTTGGCCTGCTCGGGGATGCGCACGCGCTTGAGGAAATGCATCGCCGTTTCTTCGGCTTCCTTCTTGGGCACTTTGCGCACCCAGATCGGCGCCAAGGTCAGGTTCTCGAGCACGGTCAGATGCGGGAACAGGTTGAAATGCTGGAACACCATGCCGACTTCGCGGCGGATCGCCTCGATATTTTTGAGGTCGTTGGTGAGCTCGATGCCGTCCACCATCAGCGTGCCCTTCTGGTGCTCTTCCAGACGGTTGATGCAGCGGATCATCGTCGATTTGCCCGAGCCCGAGGGGCCGCAAACGACGATTTTCTGGCCGCGCTCGCAGATGAAATCGATATTCTTGAGCACGTGGAACTCGCCGTACCACTTGTTGAGAGCCTTGAGCTCGATCATCGGCCCTTGTTTGGCGGCGGCTGGGGAAGCGGTCATTTGGGGGTTTCTCCGTCGCTGAGTGGCGGTGGGAATGGCGGTGGGATTAGCGGTGTTTGCTGCGGTTGAGTTCGACTTCGATGCGCTGGCTGTATTTCGACATCGCAAAGCAGAACACGAAATAGATGAGCGAGACGCCGAAATAGGCCTCGGGCCCGAAGCCGCGCCATTGCGGATCGGCAATCGCAACCTTGGCGGCGTTGAGGATGTCGAGCAGGCCGATGATCAGCACGAGCGAGGTGTCCTTGAAGAGGCCGATGAAGGTGTTGACCATCGGCGGGATCACCAGGCGCAAGGCCTGCGGCAGCACAATCATCGTCGTGGCCTGCCAGTACGACAAGCCGAGCGCGTCGGCCGCCTCGTACTGGCCCTTCGGCAGAGACTGCAGGCCGCCGCGCACCACTTCGGCCAGATATGCAGCCGCAAACATGATGATCGCGATCTGCGCGCGCAGCAACTTGTCGATCGAGACGCCCTCGGGCAGGAACAGCGGGAACATGACCGAGGCCATGAACAACAAGCTGATCAGCGGCACGCCGCGGATGAGTTCGATGTAGACGACGCACATCGACTTGATAACGGGCATGTGCGACCGCCGCCCAAGTGCGAGCAGAATCGCCAGCGGAAAAGCCAATGCCAGACCGAAGGTCGATAGGATCAGCGTCAGAACAAGGCCGCCCCAACGTTCCTGCGGCACAAAGCTCAAGCCCAGCACCCCGCCCCACATCAGCACGGATATGGTTCCGAGGCCCGCGATCCACGCGACCGGCAGCCGCATATTCCAGTTGGCGCGCATGGCGCTGAAGAAATAGAGACCGATGAAAATCGCCGAGGACAGCGCCGGGCGCCATTGCTCGTCGAACGGATACGTCGCGAACAGGATGAAGCGCCATTTTTCCGGAAACAACGCCCAGCAAGCGCCGATACCCTTGGCGGCACGGCATTCGGCCGAGGTGCCGATCCAAACGGCGTTGAAGATTCCCCACGAGCCGAAGAAAAACACTGCCTTGGCGACGATGTAGAAAACCACCAGCGTGAGTGCTGTGTTGGCCCAGCTCGAGAACAGATTGGCGCGCACCCAGGCCATGAGCTTGGAATCGCCGATACCGCCCGCAGTGCCCATCGCAGCCGCATTTGCGTTGGCCATGACCTAGCGCTCCTTGAACGCAATGCGTTTGTTGTACCAGTTCATCAGCACGGATATCGACAGGCTGACGGTCAGGTACGCCGCCATGATCATCGCAATCCCTTCGATCGCCTGCCCGGTCTGGTTCAGCGTCGTGTTGACGATCGAAACGAGGTCGGGATAGCCGATCGCCACCGCAAGCGACGAGTTCTTCGTGAGATTGAGGAACTGGCTCGTCATCGGCGGAATGATCACGCGCAGGGCCTGCGGCAGAATGACGAGTTGCAGCATCGGCCCGCGGCGAAGGCCCAGCGCCGAGGCCGCTTCCGTCTGGCCGTTCGGAACGGCGAGAATGCCCGCACGCACGATCTCGGCGATGAAGCCCGCCGTGTAGGTTACGAGCCCCACCAGCAAGGCCGCAAACTCCGGCGTCATCGTAAGGCCGCCCTGGAAGTTGAAGCCGCGCAGCACCGGCCAATCCATCGCCACAGGTGCCCCGCCGATGAGCCACACGACAAAGGGTCCGCCGACAAGCAGGCCGATCGTGGCCAGCAGCACCGGGAACTGTTCGCCCGTTGCGGCTTGGCGCACGCGTGCCCAGCGCGCAATGAAGTATGCCGCAACGATCGCGGCGACGAATGCCAGCCCCATCCACGCATGGATCCAATGTTCGGCAGGCACCGGGATCTTGACGCCGCGGTTGGAAAAAAACACGCCCGGCAATGCTTCGATAGCCTGACGCGGACCCGGCAGGCTGTCCTGGAACATCGCCCACCAGAAAAACAGCTGCACCAGCAGCGGCAGATTGCGGATGAACTCGACATAGGTCGAGCACACGCCCGCCACGAGCACGTTCTTCGACAGACGTCCGATCCCGATCAGCGTGCCCAAAATCGTCGCGAGCACGATGCCGATAACGGCGACGCGCAGCGTATTGAGGATGCCGACAACAACGGCACGGCCGTATGTGTTCTGCGGGCCGTATTCGATCATCGTTTCGCCGATCGCGAAACCGGCCTCGCGCGACAAGAACGCCCAACCGGTCGTGAAACCGCGCGTCTCAAGATTGCTCAGAGTATTCGAAACCAGCCACCAGCCGGAAAAGCCGACGATGCCAACAACGACGACCTGCCAGAAAATTGCCCGGAACGTTGGATCGCTCAACGAAAAACGCATTGCGTTGTCGCCGTTGCGTCCACCGGAGCCTGCCGATTGACCGGCCATCGCTCCACCCCTCTGTTCGCCGCAACCGAAAAGAAGATTACGACAGGTTACTGACTTGCGGCTCTAACGACCGCATTTTTTGCATTCAAGAACCGGGCCAAACTCCGAACGGACCACGGCTTTCAGCTGTTCGGCGCCCGGAAACATCTTGCTTCCGAGCGCCGACAGCCTAACCCAAACTTAGCGGATCGGCGGGCTGTACATCAGGCCGCCCTTGCTCCACAGATTGTTGACGCCGCGCTCGATGCCGAGCGGCGTGATGTTGCGTTCGAAGCTTTCGCCGTAGTTGCCGACCTGTTTGATGATGTTGTAGGCCCAGCGATTGTCGAGGCCGAGCATCGCACCCAACCCGCCCGACACGCCCAGAACGCGCTGAATGTTCGGATTGGTCGAGGTCATCAGCGAGTCGACATTGGCCGAAGTAATGCCCGACTCTTCAGCTTCGAGCATGGCATAGTGCGCCCAGCGCACGATGTCGGCCCAACGCGCGTCGCCATGGCGAACCGACGGCCCAAGAGGCTCCTTGGAGATCACCTCGGGCAGGATGACATGGTCGGCCGCGACCGGCACGCGCGACGCGCGCGTCGAGGCAAGACCCGAGATGTCGGTCGTGTAGGAATCGCACCGGCCCGCAAGATAGGCCGCGACATTCTCGTCTTCGCGCTCGATGACGACGGGCGTGAAGCGGATGTTGTTGGCGCGGAAATAGTCGGCAAGATTGAGCTCGGTCGTCGTGCCCGGCTGCACGCAGATCGTCGCGCCGTTGAGTTCCTTGGCGCTCTTCACGTTCAGCGACTTCTTCACCATGAAGCCCTGGCCGTCGTAGAAATTGACGCCCGTGAATTCGAGGCCGAGCGAGGTGTCGCGCGACAGCGTCCACGTCGTATTGCGCACGAGCACGTCGACTTCGCCCGACTGCAGGGCCGTGAAGCGCTGCTGCGCCGTCAATGCCGTGTAGCGAACCTTGGTCGCGTCGCCGAAGATCGCGGCGGCAATGGCGCGGCAAACATCGACGTCGAGACCGGTCCACACGCCTTGCGCGTTGGGCAGACCGAAACCGGCGACATTGCCGTTGGCGCCGCACTGCAGGAAGCCACGTGCCTTTACGGCGTCGAGCGTGGGCGAGGTGGCGGCCTGCTGCGCCATGGCGGGCAGCGACGCGGCGACGGCGACGAACGCCGAAGCCAGCAGAAGAGCTTTTGTTTTCATTCGAAAGGCACTCCCTATGGGGTCAAGATTCTGGTCAAGCTTGAAAACGAGAAAAGCGGTCAGTCGTATGGCCGCCGACGGCCCTCCCCCCTCAATCGCGCGACGCTAACATGGTGTCCGGATGCGCCTCAATTGTTTTGTATGGAGACACCAGGGGGTTATGGTCCTGCGCCAACGCGATGGCTATAGTCTGCCTTGCAAGGCGTTCGGTTCAAACTTCCACAGCAAGCGTGAAAATCATGAAATCCGACACGAAAGTGACGACCCTTGGACGCGATCCCGAGGCCAATTTCGGCGTCGTCAATCCGCCCGTCTACCATGCCTCGACCATCCTGTTTCCGAGCCTCGAGGCCTACGATGCGGCGCAGAAGACAAAAACCAAGAACCAGATGCGCTATGGCCGCTACGGCACGCCGACGACCTTTGCGCTGCAGGATGCGATCGCCGAGCTCGAGGGCGGCTATGCGTGTTTTGCCGTAGGCTCCGGTGCTGCCGCCGTGCTGTCGGCGCTGATGGCATTCACGAAGGCCGGCGATCATGTTTTGTGCGTGGACAGCGCCTACGGCCCCACGCGCCACGCCTGCAACACGATCTTGAAGCGCTACGGCGTCGAGACGACCTACTACGATCCGGCGATCGGCGCCGGGATTGCCGACCTCATCCGACCCAACACGACGTTGTGCATGATGGAATCGCCGGGTTCGGTGACGTTCGAAGTGCAGGATGTGCCCGCGATCGCAGCCGCCTGCAAGGCGCGCGGAGTTGCGACCGCCATCGACAATACCTGGGCAACGCCGCTTTATTTCCGCCCGCTCGAACACGGCGTGGACGTCTCGATCATGGCGGCCACCAAATACATCGTCGGCCATTCGGACGTAATGATGGGCGTGCTCACCGTGCGCACGCAGGCCATTTACGACGCCGTGCGCCCGACGGTCGATACGTTGGCCGCACCAAGCGGGCCGGACGACCAGTATCTCGCCATGCGTGGTTTGCGCACCATGGCGTTGCGCTTGAAGCAGCATCACCAAACCGGCCTTACCCTCGCGCGCTGGTTCCAGGCGCAACCGGAAGTCACGCGCGTGATGCACCCGGCCCTGCCCGGCGATCCCTCGCATGCGCTGTGGCAGCGCGACTTTTCGGGGGCGAGCGGCCTGTTCGGCTTCGTCATGAAACCCGTCGCGCGCAAAGCGCTCGCCGCCCTTATCGACGATCTCGAACTGTTCGGCCTGGGTGCTTCGTGGGGCGGCTTCGAGAGCCTTATCCTGCCGCAGGACGTCCGCGCCAGCCGCACGGCAACGCAATGGACGGATCCGGGGCAGATCGTGCGCATCCATGCCGGCCTTGAAGCGCCCGAAGATCTGATCGCGGATCTCGAACGCGGCTTTGCGCGCATGCGCAAGGCCGTGGCGGCGGGCTGACGCCGGCAATGGACGACGCCATCGCATCGCTGCTGGCCGAGATCGCCTTCGACGGGCAAGGCCTCGTCGTTGCGATCGCCCAGCAGCACGATACGGGCGAGATCCTGATGGTCGCCTACATGAACCGCGATGCCGTGCGCGAGACGCTTGCGACCGGCACGGTTTGCTATTGGTCGCGCAGCCGCATGCGGCTGTGGCGCAAGGGCGAAAGCTCGGGCCAGAGCCAGCGCCTTGTCGAATTGCGCGTCGATTGCGACGGCGACGCATTGCTCGTGCGCGTCGACCAGACAGGCGTTGCGTGCCACACCGGGCGGCGCGATTGCTTCTTTCGTGTTGTGCGCGACGGCAAATGGGTCGTCGACAAGCCGGTACTGGTCGATCCGGACAAACTCTATGGCGGCTAAGGCCCGCAAACGCGCGCGCAAGCCGGCAAACAGCGCGCCGCGCTTGCGCATCCTCATGGGCGAAGCGATCGCCGTCGGCCCCGGGAAGGCCGATCTGCTTGCCGCAATCGCGGCCGAGGGCTCGATTTCGGCGGCCGCGCGCGCGATGGGCATGAGCTATCGCCGCGCCTGGCTGCTGGTGGAAGAACTCAATCGCGTCTTTGTCGGCCCCGTCGTCGTCAGCGAAACCGGCGGCCGCCGCGGCGGCGGTGCGGTCCTCACGGCCCTCGGACACGAGATTCTGCGGCGCTACCGCGCAATGGAGCAGCGTGCGGCGGCGAGCGTTGCCGAGGATATCCAGGCCTTCAGCGCGCTGCTGAATGGAAAAACTTCAGATTAACAGGCACTTGGATACCTCGCGGCAGCGTGTGCGGTACATTTGACAAAAATGCTTGCATCGTTTGTATTCGGTGGGTATATTTCAAAGTAACTACGGATCGGTCGAAGACCGTCCGAATTTGGCAGTCAGAAGGACCGTCCTCCATGGTGGCACTCTCGCCACTCACCGCTGGGTCACCTGCACCGGGCTTTGTCCGGCCGACGGTGGCCGCGCAAGCGCCCGCAAATACGGCGCCGTCGAATAGCGCGACGGGGAACGCCACAGTTGCGCCTGCAGCTTCGCCGGCCGTCTCGATTGAGATTGGCGGCGGTGCAGCGTCTTCTGCGATTGCCAACCAGGTCCGTTCCGAACTCATCAACAGCAGCCGTGCGCTTGCCGCCGGCGGCGATCCGTCGTCCGCAACCGGGCGCCCCGCCGCTGCCGTCCCCACCCCGCCCTATTCGCAGAATGTCGGCCTTTACGACAATTCAACGCGTGTTTTCGTCGATATCGTTCTTTCCGGCGATTCCGGCAAGCGCGTTGCGCGCGTCTTCGGCACGCCGCCGCCGCCGAAGCCGAAAGAAGAGCCTGTCAATATCGTGGCGTAACGGCCGCTTTTGCGATTTGTTCGCAAGACACAGACGTTACTTTTCGATTAACGTGCAGCGTGATCAGACGTTAAATCGAAGCCGCGATGAACGAGTTTGGCGCTACCCTCAACAGCCTGGATGCGGTCGGCCCTGAAAAGGCGCTCGGCGTTTTCGTGGCGGCCGTTCGCGCGGCAGTCCCCGACGCGCCGGCCTGCTATTTCGATTTGATGGCGGCCGAGGGAGCCGAACGGCGCAAACTGCAGCGCCAATGCGAAACGCATTTCAACACGCTGTCGATCGAACTGCGCAACACCATCCGCGGCAACGCGATCGCCAAAGCCCAGGAGATCGTGCAAAGCCCGTTCGAGCGCTTGGCAGCGACGATGAGTGCGTCGCTCGAGCAGACCAGCCTCGACGATCTGTTTCCGAAGTGACCGCCACAAGTCGCTGTTGGCGAGCCCAGCTGGATTCGAACCAGCGACCTACAGCTTAGAAGGCTGTTGCTCTATCCAGCTGAGCTATGGGCCCGCAACGCGAAGATCAGCGCACGCGATCGTATTTGAAATTGTCGGCATAGGCTTTGGGACGGATGCGCGAGGCTTGCGGCACGCCGAGTTCGACCGCAATGCCATGGTGCTGGGCATAGGCCAGCGCTTCTTCCTGGGTTGCGAAGCGCAGCTGCACTTGGCCCGACGTGTCGGTGGAGCCGGCCCAGCCCATCAGCGCATCGGGGCGCTTGGCAGCACCCGGCTCGAATTCAAGCACCCAGGCATGGGTCTTGGCACGCCCGGATTGCATGGCGGTTTTGGCAGGTTTGTAGACGCGCGCAGGCTTGTCCATCTCGATCCCCGAAGGCGGCCCCGAAGCGACGGTACGACAGACCGTCCAAGCCCTTCTATACCAGAAAGCCGCCGAGTCAAGACAGAGCCCCGAAGGGCGCGCACGGCGCCTCAGGAGAAGTAGACGAAGGCGCCGTCCGCTTCCATGGCCGCGAGGTCTGTGGTCGAGCGACCCAAAATCGTAACCGAATTGCCGCCGCCCAGGTTGATCACGAGATTCGATCCGACATTGGACGCAAAAGTCTCGATGTAGGCTGCGCCGCCGACCGAGGTGAAATCCGGATAGATCAGCAAGTTGATTCTGTCGCCGGCGGTGTAGTCGACGATCGTATCGGCGCCCGCAGACAGCAGGAACGTGTCGTTGCCCAACCCGCCGGTCATGCGGTCGCTGCCGCCCTCGCCGTTCAGCAGGTCGTTGCCGTCGCCGCCGGTGATCGTGTCGTTGCCGCCGTCGGTGCTGATGCGCGCACCCACGCTGCCGGTCACCACGACCGTGTCGTTGCCGGCGCCAGAGATGATCGTCTCGACGTTCGAAACGGTCACGGTATTGGCCGAACTTGCGAGCGTGAGCCGGTCGTTGCCGTCGCCCAAATCGACCCTGCCGTTCGTGACGGCGCTGCCGAGCGTTACGGTATCGTTGCCGGAATCGCCGACGATGGTTTCGATGTTCGTGAGCGTGACCGTATTGGCCCCATTGAACAGCGTCAGACTGTCGTTGCCCGCCCCCAAATTGAAGGTCTGGCCGCCGGTGAAGGCCGCACCCAGCGTGACGTTGTCGCTGCCCGTACCGCCGACGAGCGTTTCGACGTTCGTCACGGTTAGCGTGTTGGTGAAGTTGCCGAGCGCCAGGCGGTCGGTGCCGGCCCCCAGATCCACAAGCCCCGCCGTGATCGCCGTCGACAGCACGATCGAATCGTCGCCTGCGAGGCCGGTCAGCGTCTCGACGTTCGAAATCGAGATCGTGTTGGCGCCGTTGAAGAGGACCAACTGGTCGTTGCCGGCACCGAGATTGACGAGCCCGCTCGTGCGCGCGCTGCCGAGCGACACCGTGTCGTCGCCGGATCCGCCGACGATGGTTTCGATGTTGATCACGGTGATCGAATTGCCGCCGTCGGCCAGCGTCAGACGGTCGCTGCCGTTGGCAAGGTCGATCGTCTCGCCGAGCGTGTAGGTGGTGCCGAGCGTGATGTTGTCGGCATTGGTGCCGCCGATCAGCACTTCGACGTTGATGAGGGTCAGTGTGTTGGCGAAGTTGCCCAGGGTCAGGCGGTCGGTGCCGCCGCCCAGATCGATGGTGCCGGACGTGATCGTCGAACCGAGCGTGACCGTGTCGGCGCCGAGACCGCCGATGATCGTTTCGATGTTGGTGAGCGTCACCGTGTTGCCGGTGTCGGCGAGCGTGAGGCGGTCGTTGCCCGTGCCCAGATTGAAGGTCTCGCCGCCCGTGAACGAGGCGCCGAACGTCACGTCGTCGGCCCCTGTGCCGCCGATGACGGTTTCGACGTTGATGACCGTAACGGTGTTCGTGAAGTTGCCGAGCACGAGGCGGTCGTTGCCGCCGGCCAGATCGATGGTGCCGTTGGTGATGCCCGCACCCAGCGCAATCGTGTCGTTGCCGGCCGCGGCCGTGATCGTCTCGACATTGACGATGGTCAGCGTGTTGTTGCCGTTGAACAGCACGAGATTGTCGTTGCCTGCACCCAGATCGATTGTGCCGCTCAGGCGCGCCGTGCCCATCGTGACCGTGTCGTCGCCCGAGCCGCCGACGATCGTCTCGACGTTGGTGACGGTGACCGTGTTGCCGCCGTCGGCGAGCGTCAGGCGGTCGGACCCGGCACCCAGATCGATCGTCTCGCCCGCAATCAGTGCGGCACCGAGGGAAATCGTGTCGGCATTCGCCCCGCCCACGATCGCTTCGACATTCACGATCGTGATGCGGTTCGCGAAATTGCCGAGGACCAGACGGTCGGCGCCGTCGCCCAGATCGATGGTGCCGCTCGTCGCGCCGGCGCCCAGGGTGACCGTATCGTCGCCGATGCCGCCGATCACGGTTTCGATGTTCGTGACCGAGATCGTATTGCCCAAATCGCCGAGGATCAGGCGGTCGTTGCCCGTGCCGAGATTGAAGCTTTCGCCTGCCGTGAAGGCCGCGCCGAGCCACACAGTGTCGGCGCCCGTGCCGCCGACGACGGTTTCGATGTTCACGACCGTGACGGTATTGGCGAAATTCGCCAACGCAAGCCGGTCGGTTCCGGCAGCCAGATCGATCGTGCCGTCGGTCAGCTGCGTGGCGAACGCGATCGTGTCGTTGCCGGCGTTCGCCGTCACGGTTTCGACGTTGGCGAGGGTGATCGTGTTGTTGCCGTTGAACAGAACGAGATTGTCGCTGCCCGCACCCAGATCGACCGTGCCGGTCGTACGCACGGTGCCGAGGGTGACCGTGTCGTCGCCCGAACCGCCGATGATGGTTTCGACGTTGACGATCGTGATCGTGTTGCCGCCGGCCGCAAGCGTGAGGCGGTCCGCACCGTTGGCAAGATCGATCGTCTCGCCGGCCGTATAGGCGGTGCCGAGGGTCACGTTGTCGCCGCTGGCTCCGCCCGTCAGCACCTCGACGTTGATGATCGTGAGCGTGTTGGTGAAGTTGCCGAGCACCAGCGTGTCTGTGCCGCCGCCAAGGTCGATGGTGCCGCTCGTGATCGCGTTGCCGAGCGTGATCGTGTCGGCTGCGAGCCCGCCGACGATCGTCTCGATGTTCACGAGCGTCACGCTGTTGCCGGTGTCGGCCAGCGCCAAACGGTCGTTGCCCGCACCGAGATTGAAGGTTTCGCCCGCGTTGTAGGAAGCGCCCAGCGTAACGTCGTCCGTGCCCGTGCCGCCGACCAGCGTTTCGATGTTGATGACGGTCAGCGTGTTCGTGAAATTGCCGAGCGTCAGGCGGTCGTTGCCGCCCGCCAGATCGATCGTGCCGTTCGTGATGCCGGTCGACAGCGCGATCGTGTCGTTGCCGGCATTGGCGGTGATGGTTTCGACGTTCGCGATCGTGAGCGTGTTGTTGGCGTTGGCGAGGACCAGCGTGTCGTTGCCGCCCGCCAGATCCACGAGGCCGCTCGTGCGCGCGCTGCCCAGCGTCACGGTGTCGTCGCCCGAACCGCCGATGACCGTCTCGATGTTCGTGGCCGTGATCGAATTGCCGCCGGCAGCCAGCGTGAGACGGTCGGCCCCGCCCGCGAGGTCGATGACCTCGCCCGAGCTGTAGGCCGAGCCGAGCGTGACCGTGTCGGCGCCCGCACCGCCGGTCAGCGTTTCGACGTTGAGGATCGTGAGGCCGTTCGAGAAGGCGCCGAGAATGAGCTGGTCGTTGCCGTTGCCGAGATCGATGGTGCCGGACGTGATTGTGGTGCCGAGCGTGATCGTGTCGTCGCCGTTGCCGCCGACGATCGCTTCGATATTGACGATCGTGACGTTGTTGCCGAGATCGGACAGGATCAAGCGGTCGGTGCCGCCGCCCAGATTGAAAGTCTCGCCGCCCGTATAGGCCGCACCCAGCGTGACCGTGTCGTTGCCGGCACCGCCGACAAGGGTCTCGATATTGGCGATGGTCAGCGTGTTCGCGAAATTGCCGAGCACAAGCCGGTCGGAGCCGTCGCCCAGATCGTAGGAACCGGCCGTGACCCCACTCGACAGCGTGACCGTGTCGTTGCCGCTGTTGCCGAGGACGGTTTCCGCGCCCGCGATGGTCAGCGTGTTGTTGCCCGAGCCGAGCGAAACCTGGTCGTTGCCGCCGGCAAGATCGACAAGGCCCGACGTGCGCGCCACGGCGAGCGTGACGCTGTCGTCGCCGGTACCGCCGACGACGGTTTCGATGTTCGTGGCCGTGATCGAATTGCCGCCGGCCGCCAGGGTCAAGCGGTCGGTGCCCGCACCGAGGTCGAAGGTTTCGCCGCTGTTGTAGCTGTTGCCGAGCGTGATGTTGTCGGCCGCGGTACCGCCGACGATGCCTTCGATGTTCGTGGCCGTAAAGCTGTTGGCGAAGTTGCCGAGAATGAGCTGGTCGTTGCCGACGCCGAGATCGTAGGTACCCGAGAGGACCGCCGTGCCGAGCGTCACCGTATCGTCGCCCGAGCCGCCGACGACGGTTTCGATGTTGATCAGCGTCACGCGGTTGCCCGCATTGTCGAGCACGATACGGTCGTTGCCGAGGCCGAGATTGAACGTCTCGCCGCCCGTATAGGCGGCCCCGAGGGTGACGTCGTCGCGGCCGGTGCCGCCGACCAGCGTCTCGATGTTGTAGATCGTCAGCGTGTTCGTGAAATTGCCGAGAATGAGCTTGTCGTTGCCGTCGAGCAGATCGACCACGCCGTTGACGACGGCAGAGGAGAAGGAAATCGTGTCGTTGCTTGCGGATGCGATCAGCGTTTCGACGTTGCTGATGGCGATCGAATTGTTGCCTTCGGACAGAATCAGCTGGTCGTTGCCCGAACCCAGATCGATCGACCCGGTCGTCACGACCGAACCCAGCGTGACCGTGTCGTCGCCGCTGCCGCCGATCACCGTCTCGATGTTCAGAACCGAAACCGTGTTGCCGCCGGCCGCCAGCGTGAGGCGGTCGTTGCCGACGCCGAGATCGAACAGCTCGCCGTTTGCAAAAGCCGTGCCGAGCGTGACGTTGTCGTTGCCGATGCCGCCGGTGATCGTCTCGACATTGACGATCGTGACCGTATTCGCGGAATCGCCGAGAATGAGCTGGTCGTTGCCGTCGCCCAGATCGATCGAACCCGACGTGACGACCGAGGCGAGCGAAACCGTGTCGTCGCCAATACCGCCGACCAGCGTTTCGACGTTGCCGACCGTGATCGTGTTGCCGCTGTCGCCGAGCTGGAGATGGTCGTTGCCGCCGCCGAGATTGAAAAGCTCGCCGCCGATATAGGCTTGGCCGAGCGTGACCGTATCGGCACCCGTGCCGCCGATGACCGTCTCGATATTGTAGACGGTCGCGGTGTTCGAGAAGTTGCCGAGGATCAAGCGGTCGTAGCCGGCCAGCAGATCGACCGTGCCCGAAGCGATCGCGTCGCCGAGCGTGATCGTATCGGCACCTTCGGACGCGACCAGCGATTCGACGCCGATGATCGTGAGCGTGTTGTCGCCGATCGAAAGATTGAGCGTATCGGTTCCCGAGCCGAGATCGACCACGCCGCCGGTCTGCGAGCCGCCGAGCGTGACGGTATCGTCGCCGGCTTGGCCGACAACCGATTCGATGCTGGTAACGGTGATCGAGTTGTTCGTGTTGGCGAGCGTGAGCTTGTCGTTGCCGCCGGCGAGATCGAAAGATTCGCCGCCGATATAGGTTTGGCCCAGCGTCACGTTGTCGTTGGCAGTGCCGCCCGTGATGGTCTCGATGTTGAATACCGTCACGGTATTGGCAGAGTCGCCGAGAATGAGGTTGTCGTTGCCAACGCCGAGGTCGATGGAACCCGCCGTGATGGCGGTGCCGAGCGTGACCGTGTCGTCGCCGGTGCCGCCGACCACGGTTTCGACGCCCGAAACGGAAATCGTGTTGCCGAGATTGCCCAGCACGAGGCGGTCGTTGCCGAGACCGAGATTGAAATTCTCGCCGTTCGTGAAAGCCGCACCGAGGGCGACCGTATCGTTGGCCGTACCGCCCACCACCGTCTCGATGTTGAGGACCGTCGCCGTGTTGGCGAAGTTGCCGAGGATCAAGCGATCGTTGCCGTCGGAAAGATCGACCGTCGCGCCGTTGAGCGCAGCGCCATAGGTGATCGTGTCCGCGCCGGAGGTCGCGACCAAAGTCTCGACATTGAAGAGCGTCAGCGTATTGAAGCCCGAACCGAGGATCAGTTGGTCGCTGCCCGAACCGAGATCGATGATGCCGAGGGTTTGGCCGTTGCCCAGGGTCACCGTGTCGTCGCCGGCCCGCCCCGTGATCGTCTCGACATTGACGATGCTGAGCGTGTTGTTGCCGGTGGCGGCGAAAACAACGCGGTCGTTGCCGGTGCCGAGGTCGTAGAACTCGTTTTGCGTCTGGTTGCCGACCAGCGTCACGATGTCGGAGCCCGTGCCGCCGATCAGCGTCTCGATATTGGCGGCTGCGAAGCTGTTCGTGAAGTTGGCGAGCACGAGCCGGTCGTTGTCGCCGCCAAGATCGATGGTGCCGGTCGTGAAGACAGAGCCCAGCGTGACCGTGTCCGAAAGCAGGCCGCCGGTGATCGTCTCGACATTGACGACCGAGACGATGTTGACGCCGTCGGCCAGACGCAGGCGGTCGTTGCCCGCACCAAGATTGATCAACACGCCGCCCGATGTCGCCGCCGAGCCCAGCGTGATGCTGTCGTTGCCGGTACCGCCGATGATCGTCTCGATATTGTAGAGGGTCGCGGTATTGGTGAAGTTTCCGAGGATCAGCCGGTCGTTGCCGCCCGACAGATCCATTTCGGTGTTCGTGATCGCCTGCACCAGCGTGATGGTGTCCGCACCCGAACTCGCGACCAGCGTTTCGACATTGAGAAGCGTGATGCTCGTTCCCAATGCGGACAGCGTCAGCGTGTCGGCCCCGCCGCCCAGATCGACGAGGCCCAGCGACTGGGCTGCGGCGAGCGTCACGTTGTCGGCGCCCGTGCCGCCGATCACCGTTTCAATGTTGGCAACCGTGATGGTGTTGCCGCCGTTGGCGAGGACCAGCCGGTCCGTACCGCCCAAAAGATCGATGTTGCCGGTCGTGACGACCGTGCCGAGCGTGATGTTGTCGTTGCCGGAGTTCCCGATCAGCGTTTCGACGTTGGTGACGGTGACCGTGTTGGTGAAGGTGCCGAGCACCAGCCGGTCGTTGCCGGCCCCCAGATCGATGAGGCCGCCCAACTGCGCGCCCGCCAGCGTGACGGTGTCCGCACCCGTGCCGCCGATGATCGTCTCGACATTGACGACGGTCAGAATGTTGCCGCCGGTCGCGACCGTGGAGCCGCTGGCTTGCGAAGCGCCGTTCGCCAGAATCAACCGGTCGTTGCCGAGACCCAGATCGATATAGCCGAGCGTTTGCGCCACACCGATCGTGACGGTGTCCGCACCGCCGCCGCCCAGAATCGTTTCGGCGTTGGAAATCGTGAAAGAGTTATTGGCCGTCGCAAGGCGCACGGAGTCGAGGCCGGCCTGCGCATCGAAGCGCCCGCCGCCGATCGACGCGCTGAATACGACCGTGTCGGCACTTGCCGTGCCGGTTTGCGTCGTCAAGCTCGAGTAGGTAACTGCCCGCGCTGCCGTCGTCGTGGCTACTGTAGACGACATATGAATGTCGCTCCTTCTGGAGTCCTACGCTTCGACCTTTTGTCGCCAAGACTTATAGCAGATTTTCTAATGCTAAAGCAAGGCACCCCGGTCAGATCGAGAGGAATGTAACAAATTTTTACTAAAATTCGATTAATATTGCGGACGTCAGTTAATTTTCTTGGGCGCGCGCGAGCGCCCTGCCGAACCAGCGTTCGAGATCAATTCGCCTTAACGAATGCTGCCGTCTGGCCAAACAGGATCTTCTTGGCCGCCTCGTCCATCGTCGGCTTCGGATTGATCGCAGCGACCTTGGCATAAGCGCGCTGCGTTGCAGGTCGCGCCTGGATGGTCTCGAACCAACGTTTAAGGTGCGGAAAATCCTCCAATTTCTGCCCTTGACGCTCGTACGGCACGATCCACGGATAACACGCCATATCGGCAATCGAGTAGTCGCCCGCGATAAACGGACGATCTGCAAGTCTTTTATTAAGAACACCATACAAGCGATTTGTTTCATTCACATATCTAGAGATCGCGTACGATATTTTTTCAGTCGCATAGACAGCGAAGTGATGGTTCTGCCCGGCCATTGGGCCAAGGCCGCCCATCTGCCAAAAGAGCCATTGCAACGTATCGGTCCGGGCGGCCAGGTCTGAAGACAGGAATTTTCCTGTTTTTTCAGCCAGATAAAGAAGTATGGCGCCGGACTCGAAAACGGAAATCGGGGCAACGCCGCCATTCGGCGCCTGATCGACGATTGCCGGTATGCGGTTGTTCGGTGCGATCTTCAGAAAATCGGCCTGAAACTGCTCCCCTGCCCCGATATTGATCGGGATAACGCGATAGGCAAGGTCGGCCTCCTCCAAGAACATCGTCACCTTGTGGCCGTTCGGCGTCGTCCAATAGTAAAGATCGATCATCGGTGCCTCGTGTGCATGGGCTGACGCCAACCGCACCACGCCACCTCTGCGATGTCAATCGCCCTCGAGTTGCCGGATATTCAAGATTGATGTAAAATCTGAACTCTTTGATTCAGAATATAAATCTACCGCGCGAGCCGACATGAAGAATGCCGCGTCCAAATCGATATACTTGTTGTGGAGTTGCCTTGCAGCGCTCGTGTTTCTGCCGTTGCTGACAGTCGGGCTGCTTTATCTCGGCATTCTGTCGGAGCGCGAGCGCTTCAGCGCCTTCTCGTCGGTCGCCACGCAATTGCAGGCGATTCAGGATGCCGAAGTCGATTTCTCGCTCGCACGGCGCGCATCCCAAGCCTATCTGCGCATCGGCGATCCGGTCGATCGCGAAGCGATGCGAAGCTTGATCGAAAGCAGCCGCCAGAAAGTCGCAGCGGCGCGCAGCCCCGGCGGCAACGAACCAACCGACGCCAAGCTGGCGGAACTCGACGCGCAGTTGGCGCGCTACGATCAAATCTCGCAATCGATGTTCGATCTCGTTGGGCGGCGACGCATCCTCGTCGATCAGCGCCTGCGAACGCTCGCAAGCCAGATCGACAGCGATCTTGCCGAATACGCAGCGCGCTGGCAACGCGGCGGCCTCAACGCAGTCGCAGCCTCCCTTGCCCTTGCCCGCGCCGCGATCGCCGACCCGCGGCTGCGCACGACCTATCGGCCGGACGATCTCGCTGCCGCCGTCACCCGCCCCTTGGCTTTGGCGGCAACGGTCGAGATCGCCGAACCCGAAGCGGCCGCGGTGGTGCGGCGGGTCGAGGCGCGCCTGGCCGCGTTTGTTGCGGGCTGGCGTGAATTGATCGAGGTCGGCGCGCAGATCGCCCGCCTGGCGGAGACCGACATACTTGCCATCGGCCAGACGATCAGCAGCCGCTTCGAAGCGCTTGCGGACGCGTCGACAGCGCGCCAAGCCTCGCTCTACCAAGCAAGCAAACGCGCCTCCGCCAGCGACGACATGCTCGTTTCGATCGTTGCCGCGGCAACTTTGCTTGCAGCTGTCGCCGGTGCCTTTGCAGCATCGCGGCTTTTCACCCAGCAAGCTGCACGCATGCGCAGCGAACGCGCGCGGCGCAAAGCGCTCGAAACCGTCTTGTCCCAGCTCGAAGCGGCGGCAAAAAGCGGCGCCTTCGCGGCACGTGCGCTTGAAACGGCCGCACCCGACGCGGCCGCAAGCGCTCCGGCAATGCCAGCCCCGGTAGCAACGGCCGAAGCGCCTACGACGGCGTCGGCGACGGCGCTTGCAGCCCCGCAACCGGCCGAGCCGACGCCGCAAGCCGCCCCTGCACCTGTTCCGGAAACGGCCGCTGCGCGCACCGCCTCCAAAGACGAGCCGAGCAACGACGACCTTATCAAGATGCTTCTGGCCTCGCTGCCCTCCACGCCCGCACGCAACGCCAATTGAACCGCATCAGCGGTTCGCGTACCGTGAATCGTGGCTTTCTCTTTTGTCGAATCGAAAATGAACCCGTTTGTTACGCCGCAACGGCTGGCCACGCTGCAGATCGAAATCACGCGCAACTGCAATCTTGCCTGTGTCGCCTGCCCGCGAACTGAAGGCCTCGCAGCGGGCACGTGGCGCAATACCGACATGGCGCTCGACGCGTTCCAAGCGCTCATCGACCACGCACCCCCGGCCGATCTGCTGCTGCTGGCAGGGATCGGCGAACCCGCCTTGCACCCGCAAGCCACCGCCCTTGTTGCGACAGCCGTCGCCGCGCGCCGCTTCGGCGCCGTCGCGATGGCCAGCAACGGTCTGGCAGGCAGCCCGGCACTCTACGCGGACCTTCGCAAGAACGGCCTCGCCGGTCTTCGCGTGACGCTCGCTTCGCTGTCCGAAGACGCAGCCGAAGCCTTGCGCAAAGGAACCGATATTGCCGCGTTGCGCGCCAATCTCGCGGCTTTGGCCAAAGAGTTCGGCCAGAATTTTTCGGTCGTCGTGCGCGTTTCGCGCCGCAATGCGGGCGAACTCGAAAGCCTCGTCGATACGCTGGCGGCCCTCGGCGTCGCGCGAATTTCAATCCAGCCCGACGACCGCCCCGCGATCGACGACAGGCTCGAACGCAGCGAACTTGCGTCGATCCTGGCACTGCTCGGCACATTGCAAACGCGCCTTGGGCGTGCGGTCACGCTCGATTGGGCGCCCGGTTTGGCCCCCAACCAGACCAAGTGCCGCCAGCCGCTCACAACGGCATCTCTCGACGTCTTGGGCAATCTCGCACCGTGCCTTGCGACCAGCGATGCCAGCCACTATGCCGGCACGAGCTTGCGCGCACTGCATTTTGCCGATGCATGGGCCGCACCGGGTGTGGCCGCGTGGCTCTCGGCCTATCTCGACCGGGAACCGGCTCTCTGCCGCAATTGCGCCTTCAACCCGTCGGGCAGTTTTGCGAGCCCGCTCGAGCCCGCCGTCGCCCAGAAGGCGGCCGTCGCTGCGATCATGGCGCAGAAATTCGACGCCGCTCAGGCGACCCTAACCGCTCTTGTCGGCGGGCCCGTGCAGGCGGACAATCTGCATCTGCTCGGCATGGTCGAATCGCACAAGGGCAACGCCGAGCGCGCCGTTGCCTTCGTCGCGGCAGCAGCCGCCCTCGACGGGCAGGCCCATATCCGCAACAATCTCGGCACGGTCTTGGCGAAGGCCGGGCGCCTTGCCGAGGCCGAGACAGTGCTGCGCCAACTGGTCGCCGACACGCCGAGCTATCCGACCGCCTATATCTCGCTGTCCGGCGTCCTCGCCGACAAAGGCGAAAAGCCGGCCGCCATCGCGATCCTCGTCGATCTTGCCGAGCTCGCCCTCAAAGCCGGCAAACAGAATGTCGCGGGCCAAGCGGTCGACCGCATTCTGGCCTTGGGCGAGTTGCATGCGCGCTTGCCGCTGCTGGGGCATTTGCTGCGCATGGCGGGGGCGCAAGCGCTTGCGCTGCGGCTGTTCGAGTGGCTGGCCAAGACCGATCCCAACAATCTCGGCCATCTGCTGGCGCGCGCCATGACGCTGCTGCCGGTCGCCTACGAAACCACGCCGCAGATGCAGGCAATCCGCGCACGCTACCGCGAGGCGCTCGTCGATCTGCGCGCGCGCGTGGACCGGGCGAGCGACAGCGAACTTGCGATCGCGGGCTACCATGTCGGCCTCGCCAAGCCCTTCTATCTCGCCTACCAGGGCGAGAACGACGTCGAACTGCAGCGCCTCTATGGCGAGATCGTCGCGCGCATGTCGGCCAAGCGCCATCCGCAATGGACTGTCCCCGTCGCACCGCTCCCTTATGGCGGCACACGCAAACTGCGCGTCGGCTTTGCCTGCGGCTATTTCAGCCGCCACAGCGTTTCGAAGCTGTTTGCGGGCTGGATCCGCCACATGTCGCGCGCCAAGTTCCAAGTCATCGGCTATGATCTTGCCGAGAGCGAACCCGACGAATACGGGCGCGGTCTGCTGGCCGATTTCGACGCCGTGCGGCGCAAGATCGACGGCATCGATAAATGGGCCGCAACGATCCGCCACGATGCGCTCGACGCGCTGATCTATCCAGAAATCGGCATGGAGTCGCAGTCCGTGCGGCTAGCGGCACTGCGCCTTGCCCCGCTGCAGATGGTCGCCATGGGCCATCCGATGACAACCGGCATTCCCAATGTCGACGTGTTCTTGACCAGCGACCTCATGGAACCCGCCGACGGCCAGACGCACTACACCGAACGGCTGCTGCGTTTGCCGAATCTGTCGTTCGACTACGAGCGCCAACCGTCCGGCGGACCTGAATTCAAGCGCGAAGAACTCGGCCTCGATCCAAAGGCCGTCGTCTTCATCTGCTGCCAGTCTTTGTTCAAATACCGGCCCGACGACGACGACGTGATCGTGCGCATCGCGCGCGACGTGCCGAATGCGCAATTCGCTTTTTTGGGCGTGCCGACAGCCCCCCTCACCGAGATATTCTCGGCCCGTCTCGGCGCCAAATTCGCCGCTGCCGGCATGCCCTATGCCGGACGCGTCGTGATCGTGCCGCCGGTCGCTTTCGAGCGTTTCGGCGCGTTCCTGCGCGCGGGCGACATCTATCTCGACAGTCTGGGATGGTCCGGCGGCAACACCTCGCTCGAAGCCGCGAGTGTCGGCCTGCCGATCGTCACCACGCCCGGCGGCCCGATGCGCGCGCGCCACACGGCCGCCATCCTGCATTTCATGGGGCTCGGCCGGCATGTCGCCGCGTCGCAGGATGCTTATGTGGCTTTTGCGGCCAAGCTCGCGACCGATGCGGCGTTGCGCAAAGCCTATGCAGGCGAAATCGCGCGCAATGCCGACAAGCTGTTCGGCGATCTCGCACCCGTGCGCGCGATCGAGAATTTCATCGTCGAGGAAATCGCCGCCCGCGAGCGGCAGTCCGCGAGCTAGCGCCTAGCGCCGCGCCGCGATGCCGGCAGAACGGGCGGCTTCCGGCCGCGCCGCTTCCAGCTTCGGCACATCCAATTTGGGCGCGTAGGCCGCGATCGACTGCGCCAGAACGCGCGACAGGCAATAATAGCTCGTGTCGGTCATGTGCAGACCGTCGGTCCCGATGAGCTCGTCGGGCTTGAAGGCGCCGCTCTGCATCCAATGGGTCATGATGCGGAAGCGCGGAAAGATCGGCACGTCTTTGACGCGCGAGAGCAGCATCATATGGTCGGAAAACTGGCGGCGGTGCGGCGCATTGACGTAGCGCGGCGCATTCTGCGGTCCCATCATCATCACGTCGATGCCGTGCTTGCGCGCGGTGTCGATGCCGATCGACATGTTCTCGACGAACTGCTCGAGCGGCCAGCCTTTGATCGCGGCGTTGACGCCCGCTTGCCAGATCAGCAGATCGGGTTCGATCGCCAGAACGTCGCGCTCGAAGCGTGCGAGCATTTGCCCCGCATCCTCGCCGCCGATCCCCTTGTTGTGCACGGTGATCGCAATGTTCGGAAACAGCGCGTGCAGCTCGGCTTCCAGCCGTTCGGGATAAGCGTGGGCAGGCGTGCTAGCACCGACACCTTCCGTCGATGAAGCACCCAGGGCGACGATCGTCAATTGCTTGCCTTCGGCGAGGCGCTTGGACACCAGCGGCATCGGATGCTGCAGACGGCTGAGTTCGACCGGCACGTCGCAACGCATTGCGAATTTTTCGACGTCGCCGGTCATCGCCGGAACGACGGGCGCGTGCGCGATCGCGCGGTCGGCAGCGACAGCGGGCAACCCGAACGTCAGAGCGGCAAACAAGGCCAAGGGGAGCAAACGACTCATCTCTAAAACAAGTTTATGCCCGAACCGCGAAATTGTCGATTCGACATTCCCGCACGCCGCACGACCCGCTAAACTGCAAAAAAATACAACGACATGAGGGAGGAGACGATCTTGCGCAAGCTCGCACTCGCGGCCTGTTTGGCACTCGGATGGACGGCACCGCTCGCAGCCCAAGAACTCGCGATCGGACTTGGTCTCAACGTGACCTCGATCGATCCGCACTTCCACAACACCACGCCCAATCTCAACGTCGCCGCGCAGATTTTCGACCGCCTCGTCCATACCGATGCACGGCAGCGCCCCGTCCCGGGCTTGGCGCTGTCGTGGCGCACGCTCGATCCCACGACCTGGGAGTTTGTGCTGCGCGACGGCGTGAAATTCTCCGACGGCACGCCGTTCGACGCCCAAGACGTACTGGCAAGTTTGCGCCGCGCACCGGCTGTTCCCAACAGCCCGTCGAGCTTCGGCATCTATACGCGCGCCATTGCGTCCGCCGAAGCCCCCGCCCCCAACCGCGTCGTGATCCGCACGCGCGAGCCCTATCCGCTGCTGCCCTACGATCTTTCGGCCGTGAACATCGTCTCGCGCGCGACCGAAACCGCGAGCACGGCCGATTTCAATTCCGGCCGTGCGGCGATCGGTACCGGCCCCTTCAGAGTCGTGTCGTGGACGCCCGGCGACCGGCTGGTCGTCGAACGCAATCCGTTTTGGTGGGGCGGCACGGTGCCGTGGGCGCGCGTGACGTTCCGGCTCATCGTCAACGACACGGCGCGCGTTGCGGCTTTGCTGGCGGGCGACGTGCAGATGATCGAGGCTGTACCGCCCACCGACATTGCGCGCCTCGAGCGCGATCCGGCTTTGCGCGTGAGCCGCAGCCTCACAACGCGCTTTTTCTTTTTGCATCCCGATCAGTTCCGCGACGCAACCCCCTTTGCGACCGACAAAACCGGCAACGCGCTGCCGAAAAATCCGTTGCAGGATGTGCGCGTGCGCCGCGCGATCTCGCTTGCGATCAACCGGGCCGCGATCGCGGAGCGTTTATTCTCGGGCCAGGCCGTGCCGGCCGGCGGCGTCGTGCCCAACGGTTTTTTCGGCGGCGACCCGGATCTCAAAGCGCCCGCCTTCGACCCCGAGCTTGCCAAGCGCCTGCTTGGCGAGGCCGGATATCCGGACGGTTTTGCGATCACACTGCACGGGCCCAACGACCGCTATGTCAACGACGACCAGGTCGTGCAGGCGATCGCCCAGATGCTGGCGCGCGTCGGCATCCAGACCAAGGTCGAAACAATGCCGTGGGCGACGTTTGCAAGCCGCTCGAACCGGCCGGATTTCAGCTTGATCTATATCGGCTGGCTGTCCGCGACCGGCGAAGCCTCGTCGACCTTGCGCTCGCTCCTGGCGACGTTCAATCGCGAGACAGGCATGGGCTCGTCCAATCGCGGGCGTTTTTCCGATGCAGGGTTCGACGCCAAACTCGCCGAAGCGCTCGGCGAGATGGACGACGGCAAGCGCGAACAGGCGTTGCGCGCCGCCACGCGCCTCGCGATGGACGCGCAAGGCATCGTGCCGCTGCTCTACCAATACAGCGTCTGGGCGATGCGCAAGCCCCTTGCCTACAGCCCGCGCGCCGACGACCAGACCTGGGCCGCTTGGGTGCGGCCTGAATAGCGCTTCAGACCTTCGCGAGCGCGCGCAACGTTTCGGGTGACGCGACCGGAAAGCCGAAGAATTCGAGATAGGCCGGGATCTGTTCGAACAGCATGTCGAGCCCCACTTGCGTGCGGCAGCCGCGCGCCCGCGCGGCCGCGAGCAGCTGCGTGGTCTCGGGCAGCAACACCACCTCGCCGACGAAAGTCTGCGCATCGAGGCGTGCCACGTCGAACGGCAACGGATCTTCGGGCTTCATGCCAAGCGGCGTGGCATTGACCGCGAGATCGACACCGGCCGGGTCGTTGTGGCCTACGCGCAGCGCCACCTTCGGCGCGTGGCGCCGCAGCCTTGCGGCCAATTGCGCGGCAAGATCGGGATTCGTGTCGCAGATCGCCAGCTGCCCCACACCGGCTGCGGCGAGCGAGGCCGCAATCGCCGAGCCAACACCGCCGCATCCCACGACCAATGCGCGAATGCCCGCAAGTGCGAGCCCCTTGCGCCGCACGCCGCGCACGAATCCTTCGCCGTCGAACATGTCGCCCTGCAAAGCGCCGTCGGCGCCGAGCCGCACGGCATTGCAGGCCCCTGCAATGCGCGCGGTGTCGCTTGCCGAATCGACGAGCCCCAGCGTGGTGACTTTGTGGGGCATGGTCACGAGCGCGCCATGGATGTTCGACAGCCGGAACAGCATGCGCAGGAACTGCGGGTAGTCGGCTGCCCCGCAGCCCATCGGCACCACGATCGCGTCGATGCCCGCCTGCGCGAAATAGGGATTGTAGATCATCGGCGATTTGAAGCTCGCCGTGGGCACGCCCAGATGGGCGATGAGGCGCGTGGTACCGCTGATCATCGTGCCGAGCCTCTCGGGATGCGTTGCCAAGCCGTTGCGAACGCGATATTGACGTTGCACGCGAACAGATAGATCATCGCGCCAACAAAAAGCATCCAAAAAAGACAAACGGAGGAACCCACATGACGAAATCCATCGACCGCCGTGCAGCGCTCGCAGGCTTGGCCGGAACCGCAGCCCTTGCAGCCCTCGCACCCACACCGTCGCGTGCGCAGGGCGTGACCTTGCGCATGTCCGGCCCCATGACGCCGACCGACCAGCGCGCGGTCGCCCTCGAGCAGATTTTCGCACCCGCCGTGCGCGGCTTTGCCACCTACCAGCCGCACTACAACGCCACACTGTTCCGGCAGGGCACGGAACTCGAAGCGATCGCGCGCAACAATCTCGAAATGTCGATCACCTCGCCGCAGGAGCTCGCCACGCTGCTGCCCGAATGGTCGATCTTCACGGCCGGATATCTGCTGCGCGATGCCGAACACCAGAAGAAGGTGTTCGCGGCCCCCTTCATGGACGGCATGAAGAAGACGGTCGAAGACAGGCTCAACGTGAAGCTCCTGTCGGTCATGTATCTGGGCCGCCGCCAGCTCAATCTGCGCACCGAGAAGGAAATCCGCACGCCCGCCGACCTCGCCGGTCTCAAGCTGCGCATGCCGGGCACGGAAGCGTGGCTGTTCCTGGGCCAGGCACTGGGCGCCAATCCGCTGCCCGTCGCGTTCACGGAAATCTACACGGCCCTGCAGACAGGCGCGATCGACGGCCAGGACAATCCGCTGCCGACCAACCGCGATTCGAAATTCTTCGAAGTGACCAAGCAGATCGTTCTGACGAGCCACCTCGTGGACCAGAACTACATCGCCTTCTCGAAGCGCGTGTGGGACAGGCTCACGCCCGCCCAGCAGCAGACCGTGCAGAAAGCCGCCGACGACGCGGCCGAGTTCGGCCGCCAGAACCAGCTCAAGCTCGAAACCGAGCTCGAGACGTTCTTCAAGGAACGCGGCCTCAAGGTCTACACGCCGGATGTGGCGTCGTTCCGCACGCGGGTCCAGCAGGCCTATCTCAGCTCGAAATTCGCGAACGACTGGCCCAAGGGCATGCTCGAACAGATCAACGCGATCCAATAGCATAGAGCCGGCGGCGGTCCCCTTGGGGCCGCCGCCTTGCTTGCAGGGGTTGCGATGCATCGACTGATCCAATCGGCGCGCACGATTGCGCTCGATATTGCCGCGCTCATGCTGGGCGCGCTTTTTGTCGTGTTCCTGATCCAGATCATGTCGCGTTACGTCTTCAACGCGCCCGCACTCTGGACGCTCGAAGCCTGCCTGACGCTCTGGCTTTGGGTGGTCTTCTGGGGCGGGGCTTTCGTGCTCCAGGAAAAAGACCATGTCCGCTTCGACGTGCTCTACCTCGCGGTCGGCCGCAATCTTCGGCGCGTCTTCGCGATGGTCTCTGCCGTCGCCATCGGCGGCGGCATGCTGGCCGCATTGCCTGCCACATGGAGCTACATCACTTTCTACCAGATCAAGCGGAGTGCCGTACTCGGCATCCGGCTCGATATCGTGTTCAGCATCTACGGCATCTTCGCGGCGATGCTGGTGATCCGCTATATCTGGCGCGCAATCCTCATCGCGCGCGGCGCCGATCCCGAAGCGCTCGACAACCGCGCAGTCCAAGACGGATATCACGTGCAATGAGCTTGGCGCTTTTTTCTTGCCTCGCGGTCCTGATCCTCCTCGCCACGATCGGCGCTTCGATCCCGCTGTCGATGATCGTCTCGGCGATCGTGTATCTGGCCGTGAAGGGCCAAGATATGGGGCTTGCCGCCGAGCAGATCATCCAGGGCCTCTACGACAGCTTCGTCATCCTCGCGATTCCGCTTTTCATCGTGGCGGCGAACTTCATGAATGCCGGCACGATTTCGGACCGACTCAACGTTTTCTGTCTTGCCATCGTCGGGCGCCTCAAGGGCGGCATGGGGCACGTGAACGTGCTGAACAGCCTCGTCTTCGCCGGCATGTCGGGCTCCGCCGTCGCCGACGTGGTCGGCATGGGCAAGATGTCGATCGACATGATGGTCAAGAACAACCGCTATCCGCTCGGCTACGCGGCAGCGATCACGGCGGCAACGGCCGTCGTCGGACCGATCATCCCGCCCTCGATTCCGATGGTGCTCTACTCGATCGTGTCGGACGCCTCGATCGGCTACCTGTTCCTCGGCGGCGTGTTGCCGGGCCTTATCATGTGCGCGGCGATGATGCTGCTGAACACGTACATGGCGCATCGCATGAACGTGCCGCTCGAAGAGCCGATCCCGCTGCGGGAGATCCCGGCAGTCACGGCGCGGGCCTTCCCCGCACTCCTGATGCCGATTATCCTCATGGTCGGCATCTATGGTGGGGCGACCACGCCGACGGAAGCTGCCGCGATCGCCGCCGCCTACGCGTTCCTCGTCGCCGTTTTTCTGTATCGGGCGCTGAACTTCAGCAATATCCGTGCGGTCATGCACGACAGCGTGAAGTCTTCCGCGTCGGTCGGCTTGATCATCGGCTCGGCACTCATCTTCAACTACATCGTCGCCACCGAGAACATTCCGGCGCAGGTACAGCAAATGATGAAGGGCGTCGACATATCGCCCCTCGTCTTCCTGCTGCTGCTGAATGTGCTGTTCCTGGTCTTGGGGTGCCTGCTCGACGCTTCGACGATCATCCTCGTCATCATCCCCGTCTTCATCCCGACCGTGAACGCATTGGGGATCGATCTCGTGCATTTCGGCGTCGTCGCAGTGGTGAATTGCATGATCGGGCTGATCACGCCGCCCTACGGCGTGCTTCTGTTCGTGATCAACGCGATCACGGGCGTGCCGATGAAGCTTCTCATCCAGTATATCTGGCCCTGGATCGCCGTCTTGGTCGCCTCGCTGCTGTTGATGATCCTGGTGCCGGACACCGTCTTGGCAATCCCCAAGCTCTTCGGCTACGTGCCCGGACGCTGAGGCGCTGCGCCAAAGCTGTTTTGCAGCGCGTCGCCTAGAATTTAGGCAGCGACATTGAGAATTCGCGCTCTGCGGGCATGTGACGCACGCATTTCGCTGGCATGTCGATTGCAATTCTTGCCCGGGGTAACCGTTCCACATAATCGGGGAGGCCAAAACTATGCGCGTTTCGCGTCGGACTTTGCTGGCTAGCGCTGCAGGCAGCGCTGCAATTCTGAAATTCGGGGCCATGGGCTCGCAGGCGCAGGGTGCGCCGATCAAGGTCGGCATCCTGCACTCGCTGTCGGGCACGATGGCGATCTCGGAAACGACGTTGAAAGACGTCATGCTGATGCTGATCGAAGAGCAGAACAAGAAGGGCGGCATTCTCGGCCGCCGTCTCGAAGCGGTGGTCACCGACCCCGCGTCGAACTGGCCGTTGTTCGCCGAAAAGGCGCGCGAACTCATCACGCGCGACCGCGTCTCGGCCACGTTCGGCTGCTGGACCTCGGTGAGCCGCAAGTCGGTTCTGCCGGTCTTCAAGGAACTGAACAACATTCTCTTCTACCCCGTCCAGTACGAAGGCGAAGAGAGCGAGCGCAACGTGTTCTACACGGGTGCCGCCCCCAACCAGCAGGCGATTCCGGCCGTCGATTATCTGATGTCGAAGGAAGGCGGCGAAGTGAAGCGCTGGGTGCTCGCGGGCACGGACTACGTCTATCCGCGCACGACCAACCGCATCCTCGAAGCCTATCTGCGCTCGAAGGGCGTCGCGGCTTCGGACATCATGATCAACTACACGCCGTTCGGCCATTCGGACTGGCAGACGATCGTCGCCAGCATCAAGACCTTCGGTGCGGCCGGCAAGAAGACGGCCGTCGTCTCGACGATCAACGGCGACGCCAACGTGCCGTTCTACAAGGAACTCGGCAACCAGGGCGTCAAGGCGACCGACATTCCGGTCGTGGCGTTCTCGGTCGGCGAAGAAGAACTCGCCGGCATCGACACGAAGCCGCTCCTCGGCCACTTGGCCGCGTGGAACTATTTCCAGTCGGTGAAGAACCCGGACAACGAAGCCTTCATCAAGGCCTGGCAGGCTTTCACCAAGAACCCGAAGCGCGTGACCAACGACCCGATGGAAGCCCACTATATCGGCTTCAACATGTGGGTTAAGGCCGTCGAGAAGGCCAAGACCGTCGACGTCGACGCCGTCATCGACGCGTTGCCCGGCATCAAGCAGGCGAACCTGACCGGCGGCATCTCCGAAATGCTGCCCAACCACCACATCACCAAGCCCGTGATGATCGGCGAAGTGCGCGAAGACGGCCAGTTCGACGTGGTGTGGCAGACGGCCGGCCTCGTGCCGGGCGACGCATGGTCGAAGCATCTCGAAGGCTCCAAAGACTTGATCGGGGACTGGGTCGGCCGCAAATGCGGCAACTGGAACACGGTCACGAACCGCTGCGGCGCCTGATCGGCGTCCACGTGCAGACACGCCGTCCGATGCAGCGATCCACAGCCTCGGTCGGCGTGATGCGCGAAAACCTTACGAAAAAAGCAAGCATGGCGGGGTTCCTCGCCATGCTTGTGCTTTTTGCGGCCCTGCTGGCCCTTCCCGCACGTGCGCAGAGCTACGACGCGGCGATCGACCGTTTCCTTTCCGACAGTTTCCCCGATACCGAAGCCGGCATTGCGGCCCTGCAGACCGCGGGCGACCCGCGCGGCGTTGCCGTCCTCGAAGCCCTGCTCGACCGGCGCCTGTTCGTCGTCGCGGCGAGCCGCCTCGTGCTGGTGCGCGACCGTGCAGGCCAAAACAGCGATGCGCGCACCGGCCAAGCGGTTGCCGAAGCACCCGCCGGTGCCGTCATGGTGCGGCTCAACAACCGCCTGCGCGGGCTTGCCCAAGCGGCACTCGGGGCAATGACCTTGCTGTCGCCCGATCCTGAGCGGCGGCGGCTTGCGGCCGAAGCCGTGTTCCGCTCGCGCGACGCAACCGCCCTTCCCGCCATCGACAAGGCGCTCGAAACCGAATCCGTGCCGCGCGTGCACGCCGCCTTGCGCGAAGCGCGCGCGGCCATCTTCTTGGCCGATGCGCAAGCGCCGATGGCCGAGCGCATTGCCGCCGCCGCCTTCATCGGCGAGATCGGCGATCAGGACGGCATTGGCCTTCTGCGCCAGACGCTCAACAACGCGCAAGGCCCGCTGCGCGAGGCGGTCGAGGCCGCGATCAAACGCGCCGAATTCTCGCAGCAGCTGCGCCGAGCGGGCCAGACCTTCTGGTTCGGCCTGTCGCTGGGCTCGGTCTTGCTGCTCGCCGCCATCGGCCTTGCGATCACGTTCGGCGTGATGGGCGTCATCAACATGGCGCATGGCGAGATGGTCATGATCGGGGCCTATGTCACGTTCGTCGTGCAGGATCTCATCCGTGCGCATGCGCCGCATCTTTTCGACTGGTCCCTGCCGATCGCGTTGCCGCTTGCCTTCGTCATCACGGGTCTCATCGGCATCGCGATCGAGCGCGGCATCATCCGCTTCCTCTATGGCCGCCCGCTCGAAACCCTGCTGGCCACGTTCGGCGTGAGCCTCGTGCTGCAGCAGGCCGTGCGCACGGCGTTCGGGCCAACCAACCGCGAGGTGGGTGCGCCCTCCTACATGTCCGGCTCATTCGAATTCATCGGCATGCAGATCACCTACGGCCGCCTCTGGATCCTCGTCTTCACCTTCGCCGTCTTCTTCCTGCTGCTGGCCGTTCTCAAAGCGACGGCGCTGGGCCTGCATATGCGCGCGGTCACGCAGAACCGGCGCATGGCGGCCTCGATGGGCATTCGCACCGGCTTCGTCGATGCGATGACCTTCGGCCTCGGCTCGGGCATCGCGGGGCTTGCGGGCGTGGCGCTGAGCCAGATCGACAATGTGAGCCCCAATCTCGGCCAAAGCTACATCATCGACAGCTTCATGGTCGTGGTGTTCGGCGGGGTCGGCAATTTGTGGGGCACGCTGGTCGCCGCCTTCACGCTCGGCATCGCAAACAAGGTGCTCGAGCCGTTTGCGGGAGCCGTGCTCGGCAAAATCCTGATTCTCATCCTGCTGATCCTGTTCATCCAGAAGCGCCCGCGCGGTCTGTTCGCTTTGAAGGGCCGGGCCGTCGAACAATGATCCTCGCGCGCCTTCTCGAGATGGCGGACTATCGCGGCCGCATTTTCCTCGCCCTGCTGGCGGCCTTGGCCATACTCGTGCCGATCGCCAATCTGCTGGTGCCGCCGGATTCCTTCTTCCATATCGGCACCGGCACCGTTGTGCTGCTCGGCAAGTACCTCACCTACGCGATCCTCGCCCTCGCCCTCGACCTCGTGTGGGGCTATTGCGGCATCCTGTCGCTCGGGCACGGCGCTTTCTTCGCGCTCGGCGGCTACGCGATGGGCATGTATTTGATGCGCCAGATCGGCCCGCGCGGCGTCTACGGCCATCCGGTCCTGCCCGATTTCATGGTGTTCCTGAATTTCACCGAGCTGCCGGTCACCTGGTGGGGCTTCGACAATTTCCTCTATGCGATGCTGATGGTGGTGCTGGTGCCGGGCCTGCTCGCCTTCGTGTTCGGATGGCTTGCGTTCCGCAGCCGTGTCACGGGCGTGTATCTGTCGATCATCACGCAGGCCCTCACCTTCGCGCTGCTGCTGGCGTTCTTCCGCAACGACATGGGCTTCGGCGGCAACAACGGCCTCACCGACTTCAAAGACATTCTGGGCTTCAATGTGCAGGCGCAGAGCACCCGCGTCGTGCTGTTCCTTGCGACACTCGCGACGCTCGCGGCCGCCTACATCTTCGCGCGTTTCATGGTCACGTCGAGTTTCGGCAAGGTGCTGATCGCGATCCGCGACGCCGAAAGCCGCGTGCGGTTCCTGGGCTACAGGGTCGAACACTACAAGCTCGCGGTCTTCGTCGTGTCGGCCGTGTTGGCGGGCATTGCGGGGGCCCTCTACGTGCCGCAGGTCGGCATCATCAACCCGTCGGAATTCTCGCCGACCAATTCTATCGAAGCGGTCGTGTGGGTCGCGATCGGCGGACGCGGCACGCTTGTGGGGGCAGCCCTCGGCGCCTTCGTCGTGAACGTTCTCAAATCCTTCTTCACGACCGGCAGTCTCGCGGCCTATTGGCTGTTCGTATTGGGCGGGCTGTTCGTGCTGGTGACGATCGCGTTGCCCAAGGGCATTCTGGGTGCGATCGAGAAGCTCGCCGCCAAGCGCGGCAAGCGGAGCTGAAGCACCCATGGAAAAACGCACCAACGCGCTTCTTTATCTCGACGGCGTCAACGTGTCGTTCGACGGCTTCAAGGCGCTGCGTTCGCTGACGCTGATCCTGGCGGCGGGCGACATGCGCGCCATCATCGGGCCCAACGGGGCCGGCAAGACGACGATGATGGACGTCATCACCGGCAAAACGAAGCCCGACAGCGGCGACGTTCTGTTCGCCGACGGCTCGATCGACCTCACGCGCCACGACGAGGCCGAAATCGCCGAACTCGGCATCGGCCGCAAATTCCAGAAGCCGACCGTCTTCGAAAGCCACACGCTCACCGACAATATCCTGCTTGCTCTCGCGGGTCGCCGCGATCCGTTCAGCGCTTTGTTCGGTACCCGCGCGCGTATTTCGCCGCAGCGCATCCGCCAAGTGCTCGAAAAAGTGCGCTTGGCCGACAAAGCCGAAAAACTCGCGGGCGAGCTCTCGCACGGCCAGAAACAATGGCTCGAGATCGCCATGCTGCTGGCGCAGAACCCGAAGCTGCTGCTCGTCGACGAGCCGGTCGCCGGCATGACCGACGCTGAAACCGAAACCACTGCCGAGCTTTTGCGCGAGATCAACCGCGACCACACGGTTGTCGTGGTCGAGCACGACATGCATTTCGTACGCGCGCTCGATTGCCGCGTGACGTGCCTGCACGAAGGCTCGGTTTTGGCCGAAGGCACCATCGACGCCGTCGCCGCCAACGAGCGCGTCGTCGAAGTCTATCTGGGGCGCTAGATGCTGAATGTCGAAAAAATCGATCTGCATTACGGGGCGGCCCAGGCCTTGCGCGGCGTGTCGATCGAAGCGCATTTCGGCCAGGTCTCGTGCGTGCTGGGCCGCAACGGCGTGGGCAAAAGCTCTTTGTTGCGCGCCGTCGTCGGCCAGCAGCCGATTTCGGGCGGTGCGATCCTGTTCGACGGCAAGCGCATCGACGCAATGGCGCCGGCCGCCCGCGCGCGCGCCGGCATTGCCTACGTGCCGCAGGGCCGCGAGATATTCGCGATGCTGACCGTGCAGGAAAATCTCGAAACCGGGTTCGCCCCGCTCGCCCGCAAGGATCGCAGCATCCCGTCGGAGCTGTTCGACCTGTTCCCGATCCTCAAGACCATGCTGTCGCGCCGCGGCGGCGATCTGTCCGGCGGCCAACAGCAGCAGCTCGCGATCGCGCGCGCGCTCGTCACGCGCCCGCGCCTGCTGGTACTCGACGAGCCGACGGAGGGCATCCAGCCGTCGATCATCAAGGACATTGGCCGCACGATCTCGTATTTGCGCGGACGCGGCGACATGGCGATTCTGCTCGTCGAGCAGTATTTCGACTTCGCCAAGGAACTCGCGGACCGCTGGTACGTGATGGAGCGCGGCGAGGTGTCGCTGTCGGGCACGCGCGAGACGATGGACGAAACCGAAATCCGCCGCCGCATGTCGATCTGAGACGCGGGTTGCGCAGGGCCGTCAGTGGTCCGCGAAATTCTCGACGATCGCGCGCGCTTTCGGCAACGCCGCGACAAGTGCCGCAACGCAGTCCGAATTGAGCTGGTGCGGCGCCATGCGCTGCAGCTCCGCGACCGCTTTTTCGACTGGCCAGGGTTCTTTGTAGGGACGCCGCGAGGTCAGCGCGTCGAACACGTCGGCGACGGCGACGATCTGCGCTTCGATCGGTATCGCGTCGCCAGCAAGCCCGAGCGGATAGCCGCTGCCGTCGAGCCGCTCGTGGTGCAGATGCACGACGTTCTCGAGGATCGACCGACCGGGCAAGTGGACAAGCCCCAGACACGCGACGATCTTGGCGACGATGTCCGCGCCGATCTTCGAATGGGTCTTGATGGTGGCGAATTCGTCCGCCGTGAGCTTGCCGGGCTTCAGCAGAATCGCGTCCGCGATGCCGACCTTGCCGATGTCGTGCATCGGCGCAAAGCGGTACACCCGATCGACGAACGCGTCGGTGAGGCCGTATTTTTCGGCCACGCCGTTGGCAATCAGACGCACAATATGCGCCATGCGCCGAAGATGGTTCGCCGTGTCGGTGTCGTGGTAGGCGCCGACTTCCTGTGCCGCCACGAGGGCGGCAAGCACCGCGCGCTGCTGGCTCGTTTTGAGCTTAAGAAGCAGCGACACCATGTGGACGTAGGGTGCGATCTTGCGCTGGCGCTCGGGCGTGAAATAGCCAGGCTCCGTCGAATTCACGAAAACGATGCCGATAAGCTGGCCGTCGTCTTCGACCGTGCACGCGTAGCTGGCGCGGTAGCCCATCGCCAGAATCGCGGCGTTATGGGCGGAGTTGACCGAGGCGAAGGCCGCAAGATCTTCCACGATGCGCAAGGGCTCGCCCTTTTTGGCGAAGGCGAGCGACGGCACGTCGGTGAGCTTCGCCGCGTAGTGGTGAAGGCCCGCATCCGCAGACCCGGCAAGCTGGTAGGTGTGCAGCAGATCGCTGTCCGTATCGTAGAGCGCTATTGCAAGACGAAGCGGCAGGTCGGCGCCGAGCGCTTCGATGATCTGGTTGTGGATCGCAAGCAATTCGCGCTGGAACGAGTCGGGCTGGTCGATTGCGTCGACTTTGGGTGTCGCGTGCTGAAGGAGAGTATCGTTCATCGAACACCTCGCTGTCGGAGCGGAACCGAGACTTTTCGGCATGCGACTTGAACTTTCTAAACCGTGCAGCCACCCATTGCGGATTGACCGACCTGTCGTACCAGAAAGCCAAACAAGAAGTGCGTGATGTGACGGTCACGTTACGGGCGGGCGCTTAACAATTCGTTATCGAAATCGGTGCTGCGTTCCTCCGCGTACGATTTTTCTTAATGGCGCATTAACAAATAAATTCCATTGTCTTGCTTATGAGCCAAACGTTCCGCCCTTTGCCGCAATATGCTACGGCATCGGATGTCGGTGTGCAGCATCGTGTTTCTGTGCCGCATGCGCGCGCAGCGGCCGAACGGCGCATCTCGACGCAAGCGCATGTTGCCGCGTTGCACGTGGCCCAAGTGGTTCAGGCCATCGCAATGAGCCTGCACAGCATCGATGCCGATGTCTTTGCGGAAGACCGATCGTCCCAAGTGCGGCGAACCCGCATCCATATGCAGCTCGGGCGTTTGAAAAACGCGTCCGACGCCATCCAAACGATCGGCATCGCGGATGCCGGCGGCCATGTCCGCGCGCTCGACAGCGATGCGAATCCGCAGTCGACCGATCTCTCCGACCGACCTTACTTTGCGGCCCACCGCGACAGCCGCAATCCCGATCTGCGCTTCGAAAGGCCGATCCTGTCGCGCCCCGCCCTCGAGATCGGCATTCCGATCACGCGCCGCATCGAAAACGCCGACAGCAGCTTTGCAGGCTTGGTGGCCGCGCATCGATCCGCATTATTTCGACTGGTTTCTCGGGTCGATTGACGAGTCGATATCGTCTTTGGCAACGACGCGACGGCGACGGCTTGAACAGGCTGTGTTTTTTCCCGAAAGCCCGGTCGGAGCGGCGGGATTCGAACTCGCGACATCCAGCTCCCAAAGCTGGCGCTCTACCAGGCTGAGCTACGCTCCGCGACCGGACCGTCTATGTACACGATGGGCCCGGCCCCAAGCTAGCGGAACATCGCCTAGCGGAACATCGGGTGGACGAGACGGTCGCCGGGCTTGAGACCCAGGCGGGCGGCCGTGCCCCCGTTGAGCTCGAGCACGGCGCGCACCGGCTCGTCGGACGCGATGATGGCTTCGGACAAGGGGACGGCGCGCGCATGCACCTTGCGCACGATGCCGCGCGCATCGACGAACAGCATGTCGAGCGGGATCAGCGTGTTGCGCATCCACATCGCCACGGGCGCATCGCGCTGGAAATCGAACAACATGCCGGCGTCCGGCGCCATCTGGCGGCGGAACATAAGGCCGACCGTGCGGCGCTCGTCGTTGTCGGCCATCTCGACCGTGAAGCGATGGACCTTGCCGTCGCTTTCGATCGTCAGGCTCGAGGTTTCGAAACGTACATTGGGCGCTTGCGCGCCAACCGGCGTTGCGGCCGGTACGGCGGCCAAGGCGGCAAGCCCGAATGCGAGAAGTGCGCGGCGCGGCAGTGTCATGCGAAATCTATAGCATGCACCTGCGGCCGCGCAAAACCGCCTCGGCATGGCGGTTGACCGCATCGGCCAGGGCCGAGACTTCCGCGCGGATCGGGCCGTCGGCGGGTTCGTCCTGCAGGGTCGAAAACCAGGCTTCGGGACGCGGCTGGTCTTTGCGGCGGTGCCAATGCAGGCTGCGCAGCAGGCTTTCGGCCGCAGGCGGCAACGCCTTGGGAATTTCGTAGCCGTTCAGCGTGCCCCACATGCCGACCCACGCACGCGCGACACTCCACGGATTGTAGCCCCCGCCCCCGGTCATCAGCATCGGCAGGCCGAGCCGATGCAAAGCAGCACCCGCGCGCCACAGCGCGTTGTTCGACAAAGCGAGGTTCGAGAGCGGATCGTCGGCGAGCGCGTCGGCGCCGCCTTGCACGACCAGCACATGCGGCTGGAACGCTTCGACATGCGGCAGCAACGCCGTGTCGAACAGCAGTGCAAATTCGGCATCGTTGAGGCCTGCGGGTGCCGGGATATTGACGGCCCTGCCCGCCGCGACGGCGCCCGTCTGCGGCCAGCGCCCGGCTTCGTGGATCGAGGCCAGCAGCACGCGCGGATCCTGCCCGAGCGCCGCTTCCACGCCGTCGCAATGGTGCGCGTCGAGATCGACATAGGCCACGCGCGCAATGCCGTGGTCGAGCAAACGCAGAATGGCAAGGACCGGATCGTTCAGATAGCAAAAGCCGCTGGCCGCCGCCTTCTGCCCGTGATGCGTGCCGCCGGCCGGCGAATAGATCGTGCGCGCTTGGCCCGTCGCCAGCATGTCGGCAGCCGCAAGCGATGCCCCGCACGCGGTCGCAGGCCTGCGGAAGATTTCGCCGAACACAGGATTGCCGCCGCGCCCGATATTGTAGCGCGCCGAATCCTCGGGCGACACGGCTTGCGCGGCTTCCGCGGCCTGCAGGGCTGCGATGTAGTCGGGCGCATGGAAGCGGACGAGTTCGGCCGGCGTGGCGGTCGGGCTGTCGATGTAGATTTCCTCCGGCAGCCAGCCGAGCAGGCGCGCCAAATCGATGCAGGTCGATACGCGCGGGATCGCCAGCGGATGGTTCGAGCCGTAGCGCGAGCGCCGATAGATCTCCGAGCCGATGAAATAGGGGCGCGCTTCCATGCGTCTTTGAGATAGGGCGGCTTGCAAACGCCGTCAATCGGGCGCTATAAACGCGTCGTTCGCACGGGGTGCCGAGCTTTTTCGGCTGAGATCACACCCGAGAACCTGATCCGGGTCATGCCGGCGTAGGGATCGCGGTAGATGGACAAAATTTCTCCAGCCGTCGCGGGCTTCGGCCTGCATGTGCGCCAAGCGCGCGTCGCGTTCGGCGGAGCCGTGCTGTTCGAGGATCTGTCCTTCGATCTTGCCCCCGGCAGCTTCACCTGCCTGCTGGGCCCGTCGGGGATCGGCAAAAGCACGCTGCTGCGCCTGATCGCCGGCCTCGCCCCCGAAGACGCACGCGCGGAAATAAACGCCGACGACGGCTTGCCGCTTGCCGGGCGTGTCGCCTGGATGGCGCAGACCGATCTCCTCTGCCCGTGGCGCGATGTTGCGGCCAACGTCGCGTTGGGTGCGCGCTTGCGCGGCACGGCCCACGACCCCGCGCGTGTGGCCGCTTTGCTCGACGCAGTCGGGCTCGCCGACAAGATGCGCGCGATGCCGAATTCGCTGTCCGGCGGACAGCGCCAGCGTGCGGCCCTCGCGCGCACTTTGATGGAAGACCGGCCGCTCGTGCTGATGGACGAACCGTTCGGCGCCCTCGATGCCATCACGCGCTGGCGCCTGCAGGATCTTGCCCTGCAGCTGCTCAAAGACCGCACGGTGCTGCTTGTCACGCACGATCCGCGCGAGGCTTTGCGCATGGGCGATGCAGTGCGCGTGCTCGCCGGTCGCCCGGCCGCCTTGGGCGCTCCCTTGCATCCGCGTGGCCTTGTGCCGGGCGAATTGCTCGCAGCCGAGCATCGCCTGCTCGACGAACTCGCAGCGACGGCGGCCTGATGCGACCGCTGCTGCTGTTCGCCGGTTTCTGTCTCGTCTGGGAAGCGCTTGTGCGCGCCACGGGCGTGCCGGCCTTCATCCTGCCGGGGCCGATGCGTGTCGCCGCCGCCTTGGCCAACAACGCCTCGTTCCTTGCCGAGAATGCGCTCGTGACGCTGATCGAGATCGCACTCGGCACGCTCGTGGGCGTGAGCCTCGGCTGCTTGGCCGCCCTTGCACTGAGCGCTTCGCGCGGTGCGCGCGCATGGCTGCTGCCGCTGGTCGTGGCGAGCCAAGCGATCCCGATCTTCGCGATCGCACCCTTGTTGGTGCTGTGGCTCGGCTTCGGGCTTGCCTCGAAAGTCGCCGCCGCCGCTTTGGTCATCTTCTTCCCCGTCGCCTCGGTTTTTTACGATGGGCTTGCGCGCACCGAGCGCGGCTGGCTCGACCTTGCCCAAGTGATGAACGCAAAACCCGCCGCAATTCTGTGGCGCATCCGCCTGCCCGCTGCCCTGCCCGCTCTCGCCTCGGGCCTGCGCATGGCAGCCGCCGTCGCCCCCATCGGGGCCATCATCGGCGAATGGGTGGGAGCCGCTGCAGGCCTCGGCTTCGTGATGCTGCAGGCCAACGCGCAAATGCAGACCGACCTCATGTTCGCGGCGCTGCTGGTGCTCGCAACCTTCGCCGTTCTTTTCTACCGCCTCGTCGATCGCCTCGCGTTGCGTCTCGCACCTTGGCAGCCGCCGACCCAATCCACCGTCTGACCAGGAGCAGCCCCATGATCCGTCGTCGCAATGTGCTTGCAGGCTTTGCCGCCGCCCCCTTCCTCTCCGGGACGGCGCACGCGCAAGGGGCCGAGTTCACGCTGCTGCTCGATTGGTTCGTGAACCCGAATCACGGACCGATCATCGTCGCGCAAGAGCTTGGCCATTTCCGCAGTGCCGGGCTCAATGTCCGCATCGTGCCGCCGAGCGACCCCAACGATCCGCCGCGCCTGATCGCGGCCGGGCGCGGCGACGTTGCCGTGAGCTATCCGCACACGCAGATTTTCCAGGCATCGCGGGACATCCCCGCCTTGCGCATCGGCGCTTTGATCGACAGCCCCCTGTCGACCGTGACCGTGCTCGCCGACGGGCCGATCAAGACCCTTTCCGACTTTCGCGGCCGCAAGATCGGCTATTCGATCTCGGGCGTCGAATTGGCATTGCTGCGCACGATGCTGGCCTCGGCGGGCGTACCGGCGGACGCTTACGAAACCGTCAATGTCAATTTTGCCTTGAGCCCGGCTTTGCTGACCAAGCGCGTGGATGGTGTGATCGGCGCATTCCGCAATTTCGAACTGTTCCAGCTTGAAATCGAAGGCGCCAAGGGCCGCGCGTTTCTGCTCGAAGAACACGGCATTCCGATGCACGACGCATTGATCTTCGCAGCCCAGCGCGATCGCGCGCGCAACCGCGATCCCAAGCTTCGCGCATTCCTCGACGCCGTCGCGCGCGGGGCCGCCGACGCCGTCGCCAATCCCGATGCCGCGTGGAACTTGTTCATCAAGGGCCGCGCCAATCTCGACAACGAACTCAATCGGCGTGCGTGGAAGGCGACCGTCCCGCTGTTCGCGCGCAATCCGGCCGCCCTCGATCCCGCGCGTGAGTTGGCGTTTGCCGACTTCATGGCCAAAAACGGTTTGATTGCGGCCGTTCCGCCGCTCGACAAGATCGCCGTGGCGCTCTAGCGACCTGCCGGAACGGGCGAGACGGGGGCGTCGGCCGCTTCGATGCGCGCTTGGGCTTCGCGCGTTTCGAGCTGGCGGCGCCACATCTGCGCGTAGACGCCGTCGGCTGCCAGCAGATCGGCATGCGTGCCGCGCTCGACGACTTGGCCCTTGTCGAGAACCACGATCTGGTCGGCATCGACAACGGTCGACAGACGGTGGGCGATGACGAGCGTCGTCACACCCGCCGAAATCTGGCGCAGCGAATCCTGGATCTCTTTTTCGGTGCGCGTGTCGAGCGCGCTGGTGGCCTCGTCGAACACCAGAACCTTCGGGCGCTTCAGGATCGTGCGCGCGATCGAAACGCGCTGGCGCTCGCCGCCCGAAAGCTTGAGGCCGCGCTCGCCGACGCGGCTTTTGTAGCCGTCGGGCAGCGCCATCACAAAATCGTGGATGCGCGCGAGCTTGGCCGCTTCTTCCACTTCCGCGCGCGTGGCCGACGGACGCCCATAGGCGATGTTGTAGTAGATCGTGTCGTTGAACAGCACCGTGTCCTGCGGCACGATGCCGATCGCGGCGCGTACCGAGCTTTGCGTCACGTCGCGGATGTCCTGGCCGTCGATGCTGATCGCCCCGCTGTCGATGTCGTAGAAGCGGAACAGCAGGCGCGAGATCGTCGATTTCCCAGCCCCGCTTGAACCGACGATAGCAAGCGTCTTGCCGGCCGGCACGTCGATGTCGAGCCCGTGCAGGATCGGTCGGCGCGCATCGTAGCCGAAATTGACGTTCTCGAAGCGCACATGGCCGCCCGCGACCGCGAGATCGGGCGCGCCCGGCTTGTCGAGGATTTCGGCTTCGGCATGCAGCAGGCGGAACATCGACTGCATGTCGATCAGCGCCTGGCGCACCTCGCGATAGACCATGCCGAGGAAATTGAGCGGCAGATAAAGCTGGATGAGATAAGCGTTCACGAGCACGAAGCCGCCCACGGTCATGTTGCCTGCCGCCACCATCTGGGCTGCGAGCCACATGACGCCGGTGAGCCCGACCGCGATCACGAAACCCTGCCCGACATTGAGCAGCGACAGCGACGTCTTCGAGAGCACGGCAGCTTTCTCGTAGGCGTCGAGCGATTTGTCGAAGCGCTGGGCTTCGTGGCGCTCGTTGCCGAAATATTTGACCGTTTCGTAGTTGAGCAAACTGTCGACCGCTTTGGTCGAGGCTTCGCCCTCGGCCTCGAGCATGGCGCGCCGATAGCGCAGGCGCCACGCTGTGATCGCGAATGTGTAGGCGACGTAGAGCACGATCGTCGTAAAGGTGATCGCGGCAAAGCGCCAATCGTAGAGATACCAGAGCATGCCGCAGACCAGTGCTATCTCGAGGATCGTCGGCACGATCTGGAACAGCATGAAATGCAGCAGATTTTCGATGCCGGCCGTCCCGCGCTCGATGGCGCGGTTGAGCCCGCCCGTCTGCCGGTCGAGATGGAAGCGCAACGAGAGCCGATGCAGATGCTGGAAGGTTTCGAGGGCGACCTGGTGCATCGCCTGATGGGCGACGCGCGCGAACACGATTTCGCGCAGCTCGGTGAAGACCTGGCTCACCACGCGGGCACCGCCATAGGCGAGCACGAAACCGACCGCCACCGACAGGGCGATTTCCGCCCCGCCCGAACTCGACAGCGCATCGACGGCCTGTTTGTAGAACAAAGGGATCACGATCGTGGCAAGCTTGGCGCCGACGAGCAGCACGACGGCCGACAGCACGCGAACGCGGATTTCAGGCCGTCCCTTGGGCCACAAATACGGCAGAAGCCGCAAAAGCGCTCGGGATTCGCCCGCAGCTTGGACACCAGGAACGTGGAGGGGATCTGCAGGGCCGACGCGACGCATTGGTTTAATTTAGGCACAATCGATTGTAGATACCAGGGTTGCCTGCGCATAATTGGCGCCAAGCTGGTCTTGATTCGCGGTAGAGAGGTCGGATACAGAAACAGTCCAAACCTGTTCAACACAACACTTGGTCAACAAAACCCTTGGGAGGTACCCGCCAATGTCGAATTTCGACCTCACCCGTCGCGATGCGCTGAAATACGGCCTTGCCGCCGCTGCAGCCGCCGCGTCCCTGCCCGGCCTCGCCCAGGCTCAGACGCTCGAGCGTCTGCGCATGTATATTCCGGCTGCCCCCGGCGGCGGCTGGGACCAGACCGGCCGCTCGATCGAGCAGGTCATGCGTGCGGCCGGCATCATGACGAATTTCCAGTTCGACAACGTGCCGGGTGCCGGCGGTGCCGTCGGCCTGCCGCGCTTCCTCGGCATGCGCGGCCAGGGCGACGTGATGATGGTCGCGGGCCTCGTGATGGTCGGCTCGCTGATCGCCAATAAGAGCCCGGTCAAGATGACCGACGCAACGCCGCTCGCGCGCCTTACCGGCGAATACCAGGCCATCGTGGTTCCCGCCAACTCGCCGCATCGCGACATGAAGAGCCTCGCGGCCGCGATCCAGGCGAGCCCCGGCGGCGTGTCGTGGGCCGGCGGTTCGGCCGGCGGTACCGACCATATCCTGGTCGGCATGATCGGCCAGGCGCTGAAAGTCGAGCCCAAGGCGATGAGCTACGTCGCGTTCGCCGGCGGCGGCCCTGCCCAGGCGGCGATCCTCGGCGGTCAGACCACGGCCGGCGTTTCGGGCTACGGCGAATTCGCCGAGCAGATCAAGGCCGGCCGCATGCGCCTCTTGGCGATCTCCTCGCCCGAGCGCCAGCCCGGCATCGACGCGCCGACGCTCAAAGAACAGGGCATCGACGTGGAGCTGGCCAACTGGCGCGGCGTCTTCGCGGCCCCCGGCGTGTCGCCGGCCCAGCGCGCCGTGCTGTTGGGCCTCGTCGACCGCATGGTCAAGTCGAGCCAGTGGAAAGAAGAGTGCGAAAAGCGCGACTGGACGCAGATCTACATGACGGGCGACGATTTCGGCCGCTATGTGGCGAGCGAAGTCACGCGCGTCGAGGCGATCCTGCGCGGCCTTGGCCTCGCAACCTGAACGCGCCTAAAGTAACGGCGCCGAGCGGCCGACAAACGGCTTCTCGGCGCCGCTCTTGTCTTCCCGGGGGGGATCAATATGCGTCTGGTGCCTGAAATCTGGGTCGGCGTCGCCGTCCTGGCCTTTGCTGCAATCATCTTCCAGCAAAGCACGGCCATTCCCGTCTCGCCGCTCTATGCGCGCGTCGGCCCGACCGTGGTTCCCTACGCGACTTCCCTCGCCCTTGGCATTCTCGGCGTCTTTCTGCTGATTGCGGGATTTCGCGGCGGTTGGAGCGGCGACGATCCTGAAATCGCCTTGCCGGTCGATTGGCGCAGCTTCCGCTGGCTCCTGCTCGGCCTCGCCCTCAACGTCGCACTGATCGACCAACTCGGCTTCATCATCGCGTCGTGCCTCCTGTTCATGTGCACGGCACGCTGCTTCGGCAGCCGCAAGCCGCTCGTCGATCTCGGTTTGGGCTTCGTGCTGGCGACGGTTGCCTATGTCGGCTTCGCCAAGGGTCTTGGCATCAATATCGGGTCGGGCCCGATCGAGGCATTGTTTTAGTCATGGATACGCTATCGCAGCTGCTGAACGGCTTTGCCGTCGCGCTCACGCCGATCAATTTGATGTTCGCGCTGATCGGCACGTTTCTGGGAACGGCCATCGGCGTGCTGCCGGGCATCGGCCCTGCCCTTACCATCGCATTGCTGCTGCCGATCACCTTCAAGGTCGATCCGACAGGCGCGTTCATTCTGTTCGCGGGCATCTATTACGGTGCGATGTATGGCGGCTCGACGACGTCGATCCTGCTGAACACGCCGGGCGAGAGTGCGACGATCGTGACCGCCCTCGAAGGCAACAAGATGGCCAAGCGCGGGCGCGCAGGCGCCGCCCTTGCGACGGCGGCCATCGGCTCGTTCGTGGCTGGGACCATCGGCACGGTGGGCATCACGTTCCTGGCGCCGATCGTCGTGGAACTCGCGCTCAAATTCGGCCCGGCCGAGTATTTCTGCTTGATGACGCTGGCCTTCGTGACCGTGTCGGCCGTGCTCGGCAATTCGACCGTGCGCGGCCTCGTGTCGCTGTTTTTCGGCATCTGGCTCGGGCTTATCGGCATCGATCTGCAGACCGGCCAGCCGCGCTTCACCTTCGGCCTCATCGAACTGCTCGACGGCATCAACGTGATCGTCGTTGCGGTCGGGCTGTTTGCAGTCGGCGAAACCTTGTGGCTCGCCTCGCGCCACGCGCACGGCAAAGACGAACTCTTGCCCCTGTCGGGCTCTTTGTGGATGACGCGCGAAGAGTGGAAGCGCAGCTGGAAACCGTGGCTGCGCGGGACGGGCCTCGGCTTCTCGATCGGCGCGCTGCCGGCGGGCGGGGCCGAAATCCCGACCTTCCTGTCGTACTATCTCGAAAAGAAACTCTCGATCAAACCCGAGGAATTCGGCAACGGCGCCATCGAAGGCGTGGCGGGCCCCGAGGCTGCCAACAACGCCTCGGCCGCGGGCGTGCTCGTGCCGATGCTCACGCTCGGTCTGCCGACTTCGGCCACGGCCGCCATCATGCTGTCGGCGTTCCAAAGCTACGGCATCCAGCCGGGGCCGCTGCTGTTCCAAACGCAGGCCAATCTCGTCTGGGGCCTCATCGCCTCGCTCTACATCGCCAACGTGATGCTGCTGGTCATGAACCTGCCCCTCGTCCCGCTGTGGGTGAAGATCCTGGCCGTGCCGAAGCCCTGGCTCTATGGCGGCATTCTCTTGTTCGCCACGATCGGCACCTACGGCATCAGCCAAAGCGTGATCGATCTCATGCTGCTCTATGCGGTCGGCATTGCGGGCTATTTCATGCGCCGCTTCGACTTTCCGGCAGCACCCGTCATCATCGGCATGATCCTGGGTCCGCTTGCGGAACAAGAGCTGCGCCGCGCCCTCACCATCAGCCAGGGCGACTGGAGCGTGTTCCTGACGCGGCCTCTGTCGGCCACACTGCTGGCGCTTGCGGCGGCTGCCCTGCTGGGCCCGCACATCTACGCCTACATGGCCAAGCGCCGCGCGGCTTAAACGGTCAGGCCGCCGACACGGTCTTCCGGGTTCGCATCCAGTGCAGGCCGAGCCCGATCGACAGCAGCACGAGGCCGGCCAAGTCGGCGCGCGCGTCGGCCGCGATCAGCAATATGCCGCCCAGCAGCGACAGCACGCGCTCGATCGCGGTCGCGTGCTGTCGCGCATAGCCCGTGATGCCCACGCACAAGCCGACAAGCGCCAAGCACGAGGTGATCGTCGTTTCGAAGATGCCCCACCAATCGCCCACATCTTCGGGCCACTTGCCTTCAGGTGTCAGCATCAATAGCTGCAGCCCTTCGGGCGTGAGGCAGAACATGAACGGCACAAGGAAAGCCGGCAGCGTGTATTTCCACGCCTGAATCATCGTCGGGAACGGCCGGCCGCCGCAAATGGCCGAGGCCGCAAACGGCGCCAAGGCGGTGGGCGGCGACACGTCGGCAAGCACGGCGTAGTAGAACATGAACATGTGTGCTGCCGGTGCCGGGATGCCGACATTGACGAGCGCGGGCACGAGCATCACCGCCGCGATGATGTAGCTCGCCGTGACGGGAACCGCGAGCCCCAGCACCCACATGGCAAGGGCGGCGAGCGCGATCACGGGCAAACGTTCGCCGCCGCCGACCGCCACGATGATCGAGGACAGCGTCAAACCGAGGCCCGTGAGATTGACGATGCCGACGATGAGGCCCGCACATGCGCATGTCGCGATGATGCCGAGCGTGCCGCGCGTCCCGTCCGTGATCGCTTCGATCATGCGCGTTGCGGCCGGGTCGGGCTCGCGGCCTGCGCGCATGGCCGACAAAGCCTGCACGCCCGAAACAAGCACCGCCACGACCATGCCCCAGAAGACAGACGCCGAAATTCGCCCGTCGAACAATTCGTCGAGATTCATCGCCTCGGGGATGCTGGTCGAGCCGAAGGCCCAGGCGAGCACGCCCGCAATCGTGCCCGCCACGAAGGCCGGCATCGTCACGAGACGGCTTTCCATGCGCGCCATCGACAGCATAAACGCGATCGCGATCGACCAGAACACGGCCAAGAACGAAGTGAAGCCGAGGACGAGGAAAAACGCGATCGCGGCCAGCGACAGGAAATGGTAGCCCTGCGAAATCGTGAGCTGCCACAGCGACTGGTCCGACGTCTTGATGGCTTTGATGTTGAGGCTGCGCGAATCCGCCTCGGTCATCAGCCAGCACGACACGTAGTAGAGGATCGTCGGGATCGTCGCGTAGATCAGCACGACGAGATACTCGATATCGAGATATTCGGCGATGATGAACGCCGCTGCACCCAGCGTGGGCGGCGACAAGGTGGCCCCGATGCCGGCGGCCGAGAGCATGCCGCCCGCCACGGTCGGCGGGTAACCCGCCCGGCGCAGCATCGGCCACGCGAGCGAAGCGACCGTCACGGTCGTGGCAACGCCCGAGCCGGACACGGTGCCGAGCAGGAAGCCCGATGCCACGACGGCACGCCCCGGAGCCGACGGCGACGGTTTTTTGCCGAACAGCGCAAACGCCCAATCGATGAAAAATTTGCCCGCCCCGCCGCGATCGAGGACCGCCCCGTAGAGCGTGAACAGAATGATGAAGGTCGCGGCCACGTCCATCGGGGTCGCGAAGATGCCTTCGAGCGTCAGATAGTTCTGGCCGATGATGCGGTTGATCGAGAAGCCGCGATGGTCGAACGGTTCCGGGATCGACGGCCCGAAATAGCCGTAGAGCAGAATGAGAATCGTGATCGCCGGCAGGATCCAGCCGATCGTGCGCCGCGTACCCTCGAGAATGAGCAGGATCAGCGTGCCGCCGAGCACCAGCTCGTCGGCCGAGGGGCGCGTCGGGCGCGTTTTGTAGACCTCGATGTTGGCGGCCAAGTACCACGCCGTCCACAACGCGAAGCCGACGAAAATCCAGTCGATGAGCTGCGTGCGCGAAAGAATGCGGCTCGAAACGATCAGCGGATATGCCGCAAAACACAGCGCCACGACAATGAGCAGACCGCCCGCAAAGGGGCTGCGCTCGAAAATGCGGCCCTCGAGATAGAGCACATACATCGCCCCCACGCCCAGCAACGCCACGCACCATTCTTCGATCGTGGCACGGCGCGTTTCTTTGGCGTCGCGCAGCAAGGGATAGAGCACGAAGATCAGCGCCAACGCCACGCCGAGGAAGCTCGAGCGATAGACCGTCGTGTTGATCGAAAACTGCGTCCAGTAGAGCGAATAGGCGCCAAGCCCGAAGGCGACAGCGCCGGTGAGCCACCCGAGCCAGCCGGTCAAGCGTTTGGCTGGGCCGCCTTCGCTGTCCGAGGAAAGACGCTCGAGTTCTTCGGCCGACAATTCGATTTTGTCGGCGGCATTCGGATTGACCATCGGCGGCGACTTCCCTCGTAAATTGGCGACAGCCCGCATCTGCGGCGGGTCTGCACCTCCTGCCCTGTACAATACTTATGGAAGAAGAAACGCCGGAATGAAAACAAAAAAAGACCCGGAACCAATGGTTCCGGGTCTTTGCCGTCCCTCCCGTCAGCCGGGGGTTAGGACATCGTAATGCCCTTCGAGCGGTAAAAAGCTGCGGCCGCCGGGTGGAACGGCACGGCCGACTTGCCCGCCGCACCCTGCAGCGTCAGCTTGCGCGCTTCGGGATGGATGCCCTGCACTTCCGTGAGATTGTTGAAGATCGTCTCGAGCATGGTGGTGACCATCGCGTCCGAAAGCTTGGTCGGCACGATCAGCACGTTGGCAACGCCGAGACCGCCCAAAGCTTCGGTCTGGTTCGCATAGGAACCGGCAGGCAGATTGAACGGGCGGTAGAGACCCGGCCACTTGGCGTCGAGCACGGCGAACTCCGTCGTCGTCGGGATGAAGCGGATCGGCGGTTGGCCGCCGGTCGCAAGCTCGCGCACCGCCGCCGTCGGGATGCCGCCGATCCAGAAGAACGCGGCGATCTTGCCGTCCTTGAGGGCACCGGCCGATTCCGCAACGCCGAGATTGTCGCGCGTAATGTCGCGCATCTGGTTGAGGCCGCCAGCCTCGATCACGCGGTCGGCGATCGATTCGGTCGACGAACCCGCCGAGCCGACGGAGATGCGCTTGCCGCGCATCTGGGCGATGGTCGCCACGTTCGAGGACTGGCTCGCCACGACATGCAGAAACGAATCGTACAGCATGCCGATCACGCGGATATCCTGCTTGCCATCGGCCTTGTAGGCACCCTCGCCCATCATGCCGTCATAGGCGCTGTCCATCGTCGAGAAGCCGAGTTCGGCGTCGCCCGTGTGCAGCAGTTTGACGTTGTCGACCGAACCGCCGGTGACCTGCGAGGTCGCCTGCGTGTTGGTCATCTTTTCGGCGAACAGCTTCGCCAGGCCGCCGCCATAGGGGTAGAACACCCCGCCCGTGCCGCCGGTTACGACGGTGATGCGGCGACGCCCTTGGGCAATGGCCGGCGCTGCGAGAAGGCTGGCGGCTGCGGCACCCATCGCGAGTGCGGAACGACGATTGAGGGGCGTCTTGTTAACGGTCATCTTGGAAAACCTCCCTGTTGCGGCGCGTCCGCGCCTGCGGTTTTGTTTAACGCGAAATCGGCGTCAAAACACCCTGGTACTCGGTGGTGTTAATATGGGAAGCTTACATCGTTTTTCCACCAAAATTTTGCGCAAATGGCGCAAATGAGCGGGCATTTCCATGAATCTGAGCGGCGAATACCGGCTTCCCCTGCCCCGGACCGTAGTTTGGGACGGCCTCAACGACCCTGAGATCCTCAAACAATGCATTCCGGGCTGCGAGGAACTGACCAAAACCGAGGATAATGGCTTTGCGGCCAAGGTCGGCCTCAAGATCGGCCCCATGACTGCGCGTTTCACGGGCAAAGTAACGCTGTCGGACATCGACCCGCCCAACGGCTACAAAATCGCGGGCGAAGGCCAAGGCGGGGTGGCCGGTTTCGGCAAGGGCTCGGCCATCGTGAAACTCGCCGAGGACGGTGCCGGCGGCACGATCCTCACCTACACGGCCGACAGCCAGGTCGGCGGCAAAATGGCGCAGCTCGGCTCGCGCCTGATCGATGCGACGGCCAAAAAACTTGCCGATGAATTTTTCGGGAAGTTTGCTGCGACCGTGGCACCGCCTGCGGCGGCCGAAGCACCTGCAGAAATTGCGGTCGAACCGCCGCAAATGCCCGGAATTGCGGCACCGCAAACCGGCGGCCTGCCGCAGAGCGTGTGGATCGCGGCCCTCGTTGCGGCGGTCGCAATCGTGCTGTGGATGGTGTTGCGCGGTTGACGCTTGACGACACGCCTTCGCACCTTCAACACTGCCCACCAACCGATCCAAAAATCATCGAACGAAACATCAAGGGGAGAGACGATGGCCAAGATTTCGCTGACCGTGAACGGCAAGAAGGTTTCGGCCGAGGTCGAAGGTCGCACGCTGCTGGTGCAGGTGCTGCGCGAAAAACTCGGCATGACCGGCACGCATGTGGGCTGCGACACCAGCCAGTGCGGCGCATGCGTCGTGCATGTCGACGGCAAGTCGGTCAAGTCGTGCACGATTCTGGCGGCGCAAGCCGACGGCACGGCCGTCACGACGATCGAAGGGCTCGCCAACGGCAACGAGCTGCATCCGATGCAGGCGGCGTTCAAGGAACATCACGGCCTGCAATGCGGCTTCTGCACGCCCGGCATGGTCATGAGCGCCATCGAGCTTGCCAAGCACAATGCCAACCCGAGCGAACACGACGTGCGCGAATGGCTCGAGGGCAATATCTGCCGCTGCACGGGCTACCACAACATCGTCAAAGCAGTTCAAGCGGGTGCCCAGGCGATGGCCGCCGCGAAATAAACTCGACAAGCGAATAATCGCGCCAACGCGAAACGCTGCAGGGAGAAACGCAAATGGCAATCGACGGCATTGGCGCTTCGGTGCGCCGCAAAGAGGATTACCGGTTTCTGACGGGCCAGGGCAACTACACCGACGACATTTCGCGCCCGAACCAGGTGCACGCCTATTTCGTGCGCGCGCAGACAGCCCACGCCAAGATCGTGCGCATCGACACCGCCAAGGCCAAAGCGGCCGAAGGTGTGGTGGCGGTCTTCATCGGCCCCGACATGGCGGTCGACGCGATCGGCGGCCTGCCCTGCGGCTGGCTCGTCAAAAACAAAGACGGCAGCCCGATGCAGGAGCCGGCCCATCCGGTGCTCGCACTCGAGCATGTGCGCCATGTCGGCGACCCGATCGCCGTCGTCGTCGCCGAAACGCTGGCCCAGGCCAAGGACGCCGCGGAACTGCTCGATATCGAGCTTGCCGACCTTCCCGCCGTCGTGGGCCTCGTCGATGCGCTGAAGCCGGGCGCACCCGCCGTGCATGCGGGCGGCAATCTGTGCTTCGACTGGCATATCGGCGACGCGGACCAAGTCGCGGCTGCGTTCAAAAACGCCTACAAGGTCGCCAAGATCGACCTCGTCAACAACCGCCTCATCGCCAATCCGATGGAGCCGCGCGCGGCCGTCGGCGAATACGACCGCGCGACGGGCGAATACACGCTCTTCACCACGAGCCAGAATCCGCACGTGATCCGCCTGCTGATGGGCGCGTTCGTGCTGCATATTCCGGAAAGCCGCCTGCGCGTCGTCGCACCCGACGTCGGCGGCGGCTTCGGCTCCAAGATCTACCACTATGCCGAGGAAGCCTTCGTGACCTGGGCCGCTCCCAAGGTCGGTCGCCCGGTCAAATGGACGGCCGAGCGCGGCGAAGGCTTCATGTCGGACGCGCAAGGGCGCGACCATATTTCGCATGCCGAACTGGCGCTGGACAAAAACGGCAAGTTCCTCGCCCTGAAGGTGAGCACGCTTGCGAATATGGGCGCTTATCTTTCGACCTTTGCGCCTGCGATCCCGACCTACCTTTACGCAACGCTGCTCGCCGGCGTGTACACCACGCCCGCGATCTACGCCGAAGTGAAAGCCGTGTTCACGAACACGGTGCCGGTCGATGCCTATCGCGGCGCCGGCCGGCCCGAAGCCGCCTTCCTCATCGAACGCATCGTCGATATCGCGGCGGCCGAAATGGGCATGGACCGGATCGAAATCCGCAAGCACAACTTCATCCCGACCAACGCGTTCCCTTACCAAACGCCGGTCGCCCTGCAGTACGACAGCGGCGACTATTTCGCGACCCTCGAGGGGGCGATGAAGGCCATCGACTATGCGGGCTTCGAAGCGCGCCGGGCGGCCGCCAAGAAAGTCGGAAAACTGCGCGGCATCGGCATTTCGACCTACGTCGAAGCCTGCGGCATTGCGCCCTCGAACATCGCGGGCGCTTTGGGTGCGCGCGCGGGCCTCTACGAATGCGCCAATGTGCGCGTGCATCCCACGGGCTCGGTCACTTTGTTCACGGGCTGCCACAGCCATGGCCAGGGCCACGAGACGACCTACGCGCAGCTGATCGCCGAGCGGCTTGGCATCGGTCTCGACCAGATCGAAGTCTCGCACGGCGACACGAACAAGATCCCGTTCGGCATGGGCACCTACGGTTCGCGCTCGCTCGCCGTGGGCGGTACGGCCGTCGTGAAGGCGCTCGACAAGATCGTCGACAAGGCCAAGAAGATCGCCGCCCACCTGCTCGAAGCGGCCGAAGCCGACATCGAGTTCAAGGACGGCAAATTCACGGTCGCGGGCACGGACAAGTCCAAGAGCTTCGGCGAAATAGCGCTCACGGCCTATGTGCCGCACAACTACCCGCTCGAAACGCTCGAGCCGGGCTTGGACGAAACCGCCTTCTACGACCCCAAGAACTTCACCTTCCCGGGCGGGGCGCATATCTGCGAAGTCGAAATCGACCCCGACACGGGCGTGGTCAAGGTCGTCGATTTCGCGGCGTGCGACGACGTCGGCCGCGTGGTCAACCCGATGATCGTCGAGGGCCAGGTCCATGGCGGCTTGGCGCAAGGCATCGGCCAGGCCTTGATGGAAGAATGCGTGTACGACGACAAGGGCCAGCTGCGCTCGGGCTCGTTCATGGACTACACGATGCCGCGCGCCGACGATCTACCGTCCTTCAAAGTCTCGACAGCGATCACCTTGTGCACGCACAATCCGCTCGGCGTCAAAGGGGTGGGCGAAGTCGGCGCCATCGGCTCGCCGCCCGCCGTGATCAACGCGGTCGTGGACGCGCTGAAGGACTACGGCGTGCGCCACATCGACATGCCGGCAACGCCGCCGAAAATCTGGGCGATCGTCAATGGCGGCCACCGCATGGCCGCCGAGTAGACCGCCCCGCACCGTTCGAACAAGGAGAATTGCGATGTACGATTTTGCCTACCACAAACCCGCCACGGTCGCCGATGCGGTCAAACTGCTCGCCGCCGACGGCGACGCCAAGGCGCTGGCCGGCGGCCAGACGCTGATCCCGACGCTGAAGCAGCGCCTGGCCAAGCCGAGCGCCGTCGTCGATCTCTCGGCCATCAAGGATCTGGCCGGGATCGCGGTCGCGGGCGGCAAGGTCACGATCGGTGCGATGACGCGCCACGGCGACGTCGCGGCCTCGGCCGAAATCAAGAAGGCCCTGCCCGCCCTTGCGGCCCTTGCCGACGGGATCGGCGATCCGCAGGTGCGCAATCGCGGCACGATCGGCGGCTCGATCGCCAACAACGATCCGGCGGCCGACTATCCGGCGGCGTGCCTTGCTTTGGGTGCGACGATCAAGACCGACAGCCGCGAGATCCCGGCCGACGCGTTTTTCCTCGGCATGTTCGAAACCGCATTGAAGCCCGGCGAAATCATCGTGTCGGTGAGCTTCCCGATCCCCGAGAAAGCCGCATACGCCAAATTCGGCCAGCCCGCCTCGCGCTATGCGCTGGTCGGCGTGATGGTTGCGAAGACCGCGGCCGGTGCGCGCGTGGCCGTGACCGGTGCGGCCTCGGCCGTTTTCCGCTGGTCGGATGCCGAAGCGGCCCTGTCGAAATCCTGGGGTGCGGCGTCGCTCGACGGCGTCAAGGTTTCGCCCGACGGCCTCAACAGCGACATCCATGCGGCGGCCGACTATCGCGCCCATCTCGTGGGCGTGATGGCCAAGCGTGCGGTGACGGCGGCGGGCTGACGCCCGCCCCTCACGTTTCCTGGCCGCACTGCCAACGGTAGAGCGTCAGGCACAAAAACGCTTCGATGCGCCCGTCGGCAGCGGCAAAAGGCAGCATCACGCCTTCAAGCTCGGTCACATAGGCGTGGTGCTGCAAGGTGGGCGGGCCGCGATACCAATTGGGCGCTCGGGCTTCTACGGCCGCCGCAAGGCTCGCCTGCAGATTGGATTGCGTGCCCGTGCGAGGCAATTCGTCGACATAAAGCCCCGGCCGCCCCGGCGCCCCCGCCTCGAGCACGGCTTCGCCGAGCAGGCGAAAACGGAAGCGCAGCGGATCGTGCTCGACGCCCAGCAGATACACATTCGCCAAGAGCCGAGCGACCGCCATCGGCTCGAAATCCGCGTAGAACGGCAGGTCGTGCCCGTCGCGTTTGAGGCCCTGCCAATGCACGACGATGGCGGCGAGTTTTTCCGGGAGCGATTCGGGGGACGGCAGCGGCATCGCGGTTAAATAGGTATCGCCGCCGCCGCCGTCCAGTCCCCCTTTTAGTACCGCCGGTACGGCAGGAATTTGCCGTGCATCGTGATCTTCACGCGGTCGCCCTTGGGATCGGGCAGGCGCTTCATTTCCATCTCGAAATCGATCGCCGACATGATGCCGTCGCCGAATTCCTCGTGGATCAGTTCCTTCCAGGTCGTGCCGTAGACCTGGATGAGTTCGTAGAAGCGGTAGATCAGCGGGTCGGTCGGCGGGCCCGGCGGCAGCGAACCGCGATACGGGATCTCGCACAGGATCTCGGCCTCGTCCTTCGTGAGGCCGAACAGCTTGGCGGCCTTGGCGGCATGCTCCGGCAGCATCGACATTTGGCCGAGCAAGGCCGCCGTCGTCCAGACCGGGTTCATGCCGATCTTCTCGGCGATCTTGTTCCAGCTCAGCTTCTTCTTCTTTTTGATCGCGAGAATCTTCTCGCCGAGTTTGTCTTTGGCGTCGTTCATGGGTTCCTCCTTTGGAAATCAACTGGCCGCGCGCAGCGTGCCGGGGCTGGTTTCGGGCGGCCGGCGCGGGTCGTACCCGGCCGGAATCGCCGACGCGAACCCGCGCGAGCGCTCGACCAGAAAATCGACGATGTGGTTGCGGATCGCGTAGTAGTGCGGGTGCTTGTGGATGTCGTGGCGCGTGCGGTTGCGCGGCAGCGTGTTGACCACGATCTCGGCGATCTTGGCCTCAGGCCCGTTGGTCATCAGCACGATGCGGTCGGCGAGCAGGATCGCTTCGTCGACGTCGTGCGTGATCATGAACACGGTCTGCTGCGTGGCCGCACACAGGCGCAGCACCTCTTCTTGCAGCGTGCCGCGCGTCAGCGCGTCCAGCGCCGAGAACGGCTCGTCCATCAGCAGCATCTTGGGCTCGATCGACAAAGCGCGCGCAATGCCCACGCGCTGCTTCATGCCGCCCGACAGCATTGCCGGGCGCTTGCGCTCCGCACCCGTGAGGCCGACGAGGTCGATGTATTTCTGGCAGTGCGCGCGCACCTTCGCGCGGTCCCAATCGGGCCAGCGCGACGACACGGCGAACGCGATGTTGTCGATGGCACTCATCCACGGCATCAACGCGTGGCCCTGGAAAATCACCGCGCGGTCGAGCGACGGGCCCGCCACCTCTTTGTCGCCGACGAGCAGCACGCCGTCGTCGGCCGTGTCGAGGCCCGCAAGGATGTTGAGGATCGTCGTCTTGCCGCAGCCCGAATGGCCGATCAGGCAAACGAACTCGCCCTTGGCCACGCCGAAATGGATGTTCTCGAACACCGTCTGCACGCCGCCGCCGGGCTGCTTGAAGCGCTTGGCGATGCCTTCGATCGATACGTAGGTCATCGCCGCATCATTCCTGGTACGTCACAAGTTTGGTGGCAAAACCGAGCATATGGTCGAGCAGCATGCCGACGAGGCCGATCACGAGGATCGCCGTGATGATGTTGGAGATCGACAGATTGTTCCATTCGTTCCACACGAAATAGCCGATGCCCGTCCCGCCCACGAGCATTTCGGCCGCGACGATCACAAGCCAGGCAATGCCGATCGAAATGCGCATTCCGGTCACGATCGTGGGGGCGGCCGCCGGCAGGATCACGCGCCACGCCGTGCGCAGCGCGTTGACCTCGAGCGTGCGCGCGACGTTGAGCCATTCCTTGCGCACATGCGCCACGCCGAAGGCCGTGTTCGTCAGCATCGGCCAGATCGAGCAGATGAAAATCACGAAGATCGACGAGGTGGCGCTGTCCTTGATCGTGTAGAGCGCAAGCGGCATCCAGGCGAGCGGCGAGATCGGCCGCAGCACCTGGATGAAGGGGTTGAGCGCGCCGTAGACGAGCGGCGACATGCCGATCAGAAAGCCGAGCGGAATTGCGACAAGCGCTGCAAGGCCGAAGCCCAGCAGCACGCGCGCCAGCGAATAGGCAAGCTGAATGCCGATCCCCTTGTCGTTGGTGCCGCGATCGGCGAACGGCGCTTCGAGATGCTTGGCGATGCGCACGCCGACATCGACCGGGGTCGGCATCGGCGTCTGCTTGCCCTGCTGGGCAGACGCCCCCAGCAACGCCGCGTATTCGGGATCGAGCGCCGGACCGGTCCCGGCCGTCGGCGTTGCCGCGATCTGCCAAGTGCCCAGAAACAAGGCAAGCAGCAGAATCGACAGCAAGGCCGACTTGGCGCGCACGGAAGCAAACATCGAAACGCCGATATCTTACGAGCGGCGGATCGCGAAGGACGCGATATAGGCTTCCGGATTGGCCGGATCGAACTCCTTGCCCATGATCGTGTGCTTGCGCATCGTCGCGGCCGGCGGAGCGCCGCCAAGCTCGCGCATCGCGCGCCCGGCATCGGCCGTCAAGAAGACCTGCTCGGCGATCTGCGCGTAGTTCACGTCGCCGCGGATCTGGCCCCAGCGCTTCATCTGCGTGAGCATCCACACCGCCATCGAGTGCCACGGATAGGGGTCGAAATCGATGCGCTCGGGCACGCGGCGCACCTGGCCGAGACCGTCGGCAAAGGTGCCGCTCAGCACCTGCTCGACGACCGTCACGGGCTGATTGAGATAGTTCTGCGCCGAGATCGCTTCGGCGATCTGCTTGCGGTTGGCCGGATTGTGCGCGAACGAAGCCGCCTCGACGATCGAGCGCATCAGCGCTTGGAACGTGTTCGGCATTTTCTGCGTGAAGTCGCGGCTCGCCGCGAACACGCAGCACGGATGCCCGTCCCACAATTCGCGCGTCAGCAGATGGATGAAGCCAACGCCGTCGAACACGGCGCGCTGGTTGAAGGGATCGGGCCCCAAGAAGCCGTCGATATTGTCGGCGCGCAGATTGGCGACCATTTCCGGCGGCGGTACCGCCCGGATCGAGATATCGCGATCGGGATCGAGGCCGGCTTCCGCCACGTAGTAGCGCAGCAGGTAATTGTGCATCGAATAGTCGAACGGAACGGCGAAGCGGAAGCCCTTCCAGTCTTTGGGGTCGCGCTTTTCCCTGTGCTTGGTCGCAAGCGTGATGGCCTGGCCGTTGATGTTCTGGATCGCGCCCAGCGCCCAGGGGAGCGGGTTCGAGCCCGCACCCATCGAAATCGCGAGCGGCATCGGGGCAAGCATGTGCGAGGCGTCGTATTCGCCGTTGATCGATTTGTCGCGGATCACGGCCCAGCCGGCCGTACGCACCACATTCACGTCGAGCCCGTGCTTGGCGTAGAAGCCCATCGGGTGCGCCATGATCACGGGCGTCGAGCAGGTGATCGGAATGAAGCCGACATCCAGCTTGGTTTTTTCGAGTGCGCGCGGCGCTTGCGCGGCAACTTCGCGGATGAAGCCCATCGGCAGCACGCTCGCGATCGCCGCAGCGGCCGTTCCGCTGCCCACGAGATTGAGGAAGCTGCGGCGGCTCGGGTCCGAGCCCAGCACGGCCTTGACGACCGCGGCCTCGAACAGATCGGCCATCAGCGTGTCGGTGTCGCGCGTTGCGGGCGCGAGCGCAGGTGCGGCATCCGAATGCGGCGGCTGGGTGAGCTTGGCAAACGCGGCTTGAACCGAATTGTGCTCGCTCAGGCTTGCATGCGCGCCGCAGGGGCAGCCGCCGATGGAAGTGCTTGCATCATAGGGATTGTCGAGCATCGCGAGAGCCTCCGGGGGCAAGGGCATGAAGCGGTCTTGAGGCGCAGCAATTCCCATGCCATTGCCGACATACTGCGGGACCCTGCCCCCTTCCGTGCCGTGCCCCGGCTGTGCGATGCTCTTCCCAACCTCCAACCCCATGAGTTGCCGATGCAATTGCCCGCCGACATCGACCAGACTTTGGCCCTTCTGACGTCGCAACGTTACGTCGCAGAACGCAGTCTTGCGACCGCGCTGTTTTTGTCGCTGAAGCTCGGTCGGCCGCTGTTTTTGGAGGGCGAACCGGGGACCGGCAAAACCGAGATCGCCAAGGTGCTGGCAGCGTCCCTCGGCCGCAAGCTGATCCGTCTGCAATGCTACGAGGGGCTCGATGCGGCCAGTGCCGTCTACGAATGGAACTATCCGCGCCAGATGATGGAAATCCGCTTGGCCGAGGCCGGCAAGGGTGCAACGGCCGGGCTCGAAGCCGAGATTTTCTCCGAGCGCTTCTTGATCCGCCGCCCGCTGCTCGAGGCCCTGGCGCCGGATCCCGCCGGCCCGCCCGTGCTGCTGATCGACGAGCTCGACCGCGCCGACGAGCCGTTCGAAGCCTATTTGCTCGAAGTGCTGAGCGACTGGCAGGTCTCGATCCCGGAGCTGGGCACGATCAAAGCCCCCGCCCCGCCTTTGTGCATCGTTACCTCGAACCGCACGCGCGAAGTGCACGATGCGTTGAAACGCCGCTGCTTCTATGCCTGGGTCGATTTCCCGGATGCCGCGCGCGAGCTCGAGATCGTGCGCGCCAAATGCCCGGGCGTGCCGGAAAAACTCTCGGCGCAGATCGTCGCGTTTGTCCAGAAATTGCGCCGCGAAGAATTGTTCAAGTTGCCCGGTGTGGCCGAAACGCTCGATTGGACCAACGCGCTCGGCGTGCTCGACCGCATCGCCCTCGATCCGGACACGATCGACGACACGCTGGGCGCCTTGCTCAAGTATCAAGACGACATCGCCAAAGTGCGCGGCACCACCGCGCTCAAACTCCTCAAGGATGTCGAGGCCGAAGCCGCGCAATGACGGAATCTGCCGCAGCCCCCGGTTTGCTGCTCGACAATATCGTGCATTTCACGCGGCTTTTGCGCGCCGCGGGACTGCCGGTCGGGCCGGGTCGTGCGATCGAAGCCGCACGTGCGGCGGCTTCCGTCGGTGTGGAAAGAAAACGCGATCTCTATTGGGCGCTGCATGCAACCCTCGTCAATCGGCGCGAGCAGCAGCCGATCTTCGACCAGACTTTCGGCCTGTTCTGGCGCGATCCCAAACTGCTCGAGCGCGCCATGGGCATGCTCTTGCCGCAAGCGGCCGATGCGGACGCCGAAGATCTGCAACCCGATCCCACCTTGCGGCGCGTGGCCGAGGCTTTCCACCGCCCGCCCCCGCCGCCGGCACAAGCTGACGCGCCAGAAGACCGCACCGATTTCGATGCGGCCATGACGTGGTCGGACAACGAGCTTTTGCAGTCCAAAGATTTCGAGCAAATGTCGGCCGAAGAAATGGCGGCCGCCAAGCGCGCAATGCTGCATCTTGGCGGCGCTTTCCCCACACGCCGCACACGGCGCACGCGGCCGAGCTCCTTGGGCCACCGGCTCGATCCGCGCGCCACCTTGCGCGCGATGCTGCGCAGCGGCGGCGATTTGGCGCAACTGCGCTTTCGTGCACCCCGCATCGAAACACCGCCGCTTGTGGTGCTGCTCGATATTTCGGGCTCGATGGAGCGCTACGCGCGCATGTTCCTGCATTTCGTGCATATGCTGGTCAACGACCGCGCGCGCGTGCATGTGTTTTTGTTCGGCACGCGTCTTACGAACGTCACGCGCGCCTTGCGGCGCAAGGATATCGACCTCGCCTTGGCGCAAGTTGCAGATCAAGTCGAAGACTGGTCGGGCGGGACGCGTCTCGGCCATTGCTTGCGCGAATTCAACTGGCGCTGGGGAAGGCGCGTGCTGGCCCGCAGCCCGACCGTGCTGCTCGTGACCGACGGGCTCGACCGCGAAGCAGGTGCAGGCCTCAGCGCCGAGGCCGAGCGGCTCGCCAAATCCTGCGGCCGCCTGATTTGGCTGAACCCGCTCTTGCGCTATGCCGGTTTTGCGCCCAAATCCCTCGGCGTGAAAGCCTTGCTGCCGCATGTCGACGAATTCCGCCCGGTCCACAATCTTGCGAGCCTTGCAGGGCTCATCGAAGCGTTGGCCCAAGCGCCCGTTGCGCGCGCACACGGCCATTTCCACTGGAAGGGAGCTGCCGCATGAGCGACGACATTCTCGAACAAGCCGCAAGCTGGCGCGCGAGCGGCAACGGCGTGGCGATCGCCACCGTCGTTTCGACCTGGGGCTCGTCGCCGCGGCCCGTCGGCTCGCAGCTTGCGGTCGATGCCGGCGGCAAATTCGTGGGCTCGGTCTCGGGCGGCTGCATCGAGGGGGCCGTCATCAAAGAAGCGCTCGACGCGATCGCCACGGGCCGCCCGCGCTTGCTCGATTTCGGCGTGACGAACGAACAGGCGTGGGACGTGGGCCTCGCCTGCGGCGGCAAGGTGCAGGTTTTCGTGGAAAGGCTCGATTGAAATGACGCCCGACATTCTTGCGAAACTCCAGGCAGCGCGTGCTGCCAAGCGGCCGGTGGCCCTCGTCACCAATCTGCGCAGCGGTGCGCAGAAGCTCGTGTTCGACGGCGAAAGCGAAGGCCCGCTCTGCATCGACATCGACATGATGGCCGGTGCCATCGAGATGCTCAAACGCGACGAGAGCGGCACGCTGCAGACGGGGGCCGGTGCGATCTTCGTGCACAGTTTCAACCCGCCGCCGCGCCTGCTGATCGTGGGGGCGGTGCATATCGCCGAGCCGCTCGCGCGCATGGCGAGCCTTGCGGGCTACGGCACCACGCTGATCGATCCGCGTCGCGCCTTTGCAGCGTCGCAGAAATTCGACGGCTATACGGTCACGACCGACTGGCCCGACGAAGCGATGGCGGCGTTGAAGCCCGATGCGCGCACCGCCATCGTGACGCTCACGCACGATCCCAAGATCGACGATCCCGCCCTTGAAGCGGCCCTTGCCTCGAACGCGTTTTATGTGGGCGCACTCGGCTCGCGCAAAACGCATGCGGCCCGCCTCGAGCGGCTTGCGGCCAAAGGCTTCGACGAGGCGGCACGCAAGCGTATTCGCGGCCCCGTGGGTTTGGCGATCGGCGCGCTGTCGCCCGCCGAAATCGCGATCTCGATCGTCGCCGAGATCACCCAGGTTCGGCGCGGAGCCTGACGGCGTTGCGCTTCGGAACCTTGCCGCTCGACCGCGCCGAAGGCGCTGTCCTCGCCCACAGCCTCAAACGGCCGGGTGTGGCCTTTCGCAAAGGCCGCCGCCTGTCGGCCGAGGATGTTTCGGCCCTGCGCGCGGCCGGCGTTTCCGAAATCGTCGCGGCCGAGTTCGAAGCGGACGATGTTCTCGAAGACGCGGCCGCACATGCTTTGGCGCAAGCGCTCGCGGGGCCGGGCGTTGTCGTTGCGGCTCCCTTTACGGGGCGCTGCAATCTCTTCGCGGCCGCAGCGGGCCTTGCGCGCATCGATGCCGCCGCCATCGCCGCGATCAACGCGATCGACGAGGCGATCACGGTCGCAACCTTGGCCGACTACGCGCCCGCCCCGCAGCGCGGCATGCTCGCCACGATCAAAATCATTCCGTTTGCTGCCCCCAAAGCAGCACTGGCCGCCTGCGTCGCGATCGCCGAGAAACAGCCCGTCGTGTCGCTCGCACCCTACGGTGCTTTGCGCGCGGCCCTCGTGCAAACGACCCTGCCTGGCATCAAAGACAGCGTGCTCGACGGCACGGAAGCCGCGACCGCCGCACGGCTTGGGTCGCTCGGCGGCACGCTTTTGCATGTGCGCCGCACGGCGCACGCGGTTGAAACACTTGCGGGCGAGATCACGGCCGCCGCTTCGACGAATTGCGATCCGATCCTGGTCTTGGGCGCATCGGCCATCGTCGATCGGCACGACGTGATCCCCGCCGCCATCGTCGCCGCCGGCGGCCAGATCGAGCGCTTCGGCATGCCGGTCGATCCCGGCAATCTATTGCTGCTGGGCCGGATCGGATCGGTGCGCGTGATCGGCCTGCCCGGCTGCGCACGCTCGCCCAAGCTCAACGGGTTCGATTGGGTGCTGCAACGCTTTGCCGCCGGGATCGACGTCGATGCGGCCGCCATCGCCGCCATGGGCGTGGGCGGTCTGCTCGCCGAGATTCCGCGCCCCACGCCGCGTGCGGGTGCCGTAGCACCCGCGGCACCGCGCATCGCTGCGATCGTGCTGGCGGCCGGAAAATCGTCGCGCATGGCGCCCGCCAACAAGCTTTTTGTCGAAATCGACGGGCGCAGCCTGATCGACCATGCCGTTGCGGCGGCAACGGCCTCGCAAGCCGCCGCAACGATCGTCGTCCTCGGCAACGAGGCCGCACGCGCGCGTGCAGCCCTCGCAGGCCAACCCGTTTCGCTCGTCGAAAATCCCGACTATGCGAGCGGCCTTGCAAGCTCGCTGCGCGCAGGCCTCGGTGCCGTCCCCGCCGATTGCGACGGGGTCGTCGTGTTGCTCGCCGACATGCCGGGCGTGACGTCCGCCCATGTGGACCGGCTCATCGCCGCCTTTTCGCCGCTCGAAGGCCGGGCCATCTGCGTTGCCGCGCGCAACGGCAAACGCGGCAATCCGGTTTTGTGGGCGAAGCGCTTTTTTCCCGAGATGGCGGCGCTTGACGGCGACCAGGGGGCGCGCAGCCTCATCCGCCGCCACGAAGATTCCGTGTGCGAAGTCGACATGCAAGACGACGGCGTGCTGACCGATCTCGACACGCCCGAAGCGCTCGGGGCCTATCGCGCAGCGCACGGGAAAAGCGCATGACCAACGCGTTGCGCAGCCATTTCCCGATCCTCACGCCGGGCCTCGCCTATCTCGATTCGGCAGCAACCGCGCAAATGCCGCGCGCCGTTCTCGACGCCGTACGCGGCTTCGAGACGACGTCGCGCGCCAACGTCAAACGCGGCGTGCATCGCCTGGCCGAAGCCGCGACCGACGCCTATGCCGCCGCGCGCAGCGACGTGGCCGCGTATCTCGGCGTGCCGGCGTCCGAAATCGTGTTCACGAGCGGCTGCACGGCCGCGCTCAATCTCGTCGCACACGCGTTCGGCGCGTTGATGAAACCGGGCGACGCGGTGCTGCTGAGCGGGCTCGAGCACCATTCCAATCTTGTGCCCTGGCAGATGCTCGCCGCGCGCAGCGGCGTCGAATTGCGCTTTCTCGACATCGACGAAGAAGGCCGCATCGATCTCTCCGCACTCGAAACAAAACTCGATGCGCGCGTGAAGCTCGTGTCGCTGGCCCACGTGTCGAACGTGACGGGCTCGGTGCTCGACGTTGCAGCCGTCGTTGCGGCGGCTTCCAAGGTTGGGGCGCGCGTGCTGCTCGACGGCGCGCAGCGCGCCCCGCACGGGCCGCTCGACCTCAAAGCCCTGGGCGTGGATTTCTACGCGTTCGGCGGCCACAAGGTTTTTGCCCCGCACGGCGTGGGCGTCCTCTGGGCGCGCGCCGCATTGCTCGATGCGATGCCGCCATTCCTGGGCGGCGGCGAGATGATTGCGCAAGTCGAACTCACGCACAGCACATGGGCCGCCGCACCTGCGAAATTCGAAGCCGGCACGCCGCCCATCGGGGCCGCGATCGGGCTTGGCGCCGCATGCCGCTGGCTCGGCACCCTGCCCTGGGCCGACATCGCGGCCACCGAGGCACGGCTGTGCCAGCGCCTGCTCGACGGGCTGGCGGCAACACCGGGCGTGCGCGTGCTGGGGCCGCAAAGCCTGCAAGCGCGCGCGCCCGTCGTGTCGTTCGCACTCGAAGGGGCGCATCCGCACGATATATGCCAGATCATGGACAGTGCGGGTGTCGCCTTGCGCGGCGGCCATCATTGCGCGCAGCCGATGCACAAACGCTTCGACCTGCCCGGCACCACGCGCGCGTCGCTGGCCCTCTACAGCGACGACAGCGACGTCGACGCGTTTTTCGAAGGGCTCGCGAAGGCGAGAAAGATCCTGCTGTGAGCGACGCCCTCTACCACGACGCGATCCTGGCGCTTGCCAAAGACCGGCGCCATGCCGGGCGCTTGGACGCCCCCACGCACAGCCACACGAGCGACAATCCCTTGTGCGGCGACCGGGTCACGATCGATATCGACCGTGCTGCGGACGGCAGCGTGCGCCGCATCGGCCATTTTGTGCGCGGCTGCGTTTTGTGCCAGGCGGCGGCCGCCGCCCTTGCCGCCAGCGTCGAGGGCCAGGGTCTGGCCGCCTTTGAAGCCGCCGAGGCCGCCCTGGCGCGCGTGCTGGCGGGCCAAGATGCCCCTCAAAACGGCGTTTGGGCGGCGTTTTTGCCGGTCGCACGCCACACAAGCCGCCTCGATTGCGTGCGCCTGCCGCTTGTCGCCGCCAAGCCCGTCTTCGAGGCTTGATTTACGCGAACGACCTCGCTACATAGAGCGCCTTCTGCGGGCCCAAGTTCCCTTCGTCTAGAGGCCTAGGACACCACCCTTTCACGGTGGATACAGGGGTTCGAATCCCCTAGGGAACGCCAGCGCCTCTTCCTGTCGGCGCCAGTTCGGTCGGCTGCAGCTCGTTCAATCGCGCGAAAAGCGCACGCCAAGCCGCCAGTTCGAATCCGCGCCCGTCGGCGCTGCCGCGACGAGCTGGCGCGTGTTTGGATTGGGGTGGTCGATATCGCTGCGCGGTGCGGCGATGTCGCGTATCTCGAGCCGAACCGCGTCGCCCGCGAAGCGGACGCGCAGCGACTTGCCCTTCTGCGCCAGGATCGCCGTTTTTCCGTCGATGCGGATGTCGGCCTCCGTGCACATCGCCCAGCGGATGGTGCGGCCGGGTACTGCACCCTCGATCGCGTCCTCAAGCTCGACCGCGTCGTTGAAAAAGCGCGCGCGGCGCGTCGCCTGCCGTACGCCGAGCACCCTGGCAAGGTCGATCGACGCTTCGTTTTCGCCCAGCATGCGCAGGCTGGCCATTGCGACGGCGCTGTGCGGCTGGTCGCCAATGGTGAGCGTATTGTGGGAGTCGCTGCCGATCCGGAAGACCTTCCAGCGCGGCGATTCCGGCTTCATGTTCCACAGATCGATGCCGCGGGATTCGAGACTGAGATAATCCTGCATCCCGAGATCCTTCGCCCAGCGCAGCCCGTCCATGTCCAGAACGAAACTGCCCGCATCCATGTGGCCGTGGTTGTGCGCGGCGCCGCCGCCTTTGACGGCGAAATAAAGCGCGTTGGGATCTTCCCAAGAGCTGCGCCAAATCGCCACCGGCTGCGGCCCTTGACCGGAAAAGGAAAGCGGCGGCGACACGGCGTTTGCCGCCGGCGGCCACCACAGGATGGAAAGCGGAGCAAAGCGCTCGGAAACGCCCTGGTTCTTGCGGATCATCTCGCGCTTGGGCACAAGCAATGTCGGCTGATTGAGTTCGCGGGCCAGATAGACGATGGGCGACGGCAATTCCTGGCCCTCGCTGCCGTCGGCGAAATTGAATTGCTTGCCCGAAGGGCCGATCGCGTGGGCGTAGAATTCGGCGCTGCGCGCAAAGCCGGGTGCGGCAAGCACGCCCCAGTCGGGCATGGCGGCGTTGCGCAGTGCCGCAACAAGCAAGACCGAATAGGTCGTTCCGTAGCTCCAGTAGCTCGGGCCCTCGGGATAAACACCGTCGGGCGCATAGGCGCGCAGCCCAACAAGGATCGCCGCGCGTGCTGCCGCCAGCAGATCGCGGGCCAAGTCCGGTTCGTCGTTTCTCACGGCGAGCGCGCCAAGCACCATGCCGCCGATGCAGACTTGGTTCCAATTGTTGGTCATGCGGAAGGTTGGATGGCCGTTGCGCGCCTGGCCAATGCCGTTGTCCACGATGGCGCGCCTGATAGTGGCGCGCGCGTCGGCCGGCAACGCGTCGTAGAGCCAATCGTAGCCGATGGCCATGCCGGCCGTCATCTCGGCGACGTCGAGATAGTGGCTCGGATTCCAATCGGCGAACGCCGATACGGCGAGCATCTCGCGCCGCGCGCGATCGAGAAACGCGGCATCGCCCGTCGCGCGGAAAGCGAACGCCCATTGCAGCACGCGGCGGATGAATTCGCGCGAAACGCCGAGCAGGCGCCGACCGTCGAGCTTTCGCTCGAGCAGCGGCCGGTCGAGATCTTTGCGGGCGCGATCGAGCAGCAAGGCAACGAAGCGCTCGAGATCGGGATCGGCCGCGCGGCGGGCAGCAAGGCTTGCCCACTCGGCCGGGCCGACGAGCAAAGGCGCACGCCCAGCCGCACCTTGCGCCCAAGCACCGACGCTGCCGCCAAAAGCGGTCAGCAGGGCTGCAAGCGACGCAAGTGCGGCCGCGAACGAACGACGATTCATTGTCGACTCCGGCGGCGCAGGCATCGCCGCGGTGGCAAGCAAGCAGTGCGACTTTCACAGCCTATCAAGGGCCCGTGACGCCGCATCGATTCTTGCCACATTTTCGCGTCTGCATCAACGATGCGACGCAAGCAACAGCCTACCCGTAGAGATACCCGACCGGTTGGCCTTCGGTGCGCAAGGGCCGAAGTTCGGTGCGCGTGATGATGCGCCCGCCCAGACCGTCGATCTCGTCGCGCTGCGCGGGCGTCCATTTGCGCAGATTGTTGAATCCCCGCAACAGGCCGATGCGCAGGATCTGCGTATCCTCGGCCAGTGCCACGAGCGTGGCGGCTTGTCTGCCGGCCGTCACCGTATCGCCGGCCGACAGGCCGAAGCTCTTGCCCGTTGCGTCCGTGAATTCGGCCGTGCCGCGCACGACGCGGTAGACGACGTTCTCGCATTTTCCGAAAGCGGCGACGTCGGCGAACCCGGCCGAACTTTTGGGCAGCGATGCGCGGCCGTGCGGATCGGTCGCCAGAATATGGCCGGTCGCGAGCGCGCCGCTTGGGGTCTCGATGCCGAGATCGCGCACGTAAACGCCCGCATCCGGCTTCACGGCAACGCCGGGCACGTCGCCGGGCAGCTTCTTGTAGAGCGCATCGAGCGCAAGCGGGTCCTGCACCCAGAAGCCCGCACCGGCCGGCCGGTCGTGCAGCGCATGGCACCATGCCGTTCGCGGCGTCCGGGTTTCGTCGATATGTTCGGGGCCAAGGATCGTCGGATTGGGGAAAGCCGTCGGGTCGGTGATGAAGCCTTCGAGGAATTTGCCCGAATAGCCCATGATGGTCGGGTCCGGCAGCAGCGTCTGCGGCGTTTTCAGATTCGTGTCGGTTGCAAAACCCGACCACGTGTAGAAAAACTGGCGATGCACGATCGCACTCTGCAGGATCGCGGCGCCCGGCCCCACATAATGGTAACGGCCGTCATAGTCGAACGCGAACATGCCCGACGTGACGACCACGAGCTGGAACCCGCCCGGCGGCAAATGCAGATGGAAATCGGTCGGGCCAGTGTCGCTGCGATGGATCGGCAGATTGGTCGCGACCTCGTGCAGAAGGAAGGCTTCGTTGGTCGCCTGGAAACCCTGTTCGGCACGATTGTAGAGCGCTTGCGGCCGGTAGGTCGCGTTGTAGGCTGCGGCGCTGTCGCGATCGATCGCGATGAAATTGCCGCCATCGAGCCGCAGCCTGTCGCCGCCCGGATGTTCGAGGCCCGCTTGCTTGAAATCGACGGCAGCATGCATGTTCATGGCAACCTCCGGCTGACTTGCAGGCCTCAACAGTCGGTTCAGTGTGCGGTGCACAATAATCAAATGCAACATCAAATGATGTGCAACTTATTGAAAAAAATGCCTATTTTTTGGATTTCTGCCGGAAATCAGATCACGCAGCGCTTAAGTTTTTTGCAACTGCGATAGAGACCCGTAACGGGATACCGGAACGGCCTATTCGTTGGCCAGAATCGTGTTGCGCACCAGCGGATAGATCTGACCCGCCCAGCGCCGCCCGGCGAACACGCCGTAATGCCCCACCCCGGCTTGCATGTAGTGCTTCTTGCGATAGGGGCGCAAGCTCGCGCACAGATCGTGTGCAGCCACCGTCTGCCCGAGCGAACAAATATCGTCGCGCTCGCCCTCGACCGTGAACAACGCCGTACGGCGGATCGCTTTGGGATCGACCTTGCGGCCGCGCCATTCGAGCTCGCCCTTGGCGAGCAGGTATTTCTGGAAAACGCGCTCGACCGTCTCGAGATAGAATTCGGCCGTCATGTCGAGCACGGCGAAATACTCGTCGTAGAAATCCTTGATCGTTTCGGCCTGCGCATTGTCGCCTTTGGCAAGGGCGCGGTAGAGATCGATCTGCGCCTTGATGTGGCGCTCGGCATTCATGCTCATGAACGCGGTCAGCTGCAGAAATCCGGGATAGACGCGCCGCATCGCACCCTTGTAGCGCAGCGGCACGCGGCTGATGAGGTTCTGCTCGAACCAGCTCATCGGCTTGCTGGTGGCGAGTTGATTGACCTTGGTCGGGTTGACGCGGCAATCGACGGGTCCCGCCATCAGGGTGAGGCTGCGCGGCTGGGCGGGGTTGTCGTCCTCGGCCATGAGGGCCACGGCGGCGAGCGCTTGCACGCAAGGTTGGCACACGGCCACCACATGCGTGCCCTCGCCCATCGTCTCGAGGAATTGGACGATATGCTCCACGTATTCGTCGAAGCCGAAACGCCCCTGCCACACGCCAATGTCGCGTGCGTTGGTCCAATCGGTCACGTGCACGTCGTGGTCGGGCAACAGCACGCGCACCGTGTCGCGCAATAAAGTGGCGAAATGCCCCGAAAGCGGCACCACAAGCAGCACCTTGGGCTGCGGCGGCGCATTCTGTTTGACAAAGCGCACCAGCGTGCAAAACGGCGTGGCTGCAACCGCCTCCTCGGTTACCGGCACCAATTCGTTGCCGCACATGATGGATTCGATGTCGAAGGCGGGGCGGCTGTGGCTGAAGGCCGCCCGTGTCGTCATTTCGCACAGGGCGCCGATCGCGCGCCACCGATCGAAGGTCTCCGGCCCGCCCAGCGCCAAGCCGCGGCTCGTCGCCGCCGCGAAGGCGCGCACGGGAAGCATCATGTCGGCCGAGGTCTGATAGAGCGTGTACATTAGGTCCACGGACAGGCTCGGAATTTGCATCCTTGGCGGTATGGCCCAGGCTTCGCTCACAATCAGTAGCAAAAACTATTCCTCTTGGTCCTTGCGCGGCTGGCTGCTGTGCAAAATGGCCGGGTTGGAAGTCGAGGAGAAGGTCGCGTCTTGGGACGATCCGTCGACGCGCGCCGAACTCTTGCTGCTGTCGCCATCCTTCCTGGTCCCGTGCCTCTATCATGGCCCGGTCAAGGTTTGGGACACGCTGGCGATCGCCGAGTATCTGCATGAAATCAAACCGGAATCGGGGCTCTGGCCAACCGATCAGGTGACCCGCGCGCATTGCCGTGCCGTGTGCGGGGAAATGCATCAGGGTTTTGCCAATCTGCGCTCGGCCCTGCCGATGAACCTCAAATCGCACCACAAGGATTTCAAGATTTGGGCCGGTGCCCAGGCCGACATCGACCGGGTCACGACCATCTGGCGCGAGTGCCTCGAACGCTACGGCGGCCCGTACCTGTTCGGCAAAAAGCCGACCGCCGCAGACGCGATGTATGCCCCCGTCTGCACGCGCTTTTCGACCTACGACGTGAAGCTCGACCCGGCCTGTGCGGCCTATCGCGACCAGATGCTGGAATTTCCGGCGATGCGCGAGTGGATTGCCGCCGCAAAATCCGAACCCGAAGAAGTCGAGGAATTGGACGTCGAGTTTTAGGCGCGGCTGTATTGGCGGCGACTTGCCGAAATGTCGGTCGCGTCGATCTGCTGAGCGAGCACGTGCCGGGCGAGTGCGGCGGCGGCTGCCAACCCGCGCAAGGCGGCGGCGCCTATTTGCCGGCAACCCAGTCGTCGAAGAGCCGGTACACCCGATCCATGTAATCCTCGCGCCAACTCGTCAACACGACGACTTTTTCGCTCTCGGGCTCGATGCCGACACGCTGGCCGCCGTACCCGACCCACCAATATGTCTTGTTTCGGACCCAGGTCTGGAAACCGTAGCCGGGGAACGATCTTCCCGAGCGCTTCGATGCGTTCGCAAGCTGTTGCGAGGTGGCATCTTTCATGAAGCGGCGCATGCAGTCGGTGCCCGACTTGAGCTGTGCGATCGAAAACAAGCCGAGGCGCGCCCAGTCGCGCGTCGTCGCACTCACGCCGGCATTCGCGATCGCCACGTTGTCTTTGTCGAGAAGCCAGTAGCCGGCCCGTTCCGCGCCGATGTTGCGCCAGACATAGCGCTCGAAACCGTCGAGGAACCCGCCGGCACCGTCGGCGACGAACGCAAGCGCCATCGTGTCGTTCGCCAGATAGCGAAATTCCTTTCCCCCAGCGACGTCGCGCGCGCCGAATCGCCGCATGACGGACAGCGCCGATACTTTGCTGCCGCGGACATCGACGAACTGCGCGTCGTACGAGTTGCCCGACGAGGAGGAAATCGCCGCACCGCTGCTCATCGTCAGAAGATGCCGGATCGTCGCCTCGCCGTAGACCGTGCCGGCAAGCGCAGGCGCATAGGTCTGCGCCGAATCGTCGAGGCTCCCTATTCTTCCGGCGCAGAGCAAATTCCCGATCGTGTAGGCCGTCAGGCTCTTGCTCATGGATTGGGAATGCTGTGCCGTCTCGTGCGAGGCGGGCGAACGGTAGCCTTCGAAAAGGATGCGCCCCTTCTCGACCAGAAGAATGGACAGCGCACCTTCATTCTCTTGCAGAACTTTCGCCGCGCGCTCCGCCACGGTGCGCTGGAGCCGGGTCGGCGATCCCTCGATCGGCAATTCGCGCGGCACGGCACTCGGCGGGAATATCCGGTTCTTGAAATCCCGCGCATTGCCGCCGCTCTCGCGGCGCGGATCGACCGTCGCAACAGCGTCGTCGGCGGCCCAAGCTGCGGCCGTCGAAAGTGCCGCGAACAGGATGCCTGCCAGAATTGCCGAACTTTTCATGATCGCTCGCGATGCCGCCGGTGCAGCGTCACGGCGTGGGCTGCGTTCCCGTGCTTACGCCAATTCGGAGGCTTCGTCGATCCCGGCGCGCGCAATCGTATGCGACGATCAGTCGGGTGCGAACATGCGCTGCGGCAGTTCGGTCGCGATCCACGGGAAATGGATCAGGATCGCCGTCATCAGCACCATCGCCGCCACGAACGGCAGCGTGCCCGCGAACACCTCGCGGATATTTCCCTCGCGCCGCACGGCCTGGATCACGTAGAGCGTCATGCCGACCGGCGGCGAGAGCAGCGAAAGCTCGCACATCAGCACCATGAACACGCCGAACCAGATCGGGTCGATGCCGGCCGCGACGATGATCGGGAACACGATCGGCACGGTGCCCACCATCATCGGCAATGTTTCGAAGAAGACGCCGAGCACGACATAGAAGATCGCGAGAATCCACATGAGCTCGGTCGGCGAGCGGCCGAGATTGGCGATGAACGCACTCAGCGTCTGCGTCACGTTGAGGCTGCCGAGCGCGAAGTTGAGAAAGAAGGCGACGGCGAGGATAAGCATCGTGATCGCCGTGAGGTTCGCGGTCGCAACGAAGCTCTCGTGCAGCATGCGGATGCTGAGCGTGCGGTTGGCGGCCGCGATGATCAGCGCCACCAGCACCGACAAAGCCGCCGATTCCGTGACGGTCGCCCAGCCCGTGTAGATCGATCCCATGATGACGACGAACACAATGACCGGGCCGGTAAGGTCGACGAGGCCCCGGAGGCGCTCGGCGACGCTGCGTTTGGGCTCCTTGGGCCCCGTGAGATCCGGACGGAGCAACGCGATCGCCACGATCGTCGCCATGAAGAGAAAGGTCATCAGCACGCTCGGGATGATGGCACCCGCGTAGAGCTGGCCGACCGAGCTGTTCGTCAATGCGGCATAGACGATGAAGGCAATGCCGGGCGGGATGAGGTTGCCGAGCGAAGCGCCCGCGGCGATCGAGCCCAGCACCAGGCGGTCGTCGTAGCCGCGCTGGCGAAACGACGGCAAGGCGACGGTCGCAATGGTTGCCGCCGTCGAAACCGACGAGCCCGACACGGCCGAGAAAAGCGCCGAGGCGCCGACATTGGTGTGCAGGAGCCCGCCCGGCAGGCGGCCGAGCCAAAGGGCAAGGGCGCCGTACATCTTGTCGGTCGCCCCGCAGCGCACGAGAATTTCGCCGAGCAGAATATAGAGCGGGATCGAAAGGAGGATGTAGTCCTCCATGGCACTCCAAAGCTGCGTGCCGTAGATCGCCATCAGCGCGCCGCCGAAATAGATCTCGATCGCGACGGCAGCCGTCAAGAACAGCACGGTTGCGACGTGCAGGCCGAGAAACAGCAGCAGCAGCATGCCGAGGAAGCCGAACGCAACGGCGGCGATCCCGATCGTCACGATGCTTTTCCTTCGGCGGTCGGCGGCAACGTCCCTTGTGTTTCGACCTCGATCTGGCCTTCGACCGTGAGCGGGCCGTAGAGCGCGTCGAGGCGTTTGCGGTCGCGCACGAACAGGAGTGCGGCATGCGCGGCACACGCACCCGAGACGCCGGCAAACAGGGCAAGCCCGGCGAGCCACAGGCCTTGCGGGATCCACATCGGCGTCTGCAGCGGCGTGGCGGCACGGCTGTCGAACAGGAGGCTTTCGTCGAGCACGTGCCAGCCTTGCCAAACCGAAATCGCCGCAAGGACGGCGAGCGACACGGCAGTCGCGAGGTTCAGCGCCGACACGACGCTCTTCGGCAGATAGGGATAGAGGAAATCGACGCGCGAATGCGCCTTCTGCAGCAGGGCGGACGAGAAGCCGAAGGCCGAGACGATCGCCAGCAGATAGGCGCCCAGCTCGTTCACGCCCTGGACCGAGTGGCCGAACATGCGCCGCGCCACGATGTCGTAGAGCGTGGCAAAGCAGATCGCGAGCAACGCCCAGCCGCACGCGACCTGGAATGCCCGAACCACCGGCCCCAGGACGCGCGCGACGGGATTGGCGTTGTCGTAGGGGCCGGCGCCGGACATTTAGCGGATCGTGATCCCGCGCGCCTTGCCGATGCTGCCGTTCCAGGCCTGCTTGCAGTTCGGATACGCGCGCTCGCAGCGCTCGGCCCATTCGGGCAGAACCTGTTCGGCCGAGATCTTGCGCACGCGCGCGAGATCGGCGGGTGCGACATCGACCAGCGTCATCTTGTAGCTGACATGCGGTGCGGTGCACGGCTCCTTGCCGATGCTGCAGTTGGTCGCGATCTCGTTGGTGTTGCGCGCGAGGTTCCAAAGCTCGGCTTCCATGCGCCGAAGCTCGAGTGCCAGCACCTCTTTCTGGGGTGCCGAAAGCTTGGCGTACCACGCCGCGTTGACGAGATGCGCCTGGACCGAGCCCGAAACCGACAGCGGCAGCAGATGCGACGTCACCTCCGGCCAACGGCCGGTGTTGGCCGACGTGGGCGACGTGACGCCGCAATTGGCGACGCCGCGCTGCAGCGAGGGATAGACTTCGGGGAAGGCGATCGAAACGGGCGTCGAGCCCAGCTGCTCGAGCAGCTTCGACATCGACGGCGTGAACGAGCGCACGCGCTGGCCCTTGAGATCGTCGAGCGTCTTGATCGCCTGGTTGCAGAAGAAGACCTGCGGGCCGAACGGCCAGATCGCGAGCGCGCGAGCACCAAAGCGCTGCTCCAAGCGCTTGTCGAACAGCGGGCGATAGGCCTTCACGGCCGTTTCGAGATCGTCCATGTCGGTCGACACGCCGATCAGATCGATGCCCTCGAGGAACGGATCGTCGCGCGACGCAAGACCGATCTGCGTCGAGACGATGTCGTAGGTGCCGCCGCGCACGAGGCGCAGCGCATCGGCAAGATTGAGGCCGAGCGCCATGAACTCCTGCCGATCGACGCGCAAGCCCACGCCGGCCGAGGTGATGCGCGCCATCGCGGCCGATTCGATCGGAAACTGGGTCTGCACGCTCGGCGTTTGGCTGAGCCAACGCACCGGGGTCTGGGCGGAAGCGCCCGAGCTAACAACAAGGGCCGCAACGACCCCGAAAACGAACGACCGCATGCGCAAAACTCCTGGTTCGATCGATACAACAAATCGCTCCAGAAGAATGCAATTCATATGCCATTGAAGGCATTAGCCGCTTGCGGCTTTCTCCCCTTCCCCTTCAATCGAAGAAGTCCGCGTCGCCCGCCGAGAGATATTTTTTGGCTTTGGCCGGGATCAGATTCACGCCGAGACCCGGCCGGTCGTAGACGTCGATGAGGCCGTTTTTGACCGGCATGCCTTCGAAGCCTTCGGTGAAGTCGTACCAGAACGGCTCGAAGCGTGCGGGATACTCGAACGCTATAAGATTGTCGGGCAGCGTGGCGCAGACCTGGATCACCGAGGCGAGCCCGAATATGCCGCTGGCCGTACCGTGCGGCGCCATCGCAACGCCGAAGAGATCGGCGAACTCGGCGATCCATTTGAACTCGGCAATGCCGCCGCAATCGCACGGGTCCGGCCCCGCCACGTCGACCGCATGGCTCTCGATCAGCGCTTTGAAGTTCTGGCGCAGATAGATCTGCTCGCCCGTATGGATCGGCGTCGTCGTGTGCGGCGTCACCTCGCGATAGACGTCCGGGTTCACGTAGGGCGAATAGTCGCCGGTGAGCATGTCCTCGATCCACAAAAGATGCAGATCCTCGACCGCTTTGGCGAAGCGCAGCGCGTCGCACTTGAGATATCCGGGCCCCGCATCGACCGCGAGACCGTAGCTCTTGCCGAGCGCTTCCTTGGCCGCGCGCACGCACGCGACCATATGGTCGAAGCCGTTGCTGCAGCGCGATGGGTTACAGATAGGGCTTGGGCGTTTCGATCTGGCTCCAGTCCGCAATGATGGCGCACTTGATGTCCGCGATCTTCACCGATCCCTCCCCTCGCGTTTTTCGCTTTTGTCGTTGGAAGAGATTGTCGCCGAGGGCCGCGGCGATTTCCACCGCAATCTAATCCTGCCGCCCCTTGCAGGCGTCGAGGACGGCGACGCTTGCCGGCGGCAGCGGGCGCGATTTGCGGTCGCCGGTGTCGACATGCACGATCACGCTTTCGGCCGAGGCGACGTGGCGGCCGTCCTGGAACAAGGCCTGTTCGAGCTTGATCGACGAGCGCCCGATCGACGCGACGCGGCTGCCGATATCGACCCTGCCCGGCCAGCGGATTTCGTCGACGAAGTCGATCGCCACGCGCGCGATCACAAACGCCCCGTCGGGGGCGTGCAGCGGGGTCGCCGGGTCGTACAAAAATTCGACACGGCCGGTTTCGAAAAACGTCGCGAACACGGCGTTGTTGACGTGCCCCTGCCGATCGGTGTCGGCATAGCGCAGCTTGTCGTGGGCTTGGCGCGGATAGTCGGCGAGTTTCGGCTTTTCGGTCATCGGCATGGCGCTCCGCGATCGGTTCGGCTGCGCGAAGCTCAGCACAAACGGGCGCGCCGCGTCGAGGGCGGCAACCGGCGCGGCGTCTGGCACCCGAATTGCTTGCCAATGCCCCCATGAAACTCTCCGAAATTCCAGCGCTGAAGCGCTTCTGGTATCCGCTCGTGCGCGTCGAAGATCTTGCAGCGGGGCCCGTCGCCCAGCGTCTGCTTGGGCTCGATCTTGTGCTGTGGCTGGACGAGGCCGGCGCACCCGCCGCCGCCATCGACCGCTGCTGCCATCGCACGGCCAAACTTTCGATCGGACACGTCGAAAACGGCGCCATCGTGTGCGGCTATCACGGCTGGACGTTCGACCGCACCGGCAAATGCGTGCGCATCCCGCAGCGCGCCGATCCGGCTGCGACCGGCAACATCAAGATCGCCGCCTTCCACGCAAAGGCGCGCTACGGCCATGTCTGGGTCGCCCTCGATACGCCGCAAGCCGACATTCCCGATTTCGCCGAAGATTGCGATCCCGCGTGGCGGCGCATCCCGGAATTCGCCGAGACTTGGGAATGCGGCGCCTTGCGGCTCATGGAAAACGAGTTCGACAATGCGCATATCGAGTTCGTGCACCAGGCGACGTTCGGCAATACGCGCAATCCGATTCCGGCCGAAAACAGCATTGAAGAATTCGCCGACGGGTTCGTGGCGCGCACCGTCATTCGCGCTGCCAATCGCGCGATCGGGGCCGCCTATTCGGGCGTTGCGAGCGAGACCACGACGCGCACGACCGTGCATCGCTATTGGGTCCCGTTCTTGCGCAAGCTCGACCTCACCTACCCCAACGGTGTCGCCCACCGCATCGTGACCGCGACCGTGCCCGTCGACGACGGCCATACGCGGCTCGTCCAATGGGCCTACCGCAACGACAGCGAAGCGGATGTGCCGGCCGCCAAGGCCGTGGCGTTCGACCGCGCCGTCACGCTCGAAGACAAAGCCGTGCTCGAAGCGACGGACCCTTACGTGTCGTTGCGCGATTATGCGACCGCCGAACGGCACATGCCGTCGGACAAGCCCGGCCTTATCATGCGCCGGATGCTTCTGGCCCTGGCCGAGGGCGGCTGAGATTTGCCGCGAGTGCCCGTGCTGCGGCCATGCCGGCCAGCATCGCAGCGGCAAACAGCAACGCCGGTGCGGCGCCCGTCCCCACCGCAGCGAAGGCAGGGCCAGGGCAAAACCCGACAAGCCCCCAGCCAACGCCGAAAATCGCCGCTCCGCCTGCCAGACGGCCATCGATGGCGGTTGCCGTCGGCAAATGGAACGCATCGGCCAGGAGCGGATGCCTGCGCGCCAGCACCACGCGATAGCCGATCGCCGCGACACCGACCGCACCGACCAGCACAAACGCCAAGCGCGGATCCCAAGCGGCAGATCCTATCGCGGCGAAATCGAGAAAACCCAGCACGGTCGCCGGGTTCGACATGCCCGAAAGCACGAGCCCGAGCCCGAACAGCAGGCCGATTGCGAATTGAACCAGGACAGCCATCGCGCTTCTCACAAAAAATAACGCCACAAAATCGCGGTCGCGATCGCCGTCGCCATGAAGATCGTCACGGCCGCAAACGAGCGCTTGGACAGGCGCGACAATCCGCACACCCCATGGCCCGACGTGCAGCCGCTGCCCAAAACGCTGCCGAAACCAACCAAGAGCCCCGCAACGACGAGCGTTGCAGGCCCCGCTTCGACGACGAGTTCCGGCATCGCACCGGTGCCAAGGCGCCAAGCGAGCGGCGCGGCCGCAAGCCCTGCGACGAACGCCGCGCGCCCGGCATAGTCGCGGCCAGCCGAAGCGCCGCGCGCATAGGGCGGCAACAGACGTGCAGCGATGCCGCTCACGCCGGCAATGCGCCCGTTGAACAGCATCAGCAGCACGGCAGCGGCCCCGATCAGCGCACCGCCCGCCAATGCGGCGGCAATCGAAAACGCCGCCATCGCAGCGCTACGGCGACGGGATGCGGCACGTCGAAATGCCGATGAGCCGATAGGCCGGACAGAAGCGCAAGGCTGCCGTCGCCATTAGGACGGCACCGACCGCGACGATCGCGAATTTCCAGAGCCCGAGGCCTGCGAAGATTTCGGCGAACGGCGGCAGGAACGGGGCTGCGAGCAGCGCAGCCCCAAGGGCGAAGCGCAGCATGCGGTCGGTCGATCCGACATTGGCCATGGCAACCTCCTTCGATTTTCCGGGCGTTAAACTATTTGTTAAGTATATTCGAAAATACTAAAATAATGAAGATGGAAACGAAACGGCGGAAAATCGCGGCCAATGCCCTGGAATCGAAAGCCGAACAGGCGGCCGACCTGCTTCGCGCCATGGCCAACAGCAAGCGGCTGATGGCGCTGTGCAGCCTTCTGGACGGCGAAAAGTCGGCCGGGACCCTCGCCGAGATCGTCGCCTTGAGCCCGGCCGCCTTGTCGCAGCATCTTGCGAAAATGCGGGCGCTCGGCCTTGTCGCGGCACGTCGCGACGGCCAGACGATCCGCTACAGCCTTGCCGGCGTTGCGGTCACGCGCGTGCTCGAAACGCTCTACCGGATCTATTGTGCGCCGAAGCGCACGCAGCCAAGAAGGGCGCGCAAGCGCCGCCCGTCCGGCGGGGCCGCTCAAACGTCCGAGCCATCGAAGCGGTAATAGACCGAGACGCCGAGCAGGATGTCGGGATGTTCGCCGTCTTCGGCCAGCGGCAGCATCAGGCTTTCGACCTCCGACCAAATGTCGCCGTGCTGCAGAATCGGCGGCGTGCGCGCCCATGTCGGCACGCCGTCGAGTGCTGTCTTGCGCAGGCGCGTGTCGTCGAGCGAGCGCTGCGGATCGGACAAAGGGCGTTCCTGGAGATACTGGCCGGTAATGTCGACGCCGACGGAAGCGGCGAGACGCGTGCCGAACAGACGGCAGCGCAGCCGGAACGGATCGCGCTCGATGTCGTGCATCCAAAGCCAGCCGAGGGCGGCAGGTACGGCAAAAGCGTCGAAGGCGGCACGGGCCGGAATGCGGCCGCGCGGGCGCGGCAGCCCGCGCCAATGCGCATAGACGCTGCGCGTGCGCGGATGCCAGCGTTCGGTATCGAAGGGCTCGACGGTGAAGTCACGCATTGGCGAGAAGGTGCCGATCGCGTTTGCGATCGATCGGCAAACGTACAGACGCCGCGTGCCGTCGCCCGATCAAGCGGCGATGCGGCAGCGTCTGGATGCTGCGGCTTGGCCGATCAGCTGTCGAGCCAATTGAACAGGATGAAGATGATGGCGAGGATCGCCATCACGGGCGCGACCGGTCCTGAACTCGGGAACAGAATCAGCAGCACAAAAACCGGCAGCAGGTACATCAAAGAGCGGTAGGTGCGGATGATCTTCTTCGACATGTGGGGCTCCGATGGGTCGCGGGCGTTCAGTTCAAGATAGAGGCGGCAATTTCGGGCGGCAAGCGGGATGTCGTCACTTTCGTCACGAGATGGCAGCCCTGGTCGGCGGGTTCGCATGCGCAAGCGCGGGTGCGCGCCGCAGCAGCGGCAGCATCGCGAGCAGTGCTGCAAACAGCAGCAGAATCTCGAGCGCATAGACGACATTGTAGCCGGTAGCAGGATCGAGCCCGCGCGCGGCGGCCAACCAAGCCACAGCCTCGTAAACGATGCCGCCTGTCGCAACCGCAAGCCCCGCCGCCGAAGCCTGCACGGCCCCCCAGGCGCCGAGGGCAAGCCCCGTCTGGTTCTTCGGCGCCAAATTCATCGTGGCGGTCAATGTGCCATGGCCGAACAGCCCTGCCCCGAACCCGACTGCAGCCGTGCCAAGACCGAACAGCACCGGGGCGTCGAACGGCGCCGAAGCGATCAGCGCCAGATAGGCGGGGATGCCGACCAAAGCACCGTAGCTTGCCATGCGGAACGGGTCCGCACCGCGCCCCAACACGCGCGAGGCAAGGCCGAAACCGAACAGGCCGCCGATCGCCAGCGTCGCCGTCAACGCCGTCGTGGTGCCGACCGCCATATGGAGGATCTGCCCGCCATAGGGCTCGAGCAGCACGTCGGACATGCTGAAGGCCATTGTGCCGAAGCCGGTCGCGATCAAGCGGCGTATCGCGCGGTCGCCGGAAGCAAAATGGCCCCAGGCTTCGGCGAACGAGTGCTGCTTTTTTGCGGATGCGGTCGCTGCCGCCGCACCGTAGAGGGGTTTGCGCGGCTCCTGCTTCCACAAGGCCACGACGTTGAGCGCGATCGTCGCCAAGGCCGCGCCTTGGATGACCTGCACGAGGCGCAAGGGCGAAAAATCCGCGAGCAGCCAGCCAAACAGCAGTGCGGAGAAAACCATGCCCGCGAGCAGCATCACATACATAAGCCCGACAACTTTGGGCTGGGATTCGACGGGGGCAAGATCCGTCGCCAAAGCCAGGCCCACGGTCTGCGTCATGTGCAGCCCTGCCCCCACCAGCAGGAATGCGAGGCCCGCACCGAGCTGGCCGATCCAGGCGGGCGCGTCGGCGGACTCGCCGCCGCCGGCCAGAACAAGCAACGCGAACGGCATCAGCGCCAGTCCGCCGAATTGAATCATCGTGCCGCGCCAAATGAAGGGCACGCGCCGCCAGCCCAACGCCGAGCTGTGCGTGTCCGAGCGGAAGCCGATCAGCGCGCGGAAGGGCGCGAAAACCAACGGCAGCGAAATCATCAAGCCGACCAAGGCGGCCGAGACGCCAAGTTCGACGATCATCACGCGGTTCAGCGTGCCGACCAACAATACCAGCGCCATGCCGACCGAAACCTGGAACAGCGACAGCCGCAGCAGGCGGCCGAGCGGCAGATCGGGTGTGGCCGCATCCGCAAACGGCAGGAAGCGCGGGCCCGCCTGCAGCAGGAAGAGCACGGCCTTCTGGCGCATTCCACTCATTGCACGATCCTCATTGCGGCCCTCTGTGCGGCCTTGCGAAGGAAACGGGGCAAACGAAACGGGGCGAGCGAGACAGGGTGCAAACGAAACAGGCCGGGATCCCGAAAGGACCCCGGCCCGTTGACGTCGTCTGCCGTGCGGCCCTGTTACTTTGCGAGTTCCAAGGACGCGAGCGCTAGCGTTCCTGGCGCTTGGTCTGTGGGCACGACCAACTCCGAAACGATTCGCGGCTTGGCGCTGCCGTTGAGGAACGCCGGGAACCACGTCGTGTTCGTGAGGATGCACGCGTGAATGAACAGCGAGACCCCAAAGATGCCGACGGCGCCCATGGGGATGCCGACCGACGGTTTCACGACCAGCCACATTCTTCCGTAAAACATGGTGCGCTCTCCTATTTCAGCCAGGGCGTGAACATGTACGCCATCAGATGCGCTGCCAGCGAAACCAGCGCGAAGATGCGCGTTCCGTCGATGATGTGGCGATGGATTTCCTCCGCCTCCGGCAGCGTCAGGCCCGTCGGCCAGACTTTGGTGGGATCGTCGGACATGTCGTTCCTCCTAGGGTTCTTTGGGACTCAAGAACGTGCAGAGCCCGCACGCAGGGTTTACTACTTGAGAACACGTCATCGACCCAAAAGGAGGAATCGATGAACAGCCTAACTTACCAAGCGACCGCAACCACGCCAAGCGGAATTTGCAGCCACTATGCTTGTATAATAATGGTTTTTGGGCTGACGTGACTATTTTACAAGGCTTTACGGTGCTCTACTATGTCATGATGGCCTGTCACTTTATTCTGGAAATTCGAAATTACATATTTCCGGCATCCAGGTATGCGAAAACCGCCTCCGCCGCACCCAAGCTGTCGGCAGCGCGGCATGCGTGGTAGCGTCGCACTCGAGTTTTGTCCGAAGGGAGAGCCACACCATGACTTTGCGCATCAACGCCGTTGCGCCCGACTTCACCGCCGAAACGACCCAAGGCACGATCCATTTCCACGATTGGATCGGCGACAGCTGGGCGGTGCTGTTTTCGCATCCCAAGGATTTCACGCCCGTCTGCACGACCGAGCTCGGCTATGTCGCGCGCCTGAAGCCCGAATTCGCCAAGCGCAACACGAAGGTGATCGGCCTCAGCGTCGATCCGGTGGGCAACCATGCGCGCTGGGCCGCCGACATCGAAGAAACGCAAGGCGCGAAAGTCGATTTCCCGATGATCGGCGATCCTGATCTTGCAGTTGCAAAACTTTACGACATGCTTCCGGAAGCCGCAGGCGCTTCGGCCGACGGCCGCACGGCGGCCGACAATGCGACCGTGCGCACGGTCTTCATCATCGGCCCAGACAAGAAGATCAAAGCCATGCTGATCTATCCGATGACGTCGGGGCGCAATTTCGACGAGGTGCTGCGCCTCATCGATTCCATCCAGCTCACCGCCAAACACCAGGTCGCAACCCCGGTGAACTGGAAAAACGGCGAGGACGTGATCATCGCAGGCTCGGTTTCGGACGACCAAGCCAAGGTCAAATATCCGAACGGCTGGAAAGCGCCCAAGCCCTATTTGCGCATCGTGCCCCAACCGAAATGAACAGGCCGAGGCGATCTTCTTGACCTGAATCAATGCAACCTGCTTCGCCGGTTGCCAATCTGCCGTCATCCTCGCAACACAAAGGAGATGGCGATGGCGACCGGCGAAATGATCTATCTGGGTTTTGTGCTCGGCCTGTTTGCGACGTTTGCAAGCGTCGTGCTTTGGGTCTCGGCCGACGATGTGCGCAACCGCGCCAACCGGCGCACGAACGAAAACGCTGCCAACGACAGCGTCGCTTTCAAGCAGCAGCGCGCGGCCTAAAACAGACCTTTACGCGACCGGTCCGAACGCGTCCGCCGGGCACGGGCGGATCGGAAAGCGCGCGCGCGGCGGCCCGGCCGCAGAATCGCTCGTACCTGCCGCGCACACGCGCCCTTGGCAGAATCCCATGCCAAGGCGCGTGGCCATTTTGATTGCGGCGGGTGCGTCGAGATCCAGCGCGCGTGCCGCATCGAGATGGCACCGCCGCACCGCCTCGCAGCGGCACACGATGGTTTCGGGGGCCGATGCTTGCGGCGGGATGCGCATCCAGCGCCCAAGTGCGCGCGCGGCCGTTTCGAAACTTTTGCGCCTGATGCGCGCGCGCCTGACCGCCTCGACCATCTCCTGCGAGGGCGTGCGGCCGAGCCGTGCGACGATGGCCGCCGCCGTCTCGGGCGCATCGCACAAGGCGGCTTCCACGCCGCGCACGCCTCGCGTTTCGCCGATCGCGTAGAGGTCGGGCACGCTGGTTTCGCCCACGCCGTCCACGCGCGCATGCCAACCGCCGAGCGCCGCATCGAAGGCGGTGTCGGCGCCTGCGACCTGCACCAAATCGATATTCGCCATCAAACCGTAGCCGACGCCGACGACCGACACGTCGAATTGGCGGGTGCGCGCAGGATCGTCGAGGGACGCGACCGTCGCCGATACCACGGCGTTGTCGCCATCCACGCGCACAAGCGCATGCTTGCGCAAAATCGGCACACCCGCGCGCATCAAGCGCAGCGCGAAGCCCGCAGCCCGGCCGAGCAGGCCCGGTGCCGCCAGCAACGCGCGCAACAGCCCAAGCGACGGCAGGCCCGACGCATCGACGACCACAACGAGTTCCACGCCGGCCGCGCGCATTTCGTCGGCGACCAGATAGAGCAGCGGCCCGCTGCCGGCGAGCAAGACCGGCCCTTGCGGCACAATCCCCTGCCCTTTGGCCAAGGCCTGCAAGGCGCCGAGATTGAACACGCCCGGCAATTCCCAGCCGGGGACGGCGACGTTGCGTTCGATCGCCCCCGTCGCCAGCACCACGGCTTTGGCGCCGACGACATGGCCGCGCCCGGCGGCATCGAGCGCCCAGACTTCGTGGCCAGCGCGGATGTCCAAGACCTCGATGCCCGCACGATGGGTGAGATGTTTGGCCGCCCCAACGCGGCTGCGCAGCCATGCGCCGCTGCCGTGATCGGACCCGCGCGGCTTGCGCCACACATTGCCGCCGGGCGCTGCATCGGCATCGAGCAGCAAGGTCTCCACGCCTTCGGCCGCAAGGGCGAGCGCACAAGCAGCACCCGCCGGCCCTGCCCCGATCACGATCGCCTCGCAAGCCGGCATCGGCTGCGAAGCAAAATCGCTGGGCTGCGCGCGGCAGGTGCGTTTGCCGTCGGCGTCCAGACATTGGAAGCAATGGCCGATCGCGCACAGCGCCGGATGGGGGCCGCGCAACAGAGCTTGCGCAAGGCGGCTGTGCGGCGGCGACGGCGTTTGGGCGTCTTGATCGAGGGGGCGGAACAAAGCTTCGGTCCGTTTGAAATTGGTCCCGAACCGTGTCACGAAAGAACGCAAGGAGCAATCGCCGCCTATGCGCCGCATCGACACAGAGATCGCCGTTTTCGGCGCCGGAATCATGGGGGCTGCGTGCGCCGACGAACTCGCCGCCGCCGGCCATCGCGTGGTGCTGATCGACAGCGCGTTGCCGAACGCGGGCAGCTCGGGGGCATGCGACGGCTACGTGTCCGTCTCGACCAAAACGCCGGGCCCGGCCTTGGCGATGGCGGCGGCAAGCCAGCGCCTCTATCCCGCTTTGGCCGAGCGGCTTGGGCCTTCGCGCATCGACTACAAACGTTGCGGCGGGCTCATGCTGATCGAAGCGGCCGACGAGATCGCCAAGATGGACGCGCATGGCGCGCTGCTGCGCGAAGCCGGCATCGACGCGCGCATGGTCGATCGGGCCGGCATGCTGGCGCTCGAGCCCAACCTGTCGCCCGATCTCTGCGGCGCGCTCGACGTGCCAACCGAGGCGCAAGTGACCCCTTATCTTGCCGTCCTCGCCCTCGTCGCGTCCGCGCGGACACGCGGCGTGGAAACGCTGTGGCACACATCGGTCAAGGAATTCGACGTGGCGGGCGACCGCATCGCCCAAGCGCATCTCGAACGCGGCGACGGCGAACGCATCGACTTGGCGGCCGAACAATTCGTTTTCTGCGCGGGCATTTGGAGCCGCGACCTCGGGGCACTTGCCGGGCTCGAATTGCCGGTCGTCCCCCGCCGCGGCGAACTGTTGGTCACGGCGCGCGCCAAGCCGCTGGCGACGCGGTTTCTCGTGTCAGCGCGCTACCTCACCGCCAAACTCGATCCGGAAGCCGCCAAAACATCGTCCGATCCGCTTGTGCGCATGGGCTACGGCTTCACGCTCGAGACCACGCCGCACGGCCAGCACATCGTCGGCAACACGCGCGTGTTTGCGGGCTTCGACCGGCGCGTGTCGGGCGACGGCTACCGCACCATTCTGGCCGAGGGCGCCAAGCGCGTACCGGCCCTCGCCAAGGCGACGATCCTGCGCGCGTTCGCGGGCCTGCGGCCGTTTGTGCCCGACAAGCGCCCGTTGCTCGGCCGCTCGACGCTGCGGCGCAACGCGATCGTCGCCGCCGGGCACGAGGGCGACGGCATCACGCTTGCCCCGCTGACGGCGCAGATCGTCGCTTGCCTCGCGGGCGGGCATCCGAGCCCCTTCCCGCTTGCGGGCATGGAGCCCGACCGTTTCGCAGAGCGGCCCTTGCCCTAAGGCGCCAAGCACCGCACACTCGCATTTCGCGAATCTTGTCGCCGGGAGCGAACGCAATGTCAGCCGTGGTCGACCAGGACGAATTCCATCGTCGCCGCAGCATGGACCAGCGCGAGTGCGATCTGGCCGTGCGCAAGCACGAGCTGTTCGCGAACAACCGCCCGGGCGGCCAGCGCGCCAATTTCAGCTACCGCAACCTGACCGGCCTCAATCTCGCCTGCAAGAATTTGGCGGAGGCCGATTTCACCGGTGCGATCATGGTCGAGTGCGATTTGAGCGGCAGCGACCTGCAGCGCGCGATGCTGTTCTGCGCGAACCTCACCAAAGCCAAACTCGTGCGCGCCAATCTCACGCGCGCGGACATGCGCGGGGCGGTCTTGAAGGGGGCCGACCTCACGGCCGCCGAAATGTTCAACGCCGATCTGCGCGAGGGGGCGATCTTCACCAAGCGCCTCGCCTCCGACCTCGAAAACGTCGCGACCTCGGCCGATCCGACCGATCTTTCGCGCGCGCGCATGGTCAATGCGAACCTCACGCAAGCCAACATGTCGGGCGCGGTCGCGGCGATGGCGGATTTCACCGACGCGATCCTGAAAGGCGCCAATCTCGCCAAGGCCAATCTCAAGAACGCGACCTTCGAGGGGGCCGACCTCGAGGGTGCGGATCTTTCGCGCGCCGATATGCGCGGCGCCGTGTTGCGAAACGCCAATCTCTACGGCGCCACGATGGTGGCGGCCGACCGCACGGGCTGCGACGAGACGGGTGCTTTGACCGACCAGCCGCGCGGCAAGCCGATGTCGATGCTCAAAGAGTCGCTGCAAATCCTCGTGCGCGACCATGGGGCCTGGATCGAAAGCGCCGGCGCCAAGGGCCGCGCGCTCGACATTTCGGGTTTCGATCTGCGCGACATTTCGTGGCCCGAGCATGCGCTGCTCACGTCGCTCAAAGCCAAAGACGCCTGCATCGCCAATGCGCGCTTCGACGGCACGTGGCTGCAGGCAAGCCTGTTCGAGGGCGCCGATCTGCGCGGTGCGGTCTTCAAAAGCGCCGATCTGCGCGGCGCCAATCTCAAGGGTGCGAACCTCGTGCGCGCCGTGTTCGAAGGCTGCAATTTGGCCCCGCTCGTCGTGGCCTCGGGCCGGTCGCTAACCGCGCGCTTCGATGCGGCCGTGCTGCGCCACGCGAAGTTCCAGCATTGCCAGCTTGCCAACGTGTCGTTTGCGAACGCCGATCTGCGCTGGGTTTCGATGGCCGAATGCGACACGGCCGGGGCCGATTTCGCCGGCGCCATCGGCGCCCCGCCGTCGGTCGCCGCTGCCCGCCCGCAGGGCTGAATTTCGCTTCGCAAAAAAAAGCGCTTGACGAAGATGCCTACCAGAAGGTAGGTAGAGGCCATGCTCATGTCGAACACCCGCGACGATCTGCTGGATGCCGCCGAAGCGCTGATGCGCAAGAACGGCTATTCGAGCGTCAGCTATGCCGACCTTGCCGAACGTGTCGGCATCCGCAAGGCCAGCATCCACCATCACTTCCCCGGCAAGGCCGATCTCGGTGCGGCACTTGTCGAGCGCTATATCGCCCAATTCGACGCGAAGATGGCCGCGATCGAAGGGCAGTTTTCCGACACGCGCAAGCGCGTGCGCGCCTACGGCGAAATCTACCTGCGCAGCCTGCAGGAAAAACAGTTCTGCCTGTGCGGGATGCTTGCGACGGAAGCCGAGCTGCTGCCCGAAACGGTGCGCGGCAATGTCGAACGGTTCTTCGTTCGCCAAACCGAGTGGCTGGCACAAGCCTATCTCGCGCAACGCCCGTCGAAATCGGCGTCCGACCGCCAAACCGCGCAGATTGCCGCCGAGACGACGTTGTCGGCGCTGCAAGGCGCGCTCCTGGTCGCCTGGGCGCGGCGCGATCCGCGCATCCTGGCGCGGTCGCTGGACGCGATCGACGCAACGATCGGCCGCTAAAAATTTTACCCCGAAAACTACCTACTGATAGAGAGGCAAACATGGACTTCGCAAACACACAAACACTCCTCCTTGGCGGCTCGAGCGGCATGGCGTTGGCAACGGCAGCCGAACTTCTGCGCGCAGGCGGCAGCGTCGTGCTCGCCGCCCGGCAGCAGGACAAGCTGGAGGCGGCCAAACGCGACCTGGCGACGCTCGGCACCGTCGAGACGGTGCGGCTCGACCTTGCCGACGCAGCCGCCGTCGCGGATTTCGCGCAGAAACTGCCGAGCGCCTACCCGACCCTCACAGGCTTGGTCAACGCCGCCGGCCGGTTCGTGCCGCGCGCGTTCGTCGAACACACGCAGGCCGACTACGACAGCTACCACGACATAAATCGCGGCACGTTTTTTGTGACCCAAGCCGCGGTGAAGTCGCTGATCGCGCGCAACAGCCCCGGCGCCATCGTCAATATCGGGTCGATGTGGGCCAAGCAGGCCGTGCAAGCGACACCCTCGTCGGCCTATTCGATGGCGAAAGCAGGCCTCCATTCGCTCACGCAGCATCTGGCGATGGAACTTGCCGCCCACCGCATCCGCGTCAACGCCGTGTCCCCGGCGGTCGTGGAGACGCCGATCTACGAAGGTTTCATCCCGAAGGCCGACGTGCACGCCGCCTTGCAGGGTTTCAACGCCTTCCATCCGATCGGTCGCATCGGCACGGCGCAAGACGTCGCGTCTGCGGTTGCGTTTCTGCTGTCGGCCAAGGCAGCATGGGTCACCGGTGCGGTGTGGGACGTCGACGGCGGCGTCATGGCGGGTCGCAATGCCTACAACTGAGCAAACGGCGGCACGTATTGTCGTTGCACCGAGCGATGGCGTTTGGCGCCATGCCGCAGACGGTTTCGTGCAGCGCAAACACCTTGTCGGCAACAGCGGCCAAACCGAAAGGGCCGCGATGTTCGAACGGTTCGAGCCCGGCGCACAGCGCGCCCCAAGCGACGATCCGCGAGGCTGCGAAATCTTCGTGCTCGCGGGCGCCTATATCGACGCTGCAGGCCGACATCTCGCCGGCACGTATCTGCGCAATCCGCCGGGCTTCGGCACTGCGGCGTCCAGCGACGAAGGCTGCCTGCTGTTTGTAAGACGCAGCGAATTCGCCGAGACGGACGTCGAACGGATCGTCGTCGAGACGGCGGCGTCCGCCTGGCGCCCGGGCTTGGTCGCGGGGCTGGCGGTTTTGCCGCTGCACGCGCACGGCACTGAGCATGTTGCACTCGTCGATTGGCAGCCGGGCACGTATTTCCAGCCGCATGTGCATTTCGGCGGCGAAGAGATTCTCGTTCTTGCGGGCGAGTTCGCCGACGAGCACGGCAGATATCCGGCAAACACCTGGATGTGCAGCCCGCATCTGAGCCGCCACACGCCGTTCAGCGAGAAAGGCTGCCGCATCCTCGTCAAGACCGGCCATCTCGCACCAACGGCCGCAACGCGCGTCGGCTAGAGAAACCGCATCTCGACGCGCGCTTTGGCGTTTGCGCTGTCGTCGACGAGCGGGCGGCATTCGAACACGCGCGCGGCCGCCACCTTGCCGCCGTCGACCAGACGCGCTTTGACGGCGGCCGAACGGGCGGCCGCAAGCGCTTCGAGATCCGCCGGCTCGGCTTTGTCGATCTCGCCTGCGGCGGCAAAGCCGCACAATTCGAGCTGGGCGGCCGGGCGCTTCTCGAGCAGCGTCACGAGGGCTGCGAGCTGGTCGCCCGCAGCCGCTTCGATGTCGCTTTTGCCGGCCGTGAAGACAAGCGTGGGCAGCGCGATCGAGGTTCCGCGCCGCTCGCTTTCGATCGCGTTCGAGATGAGGGCGCCGAACGGAAACAGCACCGAGAAGGTCGTCGACAAAGCGCCCTCGAGAGCGCCGCCCACGGCCTGGCGCACCGCATCGGCCGTGTCGAATTGCGGATCGCTGAGCGGCCCTGCCACCGGAATCTCGAGCTCGATCGTGCCTTCGGAATCGGCGAGCAAGCCCAGCACCGTCGCCACGGGCAGCTTCGGCTCGGGATCGCCGGGTTCGCGCTCGCGCTGGTCGACCTGCAGATTTTCGAAGCGCCATTTCGTGGTGCCGGAAAGCTGTGCGTCGCGCGCGTTCAACTTTGCCGTCACGTTGCTCGTTCCGGTGCGCAGATCGATGCCCAACGCCTGGTCGACATAGGGCGACAGCGGCGGCAGATCGATCGCTTTGGCCGCCAATTCCAGATCGAACGACAGCAAAGGCGCAAACGCAAAGGCCGTCCCCTGCGCATTCGCCTGCCCGAAGCCGCCGACGCGCGCCGACAGCGAAAACGCGATCGGCCGTTCGGGGCGCAAATTGTCGAGGTCGCTCACGCTCGCCTCGATGCGGTCGAGGGCGAGGCGCACGGTTGCGTGCGGCGTACGATCCTCGAAGACCGCGCGCCCGCCGCCCATCGACAGGCGCCCCACCGCATAGCGCAAAGGTGCAGGTGCCGCGATCGGCGTGGGCACGGACGGCGTTTGCGCCGCAGCCGGTGCTGCAGCTGGGGCAGCAGCAGGGACAGGCTCGCGTGCGGCATCGAGGCTGAGCCAGCCTTCTTTGGTGCGCGTAAGGCGCAGCACCGGCCGGTCGATCTGGATCGTGTTGACGGCAACCGCGCGCGTACCCTCCAAGCGCAGATCGCGCATCGCGGCGCGTGCTGCCTCGAGCCGCCACGGAAAGGCGGGCTGCCCCGCACCGGCCGCCACGCGGCGCAAGAGGCGCAGATTTTCGATGTCGATGCGCGGCGCTTGGGTGCCCGCGGCATCGGCCGCAAGCTCGGCGGCGGTGAAGCGGCCGATGGCCGCCAGCGTGCGCCCGTCCGCGGCGTCGAGCGTGAAGTCGCTTGCCGTCAAGCGACCCGCGAGAGCCAGAACCGGTGCGACGGCCGCCCGCCCCTCGTGGCGCAGATCCGCGAACGCAACCGTGAGCCCGGCCTGTTTCAGCACGGCCGATCCGCGTTCGAGGCCGAGCGTGCCGGTGCTGGAGATCGCCTCGCCCCGCATCCCCAGCACGCCGCGATAGCGCAGCTGCGCCAGCGTTGCCTCGCCGTCGTCGCCGGCGAATTTCGCCAGCCCCATCTCGAGCGAGCCGTCGAACTGCAGCGCGTCCCCCTCGCGCGACACGGCCGCATCGGCGGCAAGGCTTTGTGCGGCAAAGCGCGTTGCCCCTTGCGCGAACGCGACATCGCGCAAGACCGGATTGCCGCCGAACGCGATCTTGCCCGAAGGGGCGAGCGACAAATCGAGCCGCGCAAGCTCGAGGCTGCCCGCGCGCAAACGCGTGCCGGCCGCGTCCGCCGCCAGTGCCGAAAGATTGGCGCGGCCGCGCACGGCGACAGCACCGTCGCGCGCGCGCGTCGCCTGCATTTGCGTGGCCGCAAGCGCTTGCAGATCGATCGTCAGATCGGGGGCCCGCACCGCCATTTGCGCGACCGCCAGATCGCCGCCGAGATCGAGTGCGCCGTCGCGGCCGAGCTTCAGCACGGTTTGCGTCAAGGCAAGCGACTGCGCTTCGAGCAAAAGGTCTCTGCCGCGCAGCGACGGCTTCTCAAGATCGAGGGTGCCGCGCAGATCGAGCGCCCTTTGGGCCCCAAGCGTTGCCGCCCCGCGATAGGCCAAGCTCGCGCCCGCGAGCGTACCCGCATCGGTGTCGCGCGAAAAATCCTGCGCCGTCAAAACGCCGTCGAGCGACAGGCCGCTTGCCGCCTGCCAGCGCACGCGGCCGTTCCAAGAAGCGGCCGCCGCACGCGTGGCCGGAAATGCGAGACTGCCAAGGCGCGCCTCGCCGCGCAGCGAAACGTCCGGACCGTCGGCAAGCTGTGCTGCGGCCACATCGAGCTTCGCGGTCAACGTGCCGCCAAGCCCAACGCCGGCAATCTTCGCAAACGGTGCCAAGACGAGGTCGGCGATCTCGATCTGCCCTTCGAAAGACGGCGCCTGGAGATCGGCCGCCCCGCGCACCGTGACGGGCGTGTCGCCAATCCGGGCGGCCAACACGAAGCGGAGTTTGCGCGGCTGCTCGTCGAAGGCAAAACGCTCGAGCTTCAGGCTTTCGATCTTGAGCTCAAGCGACGTATCGCCGTCGCGATAGACGAGGGTCGAATCGACGATCTCGGCAACGCCGATCCCGATCGGCCAGTTGAACCCGAGACCGTCGGACGCGGGCGTTGCGGCACCCGAACTTGCAGGCGCTTCGCCGCCGATCGCCACGCCCGAAACGGCGAAGCCGCCCGCTTGGTTGCGCACAAGCGCAAGCGCGAGCCCCTCGACATGCAGGCGCGGCAATTCCAAGCGCCCGGCCAGCAGCTTGCGCCAATCGAAGCGCAGATCGAGGCTGCCGACGCGCAACCCCGCTTCGGCACCTTCCGTTGGCTGCAACTGTCCAAGCTCGACCGCACCCAGCAGAATTTCGCCCTCGCGCAGCGACACCGACGCCTGCCCGAGCCCGACGAGTTGCAGCCCGGCAAGTGCGGCCCCTTGGCGCACCGCATAGCGCAAGGCGAACTCCGGCGCCCACAGAAGGACCGCACCGCCCATGGCGGCAAACGCCAACGCAATGGCGGCGATCCAACGCAGGCGGGCTTGCCGCAGGCTCGCCATGATTTTGCGCGTCTCCATCGAAAGATTGAGAATAAGCCAAGAACGTCAGGCGACAAAGTTTTCGCGACACAAGCCGGGGGCTGCGTGCTATAAGAACGGCTGTTCAAGCGCCTTTATTTGGGAGAATCCCGATGTCGCTCACGATTTCTTCGGTCGCCGGCGAAAAAGCGATCGCCTCGCTGTCGAACGCCAATTCCGATGTGAAGCAGGCCGCCGCGGTCTCGGCCTTCAATGCCGCCAACGAGGCGCAAGCCGCCTTGGTCGATCTCGTTTCGACGATCGCACCGCCCGCCGACAGCGGACGCGGCAAATCGCTGGACGTCAAAGCCTAAAAATCAGACCGGCCTAGAATTCGGCTCGGGCCACGTTTCAGTTTGGCCTACGTTTCAGTTTGGCCCACGTTTCAGTTTGGCCCACGTTTCAGTTTGGCAGGGGCTCGTCGCTCAGGCACTCGGCCAGATCGGCCTGTGCGAACTGCGCGCCGTCGAGATTGGCTTCGCGCAGATCGGCGGCTCTCAGCACCGCTTCGGAAAAATCGGCGTGCGACAGCACCGCTTTGCGAAGCACCGCACGCGACAGGTCGGCGCGCCACAGCCGCGCGCGCTCGAAATTCGCCGCCATGACTTGGCCTGCCGCGCCGCCGAGACGCACAGGCTGGAGATTGGCGCCGACGAGTTTTGCGTCGGCCATGTAGACGCGCTTGAACGTGCCCGCGCGCAGGTCGGCATCGGTGAAATCCGCGTGCGAAAGATCGGCCGAGGCGAAATCGGCCAGCACCAGCACGGCCCCGCGGAAACTCGCGCGCGCCGCAACCGAGTTGCGCAGCACGGCCCCCGACAAATCCTTGCCGTCGAAGCGGAGACCGGTCAGATCCATGCCGGAAAGGTCGAGACGTTTGCCCGCAGCCCCCTGGCTCACGATCCAGCGCGCGTGGTCGTCGAGGGCTTCGTCGATCGAACCGGCCAGCTCGCGCAGCTTGGCGCTCGCATTGCCGGCACGCGCGAAAACGGCGCGCACATTGGCGTCGAGGATCGCACCCGTCGCGTCGGCGTCGCCCAGAACCACGCCCGCAAGGCCAGCTCCGAGCATCAGCGATCCGCGCAGCGTCGCACCCGTCATGTTGCAGTCGCGCAGATCGGCCTTGCGCAGATCGGTACCGGTGAAATTCGCGTTGCGGAAATCCACGCCGTCGAGTTTGGCGCCGACGAGTTTGGCGTCGCTGAGATCGACCTGCATCGCGATGGTCTGGGAAAGGCGCGCACCCGAAAGATCCACGCCCTTCAGCGTCGCGGTCGCAGCATCGACCGCACCGCCGACCAGGCCGTCGGTCTGGCCGGCATTGCCCTGGCGCGCGAGCTCGCCCTCGCGCATGTCGACCTCGCGCATGCGCGCGTCGCTGAGATCGGCCCCGCGCAGATTGGCGCCGCGCAGATCGGCGCGCGAAAGGTCGGCATTCTGCAGCCGGGCAAAACGCAGATCCGCGCAGAACAAAGTGGCGCCGACGAGCTTCGTGCCGCGCGCCGAACAGCCTTTGAGGCGCGCACCCGTAAGATCGGCACCGGACAGGTCGAGCCCATCGAGCTCCATGCCCGAAAGATCGTAGAAGGCGAGTTTGGCGCGGCGCCCCGCCGGATCGCGGCGCAGAAAGCGCGCGTTGGACGCCGCAAGCTCGCGCAAGGTCGCACGGTCGACGCGCACGAGGGGGCGAGCGCTCATCGCCAGCTCCGCAAGGCGCACGCGTTGCGGTCGACCGCGTCGCTGCGCCACTCGGGGAAAATCGCGCGTACCGTCGTTCCTTTGCCCGGTACGCTGTCGAGTTCCAAGGTGCCGCCGTGCTGTTCGAGGAGGATCGCCACGATCGAGAGTCCGAGGCCCGTACCGGCCTCGCCGCCCGAGCCGGGACGCGAGTGCGCGTAGGGAATTTTTACACGATCCAGGTCGGCCAATGCAATGCCGCAGCCGCCGTCGGCGACGGTCAAAACGGCGCGGCCCGCCGCATCGCGGTCGATGTCGAGTGCGACCGTCGCATTCTGCGTCGAAAACTTCACGGCGTTGGAAACCAGATTCACGACAATCTGATGCAAGGCCCGGCGGTCCGCCGTCAGCGCCACTTCCGCGCGATGTGCGACCGCAACGACAATACCTTTGGCGGCAGCAAGCCCGTTGATCGTGGTCGCACAGCCTTCGACGATTTCGCGCAAGCTCAGCCGCTCGTCCGCAAGGCGACGCTGCCCCGCCTCGAACTTGGCCTGGTCGAGCAGCTCGGCGACCGTTTCCGCCAGCTGCAAGGCAGCCATGCGGATATCGCGGGCATAGTCCGTGTAGCGCGGATTGCCGAGCGGGCCGAAATGGCCGCCTTCCATGATCTCGGCAAAGCCCGCGATGGCGTTCAGCGGACTGCGGAAATCGTGCACCAGACGCGCCAGCAACTGGCGCTGTTCGGCCAGACGCCGTTCGGCATCTTCGCGCCGCGCCTGTTCGGCGGCGAAGGCGGCGGCGGTTGGCGGTGACTCAAAGGAGCTCATAAGAACGATCAATAGTTCAAATTGGTGAATGCTTGTTTAACGCCGTTATGCGGCCCCTGCATCCTCGATATGAAATTGCACGCGCGCAGCGCCGCGATAGGTGTCGCGCTTGAGGCGCCCGACCAGATGCAAAGGTGCGCCGTCGCCGCGCAGCAGCAGGCTCCCGAGTTCGCTGTCAAGGCTGCGAAACGCGATCGCAGCCAGCCGGTTGCCGCGCGCATCCTGCAGGAAGCAGCGCACATGGTTGGCGCCGACCACGTCGGCCTTGGCGATGCGCACGCCCGCAAGCACGAAGCGCGGCTCGGGATTGCCCATGCCGAACGGGCCCACTTGCTCAAGCTCGTCGAGAAACGCCGCCGTCGCGGCCGACAGCGGCACCACATCGTCGTAGTCGAGCACGGTCGCGCGCGAGGCACGTTTGAGATGCTCGGCCAAATGCGCTTCGAGAAAGCGGCGCAAATCGGGCAACGCGTCGCGCGCGACCGTGAGACCTGCGGCGTTGGCATGGCCGCCGCCGTTGATCAACAGGCCCGCCTGGCGTGCCGCGATGGTCGCAGCCCCGATGTCCCAGCCGAAGGCCGAGCGCGCCGAGCCTTTGCCGACGTCGCCGTCGAGGGCAATGACCAACGCCGGCCGGTCGAAACGGTCTTTGAGGCGGCTTGCGACGATGCCGATCACGCCCGGATGCCAGCCCTCGCCCGCCACAAGCGTGAGGTCGTTTTGGTTTTCTTCGGCTTGCGCAAGGGCGTGCGCCAGCACGTCGGCTTCGATGCGCTGACGGTCGCGATTGTAGCCGTCGAGGCGTTTGGCAAGTTCGGTCGCTTCCGAAGGATCGTGCGTGGTGAGCAGGCGCACGCCCAGATCCGCCTCGCCCACGCGCCCGCCGGCATTGACGCGCGGACCCAACAGAAATCCGAGATGGAAGGCCTGCGGCGTTTCGGCCAAGCCCGCGACGTCGGCCAAGGCCGCAATGCCGATGCGCGCCCGTGCCGCGATCGCTTTCAAGCCTTGCGCCACGAAAGCGCGGTTGAGCCCTGTCAACGGCACGACGTCGGCAACCGTGCCGAGCGCCACGAGGTCGAGCGCTTCGAGCAGGTCGGGTGCGTCGCGTCCGCGCTTGCGCAAGGTGCGGTTCAGCGCCACCAGCAGCAGGAACGCAACGCCCACGGCCGCAAGCTGGCCAAGGTCGCTCGTCTGGTCGATGCGGTTGGGATTGACGATCGCGAAGGCCTGCGGCAGCGACACTTCGGCCGCATGGTGGTCGACGACGATGACGTCGAGCGCGGCTTCGGCCGCTGCCGCCAATGGGGCGTGTGCCGTGGTGCCGCAATCGACCGTCACGACGACGCGCACGCCCTCTTGCGCCAGCTTCAGCAAGGCGGGCGCGTTGGGGCCGTAGCCTTCCTTCATGCGGTCTGGGATGTAGTGGCGCACCTTTGCGCCCAGCGCTTCGAGATGGCCGTGCAGCAAGGCTGCCGACGTCGCACCGTCGACGTCGTAGTCGCCGAAGATCGCGATCGGCTCGCCCGCGTCGATGGCCGCAATCAGCCGGTCGACGGCTTTGTCCATGTCTTTGAGATGCGAAGGATCGGGCATCGCATCGCGGATTTTGGGGGCGAGAAACGCCGCCGCGTGTTCGGCATCCACGCCGCGCCCGGCCAAGATGCGCGCGACGGTTTCGCTGAGCCCCGCGCGTTGCGCCAAGGCCAGGGCCGTGCGCGCATCGCCAAGCCGCGGCTGCCAGCGCCGCCCAAGGACAGAACGCTCGAGCCCGGCGAAGCTCACGGGCGCAAGCTCAAGGGCCGGGCTTGACCCGGTGATTGTGCGTGGCTTCGATCACGCGCACCGTGCCGGTCTTCGAGCGCATCACGATCGAATGGGTGGACGATCCGCCCGGGAAGCGGCGAATGCCCTTCAGCATTGAGCCGTCGGTCACACCCGTCGCCGCGAACATCACGTCGCCCTTGGCGAGCTCGAGGATCGTGTATTTCTTCGTGAGGTCCTTGACGCCGAGACGGGCCGCACGGCCGCGCTCGTCGTCGTTGCGGAACAGGAGGCGCCCCTGGATCTGGCCGCCGATGCAGCGCAACGCCGCTGCCGCCAGCACGCCTTCGGGCGCACCGCCCGAGCCCATATAGAGATCGACGCCCGAACCCGCACTCGACGTCGCGATCACGCCCGACACGTCGCCGTCCGAGATCAGCATGATGCGCGCACCCGCCTCGCGCACCTTGGCGATGAGTTCGGCATGGCGCGGCCGGTCGAGGATGCAAGTCACGAGATCGGCAATTTCCACGCCCTTGGCCTTGGCGAGATTCTTGAGATTGGTCTCCGGGCTGTTGTCGAGATCGACCACACCCTCGGGCAGGCCGCCGCCGACGGCGATCTTGTCCATGTAGACGTCGGGCGCGTTGAGGAAGCCGCCCTGCTCGGCCATCGCGATCACGGCGAGCGCGTTAGGCCCGCCTTTGGCGGTGATGGTCGTCCCCTCGAGCGGATCGAGGGCGATATCGACGCGCGGGCCGCCTTGGCCCACTTTCTCGCCGATATAGAGCATCGGCGCTTCGTCGCGCTCGCCTTCGCCGATCACGACGGTGCCGTCGATGGCGAGCGAATTGAGCGCCTTGCGCATCGCGTCGACCGCCGCCTGGTCGGCCGCCTTCTCGTCGCCGCGCCCCATCAGGCGCGAGGCGGCAAGGGCGGCTGCTTCCGTCACGCGCACCACTTCAAGTGCGAGATTGCGGTCGAGATGCAAAGAAGAATTGGGCATCGTTGGGACTCCGTCGCGTTCAGTTCTGCTCAAAGACTTTCGATCCGCACGACAACCGGCGGCTCGAGCACGGCAGCGAGTGCGGAAATGCGCGCCAGGGCCTTGGCCATCGCGGCTTCCGAGGTTTCGTGCGTGACGAGCACCACGGGTACCCGCTCGTCGGGGGCGCGCCCGCGCTGCAGCATCGAGGCGAGGCTCACCGCCTCGTCGCGCAACGCCGCCGTCACGTCGGCGATCACGCCGGGCCGGTCGACCACGTCGAGGCGGATATAGTAGCTGCCGCGGCGCGCCGAAATGCCGAGACGCTTAGGTTCCGCAAGCTTGCCGGCCGGCACTTGGAAGATCATCGGCCGACGGCCGTGCGCGATATCGACGAGGTCGGCCACGACCGCCGACGCGGTGGGCCCTGCCCCTGCCCCGCGCCCTTCGCACACGAGGCGGCCGACAAAATCGCCTTCGGCCACCACGGCGTTGTAGACGTCTTCGACATGCGCGATCGGCGTTTCGAGCGGCACCATGCACGGATGCACGCGCTGCATGAGGCCGTCAGGGCCAAGTTCGGCGATGCCGAGCAGCTTGATGCGATACCCAAGCTCGCGCGCGAACTGGATGTCTTCGGCACCCACGCGGCGAATGCCTTCGACATGCACGCCCGCGAAATCGATCTTGGTGCCGAACGCGACACCGGCGAGCACGGCGAGCTTGTGTGCGGCGTCCACGCCGTCCACGTCGAAGCTCGGATCGGCTTCGGCATAGCCGAGCTTCTGCGCCTCGGCGAGCACGTCGCCGAACGCGGCCCCGGTCTTGCGCATCTGCGTGAGGATGTAGTTGCAGGTTCCGTTCAGGATGCCGTAGACGCGCGAAATGCGGTTGGCGGCCAAGCCTTCGCGGATCGCCTTGATGATCGGAATGCCGCCCGCCACCGCCGCCTCGTAGGCGATGGTGAGGCCCTTGGACTCGGCCAACACCGCAAGCGACGTGCCGTGATGGGCGAGCAGCGCCTTGTTCGCGGTAACGACATGGCGCCCGGCGGCGATCGCGTTTTCGCACACGGCGCGCGCGACACCTTCCGAACCGCCGATGAGTTCGACGACCACATCGCACGGCGCTTCGCGCGCCATGACGGCCGCATCGTCGAACCACGCGATCTTGCCAAGATCGAGCCCGCGGCCCTTGGTGCGGTCGCGCGCACTGACGGCGACGATCTCGAGCGGACGGCCGCCGCGTTCGGCGATCAAGGCGCCGTTCTTGGCCAGAAGCTGGACGACCCCGGCACCGACCGTGCCGAGACCTGCGATGGCGATACGTAAGGGGGCGGGACGAAGGGGCGTGCTCATACGGCGGCTTTTTTCTTCTGCGTCGGCGGCTCGGGCAGACGCTCGGAGGCGCCCATGAATTGTTTGATCGCGCGCACGGCCTGGCGGATGCGCTGCACGTTCTCGACCAATGCGAGGCGCACATGCGTGTCGCCGTATTCGCCGAAACCGATGCCGGGCGAGACCGCAACCTTGGCCTCGCGCATCAGGAGCTTCGAAAATTCGAGCGAGCCGAGCGACGCGTACTGGGCCGGGATCGGCGCCCAGGCGAACATCGAGGCGGGCGGATTGGGCACGTCCCACCCGGCCTGCTGCAGGCCCTGGATCAAAACGTCGCGACGCTGCTTGTAGATCTCGCGCGCCTCGACCACGCAATCCTGCGGTCCGTTCAGCGCTGCCGCAGCCGCCACCTGCACGGGCGTGAAAGCGCCGTAATCGAGATAGCTTTTGATGCGCGCCAGCGCCTTGATGAGCGTCTTGTTGCCGGCGGCAAAGCCAACGCGCCAACCCGCCATCGAATAGGTCTTGCTCATCGAGGTGAACTCGATGGCGACGTCCTTCGCCCCCGGCACTTGCAGGATCGACGGCGGCGGCACGTCGTCGAAATAGATTTCCGAGTACGCGAGGTCGGACAGGATCCAGATTTTGTGTTCGCGGCAGAACGAAACGCAGCGCTCGTAGAAAGCGAGATCCACGACCTGTGCGGTCGGGTTCGACGGATAGTTCAAGATCAGCGCCAAGGGCTTCGGCACCGAATGTTTGACCGCGCGCTCCATCGCCGCAAAAAACGCTTCCACGCCGGCTTGCGTCGACACGTCGGTCGGCAGATGGCGGATCGAAGCCCCCGCCATGATGAAGCCGTAGGGATGGATCGGATAGCTCGGGTTCGGCACCAGGATCACGTCGCCGGGGCTCGTGATGGCCTGCGCCAAATTGGCGAGGCCTTCCTTCGAGCCGAGGGTCACGATCGTCTCGGTTTCGGGATCGAGCTCGACGCCGAAGCGGCGGCCGTAATAGGTCGCGTGCGCGCGGCGCAGGCCCGGAATGCCCTTCGACATCGAATAACGATGCGTGCGCGGATCCTGCACGGCCTCGGTCAGCTTCGCCACGATGTGCGCGGGCGTGGGCAGATCGGGATTGCCCATGCCAAGATCGATCACATCGTCGCCGACGGCGCGGGCCTTGGCCTTCTGCGCGTTCACTTCGGCGAACACGTAGGGCGGCAGGCGCTTGATGCGATAGAAATCGTCTTGCATGGCGGTACGAGGCCTTTTCCTCTGCGGGATGGAATCGGGCCAAAATACCCGATTCTTAGGGCCCTCTATCTACAGCGAAGCCCACGCAAACGCATCCGGAAAAAGGCGGGCGGCGGCGCCAGGGCCTGCAAAAACCGGATGGAAGACATGCGCGCCGCTTGGTTGCGGTGCCGCAGCAGCGATTCTAAAACGAAACCAACCGTATAAGAAGGACAAGACGCGCCATCGCAAACCCGGCCCCCCGCCTGTCGTCTATAGCTGGGACGGCATCAAGCGCGGCTTTTTCCGCGCCCAGCCGATGGCTGTGGGCGTGTTTGCGTATGGCGTGGCGTTTGGCTTGCTGGCCCAAGAAGCGCGCCTGTCGCTGGCCGAAGCCATGACGATGAGCGCACTCATCTATTCGGGCACGGCCCAGCTTGCGACGGTGAGCGCGCTTGGGGCCAGTGCGCTTGAAGCGAGTGCCGGCACGGCCACGCTGGCGATCGCGCTCGCCGTGCTGCTGCTCAATGCGCGCTACCTGCTCTACAGTGCCGCGTTCCGCCCGTGGCTGGGCACTTTGCCCGCCCACCAGACCTATCCGATGCTGTTTTTCATGGGCGACGGCAGCTGGGTTCTGTCGATGCAGGCCTATGCCAAGGGCGAACGCGACGGCGGCTTTCCGTTCGGCGCCAGCATCGCGATGTTTTTTCCGTGGCTGCTCGGCACGCTCGCCGGCGTGGTCGCCGCCGGCCTCGTCGCCAACCCGGCTTTGCTCGGGCTCGATTTCATGCTCGTCGCGTTTTCGGCCGCGATGGGGCTCAGCATGTTCAAACTGCAGCGCAGTTGGAGCGGCGTGATCGCGGCGGCCGTCACGGCCTTGCTCGTCGATCGCTTCGCACCCGGCGGCTGGACGATCGTGGCGGCCGGTTTGGTCGGCGGCGTTGTTGCCTATGTGCGCTTCAAGCCGCCCGCACCGACGGCGACGGCGCCATGAATATCCGCCCCGACATTCTCACGGTGCTGCTCGCCGCCGGTGCGGTCGCGTTTTTCTGCCGCGCGGCAGGCTTTTTCCTGATGCGCTTCGTGCCGATCACGCCACGCCTCGAAGCAGCCTTGCGCGCAACGCCGCTCGCCGTGATGGTCGGCATCTGCGCGCCGGTCGCCGCACGCGGCAATCCCGCCGAACTCGCCGCCCTTGGCGTTGTCGCACTCGCAACGAAGCTTACCGGCAACGACGTTTTGGGCGCCCTTGCGGGTGTGGTCGCAGTCGCGGCCTTGCGCGCGTTTTTCTGAATTCGCGGACGCAAAAAAAAGGGGGGCAATCGCGCCCCCCTTTATCGCCGGCCGGCTGCCTCAAGCGGCTTGGCCGTAATCGGTATAGCCCTTCGCCCCGCCACCGTAGAAGGTGCTGCGGTCGTAAGGATTGAGCGGCAGGTTTTTGGCCAGGCGCTGCACAAGATCGGGGTTCGAGATGAACAGGCGCCCGAACGCGACCGCGTCGGCCGTCTTGTCGCGCAAGGCGGCAAGGGCCGTGTCGCGCGTGAAGCCGCCCGCGCCGATCAACACGCCCTTGAAGGCAGCGCGCATCATCGCACCGGTCTTGGGCGCTTCGTGGTTGATGTTGTCGTCCCCGCCCGCCGACGTGGCGCGCGGCTCGATCACATGCAGATACGCGATTCGGCGCTTGTCGAGCTCGCTTGCGACGTAGCCGAACAAAGCCGGCGGATCGTCGTCGCGCATGTCGTTGAAGAGGCCGTAGGGCGACAGGCGCACCCCGACACGGCCCGCGCCCCACACCGCGATCGCGGCATCGACGGTTTCGAGCAGCAGCCGCGCGCGGTTCGCGATTCCGCCGCCATAGGCATCGGTGCGCGTGTTGCTGCCCGATTGCAGGAACTGGTCGAGCAGATAGCCGTTGGCGCCATGCACTTCCACGCCGTCGAAGCCGGCGCGCTTGGCGTTCTGCGCACCTGTCGCAAACTGCGCGACGATGCCCGGGATTTCCGCCGTCTCAAGTGCACGCGGCGTTTCGAACGCGACAGGTTTCCAGTCGGGTCCGAACGTGCCGCCCGAGGGCTGGATCGCCGACGGGGCCACCGGCAGAACGCCGCCCGGCTGCAGCGAGCGATGCGAGATACGACCCACATGCCAAAGCTGCAGCACGATGCGCCCGCCTGCCTTGTGGACAGCGTCGGTCACTTTGGACCAGCCTGCGACCTGCGCGTCGCTGTGGATGCCGGGCGTGGCAGGATAGCCCATGCCCGAGGGGGCGACTTGCGTGGCTTCGCTCACGATGAGGCCCGCGCCGGCGCGCTGGGCGTAATAGAGCGGTGCAAGCTCGCCCGGCACGTTGCCGTCGGCAGAGCGCATGCGCGTGAGCGGCGCCATCACAATGCGATTGGCAAGTGCAAGCTCGCCTGCATTCAAAGGTTGCAGGAAAGAAGACGTTTCGGCGGACATCGGAAGTTCCTTTCGTTGGCGAAGATAGAGAGTCGGCTTAAGTCGGCGGGCGTCCCGCGCGCCGTTTGGTCGGGGCCAGAACCCCGCCGAAGACGACGCGCTTGAAGGTTTCGAGCGGTTCGGCGTCGCGCGACACTTTGGTGCGGATCATCGCCCCCTGCCACGCATCGATCACGAAACGCGCCAGCGTTTCGGCATCGGGCGCGGGTGCAAGATCGCCGCGCTTTTGCGCCTCGGCAATGCAGGCCGTCACGGGCGCGCGCCATTCGTCCAGTACTGCGCCGAGCTTGTCGCGCAGGACGTCGGCCGCCCCGTTGGCCTCGGCGCACAATGTGCTGATCATGCAGCCCTGCCCTCTTTTGTCGCACCCGTAGGCCAGGATCGCGTCGAAATAGGCTTCGAGCCGCGCAAGCGGCGGCTGCGTCGCGTTGCCGAGAAATTCGGCCATCATCGGCCGCATGCGGTCGAAATACACGTCGACGATCTCGGCGCCGAACGCGTCTTTCGAGGCAAAATGGTTGTAGAACGAACCCTTCGGCACGCCGGCGGCGTCGGTAATGTCCTGGACGCCGGCTTGCGCAAAACCCTGCTGCAGCACGAGCTGCAAGCCCTGCTCGACGATCTCGGATTTTTTCGACACACGCGCCATGACGCGCAATATGACCGTTCGGTCTGTTTCAAGTCAAGCACAAAATGACCGAACGGTCTTTTTGATCGCGTGCCGCGTCAAGCACCGATCGCGCGGCGGCGCGCGAGGCTTTCAGTCGGCCAGTATTTCTCGCGGTCGTAGTATTCTTCCATCGCGGGCTTGTCCGGCGGCAACACGACCCAGGGCTGCTTCGATGCGGTAAAGATATGGATATCGGGCGGCAGCCGATCCGGCTCGTCGAGCGTGCCGACGCGGATGAAGGCGATCTTCGTGGCCGCCCCCGCATAATGGCTCCACAGCGCCACGCGGCAGGTTGGGCAGCGTACGATTTGCTGGCCCTTGCCGCTGTTGGACGGTGTATCGACCGTCTCGGGCGTGCCGCAGACAAGTTCGAGCCGCTCGGTTTCGACCATCGCGTTGACGGCGAAAGCGCTGCCGCTTTCGCGCTGGCACCAGCGGCAATGGCAGCAATTGACGAACATCGGGCGCACGGCAAAACGGTAGCGCACGGCGCGGCACGTGCAGCCGCCTTCGAATGCGTGCGTCGGTTCTTGGGCCATGCGAAATACCTTTCGATCGCGATGTTATTCGGCCTCGCGCTGCGTTTCGCGCGGCGCTCCCACGCGGCCAATGCCGGGGAGTTTGACCGCAAGCCCGAGCGGGTCGATGCCGAAGGTGAGGCCTGCGATATTGACTTCGAGCCCTTCTTCGCGCGCAGCGGCAATGCCCAGCAGGCCCCACAGCGACACTTGCACGCCCGTCCCGCTCGGCGTGGATGCCGCGAACACGTCGCCGCCGAGATAGTCTTTGCCGATCGCCGTCGGCGGCAGATCGAGCCGGAGTTCGGGAGCGCTGCGTGCCACCATCGCCGTGAACGTGTTCGAATTCGGCCCCGGCCAAAGCGTGTAGCTGCGCCGATAGGGATAGGCTTCGGCCGCCGCGACGATGCGCGCGATCGCGGCTTCGGCGGCCGGCCCCTCGATCTCGGCATAAAGCTCGGGCTCGGCCCCGAACCAGCGCCGGTCGGGCGGGCCGTTCGTAACGACCAGCCCATCGCCGCCGCGCAAGGCACGCCAGCCGATCAGTTCGAACGTCGTCCATTCAGGCGCTTGGGCGGGCTTGATCGCGATCCAAGTATGCACGCCGAAAATCCCGCGCCAGCTCAGCGCACGTGCGCCGTAGACCTGCACCATCGCCTGCGGCGTTTCGTGCGCGAGCGGTGCGGTCCCCATGCTCGCCCGGCTTGCCGTGCGCCAATCCTGGCCGTGCGTGGTGCCCGAGACGAACACGGCAAACGGCCCGGCAAGCAGGATCGCGAACACCACACCGAGGCGCCGCAGCACGGACCGCGCAGCGCTGCCGCGTTTCGACAAGGTTGGCGCGCCTTGCATCGATGTTTTCCTCTTTCCGATCGCAGCACTTAGCCCAAGAGCAAAGTTGCATCCGCACGCGAAGCGGTCAATCGCCGCCGCTGCCGTTGAACGGTCCGCGAACAAACATGCCTTATTCCCCTTGGTCGCGGCCCACGTTAAGCGTCGCCCATCAATGCGACGAAAACGAGGCTGGCCATGGCGCGCAAACGCAGTGCGATCGAACATCTGGAAAGCGGGCGTGTCCCGCATATCGTGCATCAGATCCCGCCGGGTGCTCCCGGCTATCGCGAGGCCAAGGGCGGGGCCATGGTCGTCTCGAGCCCGGCCGAAATCGACGCGCTGATCCGGCGCATCGAACCGGGCGAGGTCGCAACGCTCGACGATCTGCGCCAGGCGCTCGCCAAGCGCCACAAGGTCGCCGTCGCCTGCCCGGTCTCGACCGCGATCTTCGCCAATATGTGCGCGCGCGCCGCCGAGGAGCGCCGGGCCTCGGGCGTGGCGGTGGGTGCCCTCACGCCCTGGTGGCGCGTGCTCAAAAGCGGCGGTTTTCTCAATCCCAAACTGCCCGGCGGCGTCGAGCGCCAAGCCGCTTTGCTGGCCGCCGAAGGCGTGCGCGCATCGCCTTTGCGCAAGCAACTCGCCGTTTACGACTTCGCGGCGCGCAAGGCGGACCTTGACGATGCGTGACGCGCCCTGGCCAAAAATACGATTTTCATACTAATTAGGCTCATTTACTGTTAGGGTTATTTCGGTAACGCTGTTTGACATGGTGAAGACGAATATCTCGGCTGCCGCGTTTGGTGGCGATGGCGGGCGCTGCGTTCTGCGGCATCCGAAAATCGCCAAAAACGTCGCGTGGCCAAAAACTGAAAGCTTTAAAAACAGTAAATTAGACGTGAAACCTCAGAAAAATGTCGCGTCTATGTCGCGCCTCGGTCGCGTGCATGTTGCGCCTGGGTCGCGCCAAAAACGCATCGATGTCGCGTCGTTGTCGCGCCGGCCGATGCGCGTCAGAACTCGATGGCAACCCGTGCGTTGCGGAAACTGCCGACGTCGATGCGGATTTTATCCCGTGACAGTCCCAGAGCTTCCAGCTCGCCCGCCACAGCGGCCATGCGGCGCGGCGCCAACGCCCCGTCCTGCGGGCCCGCAAGGTTCCCGGCGATCGGCGTTAGGCGCACCGCCCCGCCCTGCTCGTTGGCTGCCACCACCGCCGTACGCAGCGTGCGGCGCGTCTCGGCGGTCAAAAGCGTCGAGCCCTCGGCAAACGCAATTTCGCCGACCAGCCACGCCGTATCGGCGGCGGCACGCGCCGATGTTGCGGCGGCCGCCGGTCGCGGCGCCGCTGGGGCGGGAACAGGGATGGCAGCCGGAACCGTCGCGGGTGCCAAAACCGGCGGCACAAACGGCGGCAAAGCGGCCGTTTGCGGCGTCGGGGCAGCGACCGCCGACGGCGCCGCGATCGCCGGGGCAGCAGTCGGCGCGGGCGGCGCTGGCGCGGGCGGCGCTGGCGCGAG